>Ga0075429_100005448_pt1 | contig 10962 bp, 9 predicted proteins | sample RhiMetdeltSRZDD3_FD_75295 | JGI IMG/M metagenome (GOLD analysis project Ga0075429, IMG submission 75295) | Populus rhizosphere microbial communities from Tennessee, USA - Rhizosphere MetaG P. deltoides SRZDD3 | ecosystem: Host-associated > Plants > Roots > Rhizosphere > Soil | place: USA...
GCCGGCGAGGCCGGCGCCGACGACGAGCACCGCGCCGAGGGGGAGCTGCAGAAGCTGACCGACGAGAAGGTGCACGAGCTCGACGGCCTGCTGAAGCACAAAGAGGAAGAGATCCTCGAGGTCTGAGGGCACGGTGGCGCCCTCTGAAGCCGACGAGGCCGTCCGTGCACGCTACGTCGCCATCATCACCGACGGGAACGGCCGCTGGGCCGAGCAGCATGGCCTGTCGGTGACCGACGGCCACCGCGCCGGCGCCGAGAACGTGAAAGCCCGGCTGCGCGACGCAGTCGAGCTGGGGGTTGAGGAGCTGACGATCTACGCCTTCTCGACCGAGAACTGGTCGCGTTCGATGGAGGAGGTCAAGGCGCTCGTGCGGATGTTCGCCGAGTACATCGAGCGCGAGACGCCGGAACTGCACGCTGAGGGCGTGCGGCTGCGCTTCATCGGCCGGCGCGACCCGCCGGTGCCGCCGGAGATCGTCAGACGGATGGAGTGGGCGGAAGCGCTGACCGCGGACAACGACCGCATCACCTTCTTCATCCCCTTCAACTACGGCGGTCGTGCGGAGATCGTCGATGCGGCGCGCTCGTTCAAGGGCACGACGGATGAGGAGTTCCGCGCGCACCTCTACGCGCCGGAGATGCACGACCCCGAGCTGGTGATCCGCACGAGCGGCGAGCAGCGGCTGTCGAACTACCTGCTGTGGCAGACGGCGTACTCGGAGTTCGTCTCGCGGCCCGAGCTGTGGCCCGACTTCGACCGCGCGGCGTTCGAGCAGGCGCTCGCCGAGTACGCGACGCGCCAGCGGCGCTTTGGGGGGCGGGTGGCGTGAGTGCCGCGCGCCGGCGTCCCACGCCGAGCGAGCGGCGCGCGCGCCGGACGGCGCGCCGCAACGGCGGCTCGGACCTGATGGCCCGCATCATCGTCGCGATCCCTGCGGCGATCGCCGTGATCGTCGTTAACGCGGTCGGTGGGGCGCTGTGGGCGCTCGCGCTGTTCGCCATCGGCTGCCTGTGCCTGCACGAGCTCTACGAGCTGCTGCGACCGGTGAGACCCGTGCGGCTCGCCGGCTTTCTGGCGCTCGCCGGCCTGCTGGCGGCGGCGCTGTATGGGACGCAGTTCCACATCCTCCTGGCAGCGGTCGCGGCGGTGCCGGTGCTGTTCGCGCTGACGGCGTGGGGACCGAGCCGCGAGCACGCCTCGCTCGCGATGGCGACGACGCTGTTCGGGATCTACTGGATCGGCTTCGCGCTCGCGCACGCTGTGCTGCTGCGCGAGCTGCCGCACGGCAACGCGATCGTGATCGATGTGCTGGTGGGAACGTTCGTCGGCGACACGGGCGCGTATTTCGGCGGGCGCACGTTCGGTCGCCGCCCACTCGCGCCGCGCATCTCGCCGAACAAGACGGTCGAGGGACTCGCGATCGGGATGCTGACAGCGGTCGTGTCGGTGCTCGTTGCCGGCCTCTACCAGGACTGGCTCACGACGACCGACGCGCTGCTGCTCGGCCTCGGCGTCGCGATCGCCGCACCGATCGGCGACCTGTTCGAGTCGTTCGTCAAGCGTGACGTCGGCATCAAGGACTCCGGCAGAGCGTTCGGCGCTCACGGCGGAGCTCTCGACCGCGTCGACGCCGCCCTCTTCGCCGCCGTCGTCGGCTACTACGTCTGGTACGCGCTGGCGTAGCGCAACTTTGCGGCGCACGCGCGGGCACGCGAGGTATGTCCGCGGTCCTCGTGACGTCGTCTCGCTCGGCGCGCTTCCGTCGGTGCGGGCTTCTGCCTGACGCGATCGCTCCCGACGGCGCCGAGTGGCGAGTGACCCCGCACGCGATCGAGCGTCGCAGCCGCGACGGACGTGTGACGCGCACGAGCGTGCCCAGCGGCGGACTTCGCGCGCTTCCCGGGGCTGCGCTGGTCGCGTCCCGCGGATAGACCGTAGAGGTAGGATCGCGACCGAACGGTCGGTGGTCTGCGGAGCAGGCGCCGTGGGGAACGAGCTTGGGGGGACGTTGTCGCGCGCGCAGCGTGACGTCGCAGCAACGCTGGCGATTGCCGTCGCCGTGTTGGCGATCGGGATCGCCGCGACGCTCGCGCGTTCGCAGCCGCGGCGCTCGGGCAGCAACGGCGTGCAGCCGACGACCGTTGTCGCGAGCGCCTCCGGTGGACACGTGCTCTGCCAGCACGGTGCGACGCTGCCCGCCGGTTCGACCAGCTTGCACGCGCAGCTGGGGCCGGTCGAAGCGCCAACAGGACCCGCCGTCGTCGTGACCGTGCGGCACGGCGCGCGCTTGCTCGACCGCGTGCCGATCGCGGCCGGTTGGAACGGGATCGAGCTGGTCGCGCCGATCACGCGTGCCGCGCGCGACGTTGCGGGCGTCGACGTGTGCGTTTCCGTCGCGCGCGGAGCGGGCGCGATCGGCGCGATCGGCGATGTGCCGGCGCCCGGTACGGGTGCGCTGACGCTCGACGGCAGGCCGGTTGGCGGCGCGCTGCGGATCGACTGGTATCGGCCCGGCTCAGCGTCGTGGTGGGCGTTCGCGGGGACCGTGATGACGCGGATCGGCCGCGTGCACGGTGGCTGGGGTGGACCGTGGATCGCCTGGACGGCGCTCACGCTTGTCGTGGGCGCCGGCGCACTCACGCTGACGCTCGCCTGGCGTGCGCTTACGCGCGACCGCGCCGTCCCACATGCAGGCTGGCTCGTTGCCGGCGTGGCGGTCATGAACGCGGCCGCCTGGTCGCTGCTTACGCCCGTCTTCCTCGTCCCCGACGAGATATCGCACGTCGCCTACGTGCAGCAGGTCGCCGAGACGGGGCGGCCCCCGGTGCCGCACGACCCGCCGGTCTTCTCGCGTGAGCTGCGGGCGGCGATGGTGGCGGTGCGCTCCGGCACGACGACGCGCACCGTGTGGCGCGCGAAGCCGTGGACGGCCGCCGAACAACGGCGCATCGACGGCCTGCTGGACCGCCCGCTCGCGCGCGTCGGCAACGGCAGCGCCGGCGACGTCGATCCCGAGCCGCCGCTGTACTACGCGCTCGAGGCGTTGCCCTACCGCGCCGCCAGCTCGGGGACGCTCGTCACTCGCATCGCCTTCATGCGGCTGCTGTCGGCGCTGCTCGCGGGCGCGACGGCGCTGCTCGCGTTCTTGTTCGTGCGCGAGTGCCTGCCGTCGCGGCCGTGGACCTGGACGGTCGGCGGGCTGGTCGTCGCATTTGCGCCGATGCTCGGCTACGTCTCCGGCGGTGTGAATCCGGACGCGCTGCTGTTTGCGGTCGCGGCTGCGCTGTTCCTGTGCATCGCACGGGCGTTTCGGCGCGGCCTGACGAGACGGCTGGCGTTCGTGATCGGCGCCGTGATCGCGCTCGGGCTGCTGACGAAGCTCAACTTCTACGGGCTCGTACCCGGTGCGGCGCTCGCACTGGCGCTCGCCGCCCGCCGTCGCGAACGCACCTGGCAGCTGGGGACCCTGCGGCTGCCAGCGCTCGCGCTTGCGATCGGCCTCGTGCCGTTCGCGCTCATGCTGTTGCTCGACGCGACAGCGTGGGACCGCTCGATGGTGCTGCTGCACAGCACCTCGGACGCGCATGACGACCACGGTGGCCTGCTTGGCCAGCTGAGCTTTCTGTGGCAGGTGTACTTCCCGCGCCTGCCCGGTCAACGCGACGCATTCGAAGGCGTTGCCGCTTGGGACGGCTGGTGGAAGAGCTTCTTCGGCAAGTTCGGCGGGCTCGACGTGTACTTCCCGGCGTGGGCCTACCGCGTTGGGCTGGCCGCGTTCGTCGTACTGCTCGGGCTGGCCGCGCGCACGCTGGCGACGAGCGGGCGCGTCGTGCGCGCGCGGCGCAGCGAGCTGGCCGGCTACCTGCTGATGGCCTCCAGCCTGCTGACGTTGATAGCGCTCGTCGCGCTGCGCGGCTGGGCGCCCGGGATCGGCGCCGCCGCGCAGGGCCGCTACCTGCTGCCGCTGCTGCCGCTGCTGGCGGCCGTGATCGCGCTGGCGGTTCGCGGCGTGGGTGCCCGCTGGGGCCGCCCGCTCGGGGCGCTGGTCATCGTCGCGGCGCTCGCATGGAGCGTCTGCGCCCAGCTTGTCGTCGTGGCCGCCTTCTACGCCTGACGGGGCGGCAGCGGCCTTATGCCGCCTGAAGCCCGCCACCTAGAATCAGGGCCCCATGTCCCGCCGCCTCCTTATTCTGGGCTCGACGGGCTCGATCGGCACGCAGGCGCTCGACGTCGTCGCGCGCGCCGAGGGCGAGCTCGACGTCGTTGGCCTGTCGGCTGAGTCGTCTGCCGACGCGCTCGTCACGCAGGCGCGTGAGCTGGGCGTCGAGCGGATCGCGCTCGCCGACGCTGATGCCGCCGCGCGCGCGGCCGAGGCCTGGACGGACGGTGAGGTGCTTGCGGGCGCCGAGGGCCTCGTGCGGCTCGTGGTCGAGAGCGAGGCGGACCTTGTGCTCAACGCGCTTGTCGGCAGCGCCGGTCTGGGTCCGACGGTCGCCACGCTCGGCGAGGGGATCGACCTCGCGCTCGCGAACAAGGAGTCGCTGGTCGTCGGGGGCGAGCTCGTCACGCAGCTGTCCGAGGCAACCGGCGCGCAGATCATCCCGGTCGACTCCGAGCACTCGGCGATCTTTCAGCTGTTGGCGGGAGAGCGGGTCGGGACTGTAGAGCGCCTCATCCTCACCGCCTCGGGAGGCCCGTTCCGCGGCCGCAGCGCCGCCGCGCTGCGCGACGTGACAGTCGAGCAGGCGCTCGCGCACCCCACCTGGGCGATGGGCGGCAAGATCACGATCGACTCGGCGACGCTGATGAACAAGGGCCTCGAGTTGATCGAGGCGCACCACCTGTTCGGGACGCCGTACGAGCAGATCGACGTGGTCGTGCACCCGCAGTCGATCGTGCACAGCCTGATCCAGCTGTGCGACGGCGCGACGCTCGCGCACCTCGGCTACCCCGACATGCGCGTGCCGATCGCGTACGCGCTCCACCACCCTGAGCGCGTCGAGCTGCCGGTCGCGCCGCTCGACCTCGCCCAGCTCGGTCAGCTGACGTTCGAGACGCCCGACACGGCCACGTTCGCGTGCCTGCGGCTCGCGCGCGCGGCAGGGGAGGCCGGAGGCACCGCGCCGTGCATCCTCAACGCCGCCAACGAGGTTGCCGTGCACGCGTTCTTGAACGGCCGGCTGCGCTTCCACCAGATCGCCGAGGTGATCGAGCACACGCTCGAGACGGTGCAGGCCGGGCGCATCCATGCCTTCCAGACGCTCTACGCGGCCGACCGCGACGCGCGCGCGGCGGCGGCGCAGCTGGTAGACGAGCGGGCGGCCGCGGCATGAGCTGGCTGCTCGCGTTCGCCGGCTTCGCCGTGCTGATCATCCTGCACGAGGCGGGCCACTTCGCGGCCGCGAAGGCGGTCGGGATGCGCGTCGAGCGCTTCATGCTGTTCTTCGGCAGACCGCTCGTGTCGTTCAGACGCGGCGAGACCGAGTATGGGATCGGCCCGATCCCACTCGGGGGCTACGTGAGAATCACGGGGATGAACCCGCGGGAGGAGTTCTCCGACGACGTCGCCGTGCGCGCGTACTACAGACAGCCGGTGTGGAAGCGAATCGTCGTGATCCTCGCCGGCCCGGCCGTGAACCTGGTGTTGGCGTTTTTGATCCTGTGGGGCCTGCTGATGGTGCACGGGATCGACACGAGCACCCGGCGTGTCGACGCGTACGGCCTCGGGCAGCCGGCGGCGCGCTACCTCGAGCCGGGGGATCGGATCGTGAGCGTCGACGGCGCGAGCGGGCCGCTGGCGATCCGCACCGCGGTCGCACGGCACAGATGCGCCGGCAGACCGGTCGACAGCTGCGTTGCCACGACGCCTGCCCATGTCATCGTCGAGCGCGACGGGCACCGACTCGCGTTCGACATCCGCCCGCGCTACGACGCGACGCAGGGGATCGAGCGGACCCGCCTCGGCTTCACCTACGCAATCGACACGCGCGGGGTCGGTCCGCTCGACGCGGCCGACCGCAGCGTGAGCGGCATGTGGTACGTCACAAAGCGCTCGGTCTCGACGTTCGCACGGCTGTTCGAGGCCGAGCAGCGCAAGCAGGTCGGCAGCGTTGTTGGCGCCTACGAGGCGACGCGCCAAACGATCGAGTCCGACATTGCGCGCGCGTTCGAGCTGCTCGCGATCATCTCCCTCTCGCTCGCGATCATCAATCTGTTCCCGTTCCTGCCGCTCGACGGCGGCCACATCTTCTGGGCGCTCGCCGAGAAGGTGCGCGGGCGCGCGATCCCCTTCTCGGTCATGGAGCGCGCCAGCGCGGTCGGCTTCGTGCTCGTGATCATGCTGTTCGTGATCGGCCTCTCGAACGACATCGGCCGCCTGCAGGACGGCACGCTCAACCCGCGCTGAGCCTCGTACACTGCAAGGCAGATGGCCTCGCAGCGGCAGATCCACGTCGGCTCGGTGCCGATCGGCGGCGGCGCGCCCGTCGCGGTGCAGACGATGACGAAGACCGAGACGGCGGATCTCGCCGCCACGATGGCGCAGATCAAGCGCGTCGCGGAGGCGGGCGCTGACATCGTGCGCTGCGCGGTGCCGCGCGAGCAGGACGTCGAGGCGCTCAAGACGATCGTCAAGGAGTCGCCGATCCCGATCATCGCCGACATCCACTTCAACCACACGCTGGCGCTCAAGGCGTTGGACGCCGGCGCGCACTGCGTGCGACTGAACCCCGGCAACATCGGCGGCCCCGACAAGGTCGCGCAGGTGGTGGCGCGCGCGAAGGAGCTGGGGACGCCGCTGCGGATCGGCGTCAACTCCGGCTCGCTGCCGAAGCACTTGCACGAGCTGGAGCGCGAGAACAGCGTCGAGGCGCTCGTGACGGCCGCGGTCGAGTTCGTCGAGTTGATGGAGCGGCTCGAGTTCGAGAACTTCAAGGTCTCGATCAAGTCGACGAACGTCCCCAACACGATCGCGTCGAATCGCCTGCTGAGCGAGCGGATCCCGTATCCACTGCACCTTGGCATCACCGAGGCCGGCACGAAGTGGTCGGGATCGCTGAAGAGCGCGGTCGGGCTCGGCACCTTGCTCGCCGACGGGATCGGCGACACGATCCGCATCTCCCTGTCGACCTTCCACGCGGAGGAGGAGGTCAAGGTCGCGTGGGAGATCCTCAAGGCCCTGCAGCTGCGCGAGCGCGGTCCCGTGCTGATCGCCTGCCCAACGTGCGGCCGGCTCCAGTTCGACATGGACACGGTCGTGGCGGACATCGAGAAGCGCCTGGAGGCCTACGAGGAGCCGATCGAGGTCGCCGTGCTTGGGTGCGCCGTGAACGGGATCGGCGAGGCCTCGCATGCCGACTTCGGCATCACCGGCGCTAAGAACGAGGGACTGATCTTCAGCCGCGGCAGAGCGCTGCGCAAGGTCCCGACCGAGCAGCTCGTCGACACGCTGTTCGAGGAGATCGACAAGTACGTTGGCTCTGGCGCCAAGCGCGTCGAGGTTGACGCGACGGAGGCGGCCGAGGGCGCGGCCTGGCTGCAGGCGATCGAGGACGAGAACGCGGGCGAGATGACGCCCGAGCGCCTCGCGGCGCTGGAGAAGGCCAAGCAGGCCGAGGAGGCGGAGGAGATGTCCGGCGAGCTGCTCAAGACCGTCGCCGCCCGCACCCGCCTCGACGAGGCCGCCTCGCCGACCGCCGGTCGTCGCTTCACGCGTACGTCCTGAGGGTTCTCGCTCGGGTCCGGCCCTGGTGGCGGGCGGGGGTCCTGTCAGCTCCGGGTGCGCGCACGACCGCCTTCCGGCGGTCGCACGTGCATCCTCACTGCCACCCGCCCGATCGGCGCCTGCTCGGGACCTGCTTTGTAGCCTCGGCGCCGTGGTGCCTTCCTCGATGCCTCTTTCATATGACCGGTGTGGCTCGGGCTCGCCGCTCGTGCTGATCCACGGGATCGGCTCGCGGCGGGGCGCGTGGAAGCCGGTCGTCGGGCTGCTGGCAGCGGAGCGGGACGTGCTGGCCGTGGACCTGCCCGGGTTCGGCGAGTCGCCGCTGCTCCCGGATGGCGAGCAGCCGACGGTGCAGGCGCTCGCGCGGGCGGTGCGCGACTGGTGGCTGGAGCTGGGCGTTGACCGACCGCATGTCGCCGGCAACTCGCTCGGCGGCGGGATCGTGCTCGAGCTCGCGCGGATGGGAGCCGTGGCGTCGGCGACGGCGCTCTCGCCGGTCGGCTTCTGGAGCGCCGCGGAGGCGCGCTACGGCCGCACGATGCTGCGCGTGACGCACTTCTCCGCGACCCGCTTCGGTGCCCAGATGCAGCGGATTGTCCGGTCGCCAGTTGGTCGGCAGCTGACGATCGGGCTGATGTACGGGCGGCCGCTGCGACGCGACGGTGGTGAGGCTGCCGAGGATCTCGTCCAGCTCGCGCGAGCGCCAGGCTGGGAGACGACGCTGCCGATCTCGCGCGAGTACGTCTTCCGCGACGGTGAGCAGCTGCAGGTCCCCGTCACGATCGGCTGGGGCACGCGCGACCGGCTGCTGATCCCGCGTCAGGCCGAGCGCGCTCGCGCTGCGCTGCCGCAGGCGCGGCACGTGCCGCTGCCGGGCTGTGGGCACATCCCGATGAGCGATGACCCGGAGGGCGTCGCGGCGCTGATCCTCGCCGGCAGCAGCTGACCCGCCGGTCTGCCGCGGCGCAACTCGAACCGCCTGGTCGGGTTCACAAGCAGGACACGCGCCGCGACCGGCGCGCTCGCTACATTCCACCGTCCGTGATCCCCCGCCGCGCATTCCTCTGCTTGCTGCTGGCGCTCGTGAGCGCCCTCCTGCTCGCCGTTCCCGCGACGAGCGGCGCCTACGTCGTCGGCATCGCCGACCAGAACCCGGAGCTGTTCACGGACCAATACTTCGAGCAGATCGCGCCTACGCGCACCCGCTACATCACGCCGATCGACTCGGTGTTCAGGCAGCGTGCCGTGGTTGACGCCTGGATGGACGCGGCCGATGCGGCTGACATGGAGGTCGTCGTCGCGTTCAACCCCCCGCAGAAGATGAGATGCCCGAACATCGGCCGCGCGCGCGGCTGCAAGCCGGTCTCCGCCGCGTTCTATAGACGAGCGTTCCGGGCGTTCCGCTTGCGCTACCCGCAGGTGCGCATCTACCAGCCGTGGAACGAGGTCAACAACCTCACCCAGCCGACGGCGCGCTCCCCGCAGGCGGTCGTGACCTACTACCAGATCGCCAAAGCGAACTGCCGCGGCTGCATCGTGCTCGGCGCCGACATCCAGGATCTGCCGAACATGGCGTCCTACTCGGCGGCAGTGCTGAGAGCGTTCAGAGATCGGCACATCCAGGTGCCGCGCGTGTGGGGCCTGCACAACTACACCGACACGAACCGCTTCGTGAAGGAGAGGAACAGCTCAATGCGCAGAGCGGCGAGCATCCTGCCCGGCAAGATCTGGCTGACCGAGACCGCCGGCCTCTTCCGCTTCCAGCCGCAGAACGCACGCCAGTCCTTCCGCCCCGACCTCGCGCGCCAGAAGCGCGCGATGGCCGCGATCTTCAAGCAGGCAAACCACTACCGCCGCAAGATCGACCGCATCTACCTCTACCAATGGTTCGCCTCCTCGCCGACGAACCGCTGGGACTCCGCGATCCTCGACGCCCACGGCCTCCCACGGCCCGTCTACGACGTTCTGCTCACGAACCGCACGAAGTTCCGCTAGCCCCGGCCCGCCAACAAGGTGCGGTGTCTGGCAATCCACGACCTTGGGGAGGTCGATATGTCGATCAGGTCGCCGAGGCGGCACGGTCTTGCGCTGCTCGCAGCCGCCATGCTGCTTATCAGTTGGGCGATGAACGCGGAGCTATCTCCGGCGTGAGGTTCAGTCCCGGTGGGTCGATAACGCAAACCGGAACTTTTAGAGTGCTTGGATTCGGAGAAGAACGCGTCGAATGCCCCAATCACTCTGAACGGGTCGTTTGCTACGACGCTAATCACGATCGGCGAAACACAACCTTCGGTCGGAAGCCATACCGGCTTGAGCTCGGGCACCTGCACGAGAGGGTCGATCAGAACGGTGCTAAATCTTCCGTCGACGTTCACCCTCCTTTCGCCTACGAGGACCGCGCCAGCCGGGAGCATCAGCACGATGGAACTGCGGAGCAATGTCGGGATAAGGGTCCTCATCAGCGGTGGTTTTGAATGCCTACTTCCAAGGCTCACCGAGAACATCTCGCTCGAAGCAATCGGCAATAACGAATACGTATTGGGAAGAGCGCCAATCGTCCTGAGCAGTGAATGTGGCGCGTTTGGGCCTTTTGCGTGGTTTGAACTCAATGCACCCAGCCCGAGACAGGTTGCGACCTTCCTAACGGGGAACGAAGTCATAGACGGGTTCACGCCGAGGCCGGTCGTCTTCGGCACTGTGAGTCCGGTGCACTGGATCAAGAGACAGTCACCATCGGTTCGTCGGCCGGTGGCAGAATCGAAGAAATCGTCGTCACGTCGCAGAGATACTTCGCGATAACGGATCCGAACGGGTGCCGAGGCAGAACGCTGGAAGCCAGAGGCACCTGCAACATCAACGTGCTCCTGTCGGCGCCCACGGAATCCGGCAGAACGGTGACCGACACGCTGACCGTGAGAATCGCGGAAAGAAGATTCGAAGGGACGCTCAGAGCTTCGACGTAGGGCGGAAGGCAGGCGCGCGTCGCGCGCGGGGAGCGTCTAGGCTTCGCGCGCGATGACGCGCCTGTCGAACTACCTGCTGCCGACGGAGAAGCAGGCCCCCGCGGATGCGGAGGCGATCTCGCACAAGTTGATGGTCCGCGCTGGGCTGCTGCGGCAGCTCGGCGCCGGGCTGTGGACGTGGATGCCGGCCGGCTGGCGGATTCAGCGCAAGGTCGAGGCGATCCTGCGCGAGGAGATGGACGCGATCGGCGCGCAGGAGATGCTGATGCCGGT
>Ga0075429_100005449_pt1 | contig 10960 bp, 14 predicted proteins | sample RhiMetdeltSRZDD3_FD_75295 | JGI IMG/M metagenome (GOLD analysis project Ga0075429, IMG submission 75295) | Populus rhizosphere microbial communities from Tennessee, USA - Rhizosphere MetaG P. deltoides SRZDD3 | ecosystem: Host-associated > Plants > Roots > Rhizosphere > Soil | place: USA...
ACGCAGGTACAGGGCGTCCTGGACGACGTAGAAGCTGAACGCCTCGCGCGAGAGAGTGCCGTCGGTGAGCCCGCGCACGAACGGGTGGGCGAGAATCTCCGTGTAGATCGGCTCCATGGCCGCCCACAGCTCTTTGGTGAAGCTCATGCCGCAGGTATGATACGCGCACTTCCGCGGAGGCAACGATGACCAACGACTTGCTCGAGAGCGTCAAGGACGGCGTGGCCGTGCTCACCCTCAACCGGCCCGATCGGCTCAACGCCCTGTCGGGACCGATGCTCGATGCGCTGCTCGAGGCGCTGCCTCGCCTGGCCGCCGATGCCGCGGTGGGCGCGGTCGTGGTCACCGGTGCCGGCCGTGGATTCTGCGCGGGCGGCGACGTGAAGGCCATGGCCGAGGGGCGGGAGTTCGCGGAGACGGGGCTCGAGGAAAAGACGCACGGCCTCCGCAGCAAGATGGAGGTCTCGCGCCTCCTGCACGAGATGCCGAAGCCGACCATCGCGATGGTGCGTGGCGCCGCCGCCGGCGCCGGCCTGTCCATCGCCCTCGCGTGCGACCTGCGCGTGGCCGGCGAGAGCGCGAAGTTCGCGACGGCCTTCGCCCGCGTCGGCTATTCGGGCGACTTCGGCGGGTCGTGGTTCCTCACGCAGCTGGTGGGGACGGCCAAGGCGCGCGAGCTCTACTACACCGCGGAGATCGTGGACGCGAAGACCGCCGCCCAGCTCGGTCTCGTGAATCGCGTGGTGCCCGACGAGCGGCTGGAGGAGGAGGCGCTGGGGCTGGCGCGCAAGCTCGCCGGCGGCCCGCGCGTCGCCCTGCGCTACATGAAGCGGAACATGAACGCGGCGGAGACGCAGCCGCTCTCGGAGTGTCTCGATCTCGAGGCGATGCACCACACGCGCACCGGATTCACCGAGGACCACAAGGAAGCCGCCAGGGCCTTCGTGGACAAGCGGGAGCCGGTGTTCCGCGGACGCTGAAGCGGCCTAGGAGCCGAGCAACGCCAGGAGGCGATCGACAAGCGCCTCGGCGAACGCCACGCGGCCACGACCAAGGTCGTGGCCGGCGTCCTCGACGCGGAACAGCCCGCTGGGCGCGCCGAGAGTGGCGCGGGCGGCGTCCAGCTCGTCGGTTGTGGCGAACGGATCGCGGGTGCCGTGGACGAAGAGCGAGGGCGTGCGGATCTTCGGAAAATGCTCCGCCCGCGGGGCCTCCGGCCGACCCGGCGCGTGCAAGGGATAGGCGAGGAGCAGCAGTCCGTCGATCAGACCCGGCTGCTCGGCCACGAGAAGGGTCGCCTGACGACCGCCGTAGGAGGCGCCGCCGAGCAGCACGCGGCCAGGGCACCGGGCCCGCATCAGCTCCACTGCGCGCCGCAGACCGGCCCGGTCTCGCGCCGCCCCCCCGGGCGCCGGCGGTCCCTTGGACCGCGCCTGCCGGAACGGCAGATCGCAGCGGAGCACGGTCGTCCGCCGCGTCGCGAACGCTTCGGCCACCGCGCGGAGCACGGGCGCCTCGTGGTCGCCGCCGGCGCCGTGAGTGAGGACGAGCACGTCGATGCCGGGCGAGGTGGGCCGGTGCAGAGCGCCGCGCACCGGCACGTCGCCGGTGTCGTCCACGAACCGCTCGACGGCGCCGCTCACGGCGCCGAGAATAGCGCGGTTGTACGATGGAGACGGAGGAGATCGCGATGACGAGTACGCGACGTTTGATGATGGCCGTCGGCCTGGCCCTGGCCGCGGCCGGCTGTGCCACGCCGGACACGACACCGTCGGCCACCGTGACGACCCTGATGCCCGGCAGCGAGCGCTTCTTCCGGGTCAACTGGGACGTGCGCCCGGAGCGGGGTGACACCCGCCGACTCAGCGGCTACGTCGAGAACACGTACGGCGAGGCGGCCGCGCGCGTGCAGCTACTCGGGCAGGCGCTCGACACGTCGGGCGCCGTGCTCGGTCAGCGTTTGCAGTGGGTGCACGGCGCCATCCCGGGTTTCGGGCGCGTCTACTACGAGATTCCCGGCATGCCGCCGGCCGATCACTACCGGGTGACGGTGTGGGCGTTCGAGCGAATCCAGGGCCGCGACGGCGGTTTCGTGATCCGGTGACGCGTCTGACCGAGTCGGCGCGCGGGGTCTTCGTCATCGCGGCGACGCCGTTCACGCCCGAAGGCGCGCTCGATCTGGCCAGCGTCGATCGCCTGGTCGATTTTTACCTGGGCCATCGCGTCCACGGCCTCACGCTGCTCGGCATCATGGGCGAGGCCCAGAAGCTCACAGCCGAGGAGTCGCTGCAGGTCGTGCGTCGCACGCTCACCAGGGTGGCGGGCCGGGTGCCCGTCGTTGTCGGCGTGTCGAGCCCGGGCCTCGCGCCACTGGCGTCGCTGGCAGGGGCGGCGATGGACGCCGGCGCGGCCGGCGTCATGGTGGCACCGGCCGCGGGCCTGCGCGGGGACGCGGCGCTCTTCGACTACATGGCCTCTGTGTTCCGCGTCCTCGATCCGGCGACGCCGGTCGTGTACCAGGATTACCCGCAGTCGACGGGTGTGTACCTGCCGGTGCCGCTCTTCCACCGGATGGTGGACGCGTTTCCAGGTCTGGTGGTCCTGAAGCACGAGGACGCACCGGGCCTGGCAAAGCTGACGCAGCTTCGCCAGGAGACGGAGCGTGACCGGCGCCGCCGCGTCAGCGTGCTGGTGGGCAACGGGGCGCTCTACTATCCGCAAGAGCTCGCCCGCGGCGCCGATGGCGCCATGTCCGGCTTCGCGTATCCGGAGATGCTGGTCGAGGTCTACGAGCGCTTCGCGGCGGGCGACGTCGATGCGGCGGAAGACGTGTTCGATGCCTATCTCCCGCTCCTGCGGATGGAGCATCAGCCGGGTGTCGGGCTGGCCGTGCGGAAGACGCTCCTCCACCGGCGAGGCGCCATCGCGAGCCCGGCGCTGCGCGCGCCCGGCGCGCGGCTCGGCGTCGATGATCAGCGGGAGATCGAGCGGCTGGTCGGCCGTCTGGAGCGCCGACTCAAGGGCTGAGCGTCAGGCGTGGACGAGCTCGGCCACCGTCCGGCACAGCTCGTCGGGGTCGATCGGCTTGGCCAGATGCGCTTGAAAGCCGGCGGCCAGCGCGGCTGCGCGCGGGTGCTGGCCGCTGAACGCCGTCACGGCGACGGCCGGGACCTTCTCCGGCGGCACGCCGAGCTGCCGGCGCACTTCACCGATGAGCCAGTAGCCGTCTTCGCCGGGCATCGCGATATCGCTCACGATGGCCTGCGGGTGCTCGCGCGTGAAGGCCTTCAGGCCGTCGCGTGCGGATTCGGCGCAGAGCACGCGCGCTCCGCACATCTCGAGCATCACCTTCAACACTTCGCGCGTGTCCTCGTCGTCCTCGACGACCAGGATGGTGAGGCCCGTGAGCTCGGTCATGAATGTCTCCTGGGTGACATGGCGCCGATGGCGCCGTCGGGTTTATGTACAACACTTCGTGGTCGTGGGAAAGCGGCGACGCGACACCGTCGTCAAAACCGCGTAATCCGGTGTAAGGAAAGATTTGTCCCACGAGATCTAGGCGTGGCATCCCGCTTGCGGGGGGTGCGCGCCGGAGGTGCCACCATGAAGGGGGCCCGATTTGTTCTCGCGTGCATCACACTCGCCGCCACTCCGCTCATCGCCATCGCCGCGCCCGGTGACCCACGCCTCGTCAACGGTGTCCTCGAATGGCCGCGCACTGTCACAAACGAATCGTTCGTCATCGTGCGCGGTGACGACGGCGTCCTCTACTACGTCGGCCTCGCCGCGACGCGACGCGATGGCACGGTGACGGCCGGCGCCCGCGTCGCCGTGCTCGGGATCGAAGGTCGGGGCGCGCACGAGATCACCGCCGTTGGCTTCGGCAGCGGCGCCACGACCGAAGCCGCACTCGCGCAGCTTCAGGGTGCCCGCTCACCCGCCGCGGCAGCAGCGCCTGCACCCCTGGCCCCACCGGCGCCGGTGCCAGCCGCGGCGGCACCTGTCGCCGCGCCGGCCGCGGCCGCGCCGGCGCCAGTCGCCGCCCCGCCGGCCGTCGCTCCCGCGGCCGCGCCTCCCGCCGCGGCTCCTGTTGCCGCGCCGTCGGCCCCGCCGGCGCCAACGGTCGCGGCACCGATCACGGCGCCTGCCGCGCCGCCCGTGACCGCTCCCGTCTCCCAGCCGCCGGCGCCGGCAAGCTCGCAGCCGGCGCCGTCAGCGCCGTCGGCCACCTCACCGAAGCCGGCCTCCCCGGCGCCCGCGCCGCCGGCTCAGGCCACCGCGGCCGTCGCTGCCACTCCGGCGCCGGTCGTATCGCCGACACCCGTCCCGGCCGCGCCCGCCCCGGTGGTCGCCGCGCCGGTGCCGCCAGCGCCCGGCGTCGTGCCGACCGCGGCGACGTCGCCGAAGGCCGCGGTCGCACCGCCCGCCGTCCCGCTGTCGGCGCCGATGCTGCCCGTCGACGACCGGCGCTGGACGGAAGTCACCGGCGAGATCGAGGCGTTCGTGGGCCGCACCGTCGTGCTGAAGGTCGATGGCGGTCGGGTGACCGTCGACGTGTCGAGCCTCAGCGGGAACCTCGAGCGCATGGTGGCCCCCGGCACGAAGGTGAAGTTCTACGGGGTCCCGGTGGAGCTGCGCTTCAAGGCGATGGGCTTCATCGATCCGGACGCGCGCGGGCGAGCGCGCTGAAAATCCATCGGCTCTGGGTCGACGAGCGCGGCGAGTCGCACTTCCAGGACATGGAGGTGCGACTCGACGAGGCCACGCGCGCGGGCCGCCTGTCGGCGCGGATGCCGGCCACCGGCATCATCTTCCGCGAGGTGCCGCCGGACTACGACCTCGACTGGCATCCGGCGCCCCGCCGCCAGTACATCGTGAACCTGGATGCCGGAGTCCAGATCACGGCCAGCGACGGCGAGACGCGCAAGATCGGCGCCGGTGAAATTCTGCTGGTCGAGGATACGTGGGGCAAGGGCCATCTCTCCAAGGCCCTGGACGGCAAGCTGCGTCACTGCCTGTTCATCACGCTTGATTAGCCCGGCGCTCCCGGCTACCCTCGCCGCGCCATGAAGCTCGCGGACCGGGTTGCCCTGGTGACCGGTGGCGGGTCGGGAATCGGCCGCGCCATCTGTCTGCGCTTTGCCGCCGAGGGCGCGCGCGTCGTGGTGAACGATATCGACGGCGCGGCCGCCGAGGCCACGGCGAAGGCGATGGGTGGGGGCCGTGCCTTGCCGGCCGACGTCGCGGACAGCGCACAGGTGAAGGCCATGTTCGCCGCCATCGAGCAGGAGCACGGGGGCCTCGACATCCTGGTCAACAACGCCGGCATTGCCTCCGGCGGCTTCCAGGACCGCCCCGGGCTCCGCGAGCGTGTGGAGGCGCGCATCAAGGAAACCGCGAGCGGGCAGGGCGTTCAGACACATCTCGACGCCACCGAGGGAATCGACGACGCATCCTGGCGACGCATGCTGGCCGTGCACCTCGACGGCACGTTCTACTGTACTCGCGAGGCGCTGCGGCTGATGAAGCGCCGGGGTCGCGGCGCCATCGTCAATCTCTCGAGCGTCGCCGCCCTCAGCGGCCTGGCCACGGTCCCGCACTACAGCGCGGCCAAGGGCGGCATCCTGGCCTTCACCCGTGCGGTGGCGCAGGACGTCGCCTCGCGGGGCATCCGGGTGAACGCCATCTGCCCCGGCTACATCGACACGCCGATGACGGCGCCCGCGTCACCACTGATGAAGGCGGTCACGCTGACCCGGACGCCGCTCGGCCGTTTCGGGGAGCCGGACGAGATCGCTCGGACCGCGCTCTTCCTCGTCTCCGACGACAGCTCCTTCTTCACGGGCCAGTGGCTGTCGCCGAACGGCGGTCTCTTCATCGGGTGAGCGGAGGATCCATGGAGCTGTACGACGTCATGCGCACGACGTTCGCCGCCCGCGACTTCACCGACGATCCGCTGCCGGATGCCACGCTGGCCCGCATCCTCGATCACGCGCGGTTCGCGCCGAGCGGCGGTAACCGGCAGGGCTGGCACGTGATCGTGGTGCGGGAGCGGGCCACGCGTGAGGCGCTGGCGGCGGCGGCCGCGCCGGCGGCCAAGCGCTACGCCGCCCAGGTGAAGCTCGGAGAGAGTCCCTGGAACACGATCGACCCGACGAAGGCCGACGCCGCCACCATCGACGCGACGCCTGCGCCCGCGCGGCTCATCGAGCCGGTGCTGAAGGCGCCGGTGGTGCTGGTGGTGTGCGTCGATCTCAAGGTGGTCGCCTCGATGGACCAGCACCTGGAGCGTGTCGGCGTGATCAGCGGGGCGTCGATCTACCCCTTCGCCTGGAACATCCTGCTCGCCGCACGCCACGAGGGCTTTGGCGGGACGATCACGACGCTGGCGGTGTCCCAGGAGCCGAAGCTCCGCGAGGTGCTCGGCATCCCGCCGCATGTCGCCGTCTGTGCCGTGATGCCGCTCGGCAAGCCGGTGAAGCAGCTCTCCAGCCTCAAGCGCAAGCCCGTCGACCAGTTTGCCACGCGCGAGCGCTTCAACGGCCCTCCGCTCAGATCCTAGATCGAGGCGCGCCACGGCTTCGCCGGGGCGCAACGAGCGTCGGGGGGGTATGGGGGGCCATTTCGTGGCCCCCCATCTACAACCACTCGCGGAGCGGCTTGACGATGGCGCCGGCCTTCACGAGGCCATCGCGCACGGCGGCGACGATCTTCTCGGAGCCCGGGCTGTCGCCGTGGATGCAGATCGTCTCCACCTTGACGTCGATGGTCTTGCCCGTGATCGTGCGCACCTTGCCTTCCATCGCCATCCGTACCGCCTGATCGGCCGCCTTCGAGGGATCAGCCACCAGCGCGTCCTTGCCAAGCTTGCGTGAGACGAGCTGGGCGTCGTCGGCGTACACGCGGTCGGCAAAGCCCTCGGCGGCGATGCGCACGCCCTTGACCTTGCGTGCCTCGGCATCGTATTTCGTCATCGCCATCGTCATCAGGATGAGCTCGGGGTCGAGCTCGACGACCTGCTCGGCGGTGGCGCGGCTCAGCGCGAGATTCTCCTCGAACATGTGGTACTGGATGCCGTGCGGCTTGATGTGCTGGAGCTTGGCGCCGGCGGCCTTCACGAAGGCGCCGAGCGCGCCCGTCTGATACCGGTGATAGTCCTTCAGCTCCGCGGGCGTGACCTCCATGCGCCGCCGCCCGAAGCCCATGAGATCCGGGAGCCCAGGGTGGGAGCCGATCGCGACGCCGTACTGCATGGCGAGCTCCACGGTTTTGCGCATCACGTGCGGATCGCCGCCGTGAAAGCCGCAGGCGACATTCGCGGAGGTGATGTGCGGCATGACCTCCTCGTCGTTGCCGAGCGTCCAGCGGCCGTAGCTCTCACCCATGTCGCAGTTGATGTCGATGTAGACGCTCATGGCCTCTCCTTGTTCGTGGGGACTCCACCGTTATAATCCCGCCGATGGGCCTTGTCGAGGTGCTGGACGATGCCAGGAGCGTGCTGGACGAAACCATCCAGCTCCGACGCCGCATTCATCGCCACCCCGAGATCGGCCTCTCCGTGCCGCGGACGCAGGCCGCGGTCCTCGAGGCCATGGATGGCCTGGGCTTGGACGTCCGTACCGGAACGCGAACGACCTCCGTGGTCGCCCGGCTCACCGGCGGCCGGCCAGGACCGACGCTGTTGCTCCGCGCGGACATGGATGCGCTCCCGCTGCGCGAGGAGACCGGCCTGCCCTTTTCGTCCGAGGTCGACGGTGCGATGCACGCCTGTGGTCACGACGCGCACGTGGCCATGCTGGTGGGGGCGGCGCGTCTGCTCGCACGCCGCCGCGACACGCTGGCCGGCTCGATCCTCTTCATGTTCCAGCCGGGCGAGGAGGGCTACCACGGCGCCCGCGTGATGCTGGAGGAGGGACTGCTCGACGGCGCGGCGCCGCCGACCGGCGCGTTCGCGCTTCACGTCACCCACCGTCAGGCCGCGGGCGTGATCGCTATCAGGCCGGGACCGACCATGGCCTCCGGGGACACGATCCAGATCGTCGTGCGCGGCCGCGGTGGCCACGCCTCGGCGCCCCACGATTGTCTCGATCCGATTCCGATCGCCTGCGAGATGGTGCAGGCCTTCCAGACGCTGGTGACCCGACGGGTGCACGTGTTCGATCCGGCCGTGCTCACCATCGCGAAGATCGAGGCCGGCACCACGCGCAACGTCATTCCGGAGACGGCGAGCCTGCTCGGCACCGTGCGGACGGTGTCGGAGGCCACGCGCGAGCGAATGCTCGAGGGCATCCGTCGCGTGGCCGCGGGCGTGGCCGCCGCGCACGGCGCCGAGGTCAGCGTGGAGCTGATCCGCGGGTATCCGGTGACGGTGAACGACGCGGACTTCGCGGGATTCGTGCTCGACACGGCGCGCGAGCTGCTCGGCGGAGAACGGACGCACGAGATGCGGCATCCCGTGATGGGCAGCGAGGATTTCTCGTACGTGCTGCAGCGGATTCCCGGAGCGATGGCCAATCTCGGCACGCGTCCCGACGCGGGCCCCGCGTTTCCGAACCACTCGAACCGGATGCTCGTCAACGAGTCGGCGCTGGCCACCGGCATCGCCATGCACGTGGCGGTCGCCCTGCGCTTTTTTCAAGAACGTGGGGGGCCCCGAGATGGCCCCCCACACCCCCCAGCGCTCGGACACGCCCCGGCGTAGCCGGGGCGCGCCTCGGGATCACGCGCCTCGGGATTCGCGCCTCGGCATCACGCGCTACGGAGCTAGCGCTTTCTGCACTTCGGCGAGCGAGGGTGGGGTGGGCGCGTCCTTCCAGTGCGCCATGCGCTCGAAGACCTCGGCCGCTGCCTGGTGGAAGCCCTCCGGCAGCCCCACCGACGCGAACGTCGAGGCGATCTCGTGCATCTCGCCGACGAATCGCCACGCCTTCTTCGTGTTGCCCGCCACCGCCTGTTCGGTGCGCTTGGCGAGATCGGGCATGGACAGCGCCCACTCGCGCACGAGCGCTTCGTCGACGCCCTCGCGCGCGGCCAGGGCGCGGATGGCGAGCAGGAGCGCCTGCGAGCCCTTGTTCCAGCCGGCGTAGGCCATCTTGAGCGCGGAGGCGGCGCCGATGCGATTGTCGAGCGCGATGGCGGTCAGGGGACCCTGCGTGAACCGCGCGGCGACGTCGGCGGCGCCGAGGCCGGAGAGATAGAGCCGCGTGGTGCCCGGGCGATGCGGCGGGGGACCGATGAGACCGCCGTCCACGAATGCCGCACCGCCGCCAGTGACGATATCGCCGATGGCGATCGTCGTGTCCGGCGCGACGGCGTTGCCGTCGACGTAGATGCCGCGAAAGCCCAGGCCGGCGACCTCGCGTCCCACGTCGACGGCGGCCGCCGGCGGACAGATCGACAGGATCAGCGTGCTCTCCGTGACGAGGCGCTCGACCGTGCCGACATCCTCGAGGCCGGCGGCACCGGCACGGCGGCGCGTGGCGTCGCCGCGGCCGTCGGAGGCCCAGACCACCCGCGCTCCGTTGAGTCGCGCGGCGGCGCCGACGGCGGCGCCCATCTCGCCCGGATGCAGCACGCCGATCACCATCGTCATCGTCGCTCCCTTCAGCTGCCGGCTTTCTTCGCCGGGCGTGCGGCCACGGGGAATCCGGCGTTCTTCCAGGCCGTGAAGCCGCCCTCCATCTCGACCACCGGTGCCAGCCCCATCTGCTGCGCCACGTCGGTCGCCAGGGCCGAGCGCCACGCGCCGTTGCAATAGAACACGAACTCCTTGCCGGAGGCGAAGATGTCCTTGTGATACGGGCTCTCCGGATCGATCCAGAATTCCAGCATGCCGCGCGGGCAATGGAAGGCGCCCGGAATCATGCCCTCCCGCTCGAGCTCACGCACGTCGCGAAGGTCGACGAACACGACGTCGCCCTTGGCGTGGCGCGCATGGGCCTCGTCGAGTCCGATCGTCGTGATGCGCGCTTTTGCCTCGTCCACCAGCTGGCGAAAACCCTTCTTGAGCTTCAGCGTAGCCACCTCCGTGGGATCGTCTTCGCATGGTACACCGGGGCCGGCCCGTCGGGGCGAGAGCGGGCGATCAGTCGCGCACGCGCGGCGCGACTGCCAGGAAGACGAAGATCAGCGCGTACAGCAGGGCGAGCTCACCGCCGTTCTGCAGTGGCACCATGCCGCGGGGCAGATGGGCGATGACGTACGCGACGAGCATCTCTCGCGCAGCAAGCGGGATGCCGATGGACCGCGCGGCGGGGTCGTACTACAGTCCCGGCCATGCGCTACGGGTTCTATCTTCCGACGCGCGGTCCCTCGGCGACCCCCGAGGCGCTGCAGATGCTGGTGGAGCGGGGTGAGGCGCTCGGATTCCACTCCGTCGTGATCGCCGACCACGTCGTCTTTCCGGTTCGCATTGCGTCGAAGTATCCGTACACGGTGAGCGGCGTTTTCCCGGGCGCGGGCGACACGCTCGAGCAGCTGACCCTGGCCGCCTTCGTCGCCGCCCGCACCACGCGGCTGCGCCTCGTCACCAGCGTGATGATCCTGCCGCACCGGCATCCGGTGCTGGCCGCGAAGATGCTCGCCACCCTCGATGTCCTGTCGCGCGGGCGCCTGACCGTCGGCGTGGGCGTCGGCTGGCTGCGCGAGGAGTTCGAGGTGCTGGGCGCTCCTGACTTCGAGCGGCGCGGCGCCGCCAGCGACGAGATCCTGACGATCTTCAAGACGCTGTGGTCCGGAGCGCCGGTGTCGTTCACCGGCGAGTTCTTCCGGTTCGCCGAGGTCCGATGCCTGCCCGTGCCCATCCAGACGCCGCACCCGCCGATCTGGATCGGTGGGCACAGTCGGGCGGCGCTGCGACGGGCGGCGCGTCACGGTGACGGCTGGCATCCCGTCGGCGCCAATCCGGCTTCCATGCTCGGGCCGGCCGAGCTGCGCGAGCTCATCGGCGAGCTGCGGCGTC
>Ga0075429_100005450_pt1 | contig 10959 bp, 12 predicted proteins | sample RhiMetdeltSRZDD3_FD_75295 | JGI IMG/M metagenome (GOLD analysis project Ga0075429, IMG submission 75295) | Populus rhizosphere microbial communities from Tennessee, USA - Rhizosphere MetaG P. deltoides SRZDD3 | ecosystem: Host-associated > Plants > Roots > Rhizosphere > Soil | place: USA...
CGCTCGCTGCACGCGCAGGAGATCCAGTTCAACGACATCCGCACCACGCTGCAGGCGCTGATCGCGATCTACGACAACTGCAACTCGCTGCACACCAACGCGTTCGACGAGGCGATCACCACGCCCACCGAGGACAGCGTGCGCCGCGCGATGGCGATCCAGCTCATCATCAACCGCGAGTGGGGCCTGGCGAAGAACGAGAACCCGAACCAGGGCGCGTTCATCATCGACGAGCTCACCGAGCTGGTGGAAGAGGCGGTGCTCGCCGAGTTCGAGAAGATCGCCGAGCGCGGCGGCGTGCTGGGCGCGATGGAGACGGGCTACCAGCGCGGCAAGATCCAGGAGGAGAGCCTGCACTACGAGATGCTCAAGCACACCGGCGAGTACCCGATCATCGGCGTGAACACCTTCCGCAATCCGCACGGCGACAAGGTGCCCGAGCACATCGAGCTGGCGCGCTCCACCGAGGAGGAGAAGCAGTCGCAGCTGAAGCGCCTGGCCGATTTCCACGCACGCCACGCGAACGACGCGCCGGTCCTGCTGAAGCGGCTGCAGCAGGCGGTGATCGACAACCGCAACGTGTTCGAGGTGCTGATGGACGCGGTGCGGGCGTGCTCGCTGGGGCAGATCACGAACGCGCTGTTCGAGGTGGGCGGGCAGTACCGGCGCAGCATGTAGTCCCGCTCCTACAGCGTTTCGGTCGCTCCCCCGATACGCCGCATGCGGGCGCGGCGGCACCATGGCGGCACCATGCAAGCCGTCGACATCGCCCTGGACGACCCGGCCCCGCGCCGGGCCCCCGCAAACGCTCTCGCCGCCTGGTGGCGGACCCTGCCCGGCGCCTTGCGCGCCCCGGTGTGGCCGGGGACGCTGGCGGGCCTGGTGATCCTCGCGCTGCTGCTCGGCTTCCACCACGTCGTGCGCGACGCGGTGCACCAGGGCGAACTGCTGCGCATGAGCACGGCCAGCCGCGCCGAGGCCGTGCGGCGGTGCAACGCCATGCCGCGCGCGTCGGTGCGGGCGAGCTGCCTGGCGCAGGTCGACGCTCCGCCGCCGGTGCGCGGCGAGGCCGGCCCCCCGCCCAACACCGCCTCGCTGAGCCTCGCAAGCACGCGCTCGTAGCCGCGGCTGCCGGGGGGCACGCGGGCGCGCCGCCAGCGCGGGCGAGCCGCCGATGCGCGGCAAACCCGTGCGGCCCGGCCCTGTTGCGCGCCCTACGCGCGCAGGCGCTCGATCAATGCCATCGCCGCCGCCGGCGCCTTCTCCTTCGCACCGTTGATGAAGAAGACGAACACGTCGCGCGGCGTGTCGCTCGCCGCGCGCTCGCCGATGCGAGGCAGCTCGGCCGGCTCGCCGCCCGCTGCCCAGGTGACGCAGGCCTGGGCCCAGCCGTCCAGCGCCGCCGCGGCGTAGCCGCTGGCTTGCGACGCCTCGGCGCGCATGAGCCGCGCGTAGACGAAATCGGCCGAGAGATCGGCGAACGAGGGGTAGTCGTGCGAATCGGTGAACACCGTGGCGGCCCGATGCCGCCGTGCCATCGCCAGGAATTGCGGCGTGCGAAAGCTCGGATGCCGCACGTCCACCACGTGGCGCAGCGCCACGCCCTCGACCGACGCCGGCAGCAGTGCGAGGAAGGCGTCGAAATCGTCGGGCTCGAAGCGCTTGGTCGGCATGAACTGCCAGACGATCGGCCCGAGCTTGGGGCCGAGCTCGGCGATGCCGCTGCCGACGAAGCGCTCGACCGACTCGCCCGCTCTGGCGAGCGCCTTGCGGTTGGTGGCGTAGCGCGAGGCCTTGACCGAGAAGACGAAATCGTCGGGCGTCTCCTCGCGCCACCGGGCGAAGCTCTCGCGCTTCTGCGTGCTGTAGTAGGTGCCGTTGATCTCGATGGCGGTCAGCTTGCCGGCGGCGTACGCGAGCTCGCGCGCGTGGGCCAGCCCCTTGGGGTAGAAGTTGTCGCGCCAGGGTTCATAGGTCCAGCCGCCGACCCCGACGCGGATGCGCTGCGCATGCTTCGCCACGATGAGCTCCGTTGCAGGAAACGGCGCGAATCATCGCGCGGATCGCCCCGGGGGCGCTGCTGCGTTTTCGGCTGCGCCCGCCGCGTCAGCTGCGCGGAGCGCCCGGGCGCGCGGCCGGGGCGGGCGTCGCGGGCCGCGACGTCGCCGGCGCCGGCAGGTCCGCAAGGGCCGTCCAGTCCAGCGGTGCGCTCCAGTCCACGTGGGTCTCGACCGCCTTCACCTCGGGGTCGCCGGCGGCCAGCACCGTCGCCGCGATGGCCGTCGCTGCGGCCACTGCCCCATAGCTCGCGAACATCCGCTTTCTCATCGTTTTCTCCCGGAGCACCTTGCGCCTCGCAGCGCGTCCTGGGCTCCAGGATGCCTCGCCGCGCGCGGGCCATCTGCCGGGCGCGGCATCCCCCGGCAGTCGGCAGGGAACGGTTCCGGCTGTAGGACGATGCCCACGGGTCCCCGGCGCGGCAGCCGCCCGGCGAGAATGGGCCCGACGTACGTCCAAGGATGCGCATGGCCTCGGTTCCGCCCTACATCGCCCCTGCCCGCTTCGACGACGCGGGCGCCGCCCTGCAGCAGGCGCGCGCCATCTACGACGCGAGCATCGCGCACCTGCGCGATGCCCTGCAACGCTTCGTGGGCGGGCACACGCTGCCGCAGCACGTGCGCGCCTGCTACCCCTTCGTGCGCGTGCATACGGACACCGTGGCCCGGGCGGATTCGCGGCTGTCGTACGGCTTCGTCGCGGGGCCGGGCACCTACGAGACCACGCTCACCCGGCCGGACCTGTTCGGCGACTACTACCTCGAGCAGTTCCGGCTGCTGCTGCAGAACCACCACGTCGACCTGGACGTGGGCACGAGCACGCAGCCGATCCCGGTGCACTTCTCGCTGGCCGAGAACGACCATCTCGAAGGCTCGCTCGACGCGGGCCGCCGACTGCTGATGCGCGACCTGTTCGACCTGCCGGACCTGGGCGCGATGGACGACGGCATCGCCAACGGCACGCACGAGCCCCGCCCCGGTGAGGCCCAGCCGCTGTCGCTGTTCACCGCGCCGCGCGTCGACTACTCGCTGCACCGGCTGCGCCACTACACCGGCACCGCGCCCGAGCACTTCCAGAACTTCGTCCTGTTCACCAACTACCAGTTCTACATCGACGAGTTCGTGCGGCTGGGCCACGAGGCCATGGCCTCGGGGGACAGCGAGTACAGCGCCTTCGTGGAGCCCGGAAACGTCGTGACCCGGCGCAGCGGACTGCCCATGCGGCGCGGCGACGACCTCGGCGCGTCGCCCCCGCGGCTGCCCCAGATGCCGGCCTACCACCTGGTGCGCGAGGACCGGGGCGGCATCACCATGGTCAACATCGGCGTCGGCCCGGCCAACGCGAAGACCGCCACCGACCACATCGCGGTGCTGCGCCCGCACGCGTGGATCATGCTGGGCCACTGCGCCGGCCTGCACACCACCCAGCAGCTCGGCGACTACGTCCTCGCCCACGGCTACGTGCGCGAGGACCACGTGCTCGACGAGGACCTGCCGCTGTGGGTGCCGGTGCCGCCGCTGGCCGAGGTCCAGCTCGCCCTGGAGGCAGCGGTGGCCGACATCACCCGGCTCAACGGGCGCGAGCTCAAGCGCATCATGCGCACGGGCACCGTGGCCAGCACGGACAACCGCAACTGGGAGCTGCTCCCGCAGCGCACGCCGGAGCGCCGCTTCAGCCAGAGCCGCGCCATCGCGCTCGACATGGAAAGCGCCACCATCGCGGCCAACGGCTTCCGCTTCCGCGTGCCGTACGGCACGCTGCTGTGCGTGTCCGACAAGCCGCTGCACGGCGAGATCAAGCTGCCGGGCATGGCGAACCACTTCTACCGCGAGCGCGTGGACCAGCATCTGCGCATCGGCATCCGCGCCATCGAGCGGCTGCGCCAAGGCGGCGTCGATCAGCTGCACAGCCGCAAGCTGCGCAGCTTCGCCGAGGTGGCCTTCCAGTAGCGGGCTACTTGCGGACCTTGTGGTAGGTCTGGTCCATCACCGGCGCCTTGTCGGTGTCGGGCATGCCGCGCCGCGCGTCCTCGTACGCCCGGCGGCCCTCGCCGCTCGGCACGTCGGCGGCATGGCCCGTGGACTCGTCGCGCTCGTGCGGCAGCTTGGCGTCGGGCTCGCCGCCCACGCCCACCGCACCCGTCACCCCGCCGTGCGACGTCGTGCGCTGGTCGCGGGGCGGCTGGCTCGCATCGGCCGTCTGCGGCTCGCCGCTGCGTCTCTTCGGTTCCCGGGGCATCGCGTTCTCCATCGATTCAGAACTGGCCGCGCAGGTAGATGCGCAGGCCATCCTTGCGGGCCTTGAGCGACAGCCGGTAGCCCGAGTTGAACTGCACGCCGAGCGCGCCGTGGTCCAGGCCGAAGCGCGAGGTGGCGGGCTTCCATTCCATGCCCACCTTCGTGCTCAGGTAGCCCATGCTTTCCGGCGGCAACGCACGTGCCCCGTACGCGTCTGCAAAAACCGCCGAGTCGCTGGTGATCCGGTAACGCATTCCGACCGATACCGCCGGCGTGGCCGCGGCGAGGGAAACGGCGCCGGGCGCATGCAGCGGCTGGGCGGCCGGGACATAGCCCAGCGTGCCGACGCCGACGCCCCAGGCGGTCCGCCCGCGCGACATCCACAGCCGCAGCTGCACGCCCGCGAGTTCGTTCATGGGACGGCCGTCGAGGCCGGTCGCCGACGCGCCCGGCGGCGCGAGCGTGCGGGTGGCCGACACCTCGGGGCTCAACGCGAGCGCCTGCGACTCGCGCGGCGCGACCGCCAGCGCCGTGACCTCCACCGGCGAGCGTGCGGCGTCTTCCAGCGGGTCGGCCTGCGCGGGCGTCATGCCGAGCCACGAGGCCGCCAGCAGGGCGGCGGGCAGTGCCATGGCGGCGCCGCGGCCGGCGCCTGGAAGCGCCGGCAACGGCCGAGGAGGCATTGTGCGGGCGGTCATGCCGACGAGTGAGCAAGCGCAATGCCCAAAAGATGCCTCGCGACGGCCCTCGGGACATCGATCCGGCACCGCCCGTGCGCCCGCGGCGGCGCACGCGTCGCGGCGTGCCGCCAGCCCCTGCGACGCGTGCGCCGAGGCCCGGCGTTCGCGCTCGGCTGGCCGATGCCGATTGCCCCGCGCGGCCCGATCCCGTACGCTCGGCGGCGCAGTACGAAGCGACCCCGTCCATTCAGCGGCGCGCGTGCGCCAGGAGAGCGCCATGTCCACAGACAACCCAGAGATCGCCTGCATCCGAACGGTCGCCCTCGTCGGGCAGACTGCCTCGGGCAAGACCAGCCTGGCGGAGGCGCTGCTGTGGAAGGCGGGGGCGATCGGGGCGCCGGGCAGCCTGGAGCGCGGCACGACGGTGTGCGACTTCGACCCGATGGAGCGCCGTGCGCAGCATTCGCTCAGCTCGGCGCTCGTGCACCTCAAGCACGGCGACGCGCTGGTCTACCTCGTCGACACCCCGGGGTACGCCGACTTCGTCGGCCAGTCGATGACGGCGCTCGAGGCGGTGGACACCGCGGCCGTCGTCATCAACGCGCAGGTCGGCATCGAGATGATGGCCACGCGCATGATGGAATGGGCGGCCCGGCGCGACCTGTGCCGCATGATCGTCGTGAACAAGATCGACGCCCAGGGGGTGGACCTGCCCGGCCTGGTGCAGCAGATCCAGGCGCAGTTCGGCAAGGAATGCCTGCCGCTGAACCTCCCGGCGGCCGGCGGCACGGAAGTCGTGGACTGCTTCTTCAACCCGGCGGCGCAGCCCGGCCACGAGGCCGACTTCTCGTCCGTGGAAACGGCGCACCGCGCGCTCGTCGAGCAGGTGGTGGAAGTGGACCCCGAGTTCGTCGAGCGCTACCTCAACGACGGCGACGTCGACCCCCGGGAGCTGCACGCGCCGCTGGAGCAGGCGCTGCGCGAAGGGCACCTGATCCCGATCTGCTTCGTCTCGGCGCGCAACGGCGCGGGCGTGGCCGAGCTGCTCGACGTGTTCGACAAGCTGCTGCCCAATCCCACCGAGGGCAACCCGCCCACCTTCTACAAGGGCGAGGGCGCGGACGCCGTGCAATTGCACGCCGAGCCCGACGCCGGCAAGCACGTGATCGCCCATGTCTTCAAGGTCACGGTGGACCCGTACGTCGGCAAGATGGGGATCTTCCGCATCCACCAGGGCACGGTCACCAAGGACAGCCAGCTGTACATCGGCGACGGGCGCAAGCCGTTCAAGGTCGGCCACCTGTTCAAGCTGCAGGGCAAGGAGCACGTGGAAGTCCAGCGCGGCGTGCCGGGCGACATCTGCGCGGTGGCGAAGGTCGACGAGATGCACTTCGACGCCGTGCTGCACGATGCGGCGGAGGACGACCACCTGCACCTCAAGCCGCTCGAGTTCCCGGTGCCCGTGCACGGCCTGGCCATCGAGCCGCGGCGCCGCGGCGACGAGCAGCGCATGTGGGAGATCCTGCAGAAGCTGATCGACGAGGACCCGTGCCTGAAGGTCGAGCATGTGGCCAGCACCAACGAGACGATCGTCTACGGCCTGGGCGAGATGCACCTGCGCACCCTGCTCGACCGCATGAGCGAGACGTACAAGTGCGAGGTCAACACCCGCCCGCCGCGCATCGCCTACCGCGAGACCATCACGGCGCCGGCCGAGGGCCACCACCGCCACAAGAAGCAGAGCGGGGGCGCCGGCCAGTTCGGCGAGGTGTTCCTGCGCGTCGAGCCGCTGCCGCGGGGAGCGGGGTTCGAGTTCGTCGACCAGGTGAAGGGCGGCACGATTCCGACCCAGTTCCTGCCCGCGGTCGAGAAGGGCGTGCGGCAGGCGCTCGACGGCGGCGTGATCGCCGGCTTCCCGGTGAAGGACGTTCGCGTGGTGGTGTACGACGGCAAGTCCCATTCGGTGGACTCCAAGGACATCGCCTTCGCGACGGCGGGCCGCAAGGCCTTCATGGACGCGGTGGTCAAGGCCCGCCCGATCGTGCTGGAGCCGATCGTGAAGGTCGAGATCACGGCTCCCGAGCAGGCGATGGGCGACATCACCGGCGACCTGTCGTCCAAGCGCGGGCAGGTGAGCGGCACGCACGCGCTGCAGGGCGGCATGATGACCGTGAGCGGCCAGGTGCCGCTGTCCGAGCTCAACGGCTACCAGGCTCGCCTGAACGGCATGACGGGCGGCGAAGGGCGCTACACCCTCGAGCTGAGCCACTACGAAGCCGTGCCGCCCAACATCCAGCAACAACTCACCAGCCAGTACAAGGTGAAGGAAGAGGACTGAGCGGGGCTGCGGCCTCCCCCGTCCCCCGGCGCCTCCGCCCGGCCTGCGCGGCACGCCGAGCCGCTGTAGGACGGCTCGCACATCGCGTTCCTGCCGAGTCCGACTGACCCGGCGCGCCGGATCACGCATGCTTCGGATACCCAGGCTTCTGCTCAGGGCCTTCACCCGTTGGGAACGCATCACCGAAGCGAGCAGTTCCTGTCTAGGAGACGCGCAATGAAATCCTCTCTTCGAACTCTCTCGGGCGCCGCGGCGCTGGCGATGGCCTTCGGGCTGGGCGCCTGCTCGAGCATGTCGCACCAGGACAAGACCACGGCGGCCGGCGCGGCCATCGGCGGCGTGGCCGGCGCCGTCCTCACCAACGGCAGCGCCGTGGGGACCGTGGGCGGTGCGGCCGTCGGCGGCGTCGTCGGCCACGAAGTCGGCAAGAAGAAGTAGCGAGCTTCACCCCGGTCGGGCTCGACCGGGCGGCTCGGAATCGCGCATCGCAGCGCATCGGGGCGGGTCCATCGGGGCCCGCCCTTTTCGCTTTCGTGGCCTGCGGCGCTCCCGGTGTGCATCGCCCCCGCGCGGTGTGCATCGCCAAGTGAAGGCGGCTTTATCATCGGCGACATGCCGCCCGGTCCCGACCACGTCGCCCAGATCCGCTTCGACAACGCCCTCGCCCTGTTCGACGAGTTCGTGCACGCGACGGTGAAGCACCCGGACGCCGCCACGCTGCGCGGCCTGGAGCGCCGCTTCGCGGAGCGCCTGCAGATCCAGCCCAGCTACTGGAGCCAGATCAAGGGCCGGTCGCGGCAGATCGGCGAGCGGCTGGCACGGCAGTTCGAGCAGCTGTGCCACAAGCCCAGCGGGTGGATGGACCAGCCGCACGACGCATTCGCGCCGCGCACCGACGCGCCGCCGACGGCGGCCGCGGACGCCGCGCCCCTGGTGCCGCAGGACGACGACGAGCGCTTCATCGTGGGCCTCGTCCTCACGTACTACCGCCGGCATCCGCAACGCGCCCGCACGCGGCTGCTGGACCTGCTGGGCGAGGTGCTCACGCCGGCGCCCCCTGCGCCTCCGGCAGCGCCCGCTGCGACGCGGACGGCATCCGCCGCGGCCGCGGCGCGCAAGTCGAAGTCCCCCGCCGACGACCCGCACGAGCTGTGGCAGCGCTCGCAGTCGGGCGTCGCGCCGCTCAAGCATAGGCGCTGACCCTTGCCTTAGGGAGGGCCGCGGTCTTGCGCAGCAGATAATCGAGTGTTTATCATCTAGGCAAGTCCTGAAACCTTCGTCGGCAACGCGAAGCCTCGTCGGCGGCCCGGGATGCGAAGCGCACCGGGCCGTCTGATTTTTCCGGGTCCCTGCCAGGAGAGACACCATGACGACATCCAAGCCCTTGCCCTGGGCCGCCGCCGAGCCGCCGGCGCCGGTCCGATGGCTGCGCGGCGCGGCAGCGGCCCTGTTGCGGGCCGCGAGCGCCCTGCTGGCGCGCCTGGCCGAGCGCGTGGCGGCGGCCGCGCCGCCGGCCGCTCGGGTCGGCGGCACGCTCGAGTTCTACGCCGAGGCCGGCGCGCCGGAGGGCGCGCTGTACCTCGACGGGGAACTGGTCGGCCACTTGCCGGGCGTGCAGCGCCTGTGACCGGGCGCCGGCCGGCCGAAGGGCGTCGCTCGCGCACGGCCGGTGACGGCCAGGCGCGGTGGCGGGCCGCCGCGAGCGCGCCCTCGCGCGCTCAGATCATGGCGAGCGGCGCCTTGCCGCGCGGTCGCGGGAAGCGGCGCTCGAGCTCGTCGACGTCCGCGTCATCGAGCTCGACGTCGGCCGCCGCGAGGTTCTCCCGCAGGTGGTCCTCGCGGACGGCCTTCGGGATCGCCATGACGCCCGGCTGCCGCAGCGCCCAGGCGAGCGCCACCTGCGCGGCCGACGCGCCGCGCCGCTGCCCGATGGCCGCGAGCGCGGCGTCGCCCGCCAGCTTGCCCTGGTCGATCGGGCTGTACGCCATGCACGCGATGCCGTGCCGGCGCAGCCACGGCAGCAGCGCGACCTCCGGTCCGCGCTCGCTGAGCGCGTAGTACACCTGGTCGACCGCGCAGCGCGCACCCTGGGGCAAGGCGAGCAATTCCTGCATGTCGGCGATGTCGAAATTGCTCACGCCCCAGTGCCGGATGAGTCCTTCGGCGACGAGCGCCTCGAACGCCGCCACGGTGTCGCGCAGCGGATGCTGCCCGCGCCAATGCAGGAGATACAGGTCGAGCTGGCGCAACCCCAGCCGTTGCAGGCTGCGCCGGCAGGCCGCCACCGCGCCCGCGCGGCTCGCGTTGTGCGGATACACCTTGCTCACCACGAAGACGTCCTCCCGGCGCACCTCGCCTGCCGCGATGGCTTCGGCGAAGGCCTGCCCGACGACCTCCTCGGCGCCTCCCTCGCCGTACATCTCCGCCGTGTCGACGACGCGGTAGCCGAGCCGCAGCGCCAGTCGCACGGCCGCGACCTCGGCGGTGCGCCGCCGCGCCGACTCGCCGAGCCGCCAGGTGCCCAGGCCCAGCGCGGGCAGCGTCGGCCCGTCGTGAAGCGTTACCTTGTTCATGCGCAATTCCTTCCTGAACGGGACCGACCATGCTAGCGGCCGCTCAAGATCGAGGCCCGGGCGACCGAAAAGGGACATACGACGAGCCGGATGCAAAGGGCCCGCGAATGAACCCCAAACGACTGAACGAGCCGCTGCGCGACCTCGCTGCCTGGACCGCCTACTTTCATCGGGCCGAGATCCCGGTGCTGGCGCGCACCGCGGCAGCCATCGAGGGCCTGCGCGAGAACGAGGACGCCGTCGACGCCAACCTCGTCGGGGAGTCGGTCGCGCACGACCCCCTCATGACGCTTCGCGTGCTGCGTCACGCGTCGGCGCACCGGCCCGCACGCATGCTGACCGATCCCGAGACCGTCACGGCCGCGGTGGTCATGATGGGCATCGGACCGTTCTTCCGCGCGTTCGGCCCGCTGCCCACGGTCGAGGAGCGCCTGGCCGACCTCCCCGCGGCCCTGCAGGGCCTGCACGACGTCCTGCGCCGCGCCTACCGCGCGGCCAACTTCGCGCTCGGCTTCGCGGTGCATCGCATGGACACGGACGCCGCCGTGATCCACCACGCCGCCCTGCTGCACGACTTCGCCGAGATGCTGCTCTGGTGCCACGCGCCCGCGCTCTCGATGGACCTGGTGGCCCGGCAGCGCGCCGATCCCACGCTGCGCTCGAGCGCGGCGCAGAAGCAGTTGCTGCACGTGACCCTCGGGGACCTGCAGCAGTCGCTCATGCGGGCGTGGCGCCTGCCCGACCTGCTCAAGCGCATCACCGACGACCGCCATGCCGCGCATCCGTCGACGCGCAACGTGGTGCTCGCCATCCGGCTGGCGCGCCACACCGAGCACGGCTGGGACAACCCCGCCGTGCCGGACGACGTGCGCGACATCGCCGACCTCCTGAACCTCTCGCCCACCGCGACGCAGCGCATGGTGCTGCAGCTCGACGGCTAGGGGCCGCGTTTGCGGGCAACCGCCGGCCCCGCGGGCTCCGGCGTTCGCCTGGAGGGCGCCCGGCGACTCGTCGGGCATGTTCCGCCGGCCTGATGGCCTGCGGCGTCGTTCGCCTGGGGGCGGCCCGGCTGA
>Ga0075429_100005451_pt1 | contig 10959 bp, 7 predicted proteins | sample RhiMetdeltSRZDD3_FD_75295 | JGI IMG/M metagenome (GOLD analysis project Ga0075429, IMG submission 75295) | Populus rhizosphere microbial communities from Tennessee, USA - Rhizosphere MetaG P. deltoides SRZDD3 | ecosystem: Host-associated > Plants > Roots > Rhizosphere > Soil | place: USA...
CCAGCGGTCCAGGATGCTCTTCCGGAACCGCCACTCCTTCCCGAGCTTCACCGCCGGGATGCGCTGTTCCTGGGCCCACTTGTAGATGGTCTGGGGCTTGAGGCGCAGGTAGTGCGCCACTTCCTCGAGCGTGAGGATCTCGTGATCCGGACTGTCCGGAGTGCTCATGGTCACGGATGCTGGGCGCTGTCGGGGAACGCCGGCTGTTGCGGACGCGGAAACGGCAGCTCTTCGATCTCCTGGCGAAGGGCCGGCTCGGGGGCGACGCCGGCTGCCGACCGGTCCGCGAGCCTCTGCAACGAGTAGACGATGGCCGTGTAGAAGTTGCCCTCGTTGTGGCGGAACAGCTGGAACGGCGCGCCGCGATCGCCGACGAACGGCTGCAGGTTCCACGCCATCTGGATGCCGACGAACGCGAACAACACCGCCCACACCTTCATGATCGTCATCGCCTTCTTGGGATACACGCCGCGCTTCTCGCAGGCGAACGCCAGCCCCTCGTGCAGCACCACCATGCCCACGAGCCCGGCACCGAGCACGATCACGACATGCAGCAGCGTGAGGAAGTAGTAGTTGGCTCCCGTGAGCAGGAAGAACGCGGTGATGGGGACGACGGCGGCCAGCAGGATCGCACTCAGCGACAGCGCACCGAGCACGAGTGCGAGGACCTGCGGCAGCCGCAAGCTCGAGCCGACCAGCACCTGGATCACGAAGAAGCCCGGGAAGCAGATCGCCAGCGATCCCAGGAACAGCACGGGCAGTTTGATCGCGGCGGAGAGCGCCTGCGCAGGACCTGCGAACGCGCCGGCGGCCGCGCCGTAAAGTCCGCACAGCGCGACCAACGTCCAGAACGAGTGGCGGAGTTTGGCGCCGAGGCCGTCACCCTCGGCGACCTCGGTGAAGAACCGCTCACGGTCGCTCAGGATCAGCGTGACGAACTGCCCGAATCCCGGCGAGGCGGGGCGGACGGGGAGCGGTGGGTTGGAACTCGCGGTCATGGCGTTTCCCTCCTCTGAGCGCCATGGTCGCGACCTCCCCATCGAATGTCAACGATTATTATTGTTTGTTACTGTTTGATGATGATTTGCCTCGGAGCTGACCCACGGCCATGCTCGCGCCGTGGACACCCTTTCCGTGCCGCCGCCACCGGAAGCGCGCCCCGCGCCAGCGCGCCGCGGGCTGCCGCTCGGGGTCCAGGTGGTGCTCGGGGTCGCCGTCGGCGCCGTGCTGGGCGTGGTGTTCGGCAGCCAGCCCTGGCTCGGACGCTACGGCAACGAGGATCTCGGCGCGTTGGGCCTGCTCGTCATCCGGCTCCTCAAGGCGCTCGCCACGCCGCTCATCCTGCTCGCGGTGCTGGACTCGTTCCTCACCACCGCGATCGGGCCGCGCACGTTCGGCCGGTTCGTGACCATCTGCCTCACCAACATCACGATGGCCATGCTCGTGGGGCTCACGATCCTCAACGTGTTCCAGCCCGGGCTCGCCTGGCGCGGTCACATCGAGCAGCTGACCGGGCAGGTGGTATCTCCCGCGAAGCTCTCGGCGCCGCCCCCCAGCGCCACCCTCGACCCGCTCAAGAACCTGGCCGGCTACGTGCCCGAGAGCGTCGTCGAGCCGCTCGTCAAGAACAGCCTCGTCTCGTTGGTGCTGCTCGCCATCCTGTTCGGCGCCGCGCTGCGTCGGCTCAAGGATCGCGGCTCCCCGGGCATCGCCACGCTCGAACCCGTGATCACCAGCCTGTTCGAAGCCACCACCACCGCGCTCATGTGGGTCGCGCACGCGGTGCCCTTCGCCGTGCTCGGCATCGTCGCCCAGGTGGTGGGCCGCTCGGGGCTCGAGGTGTTCCGTGTGCTGTGGCTGTTCCTGGCGGTGATCCTCGCCGGGTTGCTCATCCATTCGCTCGTCTACTACCCGCTCATGGCATGGCTGGTGGGTCGCAAGAGCCCGCGCCAGTACCTGGGTGGGGGCTCCGACGCGGTGCTCACCGGGCTCTCCACCAACTCCAGCCTCGCCACCGTGCCGGTCACGCTGCGCTGCCTGCGCGACATGAAGGTGGGAGAGGCTTCGGCCCGTGTCTCCGCCTGCATCGGCACCAACCTCAACAACGACGGCATCATCCTCTACGAGGCGATGGCCACGGTGTTCATCTGCCAGGCCTTCGGCTACGACCTGTCGCTCGCGCACCAGGTCACGATCGTGCTGGCCTCGGTGATGGCGGGCGTGGGCATCGCAGGGGTTCCCGAAGCCGGCTTGATCGTGCTGCCGCTCGTGCTCGCGGCCGCTGGCCTGCCCGAGGCTGCGGTCGCCGCCGCCATCCCGCTCATCGTGCCCGTGGACTGGATCATCGCGCGCGTTCGCTCGGGTGTGAACGTGCTGGCCGACATGCTGGTCGCGATCCTGCTGGATCGCTTCGACCGGCCCGGTGGACGGGCTTGAGGCGCATCGCGGCTGCTGTCGCGTGAGGGGCGCGATTCGCCCGCGCGGGGTACATTGCGAGCCTCATGGCCCAGCACTTCCCAGCCCTTCGCTTCCTGCAGTCCGCCGCGCGGGCATCCGACCTGCCGCCGTGCCAGTCCGAAGTGGCGTTCGTCGGGCGCTCGAACGTGGGCAAGAGCTCGCTCCTGAACGCCGTCACCGGGCACAAGCAGATCGCGCGCGTCTCGCGCACGCCGGGACGCACGCAGCTCATCAACGTGTTCGACGCGGGCGGGGACCGCTGGATCGTGGACCTGCCGGGCTACGGCTTCGCGAGCGCGCCGGCGCACGTGCGCAACACCTGGAAGGCGATGCTCGAGGGCTACCTCACCACCCGGCGCTCGCTGCACATGGTGTTCGTCCTGGTGGACGCCGAGATCGGACCCACGCCGCTCGATCTGCAGATGACGGAGTGGCTCGCCGCCTGCGGTGTGCCGTACCACGTCGTGGCGAACAAGGTGGACAAGCTGGGGAAGAGCCGGCACACCTCGCGACATCAAGCCGTGGCGAAGCAGTTGGGCCGCGCGCTCGAGGACGTGTCGTGGGTGAGCGCCGAGAAGGGCACGGGTGTGGCCGAGTTGCGCAAGCTCGTCCAATCGGTGCTGGAGCTCGGCTGACGGCCAGATCGCTGCGAGGATTCACGCGAGGCCGCGCTCGCGGCGGGACTCGGCCAGAGATTGACCGTTGACAAGCGCACTCGCGTCGCCGCAGACTTCTTGGAAGTGTCCCACTCGCACGGTCCATCGTGCGCGGATCTTCCGGGCTCGGGCAGCCTGGGGTTCCGGGGAGGTTGGGTCCTCCCGCATGCAGTTGCCCCGAAAAGGAGGTGATCCATTGACTAGTCGCTGTAGGGCTTCGGTGGAGGTGGCGTCCTCGTAGGGGAACTCGGGACGCTGTGGCGCCTGATGTGGTCCCTCACGGGAACCCAGCGCCACCAAGACCGAACGTTCTCGGGCCCGGTCCGCAAGGACCGGGCCCTTGTTTATTCCTGCGCGTGCCGCATCCACAGGCCTCGCGACGGCCGATCGTGCAGGGTCGTGGCGGCCGGCCGAGGGACCGCATTGCTCGCGGGACCCCAAGCCGGCTGTACCACGCTCACTGCATCGGCATGCCGGAACTCGACGCGCTCGAGACGACGGTGGCGGCAGCGGCCGCAGCTGCGGCGGCACGCGCGCGACGCGAGCCGCGCTTGCCCGAGAACAGCACGATGGCGACCGCGGCGGCGACCAGCACGTGCACGAATCCCGCGAACGTCATGCCGAGGACCAGGAAACCCATCCACAGCGTGATGAGGCCAAGACTCAGGAGCGTCATCGCGGACCTCCTCCGTGAGGATCCCCAGCGGGGCGCGACTGCATTCACCCCGCGATGGACCACTTCCGGAGCCTGGACTCGAGCATCGGCCGTGCCTTGACATCTGCCGCGGTCAAGTCGTTGTGACTGTGTCCGCGAGCGGTTCGGCGTTTCGACGCGGAGTCGGGCGCTGGCCGGCCAGACTTCGTCCACTGCCGGTCAGAACGCGGCCTTGCACGGTCGCTCGAGAGCCCTGGCGCGTCCCGCGCGGCCGAAACGCCGCCGGGTGCTCGCCAGGCCCGTGACACGCGACAATATTAGTGAGGCGCTCGCCGCGCGCGCGCCTGTCGCGATCGCAGCGAGAGCCACGCGACCTGGGCCAGCCCGCCGGTGGTGAGTGCGAGCGCGGCGAAGTGCAGCCCGGGGATCGAGCGCCACGTGACACCCACGGCCAGCACGGCCGCCGTCGCCGCGAGCAGCACGACCATGGATTCGGTGATCGAGCGCGTGCGCCGCTCGTGCACGAGGATGCCCTGGTGATAGCTCTGCCACACGCTCACGGCACCCAGCGGCACCAGCCACCACAGCGCCTCGCAGGCGAGGCTCGCCAACCCCGGTGCGAGGGCCGAGCCGCGCTCGTACCACATGCGCCCGAGCGGTGTGGCCGCGCCCGCCAGCAGCAGCAGCGTGATCACGACGCCCAGCACGCTCGCGAACCGCCGCAGCGGGCGCAGCGCGGCCGGCCGGTCCAACAGCGAGACCATCACCTCGTTGAACGCGAAGCCCAGGCTCCGCAGCGTGAACGTGCTGCCTGCCAGCACGGGCCACGTGGCGAGCGACTCCAGTGCCAGCGGCATGCGGCTCATCGCGCCGGCGGCGAGCGGCATGCCGATGAAGTTGAGCAGCGGCGTGAGCGAGAGCGGCGTGTAGAACTTGACGAACGCGCGCATGCTGAGAGGCGGTTCGACCGCCGGTGCTGTCCGCAGCGCACCCCGTCGCACCGGTGAAACGGCCCAGCGCGAGTAGAGCGCTTCGGCCACCACGGCCGAGGCCACCGCACTCGTGCCCACGACGATACCCGGGAGCGTGCCGAGCCAGGCGCCGACTCCCAGCACGGTGCCCAGGGTGAGGAGCCGCACCAGCGTGCCCCAGGTCACCGCGCGGCTCTTCCCGAAGCGGATCAACACGCCCTGCTGCGTGCGCCGATAGGCGATCGCCATCGTCCACGGCAGCATGATCTGCAACCCCGTGCGTGCCGGTTCGCGCACCTGCTCGGGCACGGCGATGAGCGAGCCCGCCACCACGTCGAACAGCGGCGTGAACGCCAGCAGCGCGTGCAGCATAGTGAGCGAGCCGGCCGCGAGGAACATGAAGCGCCGGATCACGCGGTAGGAGCGTTCGTCGCGGGCGAGCGCGGTGGAGGCGGTGAGCAGCATGAGGATGGGGGATTCGACGAGCAACGACAGCGGGAACACCACGCCGCCGTAGGCCGCGAGGCTCACCGTGGCGTGCGGCAGCCGGGCCATCACCGCGCTCACCACGGGCAGCTCCAGGCCCATGAGGATCCAGCTGCCGGCCAGCGGCAGCCAGGTGGCGACCACCTCGGCCGCGGAGAGTGGACGAAGCGCGGGGAGCGCGGGCGGGGAGCCGATGGAGGATGCCATGGGGGAACGCAAGTTAGCGGCCGTCCGGCCCGCTGGCCAGCGCCCCGGCGCCACCCGGGCCGGTTGGCGATGTCAGGCGGTCAGTATCGGTGCTCAAGCGCTGCCGCGGTGGCGCCGATAGTCCGAGGGAGGTTTGGCCGGAGGACAACGCGGACAGGGTCGTCCGCTGCCGGCCGGCCACCATCCATCGAGGCCCCACGTGAACGAGCGTTCCCGCCACTCGCGCCCCCTGCTGCCTGCGTTCTCGCCCGCGATCGGGCTGCGCGAGGTGCTCGACTCGGCTCCCGACCTGGTCTTCAGCACCGACCAGTGGGGCCGGCTCGTGTGGGCTTCGGCGGCGTTCGAGACCTTCACCGGCCGTCGCGTGAAGGACTGCGTCGGACGCTCGTGCCACGAGCTCGTCCTGCCGGCGCATGCTCCCGGCCTGATGCGCGCATTCTTGAAGGGGCGCAAGCCGGAGGCGGCCGCGTTCGTCCGGGTGTTCGACCTGCAGCGCGAGGACGGCAGCACGCTGAGCGTGGACGCGCACCTGAGATTCCTCGAAGCGCCAGATGGCGAACGTTACATGGTCGGGATCATGCGCGAGGCGAGTGCGGTTGCTGCGCCCGCGCCGGCGTGGCCGCTGCCCAGGCCCGCGGTCGAGATCTCCTCCGAAGCCGCTGCCGAGGCCGCGCCCGTGCCCGCACCCGCCGCTTCCACGGACACGCCGAGCCGGGAGCTCCAGCTCGAGCGCAGCCTCGCCGAGGCGCGCGAGGTGGCCCAGGCCAAGGGCGACTTCCTGGCCACCATGAGCCACGAGATCCGCACGCCGATGAACGGCGTGATCGGGATGACGAACCTGCTGCTCCAGCACGACCTGCCGGTCGAGTCCCGCCAGATGGTGGAGCTGATCCGCGAGAGCTCGCAGACCCTGCTCGCGCTCATCAACGACACCCTGGACTACTCGCGCCTAGAAGCGGGCCGCATGCCGGTCGAGGAACTCGACTTCGACCTGCGCGTGACGCTCGACCAGGTCGCCGGCGTGCTGCACCCGCTCGCCGATGAGAAGAAGCTCCGGTTCGACACGCGCGTGCAGTCGCTGGTGCCGTCGCGGTTGCAGGGCGATCCGGGCCGCCTGCGCCAGGTGCTGCTCAACCTCGGCTCCAACGCCGTCAAGTTCACCGAGCACGGTTCGGTGCAGCTCAAGGTGGATCGCGAGGCCGAGGACGATGAGCACGTGACGCTCAAGTTCCAGGTCATCGACACCGGACCCGGCATCGAAGCCGGGGCTATCGACGACCTGTTCGAGCCCTACACGCAGTCCGACGCCAGCGTCGCGCGCCGCTTCGGCGGTTCCGGGCTGGGGCTCGCGATCTCGCGCCGGCTCGTGGAGGCCATGGGCGGCGAGTTGGGTGTCGAGAGCCAGCCGGGACAGGGCAGCTCGTTCTGGTTCCGGCTCCGGCTCGAGAAGCAGCCGGTGCTGGTGGGCAACACCGCCATGCCGGCCGCTGAAGTGGCGCTGCGCGGCGTGCGACTGCTGGTCGCCGACGGCAACGCGGGCGACCGTGGCCCGCTCGCCGGAGTGCTCGCCGCATGGGGCTGTATCGTGGATTGCGCCGAGACGGGCCCGGAAGCGCTGCTCATGGTGCGCGAGGCGGCAGCCCAGGACCGGCCGTATGCCGTGGCCGTGCTGGACCGTCATCTCGAAGGCCTCGACGGCGAGGCCCTCGGCCAGGCGATCCGCTCCGACCGCGTCCTCGATGCCACGCAGCTCGTCATGATCACCAACGTGGGCCGGCCGGGAGACGGCGGGCGCGTGAAGGCCGCGGGCTTCGCGGCCTATCTCATGAAGCCGCTCGAGCCGGCGCAGTTCTACGAGGCACTCGGCGAGATCCTGCATCCGGGCCACGCCACCACGCCGCAGGTCGAGCGCTCGCTCGTCACGCGCCACTCGCTGGCCGAGGCGCGCCGCGGCAAGCTGCGCCTGCTGCTGGTGGACGACGATCCGGTGAACCAGCTCGTCGCCTCCAGCGCGCTGCACCGCGTGGGCTACAACCTCGAGGTGGCGAACAACGGCCGCCGCGCCATCGAACTCACCGAAGAAGGGCGCTGGGACCTGATCCTGATGGACATGCAGATGCCGGACCTGGATGGCTGCCGGACGACATCCGCCATCCGCGCGCGCGAGCGCGGGTCCTGGCGCACGCCCATCATCGGTCTCACCGCGAACGCCGACTACAAGCCGGACCGCGATCGCTGCCTGGCGTCGGGCATGGATCTCGTGCTCGGCAAGCCGATCAACCTCGAACAGCTCACGGCCACGGTCGAGAAGTACACGACGCCGGACGGCCGCATGGCCGAGCCCGAGCGGCCGGGTCACCTGCCGGGACGCCTCACCGTGGTCTCGACGCACTTCGAAGCTCCGACGCCGATCGTCTCGCAAGCACCGCCCACGCCGCTCCGGCTGGTGAAGTCGGGCCCGGCCGAGATCACACCGGTCGAGATCCCCACGCTGCCCGAGGGTCCCGCGCTCGACCTCGAGCAGCTCGAGAGTGCGTGCATGGGCCTGCCGGCCCTGCGTTCGTCGCTGCTGCACACGTTTCTCGACGACATGCCGGGGCGGCTGGCCCGCCTCGAGAAGGCATTCGACTCCACCGACCCGCGCCGCCTCGAGTTCGAGGCGCATGGGCTGCGCGGCATGTGCGCCACGATCGGCGCGCATGGCTGCGTGATGCTGTTCGGCGAGATCGAGGACCGTGCCCGCGAAGACCAGGTCACCGAGGTGCGCGTGCTCCTGGAGCCCGCACGGGGCGAGGTGGCGCGGACCGAGCAGTTCATCCGCCGGCTGGAGACCATCTTCAATCGCGAAGCCGCCTGACCGTTCCGTTGTGACAGGCACGCCCGGACGAGTTCCCTGCCGTCCGGGCGTCCGCCTTTCCGGCGAGTTCGATCCTCACAGGAAGTCAGCACCCGCTGACCGCGGGCGGCCGCGGCCCGCTCGCACGCCGGGAATCGCGAAAGACACGAACGCATCTCAACGACGTGCCCTCGCTCCCGTGGTCCACTAGAGTGCAGCGGACCATGTCCGCCACGCGCCCTGCCTTCCTCACACGCCATCTCGCGGTGCTCACGCTCGGGCACTTCACGATCGACGCGTATTCGAGCTTCTTCCTGCCGCTGCTGCCGCTGCTCGCCGCGCGGTTGGGACTCAACTACGCCATGATCGGCGGGCTCACCGCCATGGCGAGCGTGTCGTCCTCGTTCTCGCAGCCGCTGTTCGGCGTGCTCGCCGACCGCCTGCGCCGGCCGTGGTTCGTGGCATTCGGACCCTTGATCGCGGCGGTGTTCATGGGTTCGGTGGGGCTCGCCACGCGTTACGAATCCCTCGTGGGGCTGCTGGTCATGGGCGGCATCGGCGTCGCCATGTTCCACCCGCAGACCGCATCCCTCGCGGGCATCAGCAGTATCCACCGCGGCATGGCGATGTCGTTCTGGATCACGGGCGGCACGCTCGGCTGGGCGCTCGGGCCGGCGTTCGCCACCGCGGTGGTGTCGCGCTTCGGGCTGGAGCGCTCGTGGGTGTCGGCGATCCCCGGCCTGCTCCTGTCCGGCGTGCTGCTGGTGTGGTTCGCGCGCGTCGCGCCGCATGCGGCCGCCAAGCGCGCGCAGGCCCCGATCCGCGAGCTGCGCCCCGTGTTGCGGCCGCTGCTGATGCTGTACTTCACCGTGGTGTGCCGTTCGGCGGTCTCGGCGGGGTTCGCCACGTTCCTGCCCATGTGGGTGCACGAGCGGGGCGGGGACACGGCGCAGGGCGGGCTCTACACCACGGTCTACCTCACGCTCGGCTCCCTGGGCGGCTTCGCGGGCGGCTGGCTCGCCGACCGTTTCGGCGGCCGCCACGTGGTGGTGCGCTCGTTCGGCGCGGCCATGCCGTTCTACCTGCTGTTCTTCGTGGTCCCCGACGCGTGGCGGTTCGCCACGCTGGTGACGGGCTACTGCATCATGCAGGCGTCGCTTCCGGTCAACGTGGTCCTGGGCCAGCAGCTCTCGCCGCGCCACGCCGGCATCATCTCGAGCCTGATGATGGGCGCGGCCTGGGGCCTGGGCGCTCTGCTCATCTACCCGATCGGGGCGATGGCCGACCAGGTGGGGCTGGAACGCGCGCTCATGGCGCTGTCGAGCCTGATCCTGGTGGGTTTCGTCTGCTCCACGCGCATCGCGCCGCGTCCGAGCGAGGTGGTCGCAGCCGCCTGACCGCAAGCGGTCGAGCCCCGTGCGATCAGTTACGCGACGGGTCCATGCCGGGAGCCGACGGCTCCGGCAGGCGCGACTCCAGGGCGGGCACGGGCGCGGCGGCCGGGCGCACCAGCCAGCGTTCCGCCCACGACTGCATCGAGAGCAGTGCCCACAGCGTGCGGCCGCGATCCTCGGAGCCGTCGAGGTGCGAGCGCACCAGTTGCTGCACGGCGGCCGGATCGAGCACACCCGCGGCGGTGATGCGTGCCGGGGAGAGCGCGTCCAGCACCAGGCCGCGCAGCGGTCCGCGCGCCCACGACGAGAACGGGGGCGAGAAGCCCTGCTTGCGCCGGTGCAGGATCTCGGCCGGCAGCAGTTTCGCGGCGGCCTGCTTGAGGGCCCACTTGCCGGTCGTGCCGCGCAGTCGCGCGGATTCGGGCAGGCCCAGCGCGTGCTCGACGAGTGCGGCGCGCAGGAAGGGGGCGCGCGACTCCACGCCGTGCGCCATCGTGCAGCGATCCACCTTGGTGAGCAGGTCGGCGGGCAGGTAGGTCTCGAAGTCGAGCAACTGGTACGCGGTGAGCCCCGGGTCACGGCCCGCGCGCACCAGGCGCATGTCGGTGAGCACGCGTTCCAGCCGGCGCGAGTGCGCGAGTGCGGCTTCCGCCGGTGCGTCGGCGCGCAACGCGGGCGACAGGAACGAGAGGGCTTCCTCGGGCCGTGCGGTGCCGAACCAGGCCAGGTGGCGTTCGAACGGTGGCAGGCCGCGCACCGACAGGAAGCGCTCGATCATGTGCGGCACCGAGATATGCGTGTGTCGCGGGCGCACACGGCGAGCCCAGTTCAAGAGCAGCGAGGCGACCGGTGCGGGGAGCGCCGCCGCGATCGCGGCATGGCGATGGCCGAGGTAGGTGGGGTAGCCGGCGAATAGCTCGTCACCGCCCTCGCCCGTGAGCACCACCGGCACGACCGTCGCGGCCACGCGCGCGAGCAGCCACGTGGGCAGCACGCTCGGGTCGCCCAGCGGCTGGTCCATGCGGGAGGCCCAGGTGGAGAACGCCTCCTCGCCCTCGCGCTCGGACATCAGCACCTCGTGGTGCTCGGAGCCGATGGAGCGCGCCACCCGCGCGGCGAGCACGGATTCGTCGTAGCCGCGGTGGTCGAGCCGCATGCTGAACGTGGGGAACGGGCGTCCCCAGGCGCGGGCCGCGAGCACGGCGACCAACCCGGAGTCCACACCGCCCGAGAGGAACACGCCGAACGGAACCTCGGCGGGCACGCGCGAAGTGACGGACTGGGCCAGGGCCTCGCC
>Ga0075429_100005452_pt1 | contig 10956 bp, 11 predicted proteins | sample RhiMetdeltSRZDD3_FD_75295 | JGI IMG/M metagenome (GOLD analysis project Ga0075429, IMG submission 75295) | Populus rhizosphere microbial communities from Tennessee, USA - Rhizosphere MetaG P. deltoides SRZDD3 | ecosystem: Host-associated > Plants > Roots > Rhizosphere > Soil | place: USA...
TTCGACAAGCTCAGGACAGGCCCCTTCGACAAGCTCAGGACAGGCCCCTTCGACAAGCTCAGGACAGGCCCCTTCGACAAGCTCAGGACAGGCCCTGCGAAGCTGTGCCGCGGAGTCGGCTCACTCGGAGCCGAGCCGACCGTTCGCAGGCGAATCGTTCACAGGCTCCGAACGCCGCGGCGCTCACGCGCTCAGCAGCTTCTGCACCAGCACCGGCGTCGTCGACGCGCCGAACTTCTTCATCAGCCGCGCGCGGTACACGTCGACGGTGCGCGGGCTGATCGCCAGGCGCTTGCCCATCTGCTTGCTGGTCATGCCCTCGATGAGCAGCGCCGCGATCTCCCGCTCGCGCGGGGTGAGGTCGGCCTTCAGCTGCCGCTTGGCCGACAGGTCCTCGAAGCTCCAGATGCCGGCCGCGTGGGGCCGCTTCGGATGCAGCGCGCGCCCGGACACGTGGCACCAGAAGAGCTCGCCGCCGCGCGGGCCGCCCACGCGTTTCATGACGCGCTCGTCGGCATACCAGCCGCTCTGGTTCAGGCTCGCGACGATGCGCGCGCCGGTGCGCTCGAACTCGTCGTGGGTGGGGTAGAGCACCTCGAACGAGCGGCCCACGAGCTGCTCGCGCGTGGCGCCGAACATGTCGAGCACGTGCTGGTTGCAGTCCACGATCAGCCGGTTGCGCGAGATCACCAGGCCGATCGGCGCGAGGTCGAAGGCGATGCGGTAGTCGGGTGCGTTGTCGACATCGTCGCTGCGCATGAGGAGTTACCCGGGGGCCTTTTAGTCAATTCTACGTACGGCTACGTAATCCGTTAGGTAGTACGCTTCGCTCCGATTCGATTCCCACCCGGAGACAGCGAATGAACAAGGTGTATCCCAGCGCCGCTGCCGCGCTCGACGGCATCGTGCGCGACGGGCAGCTCATGGCGGTCGGCGGCTTCGGCCTGTGCGGCATCCCCGAGGCGCTGATCGATGCGCTGCGGGATACCGGCGTCAAGAACCTCACCGTCATCTCGAACAACGCGGGCGTCGACGGCTTCGGCCTCGGCAAGCTGCTCGACACGCGGCAGATCCGCAAGATGATCTCGAGCTACGTGGGCGAGAACAAGGAGTTCGAGCGCCAGTACCTGTCCGGGGAGCTCGAGCTCGAGTTCACCCCGCAGGGCACGCTGGCCGAGAAGCTGCGCGCCGGCGGGGCGGGCATCCCCGCGTTCTTCACCCGCACAGGCGTCGGCACGCTGGTGGCCGAGGGCAAGGAGACGCGCGAGTTCGACGGCCACGTGTACGTGATGGAGCGCTCGCTGGTGCCGGAAGTCTCGCTCGCCAAGGCCTACAAGGCCGACCGCAGCGGCAACCTCGTGTTCCGGCGCACCGCGCGCAACTTCAATCCCGCCGTGGCGATGGCGGGCAAGATCACCGTGGTGGAGGTGGAGCACCTCGTCGAGGTGGGCGACATCGACCCGGACGACGTCCACCTGCCCGGCATCTACGTGCAGCGCATCGTGGTGAACGCCCATCCCGAGAAGCGCATCGAGAAGCGCACCGTCCGCCCCGCGGCGTGACCGGACGAACCAAGGAGAATTCCATGCCCTGGACCCAGGACCAGATGGCCGCCAAGGCCGCCACCGAGCTGAAGGACGGCTACTACGTCAATCTCGGCATCGGCATTCCGACGCTCGTGGCCAACTTCGTGCCGCAGGACATCGAGGTGTGGCTGCAGAGCGAGAACGGCATGCTCGGCATCGGGCCGTTTCCCACCGACGCCGAGGTCGACGCCGATCTCATCAACGCCGGCAAGCAGACCGTGACCACGCTCCCCGGCTCGAGCATCTTCGGCTCGCACGACAGCTTCGCGATGATCCGCGGCGGCAAGATCAACCTCAGCATCCTCGGGGCGATGCAGGTGAGCGAGAAGGGCGACCTCGCCAACTGGATGATCCCCGGCAAGATGGTCAAGGGCATGGGCGGCGCGATGGACCTCGTCGCGGGCGTCGAGCGCTGCATCGTCGTGATGGAGCACGTCGCGAAGAAGAAGGACGGCAGCACCGACCTGAAGATCCTGCCCAAGTGCACGCTGCCGCTCACCGGCGTGGGCGTGGTCAACCGCATCATCACCGACCTGGCCGTGATGGACGTGACGCCGCACGGGCTGAAGGTCGTGGAGATCGCACCGGGCGTGACGCGCGAGGAGCTGCAGTCGAAGACCGGCGTCCCGCTGCACTGACGACTGCACGGCCGCGGCACGGCCCGTCGCCATGCATGCAGCCGAGGCGCGTGAGGGGCGCGGCCGCTACCCCGCCTTGGCTTGCACGGGCGCGTCCTGCCGCTCGATCTCGCGCCGCTTCATCGCGATGTACTCGCCCTGCGAGATCTCGCGCAGTTGGCGCGGGTAGCGCTCCGTCTCGTTGAACCAGTGGCGCAGCCGGCGGTCCACGCGCTCGGCCGGCGGGGCCGCGAGCGACGCGAGGTACGCATCGATCGCGAGGTAGTAGCGCATGGTGTTGCGCTCGACCACGCCGCGCATGCTGCCCACGTACACCGGGCGGCCGTCGGCCGCGCGGTCCACCACGCTGAAGCCCACCTTGTCCCGGCCCACGGTGCCGAGGTAGCCCTGCATGGCCAGCCGCGCCGCGACGCCGAAGCCGTACGAATAGGACATGTGCATGAACGAACGCCGCTCGTCGAGCGGCGTCGCCTCGAGCACGATGCGATAGTCCCGGGTGCCCATGGGGCCCTCGTCCGCGTTCAGCATGACCTGGAAGTAGTCGGCCGTGACCGCGCCCACGCGGTAGCCGAAGTCCACGCGGTGCGCGTCGCTCAGCGGCTGGTCGTACTTGCGCCCGATGGCCAGCTCGATCGACCACCCGGATGCGAGGTTCTTCGCGCGGCACTGCTTGACGTTGAACGGCAGGATCAGCACGTCGCACCAGCGGTCGGCGCCCTTCAGCGCCGCGTGCAGCGTCTGGAACGGATGCTCGACGACCGCCCACACCTCGCCGCGCAGTTCGCCCGACGCCTGCGCGGATTCCATGTGGATCGGCCGCTGGAAGGCGTTGTTCGCGAGCTGGGGCGCGAGCGCGGCATGGCGCGCGCGCAACGCGTCCGCCTCCGGCGTGCCGGCCCAGACCATGCCCAGCTGTGCCGACAGCATGAGGGCGGCGAGGCAGCGCAGGAGGGGGGCGGCGATCCGGGGCAGCTTGGGGCTCATCGCCCTGCGATCCGCGGCGCCCGCGAACGGTTCCATGGAGACACGTTACAGCCAGTATTCGAGCAGCCGCGCGAGGCCCTGCTTGAGCCGGTCGCGCAGCCCGCGACGCTCCCATGCCGCGAGCGCGATCGGCTCGGACGCCGCCAGGTCGCGCTCGAAGACCGCACGCATCTGCTGCGCGAATTCCTGGCCGAGGACGACGGCGTTGACCTCCTGGTTGTGCAGCGCGCTACGCCAGTCGAGGTTGGTGGACCCGATCGTGGACCACACGCCGTCGATCACGACGGTCTTGGCGTGCAGCAGCACGTGGCGCCGCTCGTAGATCTTCACGCCGCCGCGCAGCAGTTCGTCGTAGTAGGAACGGCCCGCATGGAAGATGAGGTTGGAGTCGGTCGCGCTCGGCAGGATGAGCTTCACGTCGACGCCGCGCTGCACCGCCGCCTTGAGCGCGGTGCGCAGCTGCGGGTCGGGGGCGAAATAGGCGTTGGTCATCAGCACCTCGGTCTCGGCGTGCTCGATCGCCGAGACGAGGGTCGCGTAGATGGCGCTCACCGGCTCGTCGGGCGAGCCGCCGATGGCGCGCACCACGTCCTTGCCGCGCGGGCCGAGCGTGGGGAAGAAGTCGCGCACGGGCAGGGGCTCGCCCTGCTGCTTGCGCCAGGTGTCGAGGTACATGCGCTGGTAGTCGGCCACCACCGGCCCGTCGATCTGCACGTGCGTGTCGCGCCAGGGCTTGGGCCGCCGGGGGTCCACGCCCGACTTCAGCGAGCCGCCCGAGTACACGCTGCTGATGTTGATGCCGCCGAGGAACGCCACGCGCCCGTCGACGACGAGCAGCTTGCGATGGTCCCGCTCATTGACGTTCCAGCCCGCCTTGGCGGCCAGCGGATTGACCGGGTTGAACTCGAGCACCTTGCCGCCGGCCTCGACCAGCGGCTCGAACAGCTCGCGCGGCGTGCCGAGGCCGCCGATGCCGTCGTAGATGACGCTCACCGAGACGCCGGCGCGCTGCTTGGCGACGAGCGCCTCGGCAAAGCGACGGCCGACCTCGTCGTCCTCGAAGATGTACGTCTCGAGGTTGATGTGGTCGCGCGCCTCGGAAATGGCGGCGAACATGGCCCGGTAGGTCGCCTCGCCGTCCTGCAGCAGCGTCACCTTGTTGCCCGTCACGAGCGGCCGGCCGGCCAGCGCCTCCTCCAGCGCCAGGTGGCGGTCGAAGATGCCGGTGTCCGGCGCGCGCCGCTTCAGTTCCTCCAGCACGGCGCGCGTGCGCGCCGGCGAAAGCGGCCCGCGCGCCGTTTCCATCTGCGGCGGCGCGCCCGCCGGCGCCATCTGGGGCGTGACCGGGGGCAGCGTCCGGCAGGCCCCCAGCGCCAGCAGGCACGAGGCGGCCAGTCGGCGCCGCCATGCGAGGCGGGGCGGGGCGGGTGGATTCATCGCGGCACTGCCCGGGCCGGGCAAGCGCCATGCCCGTGCGGGTCAGGTCCGGCCGCGGGCCGCGATGGCGCGCGCGGCTTCGTCCACGAGCGCGGGGCCGCGATAGACGAAGCCGGTATAGAGCTGGATCAAATCGGCGCCGGCGCGCAGCTTGGCGAGCGCGTCCGCGCCGCTCATGACGCCGCCCACGCCGATGATCGGCACGTCGGCGCCGAGCGCCGCGCGCAGCCGGCGGATGACGCGGTTCGACGCCTCGAACACCGGCGCGCCGCTCAGCCCCCCGGCTTCCTCGCCGTGCGGCAGGCCCTGCACCGCGTCGCGCGCGATCGTGGTGTTCGTCGCGACCACCCCCGCCATGCCGTGGCGGCGGACCGTGGCGGCGACGAGATCGATCTGCGCGTCGTCCAGGTCCGGCGCGATCTTCACGAAGATCGGCACGCGGCGCCCGTGCAGGCGCGCGAGCGCGTCGTCGCGCGCGCGGACCGCCGCGAGCAGGCCGTCCAGCGCCGCGTCCGACTGCAGGTCGCGCAGGTTACGGGTGTTCGGCGAGGAGATGTTGACGGTGACGTAATCGGCGTGCGGGTACACCGCGTCCAGCCCGGCCACGTAGTCGTCGGCCGCGCGTTCGATCGGCGTGGCCGCGTTCTTGCCGATGTTCAGCCCGAGGATGCCGCCGCGCTCGCGGAAGCGCGCGCGCTTCACGTTGGCGACGAACGCCTCCAGCCCGTCGTTGTTGAAGCCGAAGCGGTTGATGAGCGCGTGCGCCGCGGGCAGCCGGAACAGGCGCGGCCTGGGATTGCCGGGCTGCGGCCGCGGCGTGACGGTCCCCACCTCGATGAAGCCGAAGCCCATCGCGGCCAACCCGTCGATGCAGCGGCCGTTCTTGTCGAGTCCCGCCGCCAGCCCGACGCGGTTGGGAAAGCGCAGGCCGGCCACGGTGACCGGGTCGTCGATGGGGCGCTGCGCGACCGCGCGCACCCACGGCGTGTGCTGCACGCGCGCGAGCCAGTCCAGGGTGAGGTCATGGGCGGCCTCCGCATCCATGCGGAAGAGCGCGGCGCGTGCGAGCGCGAACGGTACGAGTGCCATCGATCGGGTTCGGGATAATCGCGGGATTGTCGCAAAGCACCCCTCACGTCATGACACAGGACGAACTCAAGGCACTGGTCGGCCGTGCTGCCCTCGCGTATGTCGTGCCCGACCGGGTGGTCGGCGTCGGGACGGGCTCCACGGTGAACTGCTTCATCGATGCGCTCGCGGCGACGAAGGCGCGCATCGCGGGCGCCGTCTCCAGCAGCGAGGCGAGCAGCGAGCGCCTGCGCGGGCACGGCATCGAGGTGCTCGACGCCAATCGCGTGGAATCGATCCCGGTCTACATCGACGGCGCCGACGAGATCGATCCCGCCGGCCACATGATCAAGGGCGGCGGCGCGGCGCTCACGCGCGAGAAGATCGTGGCCGACCTGGCGGAGCGCTTCGTCTGCATCGCCGACGAGTCGAAATGGGTGCGCACGCTGGGGCGCTTTGCGCTGCCGGTGGAGGTCATTCCGATGGCCGCCGCGCAGGTCGCCCGGCGGCTGCGGGCGCTGGGCGGCGAACCCGTGCTGCGCGAAGGCGTGGTCACCGACAACGGCGGCCACATCATCGACGTGCGCGGTCTCGCGATCGACGATCCCGTCGCGATGGAGCGCGAGATCAACCAGTGGCCGGGAGTCGTCACGGTCGGCATCTTCGCGCGCAACCGGGCGCAGGTGTGCCTGCTCGGCACGCGTGACGGCGTGCGCATCGTCACCTTCTGACACCGGCGTGCGTACGCCGGGAAGGTACGCAAAACAGCGTAATCTCGGGGTGTCGCACTTGATGAAGGACGGCCCATGGCCAAGCCCAATTACTCCTACGAGAAGCGCCAGCGCGAACTGGCCAAGAAGAAGAAGAAGGAAGAGAAGCTGCAGGAGAAGGCCGCCCGCAAGGGCGCCACGCAGGGCGGCACCGATGCGTCGGGGGTGCCCGACGACGTGCCCCTTCCGGCCGGGGAGCAGGCCGCGGCCGACAAGACGGCCGGCTGATCAGGCCCCGCCCGCGGCGCTCGCGCGCCGCGCCGCCCGCGACACGAAGCGCGCCGGGTCCAGTGCATCCAGCAGGCGCGCATCCACCGGCGAGGGGGCGCCGCTCACCGCCGACGCCAGCACCTGGGCCGCCAGCGTGCACACCCCGATGCCGCGATAGCCGAGCGCCGCAATCACGAACAGACCCGCCTCGCGCGCCACCAGGCGCGGTTGGTCGAGCCGTGCGCCGGGACGCCGCGCCGCGTCCGCGGCGGGCACCGCGCCCACGATGGGCAGGCGGTCGTCGCTCACCGCGCGCCACGACGTCCGTCCCTCCAGCGCCTGCATCGGAATGTCGAGCGGCGTGCCGAGCAGCACGGCCAGCTGTGCGAGGTTGGCGCGATGGTCCGCCTCGCGCACCGTGGGGTCCTCGTCGCCTGGCTGCGCGGTGGCGCCGAACACCACGTGGCCGTCGGCCGGCGGCATCGCGTAGCCCGCTCCGGCCACCGGCAGGCGCGGCGCGGCGGGCAGGAGGGAGGCGGCGACGCGGCTGATCTGTCCGCGCACGCGCTGCACCGGCCACCCCGGCGCGCCGAGCAGGCGCAGGGCGTCCGCGCCGTTGGCCAGCACGACGGTGTCCGCGTCGGCCACCACGCGTCCCGACGCGTCGAGCAGTTCCCAACGGTCGCCGGCCCGGCGCAACGCATCGGCATCGACGCCGCCGCGCCATCGGGCGCGCGCTCCCGCGCGGCGCAGCAGCCAGGCGGCGAGCGCCGCCGGGCGGGCCCAGCCGCCGCCGGGCAGCAGCCACGCGGGATGGCCGAGGGCGATGCCGGCGCGCTCGCTCGCCGCGGCAGGATCGAGCGCGCGCGCATAGTCGGGCGGCAAGCCGAGCCGATCCAGCGTGGCCTGCATGGCGGTCGCATCGTCGCCGCCGGTTTCGAGCCGCAGCAGCCCGTCCACGGCGCCCACCGCGGGGTCGTCCGCCAGCGCCTCGCGGATGCGCCGCTCGGCCTCGAGCGCGGCGGCGCGATAGAAGGCGGCATGCGTGCCGTCGTCGCCATGCACGATGCCGTGGAAGATGCCGGCGGGGTTGCCCGAGGTTTCGGCCGCCGGCCCGGGGTGCCGGTCGAGCACGGTGCACCGCCATCCGTGCTGGGCGAGCGCCCAGGCGCTGGCGCAGCCCGCGAGGCCGCCGCCGACGACGAGCGCCTCGCCGGGCGGTCGCGGCGCGGGGCGGCCGGGCGCCGGCCCGCGCGGCGTGAAGCGCGGGGCGAAGCGGGCGAGGGTGATGTCGCGCTTGCCGCCCTGGCCCGGGGCCGCGCGGACCTCGAAGCCCGCCGCGGCGAGCCCGTCGCGCACGGCACGCGCAGCCGTCCAGGTCGCCACGGTGGCGTCCGGGGCGGCGAGGCGGGCCATCGCCTTGAACACGCGCGGCTCCCACATCTGCGGGTTCTTCGCCGGCGCGAAGCCGTCGAGGAAGAAGGCGTCGACCTGCGCCACCAGCTCGCGCAGCACGGTCCGCACGTCGCCGAACGCCAGCAGCAGCTGCACGCGGCCCCCTTCGAACTCGAGGCGGTGCAGGTCGGGCGTCAGCGGCGGCCACGCGTCGGCCAGCCGGTCGGCCAAGGGCTGGAGCGCGGGGTCGCGTGGGACGCGCCGCAGGTCGTCGCGGGGCAGCGGCTGCGCCTCGATCGACACGACGTGCAGGCAGCCGCAGGCATCGGCGTCGCGCCGCCAGGCGTCCCAGGTGGCGAGGAAGTTGTTGCCGAGGCCGAAGCCCGTTTCCAGCACGACGAAGCGGTGGCGCCGCGCCCAGCGCGCCGGCAGGCCGCTGCCGTGCAGGAAGACATGACGCGCCTGCTCGAGCGCGCCGCCGCGCGGGTGGTAGACGTCGTCGTAGCGCGCGCTGTACGGAACGCCGTCGGCAGTCGCTTCCAGGCGGGCGGGGACGATGGGCGGGGTCATGGATGCAGGCGGGGCTCGGCAAAGAAAAAGGGGCACCGTGGTGCCCCTTCGCGCGGGTTCGCTCGCGTGCGCGGGCGCGTCAGACGCGCTTGCGGTATTCGTGCGTGCGGGTGTCGATCTCGATGCGGTCGCCGGTCTCGACGAACAGCGGCACCGAGATCTCGAAGCCGGTCTTGAGCTTGGCGGGCTTCAGGACCTTGCCCGAGGTGTCGCCCTTGACCGCCGGCTCGGTGTACGCCACTTCGCGCACCAGGCTGGTCGGCAGCTCCACCGAGATGGCCTTGCCGTCGTAGAACACCACTTCGACCGGCATGCCGTCCTCGAGGTACTGGATCGCGTCGCCCATGTTCTCGGCCTCGACCTCGAACTGGTTGTACTCGGCGTCCATGAAGGCGTACATCGGGTCGGCGAAGTAGGAGTAGGTGCACTCCTTCTTGTCGAGGATGATCTGGTCCATCTTGTCGTCGGCCTTGAAGACGACTTCCGTGCCCGAGTTGTTCAGCAGGTTCTTGAGCTTCATGCGCACCGTGGCCGCGTTGCGGCCGCCACGGCTGTATTCCGTCTTCAGCACGACCATCGGGTCCTTGCCTTGCATGATGACGTTGCCTGCGCGAATTTCCTGAGCGATCTTCATGATGTTTCCGTGTGCGTGCGGCGATCCTGCCGCTGGGTCCTGCGGCCGTGCCGCCCGTGTCCGCGGCTGGGCCGCCTCCGTAACTGATGCCGTGTGCCGAATGCCGTGTGCCGATTGCCGTGTGCCGATTGCCGTGCGCTGATTGCCGTGCGCTGATTGCCGCGCTCAATGCCTTGGCCTCAATGCCTTGGGCGTGGGCGTACCCGCGTGCGATTGGGCTCGGGCAAACGCGCAAAGCCCGCGATTTTAGCGCCTTTCGGCGACAAAACCGAGCAATTGCGTGACGAGATCGGCCTGGCCGAGCAGGCCGTCACGCCACCCGGCCACGTGGCGGCGCCAGTGAGCGAGGTCGGGCAGCGGCGGCAGCGGCCCGCCCAGGCCGTTCCACGCCGTCCAGATCGAACGCGCCGCCGACCCCCAGTTGGCGTGCGCCCCGGCGAAATGCAAGTCCATGAATGCGTGCAGCTTGGCCGCGTGCGCGCCGTCCGGCTGCGGGTAGATGTGCCAGACGAACGGGCGCGCGGCCCACTGGGCGCGCACGAACGAGTCTTCGCCGCGCACGACGTTCAAGTCGCACGACGCGAGGAGCCGGTCGTACTCCGGCTGCGGCAGCCAGGGCAGCGTGACGGCGCGCAGCGCGCCGCGCGAGCCGTCCGGCCCGAGGAGTTGGCTCACCTGCTCCCCGGCGGCGCCGGGCGTCGCGAGCAGCAGGGTGGGCGCGGCCGACAGCCGGTCGAGCCAGGCCGGCACGGGCGCGCCCGGATAGCAGAACAGGCTCGCGACGCGTTCGCCGTCGCGGCGCGGCCAGCCGCGCGCCGCCAGCCAGGCATCGCCGTCGTGCGCGCGCAGCGCGGGCAGCAGCCCGGGCTCGCGCAGCAGTCCGCCGGTGCGCGGCGTGAAGCCGGGATAGAAGAACCACTTCATGAGCCCGGCGCCGGGCCCGCTCGACTGCGGCGACGGCAGCCGGTGGCTGCGCTCGACATAAGCTTCCGCGCTCAGGTACTCGAGGTTGATCCACACGGGCGGCCGCGCCGCGGCCGCCATGCGCCGCACGAACGGCCCGGGCGGGTCGCAGCCGAACGCCTCGACCACCACGTGGCCCGGGCGGGGCTCGGACGCGGCATCCGCCCAGTCGCGCACCGCGACGCCGGCGCGCCCGCCGGGCGCCATCCACGCCAGCGGGGACGCGTCGTCCAGCCACAGCCGCACGTGCTCGCCCCGCGCGGCGAGGTCGGCCGAGGCACGCCAGCACACGCCCACGTCGCCGAAGTTGTCGACCACGCGGCAGAACACGTCCCAGAGCATCCGGCCGATTATCCCGGCGGCACAATGCGCTGGATGAGCGAAGCCGTCCCTTCCGTCGCCGACTCGGACGCGCCGCCCGACGAGGCGGTGCGCGAGAAGCTGCTCGCCGACGTGGCGGCGCTGCCGGGCCTGCCCGGCGTGTACCGCTACTTCGACGCGCAGGATGCGGTGCTGTACGTGGGCAAGGCGCGCGACCTGAAGAAGCGCGTGGCGAGCTACTTCCAGAAGAGCCACGGCGGCACGCGCATCGGCCACATGGTGGGCAAGATCGCGCGGCTGGAGACCACCGTCGTGCGCTCCGAGGCCGAGGCGCTGCTGCTCGAGAACAACCTGATCAAGACGCTCAAGCCGCGCTACAA
>Ga0075429_100005456_pt1 | contig 10953 bp, 7 predicted proteins | sample RhiMetdeltSRZDD3_FD_75295 | JGI IMG/M metagenome (GOLD analysis project Ga0075429, IMG submission 75295) | Populus rhizosphere microbial communities from Tennessee, USA - Rhizosphere MetaG P. deltoides SRZDD3 | ecosystem: Host-associated > Plants > Roots > Rhizosphere > Soil | place: USA...
CAGGGAGGTGGAGTCGGGCGCGCAGGGCGCCGCCGACTTCGGATTCCACCTGATGCGCGCTGGCGGCAAGGCGCCGCTCGAGGTCTCGGCACGGGCGAGACGGATTTCGTGGCGGGGCGGGGACGCTGTCCTGATCGGGATGAGGGATATCAGCGAGTCGCTGCGAACGGCGCGGCTTGCCGCGGAGAGCCTGACGCACCTGGGCGCCGCGCTGGAGGCCACCGGGGACGGTGTCCTGATTCTCGGCAAACCCGAGGCGCGCTCTCCCGTGATCCTCGCCAGCCGCACGCTGCGCGGGATGTTCGAAGTCGACGGCGCGAAGTGGGTGGGGCAGCCGTTCTGGGATCTCTGGCGGGAGCTGCGTCCCATGCACGCCTATCCCGAGGACGACGAGCGCGTCCTGACCGAGGTCCTGCGGGACCCGTTGGCGGAGCGGGTGGACAGCATCATGCTCGCGCGCCCGGAGGGCCGGGTGCTGGAGCGCTACATCGGGCCGATGCGCTCGCCCGACGGCGCCGCCATCGGATGCATCCTCACCTTCAGGGATGTCACCGGCCGCGCGCGCGAAGAGGCGGAGATCCGCCGCGCCGCGCACGAAGCCCGCCAGGCTCGCGAGGAGCTGGAGCTGCTGCACGAGGAGCTGCGGCTGGCCAACGAGGGGCTTGAAAAGAGGATGCAGGACCTGCACAGGGTCAACAAGGATCTCAAGGTTCTCGACGAGATGAAGTCGAACCTGCTGGCCAACGTCTCGCACGAGCTTCAGACGCCCCTGGTCTCGATCAAGGGATTCACCGAGATGATCCTCAAGGGGCGCCTGGGCGGCGTGACGCCGGAGCAGGAGCGCGGGCTCCAGGTCGCGCTGCGGAACATCAACCGGCTGATCGGGTTGATCGACAACCTGCTTGCGTTCGCGCGCATGGAAGGACCCTCCAGCTCGCTGCGGCTGGAGGTCTTTCCGCTCGCGCCCCTGGTGGACGAGGCCATCGACGTGGTGCGCGAGCGGGCCACCGCGCGCTCCGTGAAGGTGCACGCCGTCATGCCGGCCGGAGAGCTCGTCGTCCGGGCCGATCGCGACAAGATCCTGCAGGTGGTGCTGAACCTGCTCACCAACGCCATCAAGTACAACCGCGAGGGTGGAGAGGTGACCGTCGAGGCCGACAGCGGCCGCAAGGGGTCGATCCGCGTCGAAGTGAAGGACACGGGAATCGGCATCCCGAGAGACGAGCTGGACCGGATATTCGACCGCTACTACCAGGCGGGCAACGTCGAGGGGCCGCGGGAGGGAACGGGGATCGGGCTGGCCATCACGAAGGACATCCTGAGACAGCATGGCTGCATGATTCGCGCCGACAGCGAAGTGGGGAAGGGCAGCGTCTTTTCCTTCACCTTGCCGACGGACAGGAAGGGCCGGCCCGAGAAAGCCAGCCGCGCGCCCGGTGCCCCCAGTTCGTTGAGCCCGGCGGGGCATCTCAGCGCGGACGACTCCTCCGTGGCTCCTCGTCCGGTGCCGGATCGGGTGCGCGAGGAGTCCTAGCCGGCCGCGCCGCGGCGGCAAACAGGAGCACGGCGGCGGCGGCGGCCACGTTGATCGACTCCACGCGCGGATTCATCGGGATGCTCAGCTTCAAGTCGAGGGCATGGGCGACTGTCTCCGGCAGGCCGGCGCCTTCACCGCCCAGCACCAGCGCCAGCGGCATCGAGAGTTCGGTGCCCCGGGGATCGCAGCCCCCTCTTGGCACGGCGCCCGCCACCACGATGCCGCGCTGCTTCATTGCCGCCAGGAAGGCCAGCGCTTCGGCCTGGCCCGCCACACGGCCTACGGGCAGGCGAAAAACCGAGCCGGCGCTGGCCCTCACGGCCTTGGGGCCGAAGGGGTCCGCTCCCCCCGCGGCCAGCATCCCCGTGGCTCCGGCCGCATCGGCCAGCCGCACCATCGCGCCCATGTTGCCGGGATCCTGCACGCCGATGGCCACCAGCACCAGAGCGCGGCGGGGCGCCGGCGGAGTAAGCTGCTCTGGAGAGGCGCTGGCGTGCTCCACCAGCATCAGAATGCCTTGCTGGCTGTCGGCCTGGTGAAGCGAGGCGAGCAGGGAGTCGGATGCCTCCCAGACCTGGGCACCGGTCGCCTGCAGGCGCGCGGCGACCGCGGGGCCGCCGGCGACCTGGCCGAGGCGTGGCGAGACGATGGCATCGCGGATGCGGGCTCCTTCCGACAGGGCTTCGGCGGCAAGACGTACTCCCTCGACCACGAGCAGACCGCTGCCGGCCCGGGCCTCGGGGGAGCTGGAGAGCTCGCGGACGCGCGCGGCCAGCGGGTGGCCACGGCCCAGGCGGCGGGCTCTCGCAGGTTCTCGTGTCATGTGTGACTCGAATCCGGGGGTGCAGGACGATGAGTGCTGAATCGAAGCGCGACCAGCTCGCCGCGCGCGCGCTCCGAGTGAGCCTGGATCCCGCGCGGCCCGCGCCCGGCATCCTGATGGACGCGGCCCACATCATACGGCAAGGAGGGCTGCTCGCCTATCCCACGGAGACCTCCTACGGTCTGGCCGCCGACCCGGCGTGCGCCCACGCGGTCCAACGGCTCTTCCGGCTGAAAGGGCGCGAGGGGGCTCGGGCCTTGATCCTGCTGGTGGCTCGCGCCGAGCAGGCCCACGACCTTTCGCTGCTTTCCGGCGCCGCGCGGCGATGGTTCGAGCGGCTCGCGGCCGCCTTCTGGCCAGGGCCGCTCACCTTGATCCTTCCGAGCCGCCCCGGGAGCCATCGTCATGCCCTGGCCGGCGGCGCCACCGTGGCCATCAGGATTTCCTCGCATCCGGTGGCGCTGCAGCTGGTCCGGGCGGTGGGCGGGCCGATCACCTCCACCAGCGCCAATCTCTCGGGCGCCGCCCCGGCGGTCCGCGCGGATGAAATCGACGCGGCGCTTGCGGCGGGGCTGGACTTGATCCTGGACGCGGGACCTGCGCCCGGAGGCCCGGCCAGCACGCTGCTGGATCTGACGGGACTGCGCCCGACCATCGTGCGCGACGGCCCGGTCACGTCGGATCAGATCGCGTCCGTCCTCCACCTCCGGCCGGCGACGCGCGCGCCGGTGGCCCGTCCTCGCGGCGTTGCCCTATAATGCCGCAGCAATTCAGGAGGATGCATGAAGCGAGGTGATCCTGTGTCGTGGCGGCGCGGTCCTGCGATCCTGGCCGTTCTCGCCGCGGCATTCCTGACGTTCGGGACAGCTGCGGCCGGGGCGTCCAAGGTCGTCATCATCGGATTCGACGGCGCCGACGCGCGCCTCGTGGAGCAATACGTCGGCGAAGGGAAGCTCCCCAACCTCGCGAAGCTGGGAAGCGAAGGCGCCTACGCGCGGCTCCGGCCAACCAATCCACCGCAGACGCCGGTGTCCTGGTCGGCGTTCGCGACCGGCAAGAACCCTGGCAAGACGGGCATCTTCGATTTTCTCAAGCGTTCTCCCACCAATGACTATCTCCCGACACTGGCGTTCACGACCGAGACACGCCGGCCCTTTCTCTGGGGACCACGCAACGCGCCGGCGCTGGCCGGCCTGTGCGCGGCCCTCGGCCTGCTCGCCGGCTGTGGGCTGACGGCTCTCTTCAGGGCGGGCAAAGTGACGGTCGTGGCTTCAGGTCTGGTGCTGGCGGCGCTGCTGGGCGGCGCCGGGTATGTCGTGGGCGGTCACTACCTGCCCGAAGAGGTGCCCTGGGCGATCAACAACCGGCAGGGGAGCACCCTATGGGAGCTGGCGGCGGCGCACGGCGACGCCACGCAGGTGATCAGGGTCCCGCAGAACTTTCCCGCCACCGAGGTGCGCGACGGGCGCGTGCTGAGCGGTCTGGGCGTGCCCGACATGCGCGGCCGCGTCGGGACTCCTGCGTTCTATACGTCGGAGAGCGGCTTCAAGGTGACCGACAATGAGTTCTCGGTGGAGGTCATCCCTCTGGAGAAGAACTCGGGGACGATCTCGACCTCGATCTACGGGCCGCTGAACCAGCCTTTCTACGACTACAAGGTCCAGAAAGCCCTCCAGGGGATCCGCGGCGAGGGCGAGCGCCGGCGGATCGAGAGCGAGGTCAAGCGCCAGCTCGCGGAGAAGGGCATCCCGAAACGGCTCGACATCCCGGTCACGCTGGTGGTGGCCGAGGATGGCTCCAGCGTCACGATCGAGGTCCAGGGCCACAAGCAGGTGCTCCGGGTGGGCGACTGGTCCGACTGGAGCGTGCTCGAGTTTCCCATCAACTGGGTCGTCGACCACGCCAAGCCGCTTCGCGGGATCGCGCGGTGGAAGCTGCTCGCCACGCGTCCCGACCTGAAGCTCTACCTCTCGCCGCTCAGCTTTCATCCCGACAGCCAGCCGGTGCCTTTCTCGTACCCCACGTCGTTCGCCGGACAGCTCCAGAGGAAGCTTGGCTTTTTCAAGACGCTGGGATGGGTGGAGGACACCTGGACGCTTCCTACGGGGTTGGTGCCCGACGAGTTCTTCCTGGAGGACATGAACCACACCGTCGACGACTTCGAAAAGATGATGATGGAGCAGCTCGCCCAGAGCCGGGACCGTCTCTACATCCAGGTCTTCGACTTCACAGATCGGATAGGGCACATGTTCTGGCGCTACCTGGATCCATCCCATCCGTTCCACGACCCGGCGCACGATCCCGCCCATGTCGCGCGCATGCAGGATGAGATGCTGAAGGCCTACCAGCGCATGGATCAGATCGTCGGCAGGGCGCGCGAGCTCGCGGGGCCGGATGCCCTGTTCATGGTGCTCTCGGACCACGGGTTCGGCTCGTTCCGGCGCGGCATGAACTACAACTCCTGGCTTGTGTCGCACGGCTACATGACTCTCGTCGGCGACGCGGGAGAGACCAAGACCCTCGAAGATCTCTTCGAGACGCGCCAGATGTTCGAGAAGGTCGACTGGTCGAGGACCAAGGCCTACGCCATGGGACTCGGCGGCATCTACATCAATCTGGCGGGCCGCGAGACGCGCGGTTCGGTGCAGCCCGGAGAGGAATACGAACGGGTGCGCAACGAAATCATCGCGGGGTTGGAGGCCTCGGTGGATCCCGCCACGGGAGAAAAACCGGTCACGAAGGTCTTCAAGCGCGAAGAGATGTACAACGGGTACGACGCGACGTTGATCCCGGACCTGCGCGTGGGCAACAACCTCGGTTACCGCATCGGCTGGCAGACGGCCCTCGGCCAGGTGCCTCGCCAGGTCTACGAGGACAACCTCAAGGCCTGGAGCGGAGATCACTGCTCGCTCGATCCAGACCTGGTCAAGGGGATCCTGTTCGTGAACCGGAAGCTGAGCCGGCAGGACCTGAACATCGTGGACGTGATGCCGACGGTGCTCCAGGAGATGGGCATTGCCATTCCCACCGACGTCGACGGCAGGCCCTTCCTGTGAAGCTCGGTTCGCGCCTGATGGGCCTGCCCGTCCTCGCCGCGGCCCTGTCCCTGGCGGAAGCCGGCGGGACGCAGCCCGAGGCTCCCTCGGCGCAGGACCAGTTCGAATCGCTCGTCAAGGAAATCGGCTCGCTGAGAGCCGACCTCGAGAACCTCGACAGGCAGGAGCGCTCGCTGGTGAATGAGATGGATCGACTCTCGGTGCAGTCGGCGATCAGCGGCCGGGAGCTGGCGAGGCTGGGCCTGATGCGTGGCAGGGCCGGCGCCGAGCTCGACCAGACACGGCTGCAGCTGCAGGCCCGCCGCGCCGACGTGCGCCGCGAGGAGGAGGGGCTGGCCGCCCAGCTCAGAACCGCCTACGAGGTAGGCAGATCCCGCGAGATACGGCTTGCACTCTCGTTGGATGAGCCGGTCGACGTCATGCGTGCCATCGCCTATCTTGATGTCATGGCCCGCCGGCAGTCCGGCATGGTGGCCTCGTTGAATCAAGGCCGGGCCGAAATGGAGGCCCTGGAGCGCGCTCTTCAGGTGCAGTCAGCCAGCTTGGAGGAGCTGACGAAACAGGAGCGGGCACGGGCGGGAGAGCTGGAGGAGATTCGCTCCCGGTCGCGCAGCCTGCTGGAATCGACCAGATCGGAACGGGAGTCCCACCGTCGCGCCATCGGCGAGTTAACGCGCGCGGCGGAAGAGCTGGAGCAGGCGATCGTCGCGGGCGATGCCGGCGGCGCGCTGGCAGGACCGACGTCGGCGCCACCCATCGACGTGGAAAGGCTGCGGGGCGCGATGGAATGGCCCGTGCCCGGCGAGATCGCGTCAGGGTTCGGAGACATCAAGGACGTGAGGTTCGGCACCGTGACACCCCACCCGGGTATCGACATTCGCACGACGCCGGGCGAGCAGGTCAAGTCGATCCTGCCCGGCCGTGTGGTGTTCAGCCGGCGGTTCAGCGGTTATGGCAATTCGGTGCTGGTGGATCATGGCGGGCGCTACCTCTCCGTGTACGCACGCCTGGCGTTCGTCGGCGTGGTGGAAGGGCAGGAGGTGCTGACCGGGCAGACCCTCGGCACGGCCGCCGATTCGGCCTTCGACGGGGGGCCGCCCACGATTTACTTCGAGTTGAGGCAGCAGGGGCGCGCGGTGGACCCCGCCGGATGGCTCAAGAGAAGAGCCGCTACCAGGAGAGAGGAAGGACGATGAGGCCTAAGCTCAGGAGTCTCGCGGTGGGTCTGGCGCTCGGATTCGTTGCGGTGTCCCTCGTCGGGATGATGGTCAGCCGCAACATGGCGATCGAAGGCACCTACACCTATCTGAGACTGTTCAACGAGGTGCTGTCGCTGATCCGCAGCTCGTACGTGGACGAGGTCAACACGGACTCCCTCATGAAGGGGGCGTACGAAGGGATGCTCTCGGAGCTGGATCCCTTCAGCGAGTACTTCACGGCCGAGGAGTACGCGGAGTACAGCAAGCAAATGGCCGCGGCGAAGGTCTCGACCGGCGCGCGCGCGGCGGACACCGGCCTGCGCGTGGCGCGCAAGGATGGCGTGATCCTCGTCGTGGCCGTCAAGCCGGGCTCCGACGCCGAGGCCAAGGGGATCACTCCAGGCGATCACGTGCGCCGCATCGCCGATCAGTCCACGCGCGAGATGCCGCTCTACAAGGCGGACTCTCTGCTGTCGGGGGCGTCCGGCACGTCGGTTGCGATCTCTGTCGCCCGTCGCGAGGAGCCCCGCAAGATTGAATCGGACCTGCTCCGCCGCGAGGTGCCGCCGCAGCCGCCGACGCTGGACATCACCGACGCCAAGGACGGCCTCGCCGTCCTGAGAATTCCTCAGTTCGGGCCGGGCACCGCCAACGAAGTCGCCGCGCTGCTCGATCGCGCGGAGTCATCGCATGTCAAGCGCCTGCTGGTGGACCTGCGCGGCAATGCCTGGGGCGGAGTGGACGAAGCGGCCAGGGGCGCGGGATTGTTCCTCGGCGACACGGTCGTGGCCCGGCTCAAGAGCAAGGAAGGCGCGGGCGACGAAGTCCGCGCAGGCCGCTCCAAATCGACCTACTCGGGCATGGTGGCCGTGCTGCTGAACGGTTCGACCGCCGATGCGGCCGAGTTGTTCGCCGCGGCGCTGCACGATGGTCGCGGCGCCCGTCTTCTCGGCGAGGCCAGCTTCGGCGTGGGCGCGCAGCAGGAGTGCATTCCGCTCAAGAACGGATCGTGGCTCAAGCTGTCGGTGAGAAAGTATGTCTCGGCCGCCGGCACGTCGTGGCACGGCTCCGGCCTGAAGCCCGAGAAGGTCATCAGCGTGTCACAAGAAAACCTCAAGCCCGCGGAGCGGCTCAAGCAGCAGCTCAAGGCGGCCCTGGAGACGCTCAGGACCCTGGACGCGGCGCCCCCGGCCGCCAAGACCACCTCGGCTGCCGCGCGCGCCGGGTCGGGGAGGCCGGGGCCGTCGTGACGTCGAAGCCCCTCCGGGCCATCCTGGCCGCGCTGATGCTCGTTTCAGCGCCGGCTCGCGCGGCTTCGTCTCCTGAGCCGCCGCCTCCGGCCTCGCAGAGCGGGCCGCGCCAGGGGCACGGCGACTCGTATTTCAGCTATTGCCTCTCACGCCAGGCATGGTTCCGCCAGGACTACGCAGAGGCGCTCGAGCAGATGCTCAAGGCGGTGAAGGCGGATCCCGACTCGGCCGAGCTGGCCATGGAGCTGGCTCAGCTCCATCTGGATCTCGGGCAGCCGGCCGAGGCCGCGCGTCAGGCCGATCGGGCCCTTCGCATCGCCCCGGCCGACGCCTCGTCGTGGAGAATCCTGGCCGACGCGTACTTCATGGAATCCATGAAAGAAAACGCCACCACCGAGGTTCAGGACAAAGCCCTGGAAGCCTACCGCAAGGTCATCGAGCTGGACCCGGCCGACGCCGAGGCGCTTCTGAACCAGTCCAAGCTGCTGGCTGGAAGAGGCGATTTGAAAGGAGCGCTCGATTCTCTGCAGCGACTCCTGAGCGTGTCGCCCCGCTCCGACGAAGGCGTCTTTCTCTCGGCGCAGCTGCTCCTCAAGATGAACCGCGGCGACGAAGCCGTGAAGCTGCTCGAAATGGCGGTGCAGGCGAACCCCGCGAGCGCCCAGCTCGGCGTCGCGCTGCTGGAGGCCTACGAAGCCAAGGGAGACCTCGAGGCCGCCATGGCGATGGGGCAGCGCCTGCCGCGCCTGCACGTCGACCCAATCCGTGTGCAGTTCATCCTGGCGCGCCTGAGCCAGAAGAGGGGCAAGCCGGGCGAGACATTCGATCATCTCCAACAGATGTCGAACCTCATGGATCAGAAGCCTCTGGAGTTTTCGGAGGCTGACCGGGCCGAGGTGCGCCTCCGGATGGTGCTCGCGCTCATCGAAGCCGGCCGCACGCAGGACGCGCTCACGGTGGCCGACCACGGAATCAAGACCTTTCCGGCCGATCCCAGGTTCCTGCTCCGCAAGGGGGAGGCATTGCTAGTGGCCGGGCGCGACGCCGACGCGGACAGGCTGTTCAAGGAGGGGCTCGCCAAGGCGGGCGCCAAGCATGCCGACCAGGAAGGGCTGGCCAGGCAGATTTCCGACACCTGCATGGCGGCAGGAGCCAGGCTGGAGCGTGCCGGCTCGTTGGAGGCGGCAGAGCGTCACTTGAGGAAATCGATCGAATGGAACGGGCGCAACGCGCCGGCCTTGAACTACCTCGGATACATGCTCGCCGATCGAGGCGTGCGGCTCGACGAAGCGGTCGGCTACATCCGGCAAGCGCTGAGAGAGGATCCCTCCAACGGCGCCTATCTCGATAGTCTAGGATGGGCGCTCTACAAGAAACGCCAGTATGCCGAGGCAGAAGCGGCGTTGGATCAGGCCCTCGCGACCATGGACGAAGAGGCCGCCATCCACGATCACATCGGCGACCTCTACCAGGCAACCGGCCGCATGAAGGAAGCCGTGAGGGCCTGGGGCATGGCGCTCGAGCGCCATGCGGAGAATCCCGACGCCATCCGGGCCAAGATCGAGCGGGCCGGCGGAGCGCCTGCCACCGCACCCTGAGCCGGCTGGAAGGACGCATGACCGCGAGGCGTTCGGTACCATTCCTGCTGATCATCGTGCTATCGTCCGCGAGCGCGTGCGCACGAGGGGCGCTCGCGACGTCGCCCGGCCCAGGAACGATCCTGCGGGCCTCGTTTCGAGGCAGGATCGATCTGGGTGATGGGCTCCGCCGGTTCGAGGGGACCTTGGCGGCCGTCGCTCCCGACAGCCTGCGCGTGGAAATCACGGGTCCGCTGGGCGGAGTGCGCGCCCTGCTCGCAGCCGGAGACAATCGCGTGCTCGCGCTGATCCCTGGAACACGGGAATACATCGACGAGGCGGCCACGGCCGGCGTCTACGAGATGCTCCTGGGCCTGCGCCTCGACACGCGCGCACTGATCGGCTTGATCCGGCTGGGAGACGAGGGTGCCTGCCCCGCCGGTTCGTGCGAGACAAGAGTTCCGATGTCGGGGGAAGACGGTGCGCCGGACCGGATGCTGATCGTCACGCGGCAGGGTGCAACCCTCCAGGCACGCCCTGAAGAGATCGGAGCGGTTCCGCGGGGCCTCCGCGCGCTCGAGCTCCGGCTGGACGACACCACCATGACGCGCGACAGCCCGGACCAGCACGACCTGTTTGCGCCAAGAGTTCCGGAGGGATGGACGAGAGTGCGCCTCGAGTCGCTCGCCCCCGGCGGGCTCCTGCTGCCGTCCCGATGACCAGGGCCGCGTTGAGCGTCGCATCCTGCGCGAAGATAAACCTGGGACTTCGCGTACTGGGCCGCCGTCCCGACGGCTACCACGAGCTGAACACCACGCTTCAGTCGATCGACCTGTCGGACGAGATCCTGCTCGAGGAGAGCCCGGCCCTCTCGCTTGCGGTGGAGGGGCGGTTCCCGGTGCCCGCGGATGACTCGAACCTCGTGCTGCGCGCCGCGCGCGCTCTCTCCGAGCGCTACCCCGGCCATGGCGCCCGGATGACGCTGCGCAAGTCGATCCCGGCGGGTGCCGGGCTGGGCGGCGGCAGCAGCAATGCGGCGGCGACGCTGCTCGGCCTGGACCGGCTATGGGGGCTGGAGGCTGACCCCGGCATCCTCTACGCCATCGCGCGCCGGCTCGGGATGGACGTTCCTTTCTTCCTGTACGGCGGAGCCTGCCTCGCGGTGGGGCGAGGCGACGAGGTCCTGCCGCTTCCCGACAGAAAACCGTGGCCTGTCGTGGTGGCGTGGCCCGGTGTCGGCCTCTCCACGCGGGAGGTCTACGAGGCGCTGCCTTTGTCGTTGACAAGGGCCCGGATCCTCTCTAGTATGAAGGGCTTTGTGCCCGGTCGAAGCGACGAAAGTGCTGCGCCGGATGTGATCAACGACCTCGAAGAGACGGCCTTTCAGATGGTGCCGGCGATGCGGCGCCTGAAGGACCGGCTGATCGGTTCGGGCGCGACGGCGTCCGCGATGAGCGGGAGCGGCTCGGCCGTCTTTGGAATGTTTTCATCGACCCACGAGGCCGACCGGG
>Ga0075429_100005458_pt1 | contig 10949 bp, 8 predicted proteins | sample RhiMetdeltSRZDD3_FD_75295 | JGI IMG/M metagenome (GOLD analysis project Ga0075429, IMG submission 75295) | Populus rhizosphere microbial communities from Tennessee, USA - Rhizosphere MetaG P. deltoides SRZDD3 | ecosystem: Host-associated > Plants > Roots > Rhizosphere > Soil | place: USA...
TCGGCATCGGCACGAGCGAGGTGGAGCACGTGCTCGCCACGCAGACGCTGCTCGCCAAGAAGGCCAGGAACATGCTGGTGCGCGTGGAAGGCGCGCCGGCGCGGGGCGTGGGCGCCAAGGACATCGTGCTGGCGATCATCGGCAGGATCGGCACCGCCGGCGGCACGGGCTACACGATCGAGTTCGCCGGCTCGGCGATCCGCGCGCTCAGCATGGAAGGGCGCATGACGGTGTGCAACATGGCGATCGAGGCCGGCGCGCGCGCCGGCCTGATCGGGGTGGACGAGACCACGCTCGCCTACGTGCAGAACCGGCCGTATTCGCCCAAGGGCGTCGAGCTCGAGCAGGCGCTGGCCTACTGGCGCACGCTGCGCTCGGACCCCGACGCGCACTGGGACGCCGTGGTCGAGGTCGACGCCAGCGTCATCCGCCCGCAGGTCACCTGGGGCACGTCGCCCGAGATGGTGGTGTCCATCGAGGACCGCGTGCCCGACCCCGACCGCGAGAAGGACCCGAGCAAGCGCAGCGCGATCGAGCGCGCGCTGCAGTACATGGCGCTGGAGCCGAACAAGCCGATCACCGACATCGTGATCGACAAGGTGTTCATCGGCTCGTGCACCAACTCGCGCATCGAGGACATGCGCGAAGCCGCCGCCGTCGTGCGGCGCCTGGGCGGCAAGGTGGCTTCCAACGTCAAGCTGGCGCTGGTGGTGCCGGGCTCCGGCCTGGTCAAGCAGCAGGCCGAGCAGGAGGGGCTGGACCAGGTGTTCAAGGCCGCCGGCTTCGAATGGCGCGAGCCGGGCTGCTCGATGTGCCTGGCGATGAACGCCGACCGGCTGGAGCCGGGCGAGCGCTGCGCGTCCACCTCCAACCGCAACTTCGAAGGCCGGCAGGGCGCGGGTGGGCGCACCCACCTCGTGAGCCCGGCGATGGCCGCCGCGGCCGCCATCGAGGGCCACTTCGTCGACGTGCGCCGCATCTCCTGAGGAAAGCCATGGAGCCGTTTCGCATCCACCAGGGCCTGGTCGCGCCGATCGACCGCGAGAACGTCGACACCGACGCGATCATCCCCAAGCAGTTCCTGAAGTCGATCAAGAAGTCGGGCTTCGGCCCGAACCTCTTCGACGAGTGGCGCTACCTGGATCCCGGTTTCCCGGGGCAGGATCCGGCGTCGCGCAAGCCCAATCCCGATTTCGTGCTGAACCAGCCGCGCTACCAGGGCGCGTCGGTGCTGCTCGCACGCCGCAACTTCGGCTGCGGGTCGTCGCGCGAGCACGCGCCGTGGGCGCTGCAGCAGTACGGCTTCCGAGCCCTGGTCGCCCCCAGCTTCGCCGACATCTTCTTCAACAACTGCTTCAAGAACGGGCTGCTGCCCATCGTGCTGCCCGAGCACGAGGTCGCGAAGCTGTTCGACGAGGTGGCCGCGTTCGTCGGCTACGCGCTCACGATCGACCTCGAGCGCCAGGTGGTGATCAAGCCCGACGGCACGGAGCTCTCGTTCGACGTCCAGCCGTTTCGCAAGTTCTGCCTGCTCAACGGCTTCGACGACATCGGCCTCACGCTGCGCCATGCCGACAAGATCAAGGCCTTCGAGGCCGAGCGCCTGCTGACCAAGCCCTGGCTCGCGCACCGCATCTGAGCCCCTGCGTCCCGCACAAGGAACCCATTCGTGAAAGTTGCAGTGCTGCCGGGTGACGGCATCGGCCAGGAGATCGTCGCCGAGGCGGTGAAGGTCCTGAAGGCGCTCGAGCTGGGCCTCGAGCTCGAAACGGCCGACGTCGGCGGCACGGCGTTCGACCGCCACGGCCATCCGCTGCCGGAGTCCACGCTCGCCCTGGCGCAGGCCGCCGACGCCGTGCTGTTCGGCGCCGTCGGCGACTGGAAGTACGACAAGCTCGAGCGCGCGCTGCGCCCCGAGCAGGCCATCCTGGGACTGCGCAGGCACCTGCAGCTGTTCGCCAACTTCCGCCCGGCCATCTGCTACGAGGAGCTCACCCACGCGTCGAGCCTCAAGCCCGACCTGGTGGCGGGCCTGGACATCCTCATCATCCGCGAGCTGACGGGCGACATCTATTTCGGCCAGCCGCGCGGCCGGCGCCTCGCCCCCGACGGCGCCTTCCAGGGCCAGACCGAGGCGTTCGACACCATGCGCTACGCGCGTCCGGAGATCGAGCGCATCGCCCACGTCGCGTTCCAGGCCGCGCGCAAGCGCAGCCGGCGCGTGACGAGCGTCGACAAGGCCAACGTGCTGGAGACCTTCCAGTTCTGGAAGGACATCGTCACCGAGGTGCACGCCCAGTATCCGGACGTGGAGCTCGACCACATGTACGTCGACAACGCCGCCATGCAGCTGGTGCGCGCGCCGAAGAAGTTCGACGTGCTGGTCACCGGCAACATGTTCGGCGACATCCTGTCGGACGAGGCCGCCATGCTCACCGGCTCGATCGGCATGCTGCCGTCGGCCTCGCTGGACGCGAACGGCAAGGGCCTGTACGAGCCCAGCCACGGCAGCGCGCCCGACATCGCCGGTAAGGATGTTGCAAACCCGCTGGCTACAATCCTGTCCGCCGCCATGATGCTCCGCTACTCCCTTGCCCAGCCCCAGGCCGCCGACCGGATCGAGTCGGCGGTCAAGCGCGTGCTGGCGTCGGGGCTGCGCACCGCGGACATCTGGTCGGAGGGGGCCACGCGCGTCGGCACCCGCGAGATGGGCGACGCGGTCGTGGCGGCGCTCACGGGCGCCACCGCCGGCACCACCATCAAAACCATCAAGAGCTAGCGCGGCTCCGGTTCGTCTCGCCCCTACCTCTCCGGCGATTCGAGCCGGGGGGAGCGGAGAGGTTGTTCACTCACAGACGCACAAGGGAATCGAGATGAGACTGGTCGGGTTGGTCGGATGGCGCGGCATGGTCGGCTCCGTGCTGATGGATCGCATGCAGGCCGAGGGCGACTTCGCGCACATCGAGCCGGTGTTCTTCAGCACCAGCGCGGCCGGCGGCAAGGCGCCGGCGTTCGCGAAGAACGAGGCGACGCTGAAGGACGCGTACGACATCGAGGCGCTCCGGAGCTGCGACATCGTCCTCACCTGCCAGGGCGGCGACTACACCACCGAGGTGTTCCCACGGCTGCGGGCGGCCGGCTGGAAGGGCCACTGGATCGACGCGGCGTCCACGCTGCGCATGAAGGACGACGCGGTCATCGTCCTGGACCCGGTCAACCTGCCGGTCATCCGCAACGCGCTGGCCAGGGGCGGGCGCAACTGGATCGGCGGCAACTGCACCGTGAGCTGCATGCTGATGGGCGTGGGCGCGCTGTACAAGGCGGGCCTCGTCGAGTGGATGAGCACGCAGACCTACCAGGCCGCCTCGGGCGGCGGCGCGCAGCACATGCGCGAGCTGCTCACCCAGTTCGGCACGCTGAACGCCGAGGTGAAGGAGCTCCTGGCCGACCCGAAGAGCGCGATCCTCGAGATCGATCGCCGCATCGTGGCGAAGCAGCGCGCGCTCGGCGAGGCCGAGACGGCGAACTTCGGCGTGCCGCTGGGCGGCTCGCTCATTCCCTGGATCGACAAGGATCTGGGCAACGGGGTGAGCCGCGAGGAGTGGAAGGGCGGCGCCGAGACCAACAAGATCCTCGGGCAGGGCGAGGGCTTCGGCACGCCGGCGGTGCCGGTGGACGGCTTTTGCGTGCGCATCGGCGCCATGCGCTGCCACAGCCAGGCGCTCATGTTCAAGCTGCGCAAGGACGTGCCCCTGGCCGACCTCGAGGCCATGATCGCGGCCGACAACGCCTGGGTGAAGGTGGTGCCGAACACGCGCGAAGCCACCGTCCGCGAGCTGACGCCCGTGGCGGTGACCGGCACGCTCACCATCCCGGTGGGGCGCCTGCGCAAGCTGGCCATGGGCCCCGAGTACCTCGGCGCCTTCACCATCGGCGACCAGCTCCTGTGGGGGGCCGCCGAGCCGCTGCGCCGCATGCTGCGCATCCTCCTCGAAGCCTGACTTGCGGCCTCGGACAAGGCGTTTTCGCGTTGTCCGAGGACGACAACGGGCTCGTAAGTGCCAACCCATGCACGCTGCATCAATGTCAGCAAGTGCATGAGCTTGTCACCCTATCTGCTTGCTGCTATTGTGATTTCCGCTTTTTTCCGCGGGCGGCTCTCATCGCATCAGGCCCGCAACGGTGAAAGCGGCAAATGTCAGTGGGCATTTGCGTGACCGAGTTGGGAGACGCCTTGAAAAGAACCTCGCTGTACCCCGGGCGATTCGCCTTGACCGCCGTGGCCGCGGCTGCGCTGTACCTCACCGTGCCCGACGCGCAGGCGCTGGGCCTCGGCCGGCTGAACGTCCAGTCCGCGCTCGGCGAGTCGCTGCGCGCGGAGATCGATGTCACCAGCATCACGCCCGAGGAAGCGGCGAACCTGAAGGTCCGCATCGCGCCGCCGGAGTCGTTCCGCGCCGCGGGCGTCGACTACAACGCCGTGCTGCCCGCCACGCAGGTCTCGCTGATGCGCCATCCGGACGGCCGCCCGTACCTGCGCATCACGAGCGACCGCGTCGTGCAGGAGCCGTTCGTCGACGTGATCCTCGAGATCACCTGGAACACCGGCCGGCTGGTGCGCGAATACACGCTGCTGTTCGATCCGCCCGCGCGCGCCCAGGCCGCAGCGCCGGCGCCGCAGAGCGCACCGGCGATGGGCTCCGCGCCCGCCGCGCCGCCCGCCACGGCGGCGACGCCCGCCACGCCGGCGCAGCCGCGCACCGCCGAGGCGCGCCGTCCCGCACCGCCGCGCGCGCCCGCTTCCGCCGCCGCCGACGGCGCGCCTGCCACCGCGGCCGCCAAGGCCCCCGCGGGCCCCGCGGGCGACGAATACCGCGTGCGTCCGGGCGACTCGCTCTCGCGCATCGCCGGGCGCACCCATCGCCAGGGCGTCTCGCTCGACCAGATGCTGGTGTCGCTCTACCGCGGCAACAGCCACGCCTTCATCGGCAACAACATGAACCGGCTGCGCGCCGGGGTCGTGCTGTCGGTGCCGAGCGCCGAGGCCGCCAAGGCGGTCACGCCCAGCGAGGCGCGCGAGATCATCCAGGCCCAGAGCGCCGATTTCGGCGCGTACCGCCAGCGCCTGGCGGGCGGCGTGCCGGACGCGCGCGCCGAGACCCCGTCGCGCCAGGCGGGCGGCAGCGTGCAGGCCAGCATCGAGGACAAGCGCCAGGCCCAGGCCGCCACCCCCGACAAGCTGACGCTCAGCAAGGGCGCCGCCGGCTCGAAGGCGGCCGTCGAGGAGAAGATCGCGCGCGAGCGCGAGAAGCGCGACGCCGATACGCGCGTCGCCGAGCTGAACAAGAACCTCGAGGACCTGAAGAAGCTTTCCGGCGCCACGGCGCCGGCCGGCAAGGCGCCCGCCACCGGCGCGCCGTCCGGTGCCCGCCAGCCGGGCGCCACGCTGTCCGCCCCGATCACCACGCCCACGGCGCCGGCGGCCCCCGTCGCCGCGGCGCCGGTCGCCTCGAAGGCCGCCGCGCCGGCGGCGACCGCAGTGCAGGCATCGCCTGCGCCGGCGGTCTCCGCCGCCTCCGCGGCACCGGCCACGGCCGCCACGACGCCCGCGACCACGGCCGCAACGGCGGCTGCCGCAACGGCGTCCGCGCCGGTCGTCGCGACCGCGCCTGCCGCAGCCAGCGCCCCCGCGGGCACCCCGGACGCGGCCACCCCGGCCGCGTCGGCGCCCGTGGTCGCTGCCGCCCCGACGGCGTCCGCCCCGGCGGTCGCGAAGTCGCCCGCCGCGGCCAAGGCCCCCGCCGAGGAGGCCGGCGTGCTGGGCGCGCTGCTGGACGACAACCCCTGGGCGCTGGGCCTGGGCGCGGCGGTCGTCGCGCTGCTGGGCGGCTTCGGCGTCTACCGCTTCAGCCGCCGCTCGAAGAAGGACAGCGGCGAGACCTCGTTCCTCGAGAGCCGCCTGCAGCCCGACTCGTTCTTCGGCGCCAGCGGCGGCCAGCGCATCGACACGCGCGACGCCGGCGGCGCGTCGTCGTCGATGAGCTACTCGCTGAGCCAGCTCGACGCCATCGGCGACGTCGACCCCGTCGCCGAGGCCGACGTGTACCTCGCCTACGGCCGCGACCTGCAGGCCGAGGAGATCCTCAAGGAGGCGATGCGCAGCACGCCGGACCGCCTGGCGATCCGCACCAAGCTGCTCGAGGTCTACGCCAAGCGGCGCGACACCAAGGGCTTCGAGCTGCTCGCCACTCAGCTCTTCGCGCTGACCCACGGCGCGGGCGAGGACTGGGGCAAGGCGCAGGAGCTCGGCCAGCAGATCGACCCCGAGAACGCGCTCTACAAGCCGGGCGGCGCTCCCGCGGTGCCGCACGTGGAGGGCGCGACCGTGAGCGAGCCGCTGGGCGCGAGCACGATGCCGCAGTCCGTGCTGCCCTCGCCGTCGCAGTTCGAGCGCGCCAAGGCCGAGATGGAGCCGCTGCAGCGGCCCGCGCCGGTGGCGCAGCCCGCGCCGGTGGCGCCGGCCGCGCAGCCGAAGCCGCAGCCGGCCGAGGCGATGGACAGCGGCCTGCTGGACCTGGATCTCGACCTGAGCCTGGACTCGCCGGCCGCGCCGCAGCGCGCCACGCCGCCCGTGTTCGCCACCCAGCCGCTGCCGCGCGGGATGGAATCCTCGCCGCAGCACGACGACGGGGCGCTCGACTTCGACCCGGTGATGCCGGAACTGCCGGCGGTCACGCCGGCCGCGGCAGCGCCCGCCGGCCCGATCTCGGGCTTCGCGATGGACTTCGACCTGTCGGCCATCTCGCTCGACCTCGACGGCCCCGGCCAGCCGACGAGCGTGCCGGCGCCCCTGCCGGAGGTGGTCGCCCACGCGAGCGCCGGCGCCGACCTGGCCGGCTTCGACCTGGGCAGCGGCGACGCCGAAGGCGGCGACCCGCTGGCGCGCAAGATCGAGCTGGCCGAGGAGTTCCGCCAGATCGGCGACATGGAAGGTGCCCGCGACCTGCTGCAGGAAGTCGTGGCCAAGGCCAGCGGCACCCTGAAGTCGAAGGCGCAGGGCATGCTGGACAGCCTGGCCTGACGGCCGGCCGTCCGCACGCGAGCGCCCGCCGCCGGCCCGTTGCGCGATGCGGCTGGCCCTGGGCGTCAGCTACCGCGGCGGCGCGTACCAGGGCTGGCAGAGCCAGCCCGGCGGCCGCACGGTGCAGGACCACCTGGAGGCCGCGCTCTCGCGCTTCGCCGACCGGACGGTCGCCACGGTCTGCGCCGGCCGCACCGATGCGGGCGTGCACGCGCTGAACCAGGTGGTGCACCTCGACGCCGACGTCGAGCGCGAGCCGTTCTCCTGGGTGCGCGGCACCAACCGCTACCTGCCGCCCGACATCGCCGTCCAGTGGTGCCGGCCGGTGGAGCCGGATTTCCACGCGCGCAACAGCGCGCGCGGCCGGCGCTACGTGCACCTCGTGCTCGAATCCCCGGTGCGCCCCTCGATCGAGGCGGGCGCGGCCGGCTGGTGCTTCCGCCCGCTGGACGAAGCGTCGATGCGCGACGCGGCCGCGCGGCTGCTCGGCGAGCACGACTTCAGCGCGTTCCGCGCCGCCGAATGCCAGGCGGCCTCGCCGGTCAAGGACCTGCGTCGCATCGACATCCACCGCCGCGGCGCCTACTGGCGCTTCGAGTTCGACGCCAGCGCTTTCCTGCACCACATGGTGCGCAACCTCATGGGCTGCCTGGTGGCCGTGGGCACCGGCGCGCGCACCCCGCAGTGGCTGGCCGGCGTGCTCGCCTCGCGCGACCGGGCGCAGGCGGCCCCGACCTTCCCGCCGGACGGGCTGTATTTCGCCGGGCCGTACTACGATGCACGCCTCGCCCTTCCGCGGCACGCGCCCGCGATGGACTGGTTGCCCTGAATCGCCCGCCATGCCTGCACGCACCCGAATCAAGATCTGCGGCCTGACCCGCGAGGCCGACGTCGACGCCGCCGTGGACGCCGGCGCCGACGCGATCGGCCTCGTCCTCTACGAGAAGAGCCCGCGCCACGTCGACCTGGCGCGCGCCGCTGCCCTCGTGCGCCGCCTGCCGCCCTTCGTGACGCCCGTCGGCCTGTTCGTGAACGCCGGTTCCGCGCGCATCCAGGAGGCGCTGGCGGCCATCCCGAACCTGCTGCCGCAGTTCCATGGCGACGAATCGCCGGAACAATGTCGTGCCGCCGGCCGGCCGTACCTGCGGGCCGCGCGGATGGTGCCGGAGCTCGATTTGCTAGACTTCGCGGCTTGCCATCCGGAAGCCCAGGCGCTGCTGCTCGACGCCCTGGTCGAGGGCTACGGGGGCGGCGGAAAGGTCTTCGATTGGTCGCTCATCCCACGCCACGTGCCCCTTCCGGTCGTTTTGTCTGGTGGGTTGCATGCCGGAAATGTGACCGAAGGGGTGCTTCGGGTGCGGCCCTGGGCCGTTGACGTCAGCTCCGGGGTGGAGTCGGCCAAGGGCATCAAGGATGCCGCGGCGATCCGCCGGTTTTGCGAAGCGGTGCGAGAGGCGGATGCCCGCATCGCGGACGCCGTCGCCTGAAGAAGGTTGTCACCGATGAGATACCAGCAGCCCGATGCACGCGGGCATTTCGGACCCTATGGCGGCACGTTCGTCGCCGAGACGCTGATCCATGCCCTCGACGAGCTGAAGGACGCGTACGCCGACGCGCAGCGCGACCCTGCGTTCATGGCCGAGTTCACGTCCGAGCTCGCGCACTTCGTGGGCCGCCCGAGCCCGATCTACCACTGTGCGCGCCTCTCCCGCGAACTGGGCGGCGCGCAGATCCACCTGAAGCGCGAGGACCTGAACCACACCGGCGCGCACAAGGTGAACAACACCATCGGCCAGGCGCTGCTCGCGCGCCGCATGGGCAAGCCGCGCGTCATCGCCGAGACCGGCGCCGGCCAGCACGGCGTGGCCACCGCCACCATCTGCGCGCGCTACGGCATGGAATGCGTGGTGTACATGGGCAGCGAGGACGTGAAGCGCCAGTCGCCCAACGTGTACCGCATGCACCTGCTCGGCGCCACGGTGGTGCCGGTGGACAGCGGCTCGAAGACGCTGAAGGACGCGCTCAACGAGGCGCTGCGCGACTGGGTCACCAACGTCGAGAGCACCTTCTACATCATCGGCACGGTCGCCGGCCCGCACCCCTATCCGACGATGGTGCGCGACTTCCAGCGCGTGATCGGCGACGAGTGCCTGGTGCAGATGCCCGAGATGATCGGCCGCCAGCCGGATGCCGTGATCGCGTGCGTGGGCGGCGGCAGCAACGCGATGGGCATCTTCTACCCGTACATCGAGCACGAGGGCACGCGGCTCGTCGGCGTGGAGGCCGCGGGGCAGGGCATCGCCAGCGGCAAGCACGCCGCGTCGCTGTCCGCGGGCGCACCCGGCGTGCTGCACGGCAACCGCACCTACCTGCTGCAGGATGCGAACGGCCAGATCACGGAGACGCATTCCATCTCGGCCGGCCTCGACTATCCCGGCGTGGGTCCCGAGCACTCGTACCTGAAGGACATCGGGCGCGCCGAGTACGTCGGGATCACCGACGACGAGGCGCTGCAGGCGTTCCACCGGCTGTGCCGCACCGAGGGCATCATCCCCGCGCTGGAGTCGAGCCATGCCGTCGCGCACGCGATGAAGATGGCGCCGACGATGCGCGCCGACCAGCACCTGCTCGTGAACCTGTCGGGCCGCGGCGACAAGGACATCGGCACCGTCGCCGACCTGTCGGGCGCGGCCTTCTTCTGCCGGCCGTCGTGCCAGGGTCAGAGCGTGAAGGGCGGGGACGCCGTCGTGAAGGTGCATTCGTGAGCCGCCGGGCCGCTCCCGTCGGGCCGGAGGATGCCCGATGAGCCGCATCGCAGCGACCTTCGAGGCGCTGAAGGCGCAGGGCCGCAAGGCGCTCATCCCCTACGTCACCGCCGGGGACCCGTACCCCGAGCACACGGTGGATCTGATGCTCGCGATGGCGGGGGCCGGCGCCGACGTCATCGAGCTCGGCATCCCGTTCTCCGACCCGATGGCCGACGGGCCCGTGATCCAGCGCGCCGCCGAACGCGCGCTCGTCAAGGGCATCGGCCTGCCGCACGTGCTGGCCGACGTGCGCGCCTTCCGCGCGAGGAACGACCTGACGCCGGTCGTGCTGATGGGCTACGCCAACCCGATCGAGCGCTACGGCGTGGATCGCTTCGTGGTCGACGCGAAGGCCGCCGGCGTGGACGGCGTGCTGGTCGTCGACTACCCGCCCGAGGAATGCGAGATGTTCGCCGCCGCGCTGCGCGGCGCGGGCCTCGATCCCATCTTCCTGCTGGCGCCCACGTCCACCGAGCAGCGCATGCGGCAGGTGGCGAAGGTCGCGAGCGGCTACGTGTACTACGTGTCGCTGAAGGGCGTCACGGGCGCGGGGCACCTCGACACGGCCGCGGTGGCCGAGATGGTGCCGCGCATCCGCCGCCACGTGCGCATGCCCGTGGGCGTGGGCTTCGGCATCCGCGACGCGGCGAGCGCGAAGGCGGTCGGCGCCGTGGCCGACGCGGTCGTCATCGGCTCGGCGCTGGTCCAGTTGCTGGAGACGCAGCCGCGCGAGAATGTCGCGGCCGCGGGCGCCCGCTTCATCACCGAGATCCGCAGCGCGCTCGACGAGCTGCAAGGAGCATGAGAGAAATGAGCTGGTTGGAAAAACTCCTGCCTCCCAAGATCCAGCAGACCGACCCGAGCGAGCGCCGCTCGGTGCCGGAGGGCCTGTGGATCAAGTGCCCGGCCTGCGAGACGGTGCTCTACAAGACCGACCTCGAACAGAACCTCAACGTCTGCCCGAAGTGCAGCCACCACCACCGCATCGGCGCGCGCGCGCGCCTCGACGCGTTCCTCGACCCCGAAGGCCGCTACGAGATCGGCCAGGAGGTGCTGCCGGT
>Ga0075429_100005460_pt1 | contig 10948 bp, 2 predicted proteins | sample RhiMetdeltSRZDD3_FD_75295 | JGI IMG/M metagenome (GOLD analysis project Ga0075429, IMG submission 75295) | Populus rhizosphere microbial communities from Tennessee, USA - Rhizosphere MetaG P. deltoides SRZDD3 | ecosystem: Host-associated > Plants > Roots > Rhizosphere > Soil | place: USA...
GTGGTGGTGGTTCGATGGGGCTGGGGCCGCGACGAGCGTCGGCTCGATCCGTACGTCACCGAGTTCCGGGTCTACGAACATCATGCCGCCCTCGTGGAGTTGACCGCGAATTTGAGCGGACCCGTGACGGCCGTGGGCACCGGATGGAGCGTGCCGGTCACCTTCTCGCGTCCGGTCGACGCTGGCGAGTTCGTCGGCCGGGTCATCACCCTCAACGACGCCTTCGCGATCAGTGCCCACGGCGCGGGCACCGCGGTCACCGTGTCGCTGGCGGCCAGCGTTCGCAGCCCTGCGACCGTTCCGCAGGGGACGCGCTTCACGGTGCTGCGCACGTCCGGCGCGCAGCTTCAGCCCGAGTACTGGGACCGCCGGGCGCTCACCGTGCCGCGTGCCGGCGACCCGGCCCGCGACGACGATCCCACCTACGTCGAGGAGTACGCGGCCACGCTGCCCGCGTCGTGGATCGCCGTCGGCCCGACCGCGCCAACCCAGCGCGCGGCGTTTGGTGTGACGGCCGCGGACGCACAGGCCTACGTCGCGGACCGGCGTCTCGCGCTCGAAGCCCTGCCGCGCAACGGCAACGAGAGCACGGTCACGTCCGTCGAGGTGACAGCGCGGTACCGGGGTCGCCCGACGCTGGCGGTGGCCGACCTGGCGGACGTCGACGAGAAGGTGCTGCGCAGGCTCGGGGCGCCCGACAGCTTCCACGTGTTCACTCCCGCTGCAGTCGCGCCGACGGGCGCTGCGTTGCAGCCGCTGATGCGCCTGGAGCGGGTGCCGGCGAGCGCCGTGCTGCCGCGGCTGCTGATCCGCCCGGATGCCATCCTGCTGCAGCCGCAACAGGGTGCGCCGACGGCGTGGAACCTGTCGACCGCCGACCAGGCGGCGCTGCGCGCGGCCCATGCAGAGGGCGCCGTGCCCGATCGGTTCCTGGCGCACGCGGCCGCGTTGCTGGACGGCCTGGAGCGCCAAGCCGTGAAGGTCGGCGACGTCGACCCGAACCACGACGTGACGGACGCGGTGCCCAACACGCCGGGACGTTGGGTCTATCGCCTGCGCGCGGTCGACGCTGCGGGTCATCTCTCGGCGGCGGGCCAGGTGCTCGGCATGGTGCTGCGGATCCCCACGCCGGCGCGCTCCACCACGCCCGAGATGGTGAGCCTCACGCTGCAGGGCGATCACGCCCGGCTCACGGTTCGTTCGCGCGGCACCGAGCCCGCGCGCATCCTGGTCTTCACCAGCCTCGATCCGCGGCAGCGCCTCGCCAGGGCGAGCCTGGCCACCGTCAGGAACCGGCCGGACCTCGACGCCACCGTCAGCGTGGTGGTGCGCGATGACCGCGGCGTGCGGCTCGCCGCCACCTCCGTTGCGATGGCGGCCAACGCCGACACCGATCTGGACTTCGCCGTTCCGGACGGCCACCGCCTGCTCGCATGGTCGGTTTCCATTTCAGCGGACGGCGTCCCCTCGCCGCTCGTCGGACCGCTGCACACCGCGCGCGGCTATCTCTCGCAGGCCGGCTGATGCTCGTCTCTCCCATCGCAGATCCCACCGGCTGGCTGTGGACCTCTGCCGACGCCGCCGACCTGCCGGCGTCCTTGCTCGGGCAGTTTCCGCCCACCGTGGCGAGCGCCGCGGGGTCGATGCTGCCGCCGAGCGCGTTTCCGCCCGGCATCGCCGGCACCGGGCCGGCGACCACACTGCGTTTCCCGTGGACCGGCAGGGCGCAACACCATGCGAGCGGCAGCGTCCATTGGATCTGGGGCTCGACCGGCGACCTGCCACGCTTTCCGGAACTGCGTGCGGCGCTGCCGTGCGGCAACCCGTTGATCGCGATGCGGTTCACATCGGCGTTGACGCCGGCTGCAGACGCGTTTCCCGACGAGAACGTGCGCCGCCAATCTCCCGTCGTGATGTCGGGCTCCACGAACGCGAGCGTGACCGACCTGACGATCGTGGCCGCCTTTCCGCTGCGGCCCGGCATGGACACGCTCGCGGTGCTCAGGCATCTGCGCGACGCGTTCGACACGGCCTTTCCCGTGGGGCACGCTGACCGCCTGCTCGCCGTCTCGTGGGCGGCCTTCGTCGATACGCTGGACACACTCCCGCAACGCCTGCGCCTGCTCGAGCCCAGCGGCGCGCCCGTGCAGTCGCGATCGCTGACGCTGAATCGCCCGGGCGGACCGCTCACCTTCGAGCTCGCGGCGAGCCATCGGGGCGACCTGGTGGCCGCCTCCGGCCTGGAGCGCGCCGCTTTCGACGCGGCCACCTCGATCGACCTTTCCAGCGGTGCACCCGTGATCGCCGCGAAACCCGACGCCTCGTTCCCGTCCGGGGTCGCGACCGTGGCACCGTCGGACAGCCACATCGACCTCGCCGTGCTGAACGACTGGATCGCCGCGAACGGCTCGGCGGCGCTGCCGCGCTTCACCCGCGGCAACGGCGTGCAGCCGTTCATCAACGGGCCCGAGTACTTCGCGGACCTGTTCGCGGAGCTGAACGGCATCGTGGCCCCGGGTGCGACCACCGCCAACGGCCTCTTCTACCTGACCGGCTACTCGCTCGTCCACGACACACCGCTCGTCCCGACATCGCTCGGGTTCACGCACCGGACCGTGGCGGACGTGACCCGCGCGATGGCCGGCGGCGGCGCGCAGGCGAGGTTCCTCGCCTTGCAGTTCGTGCAGCTCCAGCCCGGGGTCGTGGACACCGTGGTCATCACGGCGCAGGTCGCCGGCGTGCTGCTGTCGATGGCCAGCCTGTGCATGGCAGGGATTGCCGAGAACGGTTGGGACGAGGCCAACTTCCTGATCCACACCCAGCTCATCGCCTGGGGCCTGATCCTCGGGGCGCCCACCGTCGGATCGATGATGCCCAACCTCGAGGCCAACAAGGGCGCGATCGACGCGCTCGCAGCGATCGCCTCCGTCGAGGCGCAGCTCGACCCCTACATCGCGCGCGCCCTCGACAACCCGCTCGCACCCGCGGGCGGCGCCAATCCGCTGATCGACGCCGTGCGTGAGTTGCAGGAGCGGTTCGGCGGCTTCCACCAGAAGATCGCCATTGTGCGCAACGACAGCGGCCTGCACGCGTACTGCGGCGGCATCGACCTGAACGCGAACCGACTGGACAACCGCGACCACGGCATCCGCCACCCGTACCACGACGTGCACGCGCGCGTCGACGGACCGGCGGCAGCGGACCTCGCCACCACCTTCGTGGAGCGCTGGCAGAGGGCTGGTCGCAGCACGCTCGCCATCGGAGCGCCCGGCACGATGCCGGTCGTGCCGGTCGTGCCGGGCGCCGACACGGACGTGGTACAGGTCGGCCGGACGTACTTTCGGCCCGCGACCGGCGGCACCGGCTTTCCCTTCGCGCCTGGCGGCGAGCGCACCATCCTCGACACCCAGCTCACGGCGATCGGGCGCGCACGGCGCTACATCTACATCGAGGACCAGTACCTCACGCCGCCCGCCGAGTACACGGCCGCACTGGCCACCGCCGCTGAGCGCGTATCGGGCCCGCTCATCATCGTCATCCCGGAGCTGCCGGACCAGCCCTTTGGCCTGGCCCCGCGCCAGACCTTCATCACGGCGATGAAGGCCGCCTGGGGCGACCGCTTCAAGATCGGCACCTTGCGGATGCGTCTGTCGCGCGCGCCCACCAGCGTGTCGAGCGCGACGGGCAGGCTCTGGCTCACGCACGACGTGGCCGAGGCCGACACCAGCATCAAGGCAGGCCCTGTCGACAGGCTGCCGGCCTTTCCGTTCTGGCTGGCCGTGGGCAACGAGGTCATGCGGGCGACGCGCCAAGTCACGCCGACGCCGCCGCCGCCTGCGACCTCGGTGGCGACGGAGGCCGAGATCGCGGTCCAGCGCGCGGAGCAGACGCGCTTGTTCGCCGCCGGCCGCGGCACCGATCGCAAGAGCCACAAGGCCAAGGCGGCCGTCACCTGCGGCTTGTTCCCCGGCGTGTACATCCACGCCAAGACGATGCTGATCGACGATGCGTTCGCGTCGATCGGCTCGGCGAACATCAACCGCCGCGGCTATTACTCCGACGGCGAGTGCAACGTGTTCGCACTGCGCGAGTCGCTCACCCATGGCGACAACTGGATCCGCGAACTGCGCACGCGCTTGTGGGCCGAGGCGCTCGGCACCACCGAAGCGTACGCACGGGTCGCGTTCGCGAACCCCTGCGCCCGGCTGGAGCTGTGGGATCGCAAGTTCACGACCGGCAGCCGGTTCACGCCCTTCGAGGCGCAGGCGCTGACCAACGAATTCGAGCTGCGCACCGCGCTGACGAGCAACAGCAGCGTGCTCGACGTGATCGGATTCTCCGCCACGATGCTGGCCGGCGTCGCCGACGTCATCGTCGGCGCGAACGCGGCCATCCTGTTCGACACCGTGGTGGACCCGTCGAGCTGGGTCGCGCCGCCATGAAGTTCTCGGAGATCTTCGCCAGCTTCGGGTCGAACTGGCCCCGCGAGCTCGTCAACACATCGTGGCCCCCGACCGGGTCGCCCGTGTCGCTGCTCGCGTTGATCGACAACACGTTCGTGGTCCACGGGCTCGCCAGCGATGTCGGGCCCGATGGCACGCTCGCCGTCACCGGCGTCCTGAAGCTCGTGCATCCAGAACTCGCGCCGTCCACTCTGCCGATGGTGTCGGGGCTGTTCCCGTCGTTCACGTTCACCTTCGCCGGCGAAGGCGACTGGAGCTCGCCGTTCCGGATGTCCATCGCCGGCACCACGACCTTCACGGTGCAGGTCGACAACCTGCCGCTCGGCGTGGGCCTGCCGGCGGACCTGCTGTCGGCCCACCCCGACCCAACGCAGCGCGGCGCCGACACCGACATCGACTTGACGGTCGGGGCGAACCAATCGGTGATCAAGCGGACCTTCGCGTTCACGCTGGAGGCCAGCGGCGCAGCGCGGCTAGAACCGCACCTGCCCATCTCGATCGGGCCGTGCCGCCTGTTCGGCATCCCGATGCGCGCCGTGCACGAGCTCGTGTTCCTCGGCGCACTCGGCCGCGCCCACGACCTCTACGACTGGGTGGTGCGGCCCATCGACCCGACCGCCTTCCTCTCGGCCGGCGGCGGACTGGGCTTCGGCGGTCTAGAGCTCGACTTCGATGTGCCTGACACCGCGTTGGCCGATCTGCGGTCCAGGCTGAACCTGCATCCGGAGGCGAAGGTCGTCGTCGAAGACCTGATCATTCCCGCGATCTTCCCGATGGTGCCGCAGCACGGGACCGTCGGCCTGCGCAAGTCCCTGGATCCGGGCGAGTCGATCCTGGACTACCTGTCGTTCACCGACGCGCCGCTCACGCTTCCGCTCGGCGAGCACGCCAGCCTGTTCCTGAACCAGTTGTTCTTCAAGACGCCGCCGCAGGCGCAGAGCCTGATCACGGGCCTGTCCATTTCCGGTGGGATCGCCTTCGGCGTCGGCGAGGCCGGCGAGCCGCACTGGGAGGTCGAGATCGCGCTGGTCAATGGCGACATCCTGACCCTCTCCATCGCGCGCCTGCCCGCCGGCGCACCGCCGGTTCCGTCGGGGGATGCCGAGGCCGCCGAGGCGGACGCCGCGGCACTGGAACGCTACCGCAGCCACCGCGCGGCCTCGGACGCGGAACAGATTCCGATGCTGCGGCTCGACATGTTCGGCTACCTGGTCGACTTCTTCGGCATACGCGCCGGCGTCTCGCTGAAGGCGCTGCAACAGCCGACGATCGACCCCGGCGCGGCGATCGTCGCGCTCTTCGACATCTTCATCCACAAGAAGTACCCGACGCGATCGTCGAGCAGCGAAAGCGTGGGCGTGGTGACCGAGGACGGTTCACCGTTCGAGATGGCGCTCACCGACCTGGGATGGATGGCCGGCACGGTGTCGGGCAACATCGTGCTCGCCAAGGGCACGGCGCTCGTGCTGTCGGTCTTCAGGCTCGAGATCTACGAGATGGGCCTGGCTTCCGAGCTCGGCGCGACCTACTTCTCGATCAGCGGCGGCATCCGCATCACCACGAGCTCGTTCGAGGGCGCGGCCTGGTTCACGCGGCTGCGGGTGAAGCTCTCGGGCAACCCGGACGCGCCGCCGTTCCAGCTGGCGGGTGTGGGCGCGGAGCTGAAGATCCCGAAGGTGGTCGAGATCTCGATCCACGGCAGCTTCCGCAACGACGTTCTGCCGGACGGCACGCGCATCAAGGAACACGGCTTCGGCGGCTCCATCAAGATCTTCGCAGGCGGCAACGAGTGGGGCCTGTCCGTCGACGTCTATTGGGGCGAGCGTGTCCCGGTCACCGACCCGCGCATCGACTACCTGCTCTTCATGGTCACCCTGTTCGGCGCCATTCCGATGGGGCCGCTGGAGTTGCGACAGATCGAGTCGCTCTACGCCAACTCCCTGCTGCCCAAGCTCGACACCGGCGATCGCGCGGCCGGCGAGCTGAAGTACTACTCCTGGCTGAAGCGTGCGCGCCCGACGGCGCTTGCCGAAACGCGCGGGCTCGATGCCTGGACACCGACCGCGCAGGCCTGGGCCTTCGGCCTCGGGCTCGGCGTGTCGTTCTCGGGCGCGGGCAGCGTGCTGCTGCTCACCGCGTTCGGGCTGGGGTTCGAATCGCCCAATGCGGCTGGCCTCATCATCGCGCTCGAGCTCAAGCTGTTCGGCGGCAAGAAGCCCATCGCGATCGGCATCCTCGAATACGACTTCAAGCGTGACGCCTTCGTCGTCCAGATCCAGCTCGACATCAGCCTGGACCAGCTGATCGAGAACTTCCCGCCGCAACTGAAGGTCAAGCTCGGCGGCACCATCGCGATCGGCAACAAGCCCGGGCTGATCGCCTTCGGCCGCCTCGCCGACCTCGACACCTGGCTCGGCGCGCGCATCAGCATCGAGCTGAGCAGCGTGGTCCGGCTCGAGATCCGGATCGCGCTGTGCTTCGAGTGGCTCGAGAACACCTACGTCGGCGGTGGCTTCATCTTCAGCCTCGCGGCGCGTGCGGATCTGGGCGTGGTTCGGCTCGAAGGGTGGGGCGCACTGAAGGTGCTGCTGCGTTTCATGACCAGCGGCACCAACGACTACGTCGCCAGGATCACCTTCGAGGCGGGCTTCGCGCTGGTGATCCTGGGCTTCTGGCGCATGGGGCTGACCCTGTTGCTGGAGGCGGAGTGGCTCGCGCACATGCCGGACTTCTTCCGCTTCACGATGACGGTGCGCATCGACCTCGGATGGTTCCTTCCGACCGTGTCCTTCACCATCGAGAGCATCACCGGCTCGGTGGAACCGGCCGCGCGGGGTGTCACCTCGAGCCCGCTGCTGCAGGCCAGTGGAGAGGCCCGTTCGGGCAGTCGCCACGCCAGGGTGCTGCGGGCGGACGGCCTTGCCGGCGCTGCGCAGACCGACCTCCTGTCGGTCGATCAGCTGCGCACGCTGAGCGGCACCTGGCAGGGCGAGGCCGATCCGCTGCCGCTGGACGCCCGGGTCGAGATCGTCTTCTCCAACGTGGTGGTGGACGCGCTCGGCATCGGCAACGTGGACCCCGATCTGGCGGTGCAGCGCTCCGGAGACGGCCAGATGGAGCTGTCGAGCCGCTACGTGCTGACCGGGATCGAGGTCCGGCGCCGGCCGCTCAGCGGCGGCGCGTGGGAGACGGTCGAGTCATTGAACAGCGCGGCGTCACCGCGCGGGTTCAGGTGGTCATGGGAAGCCGACATGCGTTCGGGCGGCGTGACGCTGCCCAAGAAGCTCATCTTCAACGGCAAGACGCCGTTCAGCGTCGGCACCGACGACCCCGTGGCCGATGCGGAGATCCTCACGGAGAATCCGGTCTTCCCCTGCTGCCTGCCCCAGCCACCCGACGTGGCGCGCTTCGACTTCGGTGCGGAGCCGCCGGGGCCACTGCCGAACGGGCTGGTGCGCAACCTCAGGTTCGAACGCCGCGGCAGCGTGGCGCCGGTGAAGCTCTACGGCCAGGCATGCGCGGTGGGCGGCCCGATTTCCGCGGGTGCCCAGAACGCACTCGTGGGCACCTTCACCAACGGTCATCGGCCCATCATGCTGGCCGCCACCGAGGACCTCGCCGTGGCCTCGCTGCATCTCGCTTCGAGCGGCAAGGGCAAGCTGCGGATCGTAGTCGAGGCCTTCAGCGTGGACGGCAAGTCCGTCTTCAGCCAGGTGCAAGTGGCGGGCGGAACCCCGGCGTATGCGGAGGTGAAGATCGACCCGCACCGGCCTTTCCGGCGCATTCACGTGACGCTGGCGGAACTGGGCAACGAGCAGCAGACGGCGCCGATCCCCTCCCTGCTGTCGCTGGACTTCGTCGAGTGCATCACCTCGGACGACATGGCGCGATGGGAGCGGGACCAGGCGCGGTGCCAGCGGGAAGCGACCGACGGGCATGCGCCGGTGGTCAACCTGCTGGCCCGCCACGAGTACGAGATCACCCTCACCACCGCGGTGAGCGTCAAGCACAGCACCACCGATTGGGAATCGGCCGTCGTGGTGGAAAAGGTCGGCTTCGCGACGGCAGGCCCGCCGGGTCTCAACGAGACCCCGGAACCCGGCCTGGAACTCGTGCCGTACGTGGTCTCGATGCCGCCGGGCGGGCGCGGAACCTTGTACCGCGAGGAGTCGGTGCACCTCGTGCTGTCCGACGACGTGCGCATTCTGGGCCCGGGCACCGGGTCCACCGAGGCGACGTTCAGGCTGCCCGTGGTGCTCGCGCTCGAATCCAGCTTCGATTCGATGCCGGCGAAGTCCCTGGCCAAGGCGTCGCATGCGTCGCAGGAATGGTTCCTCGCGCACCGCGGCCTTCACACCACGCGCCTCTCGGTCACCGAATGCGCGCTCGTGACGGCGCGGTCCAGGGACCCGCTCGCGCTGCGCTACCAGCAGCTCTCCGAGACGTCGACGGGAGCCTGCGAGCCTGACGACGTCTGGGTCGAGCAGCAGCCGCGCCTCGGGATCGCACCTTTCGATGCGCAAGGCAGGCCGTTGTGGGATGCGCGGGGCCACTACCGCGCGGTCTTGCGCCTCGCGGGCAGCCCGTTGGTGGACCGCAATCCCTTCGAGGCGGCGGACCTGACGGCGTTCTCTTCCCGGACCGGCGCGTGGTCCGTCGTGGACAGCCGACTCGTCGCGACTTCGGCTGCGACCGCACGCTTCGGCGACCCCGACTGGGACCTCACGCACCTCGAGCTCGCGGGAGACATCGGGCTGGGCGGAGAGATGTCCGCGACGGTGCTGATCGCGCCTGCGGCCGTGGACAACGCCGTCACGTTCACGCTGGCACGGCACGCGGACGGCACGGGCCGCCTGTCGGCGTTCAGCGGCAGCGGCGTGGAGATCGAAACGGCCGACCTGGCGAGCCCGTCCGGCACCTCCGGCCTGATCGTCGACACCTTCGCCGATGCGGTGCGCGCACGCTGCGCCGAGGTCTTCATCAGCGTGCCGCGCGGGACCCGCACGGCGGGCCTGTGCGAGATCGGCGGACGGTCCGTGCGCATCGCGTCGTTGAAGGTGACCGGCATCGAGATGCTTGGCCTCGACTTCAAGGCCAGCCGGTACGAGAGCTTCCGCGCCCACGTGGCGTCGTGCGAAGGCGCCCAGCCGGTGCCGATCGCGTCGGGCGCAGAGAGCGTGTCCGCCTTGCGGGCCCGCCTCGGCAGCCGCATCGCAGCGGCGATGGACATCGCCTCCACCGACTCCGAGCGTGAAGCGACGTTCGCGGAGGTGGCGCAGGCGCTCGCGATGCCGTTGCGCGAGGATCCCGATCGCCTGTTCCTCGATATCGGCCAGAGCGGCACCGACCGCTGGCTGCTGCTCGAGTCGCCCGAGCCGATCGACTTCGTCGCGGAGGTCAGGCTTGCGCTTCGGCGCCGCAGCACGCACCCGGCGCTCGACGTCCACGACATCGCCAGGCTCGGGCCGCTGATCGAGGCGGCCCTGCACAAGCCCGTCAAGCGCCCGGTCTTCGAGCGTCTGCCGAAGGGTCTCAGGTTCCAGTGGCCGCAGAGGCACGGGCCCGGCACGCGCGAGACGGCTGCCTTCAAGGTGAGCGTCAAGGGCGCGTACTTCATGGTCACCGACCTCGCGACGGATGCGGTGCGCAGGGTGCCTGCCACCTCGCTGTCCGCGGCGGACCGGGCCGCCCTGCACGGCACGCTGATCTACCTGGACACGTTCGGGCACATCGTCGCCTGGGACATTCCGGACGAGGTCGAATGGGTCGACGTGGGCGTCGACGCGATCCAGAACGGCAAAGGAAACAAGGCCATATTGCTGCCGGGCGCCGGCATGGCTTTGTTGGACGGACCGCACCGACTTGACCTGCGCATCGCACGGTCGTGGTTTGAGACGCTCGCGCCTCAGGCCGCGGACAACAGCTATCTCGATCAGGCCGAGTTCGAATTCAATATTGGCCACTCCTAGTCCACTGCGTCAATGAATTGGCACCGGCCGAATCCGCCGTGACGGATCGTCGTACTTCCACTTGATCGGCTTGGGATCTTTGTTGTGCTCGCGGATGTAGCGCATCAACTTTCGGCTCAGGTCCTTCACAGAAGTGAAGATGCCGCGGCTGATCACGTCGCGCTGAATGCGAGAGAACCAGTTCTCGACCTGGTTCAACCACGACGAATACGTGGGCGTGAAGTGGATCCGCACGTTGCGGTGCGCTGCAAGAAAGTCCTCCACCCGCTTGGTCTTGTGGCTGCTGACGTTGTCGCAGATGACGTGGATCTCGCGTTGCTCGGGCTGGCTGGCGACGACGTCCGTGAGGAAGGCGACGAACTGCTCGCTGGTATGGCGCGGCGCGGTCCTGCCCAGCACCTCGCCGGTGGCGGTGTTCAAGGCGGCGAACAGGCTCAGCGTCCCGTTGCGCTTGTATTCGAAGCCATGACTCTCGGCACGTCCGGGCGACAGCGGCAGCATCCGGTCCTTGCGGTC
>Ga0075429_100005462_pt1 | contig 10947 bp, 8 predicted proteins | sample RhiMetdeltSRZDD3_FD_75295 | JGI IMG/M metagenome (GOLD analysis project Ga0075429, IMG submission 75295) | Populus rhizosphere microbial communities from Tennessee, USA - Rhizosphere MetaG P. deltoides SRZDD3 | ecosystem: Host-associated > Plants > Roots > Rhizosphere > Soil | place: USA...
CCGACGGCCATCATGGTCGGCACCGGCCGCGGCGCCGAGCTGGGCGTGCTCATCAAGAGCGCGACCGCGCTCGAGACACTGCACCGCGTCGACACGGTAGTCTTCGACAAGACGGGAACCCTCACCGTCGGACGTCCGACGGTGACCGACGTGGCGGCGCTTCCGCCTGCGACGGATGAGGACGTGCTGGCGCTCGCGGCCGCCGCCGAGCAGGGCTCCGAGCATCCGATCGGCGCCGCGATCGTCGCCGCCGCCAAGGAGCGCGGCCTCGCGCTGCCGCCGGTGACGGAGTTCGCCGCGGTTCCGGGACTCGGCATCGACGCGCTCGCTCCCGACGGGCGGGTGCTCGTCGGTAACCGCGCGTTTCTGGAATCCCGCGGTGTCGACGCCTCGGCGCTGCTCGCACGCGCGAGCGCCCTCGCCGGGGAGGGCAAGACCCTCGTCTACGTCGTGCGCGCCTTCCGATCGCTCGGTGTCATCGCCGTGGCGGACGTGCTGAAGCCGGAGGCGGCGGCGACGGTGGCGGCGCTGGCGCGGCGCGGGCTCACCGTGGTCATGCTCACCGGCGACGCGCGGCCTACGGCCACGGCGATCGCGCGTCGCGTGGGAATCGAGCGCGTCGTGTGCGAGGTGCTGCCGGACGGCAAGGCGCGTGAGATCGTCGCACTTCGCGCGTCCGATGCCCGGGTCGCGATGGTCGGCGACGGCATCAACGACGCGCCGGCGCTTGCGCAGGCGGACGTCGGGATCGCCATGGGCTCGGGCACGGACGTCGCGCTCGAGGCGGCCGATGTCGCCCTCATGCGCGGCGACCTCGGCGGCGTGCTGACGGCCCACGCGCTCTCGCGCGCGACGATCCGCATCGTGAAGCAGAACCTCTTCTGGGCGTTCGGCTACAACGTGGTGCTCGTCCCAATCGCGGCGGGGCTCCTCTATCCGCTCTGGGGCATACTGCTCTCGCCGATTCTCGCCGGCGCGGCCATGGCATTCTCGTCCGTGTCGGTGGTGGCGAACAGCCTGCGACTGAAGCGCTGGCAACCGGAGTAGAACTTCGACAATGTCTGAACCGTTCTTCGCCCGACCGTCACGCGCCGGAGCCCTGCGAAGGCGCTCCGACGGCGAATAAGAAGGAAGACATAACGATGGCGACAGATCCCGTGTGCAAAATGACCGTCGACCCCGCCCGGGCAGCCGCGCAGTCCTTCCACAAGGGGCAGACCTACTATTTCTGCGCCGTCGGCTGCAAGCAGAAGTTCGATCGCGAGCCCGAGAAGTACCTCGCGGGTGGCTCGAGCCCGATGCGCTGATGCTCGAGCCGCCGCTGCTGCGCGGACGCGACCGGTACGAGCGCGTCGTCGACGCCTGGGTCGATAACACCCACGACGATGCGCTCACGCACACTGTCCGGCTCGTCGAGCCCGAACGCGCGTTCGAGCTCGCCGCCGTCGTCACGCCGCCGCCGGAGTACCTCGTGCGCGCCATCGCCTGCCGGGCGCTCGAAGGCGACATTGACGCCCCGGCGAATCTCGGCGCCCTCGCGGGAACCGCGATGGCGGCCGGACTCACGCGCCGGGCGGCGACGGCGGCCGGCGCCGGCCGCGGCGCCGCCCTCATCGTCGACGCGGTCGTCGAGGCCGCGCGACTGGCGCGTCAGGTGGCGAAGCTGCCGCCGGAGCGGGCGGCGCGGGCCGCCGGCGGCGATCCGTGGGAGTGCTGGCAGCTCGACGTGGCCGGCTGGGCCGACCTGCCGGATTCCTGCTTCACGTACAGCGACGCGGGCCGCCGCCTCTTCGGAACGCGTCCGGTTATCGCCGCGAGCACGCCGTCGCTCTACAGTCCGCCGGCCGGAGCGCGAAAGGTGTTCGAGCGCCGCAAGATCCAGAAGCTCGAGCGCCGGGACGGACGGCTGGCGCTGTTCCACTCGATGCACGACAACGTGCACGGCTTCGAGGTCCTCTACGAGATCGAGGCCGCCAGCGGTCGCATCGTCAAGGCCGAGCACACCACGCCGCGGCTGCCCTACATGGGCGTCTGCTCCGAGCCCCAGCGGCGCATCGCCGCCCTCGTCGGTGAGATCGCCGACGCCGACCTGCGCAAGCGCATCCAGGCGCACCTCGGTGGCCGCGCCGGTTGCGCGCAGCTCTACGATCTCACCGCCGATCTGCTGAAGCTGCTCGACTGACACTACCTCAGTCGCGCCACCTGGGCCTCGAGCTCGGCCGCGTCGGTGAAGTCGGCCAGTCCGACCGATCCGGGCGTGCGGCCGGCGAACGCGCCGCGGGGCGCCAGTCCCACCAGCTCACCGCGCCGGATGCCGACGCCGTGGCGGGCGGCCTCCTGCACCACGCGATCGAAGACCGTGGGCAGCGGGGTGATCCGATGGTCGAGCAGATTCAGCGAGACCTGGACGAGGCCGCGGCTCGGCAGCGCCACGCCGAGCGCGCGGACGGCCGGCAGCCCGCCGTCGCGCTCGCGCACCGCGCGCGCGACCGCGCGCGCGACGGCGACGTCCGGCGTGTCGAGCCAGACGTTGTAGGCCACCAGCACCGTGCGCGCGCCGACGATGGCGGCACCGGCCCGCGCGTCGAACCGGGGCGGGCCGGCATCCGGTGCGCCGGCCGGCGTGGTGAGCCGTCCCGCCAGTGCCTCGTAGCCGCCGCGGCGCACGTCGGGCAGCTCGCGGCGCGCCGGCGCGCGGGCGGCGGCGCCGTAGAAGTACACGGGCAGCGCATGCCGCTCGGCGAGCGCGGTGCCGACGCGATGCGCGATGTCGACGGCGACGCGCATCGGGGTGTCCCCGAGCGGGACGAACGGCACCACGTCGAGCGCGCCGAGCCGGGGATGCAGACCGTGATGCTCGCGCATGTCGATCCGCGCCAGCGCCGCCTCGGCCAGCGCGAGGGCGGCGGCCTCGACGACCGCGGGCGCGCCGAGCATCGTGAACACCGAGCGATGATGATCGGCGTCGCTGTGGACGTCGGCGAGGCGCACGCCGGCGATGGCACGCACGGCGTCGCCCATGGCCGCCAGCGCGCGCCGATCGCGACCTTCGCTGACGTTGGCCACACACTCGATAATCATGCGGGGAGACCGTATACTACCGACGGCATGCGGGTCCTGCCAGTCGGGAAGCTCCGTGCCGACGCGTTGCAGGCGGTCTTCGACCGGTATCCCATCCGAGATCCCCGCGTCGTCGTCGGTCCACGCGTCGGCGAAGACGCGGCCATCATCGACGTCGGTGACCGCTATCTGGTCGCCACCGCCGATCCGATCACGTTCGCCACCGACGACGTCGCGCGCTACGCGCTCGTGGTGAACGCCAACGACGTCGCCGTGCGTGGCGGCCGCCCACGCTGGTTTCTGGCCACACTCCTGCTGCCCGAGGGCGCCGCCAGCGATGAGACGGTGGCGGCGCTGTTCGCCTCGTTGCAGGAGGCGTGCGACGAGATGGAGGTGACGCTGGTGGGCGGACACACCGAGGTGACCCACGGCCTCGACCGTCCCATCGTGGCCGGGACAATGCTCGGCGAGGTGGCCAAGGACAAGCTCGTCACCACGGGCGGTGCTCGCGTCGGTGACGCCGTGGTCATGACCAAGGGCGTGCCGCTCGAAGGCGCGGCCATCATCGCGCGCGCCAGGGAGGCGGAGCTGCGCGCGCGCGGCGTGCCGGCGGGAACGATCCGACGCGCGAAGGCGTTCCTGACGACGCCGGGTCTGAGCGTGCTGCCCGAAGCGGAGATCGCCTGTGAGCTCGCCAGCGTCCATGCCATGCACGATCCGACGGAGGGTGGCATCGCGACCGCGCTCGCCGAGCTGGCCGCCGCCGCCGGCGTCGGCCTGCGCATCGATCGTGACCGCGTGATGGTGGTGCCCGAAGGCCGCACGCTGTGCGAGGCGTTCGGGCTCGATCCGCTCGGCACCATCGCGTCCGGCGCCCTGCTCATGACGCTCGATCCCGCCGACGCGGGCATCGTCATCCATGCGCTCGCGCGTGAATCGATCGACTGCCATTTCATCGGCCAGGTGGTGGCGCCGGAGCAAGGCGTGATGCTGGTCGAGGGCACCAGGGCCTGGCCGATGCCGGTGTTCCCGCAGGACGAGATCACACGACTCTTCAGGGAGGGCTGACCGTGCCCCAGATCGGCTACGCGCATCGCCCCGTCGCGCTCGGACGCGAGGGAATGGTGGCCTCCGCGCATCCGTATGCAACGCTGGCCGGCGTCGAGACGCTGAAGGCCGGCGGCACCGCCGCCGACGCCGCGCTCGCCGTCAACGGTGTGCTTGCCGTGACCCAGCCCAACATGTGCGGCATCGGCGGCGATATCTTCGTGCTGTACTACGAGGCGGCCACGCGTACGGTGCATTTCCTCAACGGCGCCGGCCGCGCCGGATCGCGCGCCTCGCTCGACGAGCTGGCACGCCGCGGGATGCACGGCCTGCCGACCGTCGGCGCGCCGACCGTGAGCGTGCCGGGCTGCGTGCGCGGCTGGGCGATGCTGCACGAACGCTTCGCCACTCGGCCACTCACCACGCTGCTGGCGCCGGCCATCCAGTACGCCGAGCGCGGGTATCCCGTGTCGCTGCTCACCAGCCAGGCCATCGCGGAGTTCGCGCCGCTCACCCCGGACGCGGAATGGCATCGCGTCTTCCGCCCGGCTGGGCGCGCGCCGATGCTCGGCGAGGTGCTCGTGCAGACGGACCTCGCGCGGACGCTGCGCGAGATCGCCAGCGAGGGCCCCGACGTCATGTACCGCGGCCGCGCCGGCCGCGCCATCGCCGACCGGATGGCCGCCGACGGCTTCATCACGCCCGAGGATCTGGCCGCGCATACCGGGGAGTGGGCGGCGCCGATCTCCACCACCTATCGCGGTCACGTCGTGTACGAGACGCCGCCGCCCACCCAGGGTCTGGCCGCGCTGCTGACCCTCAACATGCTCGAGCCCGAGCGCCTCAGTGACTACCGGCTGCACTCGGTCGAGCATCTCCATCTGCTGCTGGAGATCGTGAAGCTCGCGTACGCCGACCGCGACCGCTGGATCGGCGATCCGACGCACGCGCCGGTTCCGCTGCGCGAGCTGCTCAGCAAGGAGTACGCGGCGCGCCGGCGCCAGGCCTTCGATCCCGACAAGGCCGGCGCCTACAGCGCGGGCGATCCCGAGGGAGACACGACGGGCTTCGTCGTGGCCGACGCGGGGGGGAACGTGGCCAGCGTCATCCAGAGCCTGTTCAACGGCTTCGGCTCGGGCATCGTGGTGCCCGAGTGTGGCATCGTGCTCCAGAATCGTGGCCGCCACTTCCGGACGGAGCCCGGGCACCCGAGCGTGCTGGCGCCACGGAAGCGTCCGTTCCACACGCTCATGGCGTCGATCGTCACGCGCGAGGCGCGCCCTGTCCTCGCGCTGTCGACGATGGGCGGGAACGGACAGGCCATGTTCCACACGCAGATCCTGACGAACCTGCTCGACTACGGTCTCGATCCTCAAGAGGCGATCGAGCGCCCGCGCTTTCTGATCGGCGCGTTCCTGCCCGGTGAGCCGGACGACACGATTCACCTCGAGTCCCGGGTGGCGGCCGACGTGTTCGAGGGTCTCCGGGCGCGCGGTCACTCCGTCAAGTCGGGGCCGGAGTTCTTCATGAAGACCGGCCACGCCCATGCCATCGCGTTCCGCGGCGGAACGCTGCTCGGCGGCGCCGACCCCCGCGGCGACGGCGCCGCCCTCGGCTTCTGAGCGTGAGACGTCTCCTCGCCCTCGTCACCCTGCTCGCGGCCATGCCCTTGTCGACGGCCGCGGCCTCCGAGTGGGGAACGATCGTGCCGGGGACCACGACGATGGAGGCGGTGCGGACCCAGTACGGCGGGCCGACGAAAACGGAGACGCAGAAGACCGACAACTACGACACGGCCAGCTGGGTGTACGAGGGCGTTCAGGCGCCCGTCGGCCTGCTCCGCATGGTGGTGGATTTCGGGATCCTGCGAGCCGCCGGTTACCGGCGCGACGTTGTTCGCTCGTTCAGGATCGAGCCGAAGCCCGGCGTGTTCAATCGCAAGATCGTGCTCGCCGGCTGGGGTCCACCCGACCGCGTCGGACGCCAGGGGGAAACGGAGGTCTTCTACTACGCGGAGGGCCTGGTGGTGATGTTCGACAAGGAGGGCCTGCAGGCGCAGACGCTCGTCTTCACGCCGCCCCAGCCGACCGAGCCAGAGAAGCCGTCGCGCTGATGAAGCCGCGCACCGGGATCTCCAGCCAGTCCGGTCGGTTGTTCGCCTCGTACACGATCTCGTAGGCCGCCTTCTCCAGCTCGAGCACCGCCACCGCCTGCGCGAATACCGCCGCCGACGCGGGCACGAACGGCGCGCCGCTCGCGGCCGCCCGGTAGCCGTCCACGAACACCGTACGGGCATCGGCTTCCCAGTCACCGAGGCCCTGACCGGACCGTGCCCTGGTGGCGGCCGCATAGGCGAAGCTCCGGAGCATGCCGGCGACGTCGCGGAGCGGTGTGTGCTTGCGCCGCCGCTCGGCAAGCGGGCGCAGCGGCTCGCCTTCGAAGTCGATCAGCATGAAGTCCTCGCCGTCGCGCAGGCACAGCGTCTGTCCGAGGTGGAAGTCGCCGTGGTGGCGGATCTTCACGGCGCCGAGCAGTCCGGCGAGCGCGGCCGCGGCGGCCGCCGGCGCGTCGGGCACGCCGCGCCCGGGGGCGGCGGCGCGCGCGGCCGCGATCTGGCCGTCGACGGCCGCGGACCACGCCGCGACGTCGTCGCGGCCGATCGGCTCGGCGCGGAAGGCCGGGTCGGAGGTCGGCGTGGCCAGTGCGAGATGCAGCTCGCCGGTGCGCCGGCCGAGCCGACGGAGCGCGTCGAGGGCGCCGTCGCCGGCGGCCAGGCGGGCGAGCAGCCACTCCCAGCCGTCCCGGCCACCGGTGACGAGCTCCTGGGCCACGGCCAGCGTCGACGCGGTGTCCGTGCGCTCGACGTACTCGAGCGCGCCGGCCAGGCGCGGCGTGTTGGCGAACGTCGTGTGCTCGGTCAGGAAGCGCGTGATCTCGAGCTCCGGGTTCTCGCCCGCGGTCAGCCTGCGGAAGTGCTTCACGATCACCCCGCCGTCGAACACCACCGAGGTGTTGCTCTGCTCGCCGCCGACGCGACGGACGTCACCCTCGCCCGCGAGCCCGGCCGGGAAGGCTCGCGAGCGATGACCGCGCAGCTTCCCACGCTCGCCGCGTAGCTCGCGCTCCTCAGCGATGAGGCGGAGGACGCCCCGGCAGAAGCCGGGGTCGTCGAAGGCGTCGACGAGGCCGGCGTCGTCGGCGCGCGCGATCACGTAGCGGTCGGCACCACCGTCGTCGAGCGCGACGCGCACGAGGCATATCTCGCCACGCTCGATTGGAATGCGATCCTCGATCACCGCGTCCACGATGCGGCGCGTCTTGGCGGCGAACCAGCGCTGACGCGCCAGCCAGTCGATGGTCGCCGGGTCGAGACGCGGGGACAACGGTCAGATCGCCGTGTCTTCGATGCCGTATCGAGCCGGACGACGCTCACCCCGCTCGAGCCGGAACCAGCAGAAGGCGTGGGGGCCGAGACTCAGGAAGTACGGCGCCCGCCCGATGACCGGGAAACGCTCGCCACCCAGCATCTCCACCGGCGCCGCTCCCTCGTACGCGCTCAGCGGAAGCTCGATCGGCTGGGCCCGCCCGCTCAGGTTGGCCACGACGAGCAGCGTCTCGTCGGCGTGGCGCCGGAGGAACGCGAGGACGGACTGGTTGCGAGGCCGGAGGAACTCGATGTCCCCGCTTCCGAAGGCGGCCGAGCGCTTGCGGGTGGCGATCAGATGCTTCATGGTCGCCAGGAGCGAGCCCGGCTGCTTCTCCTGCGCCGCCACGTTCACCGCCTGGTAGCTGTAGACGGGATCCGTGATGACGGGAAGATAGAGCTGCGCCGGGTCCGCGGTGGAGAAGCCGGCGTTGCGGTCGGCCGTCCACTGCATCGGCGTGCGGACCCCGTTGCGGTCGCCGAGATGGACGTTGTCGCCCATGCCGATCTCGTCGCCGTAATAGATGATGGGACTGCCGGGCAGCGTGAGCAGCAGGCAATTCAGCAGCTCGATGCGCCGGCGATCGTTGTCCATCAGCGACGCCAGCCGCCGGCGGATGCCGAGATTGAGCTTCATGGCGGGCTCGCTGGCGTACGCGAAGTACATGTAGTCGCGCTCTTCGTGCGTCACCATCTCGAGGGTGAGCTCGTCGTGGTTGCGCAGGAACACGCACCACTGGCAGGCCGGCGGGATCGACGGCGTGTGGGTGAAGATGTCCGTGATCGGGAGTCGGTCCTCACGGCGAACGGCCATGTAGAGGCGCGGCATGAGCGGAAAGTGGAAGGCCATGTGGAACTCGTCGCCGCTGCCGAAATACGGCCGGACGTCCTCCGGCCACTGATTGGCTTCGGCGAGCAGGATCCGATCGCCGCCGTACTCCCGGTCGAGGACGCGCCTGAGCTCCTTGCAGATGGCGTGCGTCTCCGGCAGGTTCTCGCCGTTGGTGCCCTCGCGCTCGATGAGGTACGGTACCGCGTCGCAGCGGAAGCCGTCGAGGCCACGATCGAGCCAGAACCGCATGACGTCGAGCATGGCCGACCGCACGGCCGCGTTGTCGTAGTTCAGATCCGGCTGGTGGCTGAAGAAGCGGTGCCAGTAGTACTGCTTGGCCGCAGGATCCCACGTCCAGTTGGATTTCTCGGTGTCGGTGAAGATGATGCGGGCGTCGCGGTAGCGCTGATCGGTCGGGCTCCACACGTAGTAGTCGCGGTACGGCGAGGCCGGATCCGAGCGCGCCGCCTGGAACCAGGGATGCTGGTCCGACGTGTGATTCATCACGAGATCGGCGATGACGCGCAGGCCGCGGTCGTGCGCGGCGTCCAGGAACTTCTGGAAGTCCTCGACGCTGCCGTAGGCGGGATGGATGCCGTAGAAATCCGCGATATCGTAGCCGTCGTCGCGCAGCGGCGAGGGGTACATCGGCAGGATCCACAAGCAGTCGACGCCCAGGTCGCGCACGTAGTCGAGCTTGCCGGTCAGCCCCGCGAAATCGCCCACGCCGTTGCCGTCCCCATCCATGAACGCCTTGACGTGCACCTCGTAGAAGACGGCGTTCTTGTACCAGGTCATCACGGCACCAGGTGAAAGATCTGGGCGGGCTCTTGCTGCGGGTCCAGCTCGACGTAGCCGCGCGGGCCGCGCCAGTCGTAGGTGACGCCGGTCAGCAATTCGCGCATGCGGTAGGGCCGATCGGGAGCGAGCCCGATGGTAGCGAGCGGCACCTCGACGGTGCTGCTGTGGGTTTGAAAGGGATCGAGGTTGACCGCCACGAACACGCAGTCGTCGCCGGCCGCCTTGCCGTACCAGAGAATGTTCGCATCGTCGGCGCCGTAGAACCGGAGGTTGTCGTAGCGCTGGAGCGCCCGGTGCTCGCGACGGATGCGATTCAGACGGGCAAGATAGTCGGTGAGGTTGCCGGGCGCATCGAAGTCGCGCGGCTTCACCTCGTACTTCTCCGAGTCGCGATACTCCTCCGAGCCGGGCGCGAACGGCACGTTCTCGCAGAGCTCGTAGCCGCTGTAGAGCCCATAGACCGACGAGAGCGTGGCGGCCATGACGACGCGGAACTTGAAGGCGGGGCGGCCGCCCTTCTGCAGCGTCTCGTGGAGGATGTCCGGCGTATTGGGCCAGAGGTTGCCGCGGAAATAGTCGGACACGGGCGGCGACGTGATCTCGGTGAAATAGTCGATGAGCTCCTGCTTGTGATTGCGCCACGTGAAGTACGTGTAGGACTGCGTGAACCCGCTCTTGGCGAGCGCCTTCATCATCTTCGGGCGCGTGAACGCCTCGGCGAGAAAGATGACCTCGGGGTGCGCGATCTGGATCGTCCGGATGAGCCATTCCCAGAACCGGACGGGCTTGGTGTGCGGATTGTCGACGCGGAAGGTGGTGACGCCGTGGGCGATCCAGAATTCGATCACCCGTTTCATCTCCTGCCACAGCGGCCCGGGATCGTCGCCGGCGAAGTTCACCGGATAGACGTCCTGGTATTTTTTCGGTGGGTTCTCCGCGTACTTGATGGTGCCGTCCGGTCGGTGGAAGAACCACTCCGGATGCTCGCGCACCCACGGGTGGTCGGGCGAGGCCTGGATGGCGAAATCGAGCGCGACCTCCAGGCCGCGCCGTGCCGCCGCCGCCACGAATCGGTCGAAATCCTCGAGGGTGCCGAGCTCGGGATGGACGGCGTCGTGTCCGCCCTCGGGTCCCCCGATCGCCCAGGGGCTGCCCGGCTCCCCGGGCGCCGCGCTGAGGGAGTTGTTCCGCCCCTTCCGGTGGCTGCGCCCGATCGGATGGATTGGCGGCAAGTACACGACGTCGAAGTTCATGGCGGCGGCGCGCTCGAGCTGCGCCTCGGCGTCTTTGAAGGTGCCATGGCGTCCGCCGGCGCCGCACGAGCGCGGGAAGAACTCGTACCAGGCTGCGAACCGGGCGCGCTCGCGATCCGCCACCACCTCGAGCTCGCGTGCCGCCCGCGTGGCGGCCGTCCGGTCGAGAGCGGCGTCCATGAGCTGCAGCAGGCGCGTGTCGCGGGCGATGGCGACCGCGTCGGTCTGCGCGGTCGCCTCCTCCAGGCGGCGGACGTACGTCTCGAGCGCCGTCCGCGGCTCGCCACGGGCGCGCCGCGCCGCCGCCCGCACCAGCTCGGCGCCTTCCTGCAGCTCGCTCGCCACGTCCTGCTGGGCGTCCACCCGCTTGTCGAGATCCACCAGCCACGAGCGGAACGGATCGGACAGCGCTTCCAGCGTGTACACGTAGCGGGCGTTGGCCTCCAGCGTGAAGGCGCCGGCCCAGCGATCGTTGTCCACGTGACGCATCGGGACGTCGTGCCACGCGCGCTCGTCGACGCGGCGGTAGA
>Ga0075429_100005465_pt1 | contig 10945 bp, 11 predicted proteins | sample RhiMetdeltSRZDD3_FD_75295 | JGI IMG/M metagenome (GOLD analysis project Ga0075429, IMG submission 75295) | Populus rhizosphere microbial communities from Tennessee, USA - Rhizosphere MetaG P. deltoides SRZDD3 | ecosystem: Host-associated > Plants > Roots > Rhizosphere > Soil | place: USA...
CCTTAGTTTCTGATCACCTTGCCGGTGGTCAGGAAGGCCTGGATCCGTTCCATGGTCCTGGGCTCCCGGAGCAGGGCCAGGAACGCCTCGCGCTCCAGGTCGAGGATGTGCTGCTCGGTCACCCACTGGCCGAGGGACAGCTCGCCGCCGCACAGGACCCGGGCCAGCTGGCGGGCGACCACCCCGTCGTGCTCGCCCGCCTGGCCGGCCCATTGGAGGGTCTGCACGGCCAGCTCCAGCGCGGCCAGCACGGGCCGGCCGGCGGCGTAGATCGACGCCTCCCGGGCCGGGGGCCGGTAGGCGTCGGCCAGGTCCAGGACCTCCTGCCTGGCCGCGGCCAGCTGGTGGTCGGCGTCGAGGATGACCAGGTCGTGCTCCTCCAGGAACCCGAGCTCGCGGGCCTCGACCGCCGAGGTGGCCACCTTGGCCAGGCCGATGGTCTCGAACACCCGCTGCACGAACGGCAGCGGCGGGGCGCCGGGGGCGGCCCGCATGGCCGGGGCGACGACGCGGCGCAGCAGCTCCTTGCAGCCGCCGCCGGCCGGGACGATGCCCACCCCGACCTCGACCAGCCCGATGTAGGTCTCCAGGGTGGCCACCACCCGGTCGGCGGCCAGGACGATCTCGGCCCCGCCGCCCAGGGTCTGGCCGTGGGGGGCGGCCACCACCGGCCGGGGGGCGTGGCGCAGGCTCATGAGCACGTCCTGGAGGTCCTTCACGGCCTGGCCGACCTGGTCGTGGAGCCCCTGGTAGGCGGCCATGCCGACCTCGCCCAGGTTGGCCCCGACGCAGAAGTTGCGGGCCTGGCTGGCGATCACCAGGCCCGCCCAGCGGCCGCTCTCCAGCTCCTGCACCGCCCTGGCCCCGAGCTCGACCACGGCGGCGTCGATGGCGCTGGCCGGGGCGTGCAGCTCGAAGCAGAGCACCCCGTCGCCCAGGTCGACCAGGCTGGCCGAGCCGTTGCCGGCCACCTCGGCGCCCTCGGCCTTGCGCCGGTCCAGGTCGAGCGCCTCGGGGTCGACCTGGACCGGCGCATAGGAGCGGGTCAGCGGGCTGTACACCTGGCCGTCGCGGTAGAAGCGGTCGTGCCCGGCGGCCAGCATCTCGCGCACCCAGGCCGGGACCTCGATGCCGAGGGCCTCCATGCGGGCGACCCCGTCGGCCACCCCGATGGCGTCCCAGGCGCGGAACGGCCCGAGCCGGTAGCCGAAGCCCCACTCGACGGCGTGGTCGACCTCGACCAGGGAGTCGGCGATCTCGGGCACCCGGCGGGCGGCATAGGCCAGCGATGGCAGCAGGGTGTCGCGCAGGTAGCGGGCTCCGCGGTCCTCGTCGGCCTTGTCGAGCAGGAAGCGCAGGCGGGCCCCCAGGTCGTCGTGGTCGCGGGCGGCGGCGACGATCGGCAGGTCCGGCCTGGCCGCCGGCCGGTACTCCAGGCTGTCCAGGTCGAGCACGTCGAACACGGTCTGGCCGTCGCGCCGGCCGCGGCGGTAGAAGCCGCCGCCGGTCTTGTTGCCGAGCAGCCCGGCGTCCAGCATGCGCTGCAGCGGCTCGGGGGCTGGCAGGACGTCGCGGCTCTCGTCGGCGGGGGCGAGCTCGTGCAGGTTGGCCGCCACCCCGACCATCACGTCCAGCCCGACCTGGTCGAACAGCCGGAAGGTGGCCGTCTTGGGCCGGCCCACCAGCGGCCCGGTGAGGGCGTCGACCTCCTCGATGGAGTAGCCGTGCTCCAGGGCGTAGCGGACGTCGTGCATGCCGGCGAAGCTGCCCAGCCGGTTGGCGATGAAGTTGGGGGTGTCCTTGGCCACCACCGCCCCCTTGCCCAGGACCCGCTCCACGAACGCCCGCATGCCCTCCAGCACCTCGGGGTCGGTGTCGGCGGTGGGGATCAGCTCGACCAGCTTGAGGTAGCGGGGCGGGTTGAAGAAGTGGGTGCCCAGGAACCGGCGCCGGAAGGCCTCCGAGCGCCCCTCGGCCAGGCTGGCCAGCGGCAGCCCGGAGGTGTTGGAGCTGACGATCGCGTCCGGGCCGACCAGCTTCTCGACCCGGGCCAGCAGCTCCTGCTTGGGCTCCAGCCGCTCCACGATCGCCTCGACCACCCAGTCGGCGTCGCCGATGCGGTCCAGGTCCTCCTCGAAGGTGCCCAGGCGGATGCGCTCGGCCATCCGGGGGCTGGCCAGGGCGGCCGGGCGCGCGGCCAGCATGCGCTCGAACCCGCCCTGGACGGCGTCGCGGTCCAGGTCCAGCAGGTCCACGGCCAGGCCGGCGTTGGCGGCGTGGGCGGCGATGGCGGCCCCCATGGTGCCGGCGCCGAGCACGGCGACGGAACGGATGTCGTGGGTCAAGGACGCACCTCCAGGTGATCGGCGTTCCGAGGGTACGCTGCGAAGCGCAGCGCACCCAGCGGAGGGACCCCCGGGCCATGAGCGACCAGCACGCCGCCGCCATCGACTTCTACCGGATCGACGACCTGCTCACCGACGCCGAGCGCGAGGTCCGCGACCGGGTCAGGGCCTTCTGCGACAAGGAGGTCACCCCGATCATCAACGACTACTGGGAGCGGGCCGAGTTCCCCTTCGAGCTGGTGCCCAAGCTGGCCGCCCTCAACCTGGCCGGCGGCACCCTCACCGGCCACGGCTGCCCGGGGCTGAGCACGGTCGCCGCCGGCCTGGTCGGCATGGAGCTGGGCCGCGGGGACGGCAGCGTCTGCACCTTCTTCGGGGTCCACTCGGGGCTCGCCATGACCTCGATCGCCCTGCTCGGGGACGAGGAGCAGAAGCGGCGCTGGCTGCCGGCCATGGCCCGGATGGAGAAGATCGGCGCCTTCGGGCTCACCGAGCCGGAGCACGGCTCGGACGCGGTGGCGCTGGAGAGCAGGGCCCGGCGCGACGGCGACCACTGGGTGCTGGACGGGGCCAAGCGCTGGATCGGCAACGCCTCCTTCGCCGACCTGGTGATCGTCTGGGCCCGCGACGACGACGGCAAGGTGGGCGGCTTTCTGGTCGAGAAGGGCACCCCCGGGTACGCGGCCAGCGTGATGGCCGGCAAGACGGCCAAGCGGGCCGTCTGGCAGGCCGAGATCACCCTGGACGGGGTCCGGGTCCCGGCCGCCAACCGCCTGGCCCACTCGCGCGGCTTCGGCGACACGGCCCGGGTCCTGACCGCGACCCGCTCCGGGGTGGCCTGGGAGGCGACCGGCCATGCCCTGGCCGCCTACGAGGCCGCCCTCACCTACGTCACCGACCGGGAGCAGTTCGGCACCCCGCTGGCCAGCTTCCAGCTGGTGCAGTACCGGCTGGCCAAGATGCTGGCCGAGGTCACCACCATGCAGCTGCTCTGCCTGCGCCTGGCCCAGCTCACCGAGGCCGGCCACATGACCGCCGGCATGGCCTCGCTGGCCAAGATGAACAACGCCGCCAAGGCCCGCCAGGTGGTGGCCGATGCCCGCGACATCCTCGGCGGCAACGGCATCCTGCTCGAGAACCACGTGGCCCGCCACCATGCCGACATGGAGGCCGTCTACACCTACGAGGGCACCGACTCCATCCAGAGCCTCATTGTGGGGCGGGAGATCACCGGCGAGAGCGCCTTCACAAGCCGCTGAGCCGCCGCCCGGCCCCACCGCCTCCTCCAGCATGGCCAGGGTGGCCGGGGCCTGGTCGCCGTGGCGGTGGTGGTGCTGCGCCGGCTGCCGGCGAGCCCGTCCCCCGGGCCACCGCTCTCGGGGTCGTCGCCGGGTTCGCCGGGGTGGCCGTGCTGGTCCTGCCCGGCGACACCCTGGTCGCCACCGCCCTGGAGCTGCTCGCCGCCGGGGTCGTGCCGTGCGCGGCCGGCCTGCTCACCGGCGAGGCCGGCGACCTGGCCCCGGCCCGCGTCTCGGGCGCCGCCCTGGTCGTCGGCTCGGTGGCCGCCGTGGTGGGCCACGAGTCCCGGCGGAGCCGGCCCCGAGACCGTTCCGTGATGCTTTGGGGAGGGAACGGTGACCAGCAGCATGCCGGTTCGTTACCTGGGTCGCCGAGACTACGCCCTGTCGATGCGCCGCAACCGACAAGGCGGCGAGGGCGACCCGGGCTGGGGGGTTCGGGTCGGGAGCAGCAGGAGGGGGACAATGCAGCTCAAGGAACTCACCGTCTGGTGGCAGCAGCGCAGGATGGCCCGGGAGGGGCGTGTCGGTTTCGACTCGGCCGCCACCCGCGAGCTCTACGAGGCTCTCGACGAGGCTTCGATGCTGGCGCCGAGGCGCTGACGCGCAACGACCCTGACGGCCCGGGCGATCGCCCGGGCCGTTCGGTTTCCTGTGGCAGAGTGACCACATGGCACATGACCACGACCACAGCGCCGCCGCCGCCCACCGGGGCCGGCTGGCGGCGGTGTTCGCGATCACGCTGGCCGTGCTCGTGGTCGAGGTGGTCGGGGCCGCCCTCTCCGACAGCCTGGCCCTGCTCGCCGACGCCGGGCACGTACTGACCGACGGGGCCGGGATCGGCCTGGCCCTGCTGGCCATCCGGTTCGCGGGCCGCCCGGCCACCCCGCAGCGGACCTTCGGCTACTACCGGCTGGAGATCCTGGCCGCCGTGGTCAACGCCGTGCTGCTGTTCGGCGTGGCCGGGTTCGTGCTGGTCGAGGCGTGGCGGCGCCTGTTCGCGCCGCCGGAGGTGGCCAGCGGGCTGATGCTGGCCGTGGCCGTCGTCGGGCTGGTCGCCAACGCCGTCTCGATGTGGCTGCTGCGCGGCGGCCAGCGCCACAGCCTGAACCTGCGCGGCGCCTACCTGGAGGTCTGGGGCGACCTGCTGGGCTCGGTGGCGGTGCTGGCCGCGGCCGCGGTGATCGCCGTCACCGGCTTCCAGGCCGCCGACCCGATCGCCTCGGCCCTGATCGCCGTGCTGATCCTGCCCCGGACCTGGCGGCTGCTCCGCGAGGCGGTGGACGTGCTGCTCGAGGCCGCCCCCAAGGGGATCGACCTGGACGAGGTGCGCCGGCACCTGGTCGAGACCCCGGGCGTGACCGACGTGCACGACCTGCACGCCTGGACCATCACCAGCGGCCTGCCCGTGCTCTCGGTCCACGTGGTCCTGGAGCGCGACGCCGACGCCGGCAAGGTCCTGGACGGGCTGGGCGCCTGCCTGGCCGGCCACTTCGACATCGAGCACTCCACCTTCCAGCTCGAGCAGCCCGAGCACCGCGGCCACGAGGGAGCGACCCACCGGTGACCACCATGCCCACCCGCCGCCTCGGCGGGCTCCAGGTCGGCGCCATCGGGCTCGGCGAGATGCCGATGTCGCTGGCCGGCCGGCCCGACGAGGCCCAGTCGATCCGGACCATCCACGCCGCCCTCGACGGTGGCGTGACCCTGATCGACACCGCCGACGCCTACTGCCGGGACGGGTCCGAGATGGGTCACGGCGAGCGCCTGGTGGCCAAGGCCCTGGCCGCGTGGCCGGGCGACCGCGACCGGGTGCTGGTGGCCACCAAGGGCGGCCACACCCGGCCTGGCCGCGAGTGGGGCCTGGACGGGCGGCCCGAGTACCTGCGTCAGGCCTGCGAGGCCAGCCTGCGCGCCCTCGGGGTCGAGGCCATCGGCCTCTACCAGTTCCACCGGCCCGACCCCAAGGTGCCGTTCGCCGAGTCGGTGGGGGCCCTGGCCGACCTGCGGGCGGCCGGCAAGGTCCGGCTGGTCGGCCTCTCCAACGTCAGCGTCGACCAGATCAACCAGGCCCGCGAACTGGTGGACGTGGCCAGCGTCCAGAACGAGTTCTCGCCCCGCTTCCGCCGCTCCGAGGGCGAGCTGGCCTTCTGCGCCGGCCGGCGGATCGCCTTCCTGCCCTGGAGCCCGCTGGGCGGGATCGGCCGGGGCCGCGACCTGGGCGGCCGCCACCGCGCCTTCGCCGAGGTCGCCGAGGCCCACGGCGTCTCCCCCCAGCAGGTCGCCCTGGCCTGGGAGCTGGCCAAGGCCCCGGTGGTCATCCCCATCCCCGGGTCCAGCCGCCCCGAGACCATCGCCGACAGCCTGGCCGCGGCCAGCCTGCGCCTGAGCGACGACGGCCTGGCCCGCCTCGACCGGGTCTGACGGGCCGGCGCCCTAGACGGCCGCCGGGGCCTCGGCGTGTTCGCCCCTCGGCTCCCCGCGCGCGGCCGGGAGCAGGAACATCAGCAGGAAGCTGGCCCCGAACACCGCGACCTCGAACAGCAGGGTGCGCTGGAACGCCTGGGAGAAGTCCTGGCGGCGGGCGGCGTCGGCGGTGGCGGCGACGACCTGGCCGACCTGCGGCTGTCCCTGGGCCTGAGCCTGGGCCCGGGCGCAGCTGGCCGGGACGGCCGAGGGGTCCTTGGCGTTGGCCCGGTCCTCGAAGCAGGTCCGGAAGCCGGCCGCCACCTGCTGGGTGACCGCCGCCGGGACACCGGCGCCCTGGAGGCCGGCCCGCAGGCCGGGGATGAGGTCGTCGGCCACGCCGGCGGCCTGGCTGCCCAGCAGCCCGAAGAAGATCACCCCGATGAGGGCCACCCCGACGGCCCCCCCGACCTGCTGGACGGTGGTGAGGACACCGGAGGCGGCGCCGGCGTCCTGGCCCCTGATGCCGGCCAGGACCACGGTGACCAGCGGGGCGATCACGCAGCCGAGCCCCAGGCCGCAGACCAGCAGGGCCGGCAGCAGCTGCCAGGAGTTGACGGCGCCGTCGTAGCGGTCGACCGTCCAGATGAGCCCGACCATCCCCGCGATCATCAGCAGCGCGCCGGCGCTGAGGATGCGCCGGCCCAGGCGGGGGGCCAGCCGGACCGAGGCCGCCGAGGCCACGGCCGACCCGACGGCGAACGGGGCCCCGGTCAGGCCGGCGTGCAGGGCGCTGAACCCGAGGCCGATCTGGAGCCACAGCGAGAAGGTGAGGAAGAACGCCGGGATGCCCATGAAGAAGATGCCGGCCACCAGCAGCCCGGGCACGAACGAGCGCTGGCGGAACAGGTCCATGTCGACCAGCGGCGACCCGTCGTGGGCCTTCTTGTAGCGCTCGTAGACGCCGAAGCCGACCAGGACGGGCACGGCCGCGGCCATCGACAGGAACGTCCACAGCGGCCAGTCCAGGTCGCGGCCCTGGACCAGCGGGTAGACGAGCAGCAGCAGCCCGGTGGTGACGATGGCCACGCCGACCGGGTCGGGCCGCAGCGCCCTGGGGGCCTTGGACTCTTCGAGGAACCGGGTCGCCAAGGCCAGGGCGGCGATCCCGATCGGCACGTTGACCAGGAAGATGGGGCGCCACTCGAGGCCGAACAGGTCGGCCTCGATCAGCAGCCCGCCGACCAGCGGGCCGGTGATGGTGGCCAGGCCGATGGTGGCCCCGAACATCCCGAAGGCGGTGGCCCGCTCCCGGGGCGGGAAGGTGACCTGGATGACCGAGAGGATCTGGGGGAACATGATCGCCCCCATCAGCCCCTGGAGGATGCGCGAGCCGATCAGCATGCCCGGGTTCTGGGCCAGCCCGCACAGGGCCGAGGCCAGGGTGAACCCGGCCATGCCGGTCATGAACATGCGCTTGCGCCCGTAGATGTCGCCGAGGCGCCCGCCGGTGATGAGCATGACCGCGAAGGCGAGCTGGTAGCCGGCCAGGATCCACTGGATCTGGGAGTAGGTGGCGTCCAGGTCGCGCTGGATCGAGGGGATGGCCACGTTGACGATGCTGATGTCGACCAGCTGCATGAAGCCGGCGGTCAGCACGACCGCCAGGGCGACCCAGCGGCGGGGATCGGCGCCGCCCGGGGCCCGTCCGGGCTCGGCGGTCGCGGTCGGGCTGCTCATGGGCGTCGCTCCGTGTCGGTCGGGTCGGACGGGTCGGTGGGGGAGAGGCCGGTCAGCAGGGTCGCCACCAGCTCGGCCGCCGGGTCGGGGCGGTCGCGGAAGGGGAGCGTCTCCGGCCCGGTCATCAGCTCGACGAACATCAGCTGCTCGCAGGCGCCGAGCAGCAGCAGCGCGGCCGCCGACGGGTCGGCGGCGGCCGCGACCCGGCCGAGGGCCTGCTCGGCCCGCAGGTAGGCGACCACCGGTTCCCAGGCCCGGTGCGGCCCGGCGCCCTGCTCGGCCAGGCGCGACCGGAACCGCCGCAGCAGCTCGGGGTCGGCGAACAGCGAGGAGCCGACGGGCAGCATGTCCCGGTAGAGCCGCAGGGCGCTGCGGGCCAGCTCGGTCAGGTTGGCCTCCACCGTCCTGGTCCCGGCCCGGCCGGGCAGGTGCCGCACCACCTCGACGAAGGCGGGGAGGAGCTTCTCGTGGACGGCTCGGACCAGGTCGAGCTTGTCGGCGAAGTGCAGGTACAGGGTGCCCTCGGCGCAGCCGGCCTCCCTGGCGATCTCCTTGGTGGTCGCCCTGGCCAGGCCCTTGGAGCGCAGGACGCGCTCGGCGGCGTCGACCAGCTGGGCCCGGGTGCGCGAGGCCGGGGATGAGGTGAGTGAGTGCTCAGTCATCGGGGGCAGCCTATGAGTGGGCGCTCACTCATGTCAAGGGCCCGACATCGCCGGCCGCCGCGGCGGTACAGTTCCTGTTTGCCAAGCCGCCGGGTCAAGGAGCACGCTGCTGGTCGCCATGACCGCCAACGTCATAGGGTTACTGGCGCCATGACCGAAGGCCGGCTCGCGCCCGAGGAGGTCCGGACGCGGACCTTCACCAGGGTCATGCGCGGCTACCGGCGGCGGGAGGTGCGGCGGCTGCTGGAACGGGCAGCCGCCGACCTGGACCGGCTGCGCAGCGGCCCCGGCACCGACGGCCCGGACGACCGGCCTGCCCTGACCGCCGAGCAGGTCGAGGAGGCCCGGTTCCAGCCGGCCCTGGGCGGCTACGAGATGGACGAGGTCGACAAGTTCCTCGACGAGGTCGTGGCCGAGCTGGAACGGGCCGCCCGCGAGCCCTTCCGCCCGGCCTCGGCGCTGCCCGCCCCGGCCCGCCAGGCCCCGTTCCCGGCCGCCACCCCGGGCCCGCCACCATCCGAGCCCGACTTCCCGCCCGTCGCCAAGGCGCCTCCGCCGGCGGGCCGCGTCGTCCCGGCCACCTCCCCACCTCCGGCGCCTCCGGCCCCGGAGCCGGCCCCGGTCGCGTCGGACGAGGAGTTCTTCCCGCCGCCGTCGGCGGCCCCGGCCCCGGCGCCGGCTCCGCCCCCGCCGGACCCGTCGGTCCCGCGGGCGCCGGTGGCCACGGCGTCCCGGCCGCTGACCCCGTCGGAGGTGGAGAGCCGGACCTTCGAGCGGGGCGCTCCCGGCTACCTGCCCTCGCACGTCGACCTGTTCCTGGCCAAGGCGGCGCGGGCCCTGGCCGGGCGCGACGGCGAGACCCTGACCCGGTGGGACGTGCTGCGCCAGCGCTTCCCGCTGGGACCCCGCGGCTACGCCACCAACCAGGTCGACGCCTTCCTGGTCCGGCTGGCCGCCCAGTTCCCCGACCCCGACCCGGCCGCCCAGCGGGAGATCCTGCGCAAGCTCCAGAGAGGCTGAGCGGACGGGCTCAGGCCCGCAGGTCGACGACCGCCACCGGCTCCGAGGTGGGCCTGGCCGCCCCGCCCCGGCGTTCCACGGTCATGGCCACCTGCTCGGTCCCGGTCACCCGACCCTCCAGCAGCCTGGTCACCCGCCCTCCGGCGCCGGCCTCGACCAGCCCGGCCGGGCGCGGGCCGGCCCGGCCGACCACCCACAGCTGGTAGGTCCGGCCGGCCGGGGCCGGCGCCAGCCCGCTGGCCTCGAACACCGCCTGCCCCCGTCGGCGCGAGACGACCACCGCGGCCCGGCCGGTGCCGCCGGGCAGGGCGGCCACCCGGCGGGCGTCGGGGGCGGCCAGCACGGCCGCGACCAGGTCCCCGGGCCGCGCCGGGCCGCCCGACCGGCCCGCCGGGCCGAGGTTGAGCACGGCCAGCGAGACCAGGGCCACCAGCAGCGCCGCGGCCGCGGCGAGCAGCGCCGGGCCCGGGCGCCGGCCGGACCGCCGGGCGGCCGTGGTGGCACCGCGACCCGGGCGGCGATGCCGGCTGTCCCGCCCGGCCAGCGGCGGCAGCTGGCGGGTGGCCCCGGCCTCGGCCCGCACCCGGTCCCACAGGGCCGCCGGCGGGTCGGCGGCCGCGGCCGAGCCGAGCCGGGCCAGGGTCGCCCGGAGCTCGCGCACCTCCCGGGCGCAGGCGGGGCAGGCCTCCAGGTGCCGCTCGAAGGCCGCCCGCTCGCCGCCCGGGAGCGCGTCCGCGGCGTAGGCGCCGGTCAGGGTGTGCGGCTCGGCGCTCACGCGCTCACCCCCAGGTGGTCCCGGAGCCGGATCAGTCCGTCGCGCAGCCGGGTCTTGACCGTCCCCGACGGCACCCCGAGCAGCTCGGCGATCTCCCGGTGGGTGTAGCCGCCGTAGTAGGCGAGCACCACCGTCTCCCGCTGGAGGTCGGTGAGGACGTCCAGGCCCCGGCGGACGTGCTCGCGCTCCAGGCTGGTCTCGACCTGCTCGACCACCTCGTCGTAGGGGCGGCCCTGGTCGCGCCGGCCGGCCAGGTCGTCGCGCCTGGCCGTGCGCTCGGCCGAGCGGACGCGGTCGACGGCCCGGCGGTGGGCGCAGGTCATGATCCAGGACCTGGCCGTGCCCCGCGCCGGGTCGAACCGCGACGCCGTCCGCCACAGCTCGACGAACACCTCCTGGGTCACCTCCTCCGCCTGCGCCGGGTTGCGGACCACCTTGGTGACCAGCCCGAACACCGCGGGAGCGACCCGCCGGTAGAGCTCGGCGAAGGCCGGCTCGTCGCCGCCGGCGACCAGGCCCAGCAGCCCCTCCAGGGGGTCGCCGCCGGGTGGGGACGCCGGCGTGACCTCGGCCGCCGGCCGCGGAGGGTCGCGCCTCGCCCAGGTCAGTGCCACCCTCGCCCCTCGCTCGGTGTCGTCGGCTCACTGGTCGTTCGTCCGGGCGGGCCCGGCGGTTTGGCCGGCTCCTGGGGAGCCGGCC
>Ga0075429_100005466_pt1 | contig 10943 bp, 8 predicted proteins | sample RhiMetdeltSRZDD3_FD_75295 | JGI IMG/M metagenome (GOLD analysis project Ga0075429, IMG submission 75295) | Populus rhizosphere microbial communities from Tennessee, USA - Rhizosphere MetaG P. deltoides SRZDD3 | ecosystem: Host-associated > Plants > Roots > Rhizosphere > Soil | place: USA...
ATCGGGTTCCCTGCGACAAAGGCCCTCCTGCCGAAGAACGACACCGTCGAATCGAATGTGACCGCCGCCGCCGACACCACTTTCGCCAGCAGCCGGTTCGTGAGACCGGGCACTGCGTTCTGCTCGAGCAGCATCGTCGGGATGCCACGCAACGACGCGGCCAGCACGACCGGCCCCGAGCTGTAGCCACCCACACCGATAACGAGATCCGGCCGGCGCTTCGAAAGGATCCGCCACGCGTCCATTCCGCCGAGCGGCAACAGGGCAAGCCCGCGCGCGCGGGCGGCGAGCGACGTCCCCTTCAATCCCGCGCTGCGCAGCAGGTCGAGCCCGAATCCCTCGCGGGGAATCACCCGGGCCTCGATCCCCCGCGCCGTCCCCGCGAACGTCACCACCGAGCCGGGGTCGCGGCGCTGCAGCTCCCGCGCGACGGCGATGCCGGGATACAGGTGGCCGCCCGTGCCACCTCCGGCAATCACGACCGTGAGAGGTTTCATGCATCTGCAACCGGCAACGCCGTCGTGACGACGTGCGAAGACGACGCGTGCTGTGAGACGTTCAGCAGGATGCCCATCCCCACGAGATTGATGAGCAGCGACGACCCGCCGGCGCTGACGAACGGCAGGGGAATCCCCTTGGGCGGCAGCAACCCGAGCACGACGCTGATGTTGAAGAAGGCCTGAAATGCCACCATCGTGGTCAGGCCGATCGCCAGAAATGCGCCGAACCGATCCGGCGCACGCACGGCCGTCCGCAACCCGCGCCAGGCAATCACGCAGAAGCACGCGAGCACCAGCGTGGTGCCGATCAGGCCGAGCTCCTCGCCGATGACCGAATAGATGAAGTCGTTGTGCGGCTCGGGAAGGTAGAAGAGCTTCTGGACGCCGCCCATCAGCCCGCGTCCGAACACGCCGCCGGTGCCGACGGCGATCATCGACTGGATCATCTGCCAGCCGTCGCCGAGCGGGTCAGCCCACGGATCGAGGAACGCCGTCACCCGCCGCTTCCGGTATGCGGAGGTGAAGACGAGCAGGTAGATGACCGGAACACTCCCGAGGACGAGGCCGATCACGTAGCGGTAACTGATGCCGGCGGCGAAGACCATCATCGCGGCGATCATCACGATGCACGCAGCCGTCCCGAGATCCGGCTCCGCCAGGACCAGGCCGACCACTGCGCCGAGGACCATGCCGATCGGCAGCAGCGAATAGCCCACCTCATCGATCCGCTCCATGCGTCGCTCGAGAAGTGCCGCCATGAACAAGATGACGGCGATCTTCGCGAGCTCGGACGGCTGGATGCCGAGCGGACCCAGAATGATCCAGCGGGTCGCACCATTGACGCGCGGCGCAAACAGTACCGCCACCAGTGCCAGCCCGACGATCCCCAGTGCTGTCCAGATGACCACCGGCTGCCGATAGTTCCGGTAGTCGACGCGCATCACGATCGGCAGCGCGGCCAGACCAATCAGCGCCCAGGCCACCTGTTTCAGCAGGAACATGTAGGGGGTCTGGAACCGCTGCATCGCCATCACCGCCGAGGCGCTGTAGACCATGACGATGCCGGTGCACACCAGGAGCAGCGTGGCGGTGAAGAGCAACTTGTCCGATTTGAGCTTTCGCGCCATACTCCGCGGTTCAAGAGGTTGTGACTAAAGCGACGCTCCCCTGCCGCCGACAATCTGAGCTGTGACGACGGTCCCGCCGCTGCTGGAGCGTCGACAGAACCGGCCGGCGGCCGGCTCAGCTGTGCGTGAGCGGTCAGCGGTGATCAGCCCCCCGATGGGCAAAGACACCACCCTCGCAGACCGGGGCAGCCTGCGTTCCCAGCGGATGGTTCTGTACCGCATCGTGGGGGCTGATCACCGCTCACTGCTCACGCGTTCCGTTCCATTCCTCCTCGAGCTTCCTCGCCTCCTGCTTGAACACCCGGCCGCGCTCGGCGTAATCGCGGAACATGTCGAAGCTCGCGCACGCCGGCGCCAGCAGCACCGTTCCCCCGGGCGCTGCGAGCGCGAACGCCTGCCGCACGGCAGTCCGCATGTCGCCCGCTTCCTGGAGATTGACCATCGAACCCAGGGCGCTCGCGATCAGTGGCCGTGATTCGCCAATCGACACCACCGTGGCTCGTCGGGCGCTCAGGGCCTCGCCGAGATCGGCGAAATCACCGCCCTTGAACTTGCCGCCGAGGATCACCACGAGGCCTTCACCGAAGCTTTCGATCGCCCGTCGCGCCGCCTCGATGTTGGTCGCCTTTGAATCGTTCACGAACTGAACGTCACCGATCTTGGTCACCGGCTCGAGCGCATGCTCGAGACCCGTGAAGCCTTCGACCGCTGCAGTCATCGCCGCAGCGCTGACACCGGCGAGATGAGCAACTGCCGCCGCGGCCATGACATCGGTAAGAAGATGGCGGCCGAGCAAGCGCACCGACGTCAACGGCACGAGCGGGATCGACTGGCCCTTCGCGCGCCGGACGATGAGGCCGCTCTCGATGCAGATGCCGTCGGCGAGGCCTTCCCCCATCGACACCAGCAGGCGCTGCGCTCGAACGTTGCGCGCGATGTCCATCGAGGCGGGGTCGTCGGCGTTCAGCACGACCCAGTCGGATTCGACCTGGTTCTCGAAAATGCGTCCCTTGGCCGCGGCGTACTCCCCGACGGTCGCGTGCCGATCGAGATGATCCGGAGAGAAGTTGAGCAGGACCGCCACCCACGGACGAAACGTCTCGATCGCTTCGAGCTGAAAGCTGCTCGCTTCGATTACGTGGATCGTGTCCGGCGTCGACTGATCGACCTGCGCGCTCAAGGCATTGCCAATGTTCCCGCCCACCAGCACCTTCAATCCGCCGGCTTCGAGCATCCGGCCGGCGAGCGTGGTGGTGGTCGACTTCCCCTTGGTGCCGGTGATCGCAACGATGCGCCCCGACAGCCAGCGCGAGGCGAGTTCCAGCTCCCCGATGACGGTTGCGCCTGCGGCGCGTGCCGCGTCGATCGGGGGCTGGCGGGTGGGTACCCCCGGGCTCACCACGACGAGATCCGCGTTGGTGAACGTCGGGAGTGTGTGCCCGCCGAGCTCCAGCGCGATACCGCCCGCTTCGAGCTCCCGCGATTCCGCCAGCGACGGCCGGACATCCGAGAGCGTCACCTTCGCGCCGCGGCGAACGAGCAGCTGGGCGGCGGCGATGCCGCTCCGTGCGGCGCCCACCACCACCACCCGCTTGCCGATGACTGAGAACGGTGCCGTCGTCATCGCAGTTTCAAGGTCGTGAGCGCGAACAGCGCGAACACGATCGCGGCGATCAGAAATCGCCAGATCACTTTCGACTCGCTCCAGCCGACCAGCTCGAAGTGATGGTGGATCGGCGCCATCTTGAACACGCGCTTGCCGGTCAGCTTGAACGATGCCACCTGGATGATCACCGAGAGCGCTTCGATGACGAACACCCCGCCGACGAAAACCAGCAGGAATTCCTGCTTGATGAGCAGCGCCACGACCCCGAGCGCGCCGCCCAGGCCGAGCGATCCGATGTCGCCCATGAAGATGTCGGCTGGATAGGAGTTCCACCAGAGAAACCCGAGGCTCGCGCCGACCAGGGCGCCACAGAAAATCGTCAGCTCCGCGGCTGCAGGCTCAATCCGGACCAGTTGCAGGTAGTTGGCGAATTCGCGATGCGTCGACACATAGGCGAGCGCAGTGAACGCCGCGGCCGCGACCGAGAACACGCTGATCGCCAGACCATCGAGGCCGTCGGTCAGGTTGACCATATTGGTGGCCCCGACCAGGACCACCGCGGCGAAGGGGATGTAGAACCAGCCGATGTCGGGAATGAACCGCTTGAAGAACGGGAAGATCAATCGCGTGCTGTAGAGATTCTCGGCGTTCAGCACGATGAGGGCGACCCCGACCCCGACCCCGACCACGATCTGCCAGCCCATCTTGTAGCGGGGCAGCAGCCCGTGATGTGACTTGCGAACGATCTTCAGGTAGTCGTCCGCGAACCCGATGGCGCCGAACGCAGCCGTCGACAGTACGGCGATCCAGACGAACTGGTTGGCCAGGTCCGCCCACAACAGGGTTGGGATCAGCACCGACGCGAGGATCAGCAGCCCGCCCATCGTCGGGGTGCCTGCTTTCTTGCGATGGGTCGCGGGACCCTCCTGCCGGATCACCTGTCCGATCTGGAACTCGCGCAGCTTGCGGATCATGATCGGACCGATGAACAGTCCGATAGCGAGCGCGGTCAGGCTCGCCGCCGCGGTGCGAAACGTGATGTACCGCGTCACGTTCAGGATCGGGAAGTAGCCGCTCAGGTAGTGGAGGTAGTACAGCATCAGGCAAACTCTCCCTTCAGCCGTTCCACCACCAGATCCGTTCCTATTCCCCGCGACCCTTTCACCAGCACCAGATCGCCGGCACGGACATGACGGAGCGCCAGATCGGCGGCCTCCTCCTTCGAGCTCACGTGCCAGACACAGCGTTCGGGCATGCCCGCGAGCACGGCCTCCGACGTCATCGCGGCGGCAACGCTGCCGCCGACGCCGATCAACAGGTCAAGGCCCGCGGCGGCCGCACGCCGTCCGGCCTCGCGATGAAGCGGTTCGGAGAATTCGCCCAATTCGAGCATCTCACCGAGCACGCCGACTTTCCTCGCGCTCCCGCTCGCGCTGGCCATCGTCTCGAGCGCGCGACCGAGCGCGGCGGGGCTCGAGTTATAGGAGTCGTCGATCAGCGTGACCCCGCCAGGCAACCGGAGCACTTCGCCGCGGTGATAGGCGGGCGCGAGCGTGGCCGCACGCGCCACCATGTCGTCAAGCGAGATATCGACATGCAGGCCCACCGCCATGGCCGCCAGCACATTCGAGAGGTTCCCGAGCCCAAGGAGCGGGGTTCGCAGGCGGGCTTCGCGTCCGGCCGCAGAGACGACGGCTTCCATGCCCTCGACACCTCGGTGGACGACCGATGAAGCGCGCACGTCGGCGTCGACGTCGATGCCGAATGTCATCAGCCTGCCGGTAAACCGGCGCGCCCGCTCCATGACGCGCGGGTCGTTCGCGTTGGCGACCAGCAGGTGTGAGGGCGCACTGTTCTCGAGAATCTCGGCCTTCGCATCGGCGATCGCTTCGGCCGACGCGAAGAAGCCAAGGTGGGCGTCGCCGACGTTGGTCCAGACCCGGACTTCAGGCTCGGCGATGCCGACCAGCGTCCGGATCTCGCCGGTGTGGTTCATCCCGAGCTCGACAACGGCAATCCGCGGTTTCGATCGAAGCTGCAGGAGCGAGAGGGGAAGACCGATATGGTTGTTCAGGTTTCCCTTGTTCCTGAACACCGGAAAGCGCACCGACAAGAACTCGGCGACGACCTCCTTGGTTGTCGTCTTCCCGGCGCTGCCGGTGATCGCCACGACCATGGCTCCGGAGCGGCGCCGAACATCACGGGCGAGATCCTGCAGGGCGCGGGTCGTGTCTTCGACCTGGATGACGAGCGCCGGCATCGCCTTGCCTGCCTCCGGCGAAACCGGCGCCTGGTGGACCATCGCACCGATGGCCCCACGTCGAGCGGCATCGTCCACGAATCGATGCCCGTCAAATTTGTCACCGGCGATCGCCACGAAGAAGTCGCCCGGCTCGAGCGAGCGTGAATCGATCGACACCCGGTCGATCGCCGTCGCCGGGTCGCCGCGGACCACCCGTCCCCGGGTCGCGTTCGCCACGTCAGTCGCGCTCAAGGGCAGCCACTCCACCTCTCAGCACACCCGGGTGCCGGCGCGCCGCCGTTCCAGCGCGGTGCTCGCCACATCGACATCGTCGAACGGCAGTACCCGTTCGCCGATCACCTGGTACTTCTCGTGACCCTTGCCGGCGATCAGAATCAGGTCGCCCGGAAGCGCCTCACGCACCGCACGTTCGATCGCCTCTTTCCGGTCGACGATCGCGATACACCGCGTTTCTTTGGCCTTGGGCCGGCCACGTCCGCCGCCGCGATCTTCCGGCGACACGATGCCGCGCTTGATCTGATCGATGATTTCGGCGGGGTTCTCGGACCGCGGATTGTCCGAGGTCACGACGACGACGTCACTGAGTCGGGCCGCGACCGCTCCCATCAATGGGCGCTTGGTCCGATCGCGGTCGCCGCCACACCCGAACACGGTGATGATCCGACCGGTCGCGATCGGCCGCGCCGTCTCAAGCAGGTTCTTGAGAGCATCGTCGGTGTGCGCGTAGTCCACGACCACTCGAACGTCGTCGCGGGCGTCGGACACGAGCTGAAAACGTCCGGGGACCGCCGCGAGTCCCGCAATTCCGCTTTCGATGGCGCCCAATGGCAGATCGAGGGCAGCGGCGGCCGCGACGGTGGCGAGGATGTTATAGGCGTTCGCCCGCCCGACCAGCCGCGACTCGATGTGCAGCGGACCGCGCGGCGTCGTCACATCGAACCGGAGCCCGTCCAGCGTCGAGGTCAGGTTGCTCGGCCGGACGTCGGCGTCGGCGTCGATTGCATAGGTGACTCCGCGCCTGGCCGTCGCCAACAGCTCGGCACCCCGTCGGTCGTCCATGTTGACGACGGCGGTCCCGCTCTCCGGCAACAACTCGAACAGCCTCCGCTTGGCCGCGAAGTAGTCGTCCATGTTGCGGTGGAAGTCGAGGTGATCGCGGGTGAGATTGGTGAAGATCGCGGCCGCGAAACGCAGGTAGTCGGCGCGCTTCAAGGCCAGCGCGTGCGACGACACCTCCATGACGCAGGCGCCGGAGCCGTGCGTCACCATCTCGCGAATCATCGCCTGGAGCTCGGGCGCCTCCGGGGTGGTTCGCTCCGCTTCGATTTCCTTGCGGCCGATTCGGTAGCCAACGGTTCCAATCCGACCGCAGGTGATTCCCGCGGCCTCGAAGACTGACGCGAGCAGGTAAGAAGTCGTGGTCTTGCCGTTGGTGCCGGTGATTCCCACCAGCACGAGCTCCTCACTGGGATCGCCATAGAAGATCGCGGCCAGTGCAGCGAGAGCCATGCGGGCATCCGGCACCCGGACCCACACCACCTGCAGGTCGGCTGGCGCCGCCGCCTCCGACAAGGCAGCCACTGCACCACGACTGATCGCCTGGCGCGCGAACGCCGTTCCATCGGCATGCATGCCGCGCAGCGCCACGAACACGGAGCCGGCTCGCGCCTTCCGCGAATCGTAGGAAATCGAGGACACGGGCGTCTCTGCGGCAGCGTCGAGCGACGGCACCGGAACGCCGGAGCGATCCGCAAACGCGTGAAGAAGACCACCGAGCGTCATTGCGGCCCGCCTCCGGCGGCCACCACCGGGAGGTGACGCCCGAGTTTGAGGACCCCTGTTTCACCGGTTGCCAGTGGCTCACCCGCCGCGGGGGACTGCTCGATGACGACCCCTTGACCGCTGATGCGGGCGCTGGAACCGATCTTCGCGAGCACGCGAAGCGCTTCGCGCGCGCTCTGACCGCGCAGGTCCGGCATCACACCGGGCTGGGCCGGCGGAATCGCGGCAGTGACAATTCCCTTGTCGTCGTCAAAGTGGCGCTGCACGACCGGCGCGGCAACCGATTCGTTACGGGCCGCAAGCACCGGCGGCAGCGCGTTGATGGTCGGCGCCACGCCAAGCTGCCGAAGCGAGGCCTCAGCAATGCGTTTGAAGATGGGAGCGGCCACGACGCCACCGGTATAGCCGCGGCCGTGCGGCGAATCGATGACGACGATGATTGTCAGCGCCGGCTGCCGTGAAGGCACGAACCCGACGAACGAGGCGTTGTACTCAGAACGCGAATAATTGCCGTTGACCAGCTTCGATGCGGTGCCGGTTTTTCCGGCAATGGTGTAGCCCTCGATCTGCGCGGATTTCGCGGTACCGCGCTCGACGACGCCTTCCATCATCGTCCGCAGCTCGACCAGTGTTGCGGGCGAGACCGTCTTGCGGAGCACCTTCGGGCTCACGACGGCGCGCCGGCCATCCTTGATGAACGCACGCACAACGCGCGGCTCGATCAGCGATCCGCCGTTGGCGACGGAGCTCACGGCCGCCGCCATCTGCAGCGGCGTCACCGCGACCTGATAACCCATTGACACGGAGGCGAGGGCGCTTGCATCGAGCTTCGCGGGATTCCAGACGATCCCGGAGCTCTCGCCCCTGAAGTCCGGACCGAGCGGCTGACCGAAGCCGAATCTGCTGACGTATCGCCCGAGCCGCTCGGGGCCGAGACGCAGCCCGACCTTGATCGCCCCGACGTTGCTCGACTTCACGATCACATCGGTGAACGAGAGCGTGCCGTAACGGTGGAAGTCGTAGATGGGTTTTCGTCCCGGGAAGGTGATGTAACCGGGGGCGCAGTCGATCGGATCGTCCGGGTTCACGACGTGCTCTTCGAGCGCCGCCGACGCAGTCACGACCTTGAAGGTCGACCCCGGCTCGTACAGATCCTGAATCGCGCGGTTGCGACGTTCGCGCTCGTCCGCTTTGCCAAAGGCATTGGGGTTGAACGTCGGCCAGTTTGCGAGCGCCAGGATTTCCCCAGTGTTGGGTTCCATCACCAGCGCGGTGCCGCCGGCGGCGTTGTTCTCCTCGACACCGGCCCGCAGTTCACGCTCGGCAATGTGCTGCAAGTACTGATCGACGGTGAGCTCGAGCGACACCCCGGCGGTCGCCGGCCGATCGATGCGGCTGTTGAGCGCATGGCGTCTGGCATCGGTCTGAACGAGGATCTTGCCTTCGGTGCCGCGAACCTGCCCGTCGTAGGTGGACTCGAGACCGGCGAGGCCGGTGTTGTCGAGGCCGACGTATCCCAGAACGTGTGCGGCCAGTTCCTTCTTCGGGTAGTACCGCCGGCTCTCCTTGATGAAGGCAACGCCCTTCAGCTCGAGCGCCCTGACGCGCTGCGCCTCGTCGGGCGAGACCTTCCGCGCGAGGTACACGAACTGTGAATCCCGACGCAGGTTCTGCGCCATTTCCCGGCGGTCGCGCGGGCCGCACTCATCGAGCGCGGCGCACACGAGCTGTGCCACTTTGTCCGGATTCTCGATCTCGGAAGGGTCGGCGAACACGCTGTCCGCGTCGACGCTGTAGGCGAGCACGTGACCGTTGCGGTCGACGATCTCTCCGCGTTTGGCGGGAGCAGTGAGCGTCCGCAGGTGCTGCCGGTCCGCGCGTGCCTGCATGTCCGCGCGCTCGACCACCTGCAGGTAGACGAGCCTCGCCTGGATCCCGGTGGTCCAGACGCCGAAGAAGACGGCGCCAACGAAGAGCCGCGATCGGAGCACCGGCCGCCATTTGAAATGCCCGGATCCCCCGGCGATCGCGATGCCGGGTGCACTACGCTGTTCGCGCGCGTCGCGTTCGGCTGCGCTGCTGGCTTGCTGTTCGGCCACCGTTCCTCCTGAGCGCGACTTCAGCGTGCCGCGGCCGGTCGACGGAGCTCAGGGCCGCCCTGAGTGCGCCGAAGGGCGACGATGGACTTCTCGGGCGGCGCGGTCGGCGCCACACGCTCGATGACGATGGCCTGATCACGACCGGGTGCGACGAGCTTCAGGTCCTTGATCGCGACCTCCTCGATCCGCCGCGGCGATCGCAGGGTCTCGATCTCGAGCCGGAGATGCCGGTTCACTTCCTCCTCGCTCGCGCGCTCGCGTTCGAGCCGCTGCACCTCGTAGCCGTGCAGCACGAGCTCCAGCGTCTGCCACGCCGAGAACAGCAGCACCAGGACGAGCACCGCGCTGATCCCCGCGGTGCGCCAGAGCTGACGCTGCCGCTCCTCGTCGATCTCGCGAACGATCGGGTTGTTGCGGACGTCCTTCTTGATCGCGTACTCGAAGTCCAGCCCACGGCGTGTGGTCATGCGAGCCTCTCGACGGCACGGAGCTTCGCGCTCCGCGCCCGCGGATTTCGATCGAGCTCGGTGTCGCCCGGGACGATCGGCCGTTTCGTCAGGATCTTGAGCGCCATCCGCCCCTGCGCCAGCGCGCGGAACGCGTGCTTGACGATGCGATCCTCGAGCGAGTGAAAGGTGATCACGGCGAACCGGGCCCCCGCGAGCAACCGGCTGCAGGCCTCCACCACGAACGCTTCCAGCTGATCGAGCTCGCGATTCACCCAGATGCGTATCGCCTGGAAGGTCCGGGTCGCCGGGTCGATTCGCTGATATCCGCGGCGGGGAACCGCGCGCCGCACGATCTGAGCGAGTTGCCCGGTCGTCGTGATCGAGCCGCGGCCGCGGGCTTCGACGATCGCGCGAGCGATCCGTCGGGAATAGCGCTCCTCGCCATACTCGAAAATCAGGTTCGCGAGCTCCTCCTCGCCGACCTGATCGAGCAGATCAGCGGCCGTCGGCCCCTGCGACTGATCCATCCGCATGTCGAGCGGCTCGTCGCGACGGAAGCTGAAACCGCGGCCTTCGCCGTCGAGCTGCATGGAAGACACGCCGAGGTCCGCAAGCGCACCGTCGACACCGGGCACACCACGATCGTCGAGCACGCGCCCAAGCTCACGGTAGTCGGCATGCACCAGCTCGACGCGATCGCCAAATCCCTCGAGCCGCTCGCGGGCAATCTTCAGCGCCTCGGGGTCACGGTCCAGGCCGAGCAACTTCGAAGCGCCCGCTTCGAGCAGAACGCGCGCATGCCCGCCGAGCCCGACGGTACAATCCACGAACAGACCACCGCGCGAGGGGTCCAGCAGCGCGATCGTCTCTGCGGTCATGACAGGTTCGTGAACGTAATGGGTCATCAAATCCCGAACTCCGCGAGCGAGCGCGCATCGTCTTCGGTATAGGGCTCGCGCTGGAGCTTGGCGAGGAAGCGTTCGTGGTTCCACACGTCGAGATGGTCGTACTGACCGAGCACGTCGACGTCGCCGGCCATACCGGCCGAATCGCGCAGGCGTGCGTGGATAATCACGCGGCCCTGTGTGTCGATCTCCGCCATCTGCCCGAAGTAATT
>Ga0075429_100005471_pt1 | contig 10939 bp, 5 predicted proteins | sample RhiMetdeltSRZDD3_FD_75295 | JGI IMG/M metagenome (GOLD analysis project Ga0075429, IMG submission 75295) | Populus rhizosphere microbial communities from Tennessee, USA - Rhizosphere MetaG P. deltoides SRZDD3 | ecosystem: Host-associated > Plants > Roots > Rhizosphere > Soil | place: USA...
ATGCCCTGGGGCGTCGCGAGCCCGGGGGGATCGATGATATCCGGGTTTTCCACTTTAAGGATCTCGCCTGGCGAGCAGGCCGCGAGGAAAAGAACCCCCGCCAGTCCGATCCCAATCCGCCTCATACGCGTCATGGTCGTCAAGCTCCGATCAGAAAGTAAAGTTGGCGCGCAGGAGGAAGGTCCTGACCTGCGGCTGGGTCAGGAAGTCCTGCACCCCGAAGCCGTTGAACGCAGCCTGGCCCGCCCCGTTCACTTCCGGATCCACTCCGGTATATCCGGTCCAGGTGGCGAGGTTGCGTCCGCCCAGCGTGAGTGATGCATGCTGGGCCCCGAACATCCCGGCGACACGATTCGGCAAGCTGTACGTCACCGAGACCTCGCGCAGCTTCAGGAACTCGCCGTCTTCCAGGTACCCCCAGTTGCTGGCGCGGGGGTGGAGGCGCCGGGCCACGGCCCGGGCCTGAATTTCCAGTGGAGCGGACGGATCATGGATGCCGCGGCAGTTGTTTCCCGTCGCGGTGCAGCGGAAAACCTCGGTCAGGTTGTACTGCTTGAACCCGCCCTTGTAGTCGAGCAGCCCCTGGATGCGGAGCGCTCCCTTGAAGAGCCCGACGGTCTGGGTCAGGGAGAATTCCCGGGTTGGCGTCGGCGAGCCGGCGTAGACGGCGGTATCGCCGGGGCTGTTGAGAACCCCATTGGCCACCACGATTTCGGACAGCTCGATGATCCCATTGTCGTTGGCATCGTCGAAGGTGACCGGCCGCTCCCAGAAGCTGCCCAGCTCATAGCCGGGCGTATGGCGCTGAATTCCCGAAACCACCGGGGGAATCCCCGTGCCGAGCTCCACCAGCCTGTTCTTGATGGTGCTGCCCGCGAACGTCGCATCCCAGCTCACCCCAGGCGTGTTGATGATGCGGGTATTGAGGGTCAGCTCCCAGCCGGTGTTCTGCACCGAGCCGAGGTTCTCGAACCGGCTGGTGGACACGCCGAGTGACGGCGCGAGAATCCGGGCGATCAGCGCGTCGGAGGTTTCTTTGTGGAAGTAGGTCGCCTCGATGTTCAGGCGGTCGCCCCAGAAGCTGGCGTCGATGCCGAGCTCCCGCTCGCGGGACTTCTCGGGCTTGAGGCCGGCCAGACCCAGACCGCCGAACTGCACGGCGCTGGTGGAGGCGCCGTTCACCGACGAGGCGGTCGGGGAGAAGAAGGTGAGTGCGTCGGTCGCGCCCGGCTGCAATCCGGACTGGCCGTAGGCGCCCCGGAGACGCAACAGCGAGAACATCGAGCCCTTGGGGAAGAAGGGCTCATCCGAAATCACGTACGACACGCTGGCCTTCGGGAAGACGACGGTATTGAAGTCGGCGCCGAAGGAGCTGTTGTCGTCGGCGCGGAGTGCGCCGGTCACGAAGAGGCGGTCCTTCCAGGTGAGCTGCTGTTCGATGTATCCGCCCAGCTTGACGGTGGTGGTGGTGGTCTGGCTGGCCGTCAGGATGGCCGCGCCGTCGATGTCTTTGCTGCCGAAGCTCAGCCGCTGACCATTGGCCTGATTTTGGAAGAAGACTTCCTTGCCGTACTGAACTCCCACCGACGACCGTGAGGCAAGGCTCGACGTCAGCCGGAAGTTGGCGCTGAAGCCGGTGTTCACCGTGTAGGTCTTGAGCTGGGTCCGGGTGTCGATCTTCCCACCGAGGGGCGTGGTGCTGAAGTTCGGGCCCAGGGCGGTCGGGTCGAACTGAATGTCGGTGCGGTTGCCGATGTCATACCCCACCGTGGTGAGGTTCGAGAGCCAGGAGAACGGACGCCAGGTCAGCTGCGAGCTCCCGGTAAACCGCTCGATGGCCTGCTCCCGGAGCAGCGAGAAAATCTCGCCCGGAGCAAAGAAACCCCAGCCTGCGACGCCGAGGGTGTCGGTGGTGCCGAAGAATCCCGAGGGCAGCATGCCGAGGACGTTGTTGTCGTTCTGGGGCAGCCGGATGTTGGCGGTCAGGTACCCGATGTTGGTCTGAACATCGAGGTTGTCCCGCAGGTGGGTGCTCAGGTTGGTCCGGAGGCTGACCCGTCGGTTGGTGTTGGGCCGGAGCGTGCTGGATGGCAGCTCGGTGACGTTGCGGGCCGTAAACAGCCGGTCTCGCTCGGCAGTCGGGAGCCTGAAGGTGCCGGCTTCGTTCTCGAACTCGCCCGCGATGAAATACTGGATGGCGTCATTCCCGCCCGACACGTTCGCGCCGAACTGGGAGCGGTACCCCTTGCCGATCGGGGACATGACATCGTCCTTGAGCGGGTTAGTCACCAGCAGCTGCTCCCGGGTGCAGGTGTTCGCGACCACCTGGGTCAGCAGGCAGGTCCGGAGCGCACCGCCGGGCGTCCCGGCCGTGATCGTTCGTCCCACGGCGCGGTAATTGTCCAGATAATCGTTCTTGTCGAGGAGTTGCCCGCCCTCGGCGTAGATGTTCCAGCGCGGACGACCGGCACGCCCCTTCTTGGTGGTGATCCGGATGACCCCGTTGGCCGCATCGGTGCCGTACAGGGTTGCGGCCGAGGGACCCTTCACGATCTCGATCGACTCGATCTCGTCGGGATTGATGTCGTTCATCCGCGAGGGCGACTGACCCCCGGTGCCGAGCGAGCTCGAGGCAGGATTGGTGTTGACCTTGATCCCGTCCACCACGATGATCGGCTCGTTGCTGAGCGAGAGGCTGTTGGCCCCGCGGATCCGGATCCGGGTCCCGGTGCCCACGGTGCCCGAGCTCGGGAGGATGGTGACTCCCGCGGTGCGGGCCTGGAGGAGCTGGGACAGACTCGAGATCGGCTCGAGAGCCGTCAGCGAATCGGCGCGGATACTCGCGACGGTGTGGCCCAGCTCGAGCCGGCGCTGCTCGCCGGTCGCGGTGGTCACGATCTCTTCGAGGGTGAAGGGCACCACATCGAGCGCGAAGTCGAGGGTGGCGGTTTCTCCCGCCGCGACGGTCACTGCCTTCCGTTCGGCGGCATAGCCGACCGCGATCACCCGGACGTCGTAGCTCCCCGCCGCGAGGCTCGTGAAGGTGTACCGGCCGTCGGGCCGGACCGTGACGACTTGCCCGGTCTGGGCGATCTGAAGCCGGGCAGCCTGAATCGGCTGAGTGCTCGCCCGGTCGGTCACCCGCCCGGTGATCGAGCCGTTTTGGGCGGCGGCCGGTGCCGCGAACCCGAGCAGCACCGCCAACCCTCCGAGCCACCGGTGAACGCTGGTGTGTAGCCTCATTGGTGCGATCCTCGTTACTGGAGTGACCTGTCGACGACTGCTCCGAGAGCGCCGCCGCCCTGCCCGATGCTGCGGAATTGCCTGACAACTCCTCAGAATTGAGATTATATCATCTTTCATGCCCAATGGTGATGCTCGAAACCATAAGAACCACAACAACTTACATGGCTGGACTTGCAAGGGGATGCATTCCGACACGCTCCGTTCGACACGCCCGTGTCCGATGGACACGTCCATCTAGGGGATCGGACCGAAGCCCACTCCGGGTGGAAGGGCTCGAAGCGCCGCCCGGTGCCGGGCCAGGTCCGGCCGGTAATCCGACAAGGTAACCAGGTTCCGAATCTCCCACGAGTCCCTTCCCAGGTGATAAAGCTCCTCGGTGCCGTCGCCATTCAGGATGTATTGCAGGCTGTCGAGCACGACCGATCGCATCGAGCCTTTGAGCACCGGCGCCGGGGGCCATTTGGGCAGCAACCGGTTGTATTCCACGGTGGCGAACAGGGGATCCGTTGCTGCCGCTTCGGGCGACGCCCCCCACGCCGCGGTGAGAGAGTGTCCCGGCAGCCCGGGATTCTGCACCCCGGCCATCTCGAGGAGGGTTGCGGGCAAATCGCGCAGGGCGGCCAGCCGTTGCACCCGGAGTCCTTCCGGCGCCCGGCCCGGGGCGATCAGCAGCAGGGGAACGTGGAGGACGGGAAGGTAGAGGTTGTTCCCGTGGGCGATCACGCCGTGCTCGCCGAACAGCTCGCCGTGATCGGAGGTCACCACCACGATGGTGTTGGCCAGATCGCCGCGGGCAGCCAGGGCCTGCAGGATGGTATCCACCTGGATATCGAGGTAGTTGATCGCGCCATCGTAGGCGTCGAGCGTGACCGCCAGCTCGGGGAGCGGCAGCTGCGTGGGACCGTAAGCCCGCTGCACCCGCTCCCAGAATCGGTCCACCGCGGCGTCGGGTTTCCCGAGGTACATGGTGTCGAAGGGAACCGGCGGGAGATACGGTCCGTGCGCCTCGTAGTAATTGAGGAAGGCAAACCAGGGGGCTTTGCCCCGGCGCGCGGTCCATTCCAGGAAGTCGGTGGTCACCTGCCGGCCCGAGAGCGCGGGGACCATCCGCCGCCGTCCGACCATCGCCGCGACCCGGTCGATCGCCAGCACCCGGCCGAGCAGCGTGGTGTTCCGGAGGAAGGCGAGCGGCCGGAGCGGATAGTCCTCGTAGTGCAGAAACCCTCGGCCCAGCCCGGTTGCGCTCCCGATGTTGACGTAGTTCCCCGCGAAGCCGGCGGTCGCGTAGCCGGCGCCGTGAAGCACTTCGGCCAGAGTCGGAAAGGCGCCGTCATAGGGGCGATCCCATTCGACCGAGAGCTCGGTCGGATGCCGGCCTGTAAACATCACGGCATGAGAGAGGGTGGTCCACGGCGCGGCGGCGAGGGTCCGCTCGAACACTACACCACGCTCGGCCCAGACCCGGAGCCGTGGCGTGGTCGGCCGCCCGTAGCCATAGAGGTCAAGGCTCCAGGCTCGAACGGTATCGAGAACCAGCAGCAGGATATTGGGACGTCCCGGCTCGGCCCGTAGAGCGGCGAGGCCGCGCCTTTCGGCGCTGATTCGGATGATCCGTCCCGCGGCGGCCACGACGATCAGCAGGACGATCGCGATCGGAACACCGATTCGGAGTCCCCGCCTGAGCCCTTCGACCCGGGGCAAAAGCATGCGGCTCAACGCGACGCCGATTGCCGCCGCGAGAAAGAGTTGCGCGGCAATATGAATCCGCTCGGTCAAGAGCAACGCCGATAGGGCGGCGAGCCAGCCGAAGACGATGACGGCGACGCGGGGCGCGCGGAGGGCCGGCCAGGGAATGGAGAGGAGCAGGAGCAACAGTCCCACGGCGAGGAAGATCACAGCGTCCGCTACCGGAAGCTGCCACACGTAGTCGGGACCCAGAGTGAGCCTGCGGTCCATCACACGCTGCCGTATGGTTTGGGCGATGACTTCTCCGGCGCCTGCCAGAAGTCCGAAGCCGGTCGCCGTGCGAAGCAGATCCAGTCTGTTCCAGCGGGACAATTAGTTTCCTCCTACTCAAGCACAAGGAGCCCGCAGTGAGTTTCCCGTACGTCGCGCTCGGCCTGGTCGCCGGGGTCCTCGCCGGTCTCTTCGGCATCGGCGGAGGCGTCATCATGGTAATTGGAATGGTCGGGCTCATGAAGCTCCCCTTCCTCACCGCCACGGGCACCTCGCTCGCCGCAATGCTCCTTCCGGTGGGCGTGTTCGGGGTGATGGAATATCACCGGCGCGGGCACATCGACATCCGCGTGGCACTCCTCCTGGCCGCCGGACTCACGATCGGCGCGTGGGTTGGTGCCCGGGTTGCGCAGGGCACGCCTCCCGCGCTGCTGCAGCGGGGCTTCGCGGTGTTCCTGATTTTTGTCGCGGTCAGGATGTGGATGACGGCGCGATAGCGGCGGACGGAACTGAACTGCGTCAACGGTCAACGGTCAACGGTCAACGGGACCTGCCTTCCCGGTTACGACTGGTGAGTCACCCGGGCGACGAGTGGGGCTCGCCGTAGGCGACGTCGGGCCGCGAGGGCTTCGCGGGAGGAGCGGAGGAGCGTTGGCCCGCAGGCGCCGTGGGCGAGCCTCACTCTAGCCCGGGGGCGCGACAACAAAACGGGCGCCCATCGGGCGCCCGTCGTGCCGTGCCGCTTCGATTCCCGGCTACTGAACTCGCCGGTTCCTGTGTCGTATCTGCTCCTTCAAGAGCGCTTCCCCGATTTGTCTGGCACTGGGTATGGCCCGCCCACTCACACTGAGCGAGGGGGCCAATCCTGTCGGGTTGGACGGTCCTCCGAAGGAGTAGAGCTCCTGCTTCAGCACGCTCAGCTCCTTGGCGGGAATCGGCATGTGGCGGGGCGTCATCGGCCACAGCTCGTCATACCGGCGCCGCTCGTAGAACGGAGTCGACCCGATGCCAAGAAGATCGATCATGGTTTCGTAATGCACCGCTGCAAGGAGCGTGGCCTGACCCGATGCGGCGGTGAGCGCGGTCAAGTGACCCTTGGCCACCCGGGTGTTGTTGATCAGGGTCGCGGCCTGGGCCAGGCTTCCCCCGCTCCGGATCAATCCTTCGGCCCAGAGCAGGTCGTTCATGCTCCGGAGGTAGACCGGCGTCGGGCCGGTACCATCCTCGCCCGGCAGGCCATATCCGGGATAGGAGAGGTAGGTGTACCGGATGTGGATCAGGTTCGACTGGTGATACTGGCCCCGGGTCGGGTTGAAGATCGCCTTGGACGACCAGGCGAACTCGGTCCCGTGACCGGCATTCTCGGCGACGGTGCCGCTGCCGACGAAGTCATCCGACGGACCCCAGGTGCCGTTGCCCACCCGGGCGTCGAAGGCATTGGGCTGCGGGTTGCCCGGAGCGCCGGGCCACGGGGTCTTGTGCACCTTGGCCGGATCGGGACCCGCGGTGATGACCGCGGCGAGCCGGGTGTCGACCCGCATGGTGCCGCCGTCGTTGCTCCAGTTCTTGAGCCCGCTGAACATCTGGACGAAGTCGGTGTAGAACTCGAAGTCGGATCCGCCCGCCGTGCTGATGCCCTGCGACGCATAGGTCGCCACCTGGCCCCAGTTGACTGTCGCGTTCTCCGCCGCGTTGCGCGGGAAGTAGGCCAGGGCTTCCGCCTGCATGGTCCGGATCAGCTTGATCATCTGGGCGCTGGAGTAGCTGGGTCCGTTGATGACGCCGAGCCAGGTGCTGGGAGTCGCCGAGAACGGCGACGCCGTCATCAGCGCGATTGCCTCATCGAACTTCGCGATGGCGGCATCTCGGATCGCCGCCCGGTCTTCCAGCGGCAGGGCGAGCGGATTGGAGAGATCGGTCGCCTCGTCCACGATGAATCCCTGATCGTAGTTGAGCGCGATCTGGGAGAACACCACACCCTGGAGCATGACCGCGACCGCCTCCAGCATCTTGGTGTTGGCCGGGTTCACGATTTCGACGTCGTTGATCCGGATTGCGGTGAGCACGTCGTTCACCGACGAGAGCAGACCATAATAGCCGTACCAGAAGGTCTCGACCTGGGTCCGGAAGTTCGAGGTCGGCCGGTTGTCCCAGCCGCAGCGCTCGGGACACTCGTTCCCGTAGGACGTGTAGTACCGCAGGTTGAAGTTGTTCCAGGACGCAGTATACGCATCGGCCATGGTGGAGAGCACCAGAGCGCCGTCGTACGTCTCGCGTGTCTGGACCCAGTTTCGCATGGCGCCGGTGACGAGACCGGCCACGGCGCCCGGGTCGGAGAACGCCCGCTCGGCGTCCGGCGCGTTGGGATTGGTCACTTCGAGGCTCTTGCACCCCGCCGTGCCGATCACCGCGAGCATCGCCGCGAGACGGGACCACTGTGTCAGCTTACGCATGAACGATATCCTCATGAGAGTCGGTCGGCGCCTCAGAACGCGATCTCCACGACACCGGTGAAGGTGCGGAAGTGTGGATAGTGGAACCAGTCCATCCGGAACTGGTACGGATCACCTTCGATGCCCGAGACTTCCGGGTCATAGCCGCCGTACTTGGTGAACGTGAACAGGTTGCGTCCGACCAACCCGACCCGGACGTTTTCCAGCCGCCCCAGGCCGACCTTGCGGAGCTGGTCGCGCACCAGGGTGTAGTTGATCGAGAGCTCCTTGATCTTGACGTAGGTGCCCGGCTCGACGAACAGCGCCTGGCCGTTCAACCCGTTGTAGAAGTAGGAGTAGTACGAGATCGGCTTCTTTTCCGCTTCCGGCTTGGCGCTCTGATCGAAGATCGGGTCGCGCCGGTCCTGGAAGGGCCACTGCCGGGTGCCGTTATAGATGCTGCCGCCCTGGGTCCAGTCGACCAGGCCGGTGAGGCTGAACCGCTTGTAGTTGAACGTCGAGCTGAAGCTGGCGTTGAAATCGGGATTGGCGTCGCCGATCTCGACGATATTGGTCGTGGACTTGCAGCTCCCGTCCGCGTTGAACTTGTCGCATTTCACGTAGTTGAACGGCTTTTCGTTCACCGTATGATACTGCGACGCGAGGACGACATACCCTTCCTCGTTCACGACGTAGTTGGCGTCCGGGCAGGTCGTGGCCCGGCAGGCCGCCTTGGCGGGATCGTCGTACACTTCCGCAATGGTGCGGACCGCCCGGTTGCCGAACATGACGCCGAGCTTCCGGCCTTCGCCCAGGAAGAACACCGCCGGCTGCTGGCCGAAGCTGTTGAGCGTCTCGGGCAGCGGGTACTCGGTGATGGTCTGCCGGGTACGGTCGGCGGTCATGCTGACGACCCAGGCCAGGTCGCGATTATTGACGATCTGGTAGCCCAGGCCGATCTCGTGGGTATTGGACTTGAGCGAGCCGACGTTCTGCCACTGCTGGGTAAAGCCGACCACCGAGGGCAGATCCACCAGCACGATCTGGTCCCGGGTCGTCTTCTGCGAGTAGGTGTACTCCATGGTGAACCGCCCGCCACCCATCTCGATATTGCCGCCGACCTCGAGCTCGGCCGAGTGGGCCGGCTTGAGGAACTTGTTGCCCAGCCGGGCCTTGGTGAACGACCCGCCCTCGGTGGAGAGGGTCTCGTACTGGTATTCGAAGCCGGGACGGAGACCGGCGGTGCCGTATGAGGCCCGGAGCCGGATCTCGTCGAAGCCGCTGATCTTGAGGTCCTCGTTGGCCCGCCAGGCGCCCGAGGCCCGGTAATACCACTGGCGCCGGGATTCCGGGCCGAACAGCGACGACTCGTCGCGCCGGATCAGCGCGTCGACGATGTACTTCTCCTTGATGTCGAACGTGGTGATGGCGAACGCGTTCCGGTTCCGGATCGTGGAGTTCGACGAGAGCGCGCCGAAGGTGGACGGATCAGCCGAAGCAAACTCGGGCACCCGGCCGACGAACAGCTGATTGGCGTCGGTCTGGATGAAGTTCGAGGTCTGGTCCTCGTAGACGTAGCTGACCCTGGTGGTGTTGGTGATACCGCTCCAGCTCCCGCTCGCCGTCAGGGTCGCCCCGGTGTTGTAGGTCCGCCCGGTGAACGCCGACTTGCGCAGGAATCCGTCGGTCGGGGAGCCGGTGGCGCTGAGATACCCGAACGGCTGGAGGAGAGTAAAGTCCTGGCGCTCCTGGTCGAAGTTGTAGTTCGCTTCGGCGCTGAGCCAGTCGAGCATCCGCCAGCGCAGCCGGCCGCCGCCGGTAAACCGGCTCCGATCGGTGTCCCGCTTTTCGTTGGCGAGGGTGTAGAGCGGATTGGACGCGTTGGAGAGCCGATCCGGAATCTTCGCCGCGTACGGAGTGCCATCAGGATTCTTGGCGAAGAGATCGATGTAGGGCTCGACGAAGGTGATCTGGAAGAACGGCGCCCCGGTGCCCTGGGCGGCCTGGTTGTTGTCCGAGCGGCCGTAGAAGGTGCTCAACTCGAGATCGACCCGCGGGGTGAGCTGCTGGTCCACGTTCAGCCGGAAATTCTGCCGGCTGAAGCCCTTGAGCCCGAAGATGACGCCCTCGGTGTGGGTGTTCTGGAGCGAGGCATTGAAGTTGGTCGAGCCGCGCCGCTGCCCGATGGACAGGTAGTTGGTATAGAACAGGCCCGGCCGGATCACCTCGCCCTGCTGGTCGTGGTACTCGGGGTACTTGTTGTCGGCGATGCCGTCTTCTTCCGCCACCCGGTTGTTGCCGGCGTCGCGAAGGAAGCTGCCGTCGGGATTCAGCTTGAACGCGTGCGCGTTGGCGTTCGGGAGCCGCTTCGACAGGTACGACGCTCCGACCTCGTTGCGAAGGGTGACGAGCAGCTTCCCGTCAGCGAGCATCTTGCCCCGCTTGGTGAAGATCTGCACCACGCCGTTCGCCGCGTCGGAGCCGTAGAGGGAGCTGGCCGCGGCGCCCTTGATGACCTCGATCCGCTCGATGTCTTCGGAGGAGACGTCGGCCAGCGTCGCGCGGCTGATGGTCCCGTCGATGATGACCAGCGGCTCCTGGGACCCGGTGATGCTGGTGGCCCCCCGGAGCCGGATGCTCGGGGCGGCGCCGGGCTCACCGGATGCCGTGACCACGCGGACACCGGCGACCTTGCCGGCCAGTCCGCTCAGCGCGGTGACGCCCGGGGTTTCCTGGAGCTGATCCGACGAGACCCGGCCGACCGCGAAGGGGAGCTTCTTGGTCGAGGTGGCTTCGGTGACGCCGGTGACCACCAGCTCGTCGAGCCGGAGCGGGTCATCCCGAAGCCGGAAATCGACGACCTGGTTGCCGGCATTGAGCGTGATGGCCTTGGTCGACGGCGACTTGCCGAGGAACCGGGCGACCAGGGTCATCGACTGACCCCGGGCGCGGTCGGCGCTCACGTTGATCGTATAGGTCCCGTTGGAAGCGGTCGTGGCGCCAAACGACGCCAGCTCGCGAATGACGACCTGCGCGCCACCCAGCGGCTGCCCCTCGGTATCAGTGACTTTCCCGGTGATCGTCGCCTGCGCCGCTGCCTTGCCGGCAACCAGAGCGAGCAGGGCGGCGATCCCTCCCGTCCTCCGGAGGATGGTAAACGCCGGACTCCTCTTCATAAGGATCCTCGGGTAAGAGTTGAAACGATGGGAACCGCAAGCTCGTCGTGCGGTACAACTGAATACACCCGCAAAGGCACGAAGCATGCCCCCGGGCGTCGATGTGTAACCTTTTTCTTGGTAATCGGT
>Ga0075429_100005476_pt1 | contig 10936 bp, 7 predicted proteins | sample RhiMetdeltSRZDD3_FD_75295 | JGI IMG/M metagenome (GOLD analysis project Ga0075429, IMG submission 75295) | Populus rhizosphere microbial communities from Tennessee, USA - Rhizosphere MetaG P. deltoides SRZDD3 | ecosystem: Host-associated > Plants > Roots > Rhizosphere > Soil | place: USA...
CCAGGAGGGCGAGAGCCTCCGTGAGGGGGTGGTAGACGCGGATGTCAGGGTCGATGTAGACGACCTGCATGTAACCCCTCGCGAACAGACGCCGAAGCAAGAAGGGGCGCACCGCGGTGCTGAGCTCGACCACGTCGTAGCGGAAGCAGAACTCGCGTGGTGACGGCAGGTCGAGATCGTGCAGCGAGAGGAGCGTGAACTCCTCCTGTGCTGGATCGAAACACCCCTCGATCTCATCGGCGAGCAGGACGTAAACGTCCACGCCAGGATGATGCCGCCGCAAGGAGCGAGTCAGGACCCTGGCGTAGGCCAGGTAGTTCTTGGCGATGATCGTGCAGAACGCGGCCTGGCCCGCGGTCGCCATCAGACGGCCCGGCCCAGAACGAGGCGCTGATGGCCCATGCCGCTCCAATCGCCGAGCTCTCGGCCGTGGCGCCGGAGCCAGGTGCCCAGGGCGGCGCCTTCCTTTTCGTCCTTGCGGCGGACGCGGTCGACCCACAGGTCGAGCAGGGCGCGCTCTCCGATCTCGGCCGCGGATCCGTAGGTACGGAACGCGGCGGCGACCTCCATGGCCGCGGCGTTCGCTCCGGACAGGAACCGGACGTTGTCCGAACCACAGGCGGCGGGATAGACGACCTTGCTGAGAAAGAGATACGTCTCGAATCCGATGACCGCGTCCGCTCTCCAGCCCAGCGTCTGCCAGCCGGGGAGATCGTCCTCGTCCAGATAGAGGTTGTGCCAATGCCGCTCGAGGGCACCCAGGCCGACCCGCGCGCGGAACGCATCCGAGCGCGCGTAGCCCTGCAGCGTTGTCTCCGCCATCAGCAGGACCGCCCCCGGTGCGGCGTGCTCACGAAGGCGGGCCAGCGCGCGCCGCTGCAACTCTCGGCTCGGCAGGTTGATCAGGAGGCGCTGGGTGGTGACGACCTCGAAGCGCTCGGGTCCCAGGTCCAGCTGCGTCACGTCCGCGAGGCGAAATTCGACGTTCTCCGGCCTCGGTGCCGCGAGCGGGCGCAGCCGGGCATGCTGCGCCGAGAGGCGGCGGCGGTGCTCGGCGTCGTCCTGCAGACGGCGCGCCCACCCCAACATCCCCTCGGAGCAATCCACGGCCACCACGCGGCGCGCTCGCGGCGCGAGCAGCAGCGTCCCGAAGCCGTTGCCACACCCCGCATCGAGGAGCGACGATTGCTCGGGCACGAGCGGGACCAGCGTCTCGATCTCATGGAGCCGAAAAAAGAGATCGCGGATCGTGGCCTCGGGCGTGTTGCCCAGACCCGCCGCCTCTCCTTCCCAGAACCGGCGAATGTTCTCGACCGTCGGCTCGCGCGGCTCGCCCTGTCTCGCCACATCACACCTCCGGGTGCCGATGATCGTCCACGGAGCGCGGCCTGGAGGCCGCGGCCTGGACGAGCCCGAGGACCAGCGCCGCGTACAACGGAACCACAGGGTACATGTAGCGGACCTCGCTCGGGAACCACGCGGCGTCGACGTAGGCGAAGAGGAGCACCCGCGAAAACACCACGAACGCGAGCAGGAGCAATGCAGATCCGAGGGCGGGCGTGGCTCGCCGCCGCGTCGCTACGAGCCAGACCAGGAGACCGGCGGCCACGGGCGCGGAGAGAACGACGGCCGCCCTGTAGGCTCGGCCCAACAGGGTCTTGATGGTGAGACGCCCCCCCGGCCCTGCGGGCTCCGCGGGCTCCTCCAGGCGATCGACGGCATAGCGAACCGCGCACTCCGCCGCCGTGCACCCACTTCGGCGGGCCGGGACGCGATGCTCCGATCCGTCGGTAAACCGGAACAGCAGGTACGATCCGCGATGCGCGTAGGCGGCGGGCGACACCGCCGAGAGCGCAAAGCCGGTCAGGCCGGGTACCGGCCCCAGGTTCCGCGAGGTGAAATACCGGACGACATCCGGCCGCTCGCCGGACACTTCGGTCCGTGCCAGCAGCCTGTCGTCGCCGGCCCGCCACTCGACAACCGTCGGCGCACCGAGCGGCCCGAACGCCCATCCGGACGCCTCGAGCGGGCGTGGCCGCGTGAGCCACGCGCGCCGATTGGCGACCCGATCGAAGACGTCTTGCACCGACGGCGAGAGCCCGGGCTCGTCCCGCGGCGTCGCGAGGTCGGGCGGGGCGGCGGCAAGGGCGGCGGTGCGGATGAACGAGCGCGGCATCGCCCTCGCCGTGCCGGCCGGGTCCACCGCCAGAAGGCGCGGCCAACGGGGCCGGCAGCGGAGAAGCCGCTGCTCGCAGGCCGCGTTCAACTCACCGGCCACGCGGCGGTAGAAGGCTTCGGTCTCCGGTGCCGACGCGTAGGCCCCCGCGTCCCGCGCCGCGTCGCGGAGTGCAAACAAGAACCAGCCGTTGCCGTAGTCGTCGCAGAGGCCGGTGTAGCTGCACCCGTGCCCGAGCCAGTTTTCCCGTGCGGGCCCCTCGAGATACGGCGCGAACCGCGCGAACGTGGGGCTCGCCGCATAGGCGGCGCGACGTGCCGACTCGGGAAACGCCACGTAGCGGCGCCGGGGGCCGACATCGATGCGCAGAAGCGCGTCCTGCACCGCGCGGAACCCGGGAGCATCCATGTCGCACGTGGTGAAGAGCCCATAGCGCACACGGTTCGCGGCGCTGATCCCCGCCGAAGCCAGCCCAAGCACCAGGAGCGGCGGCACCACGAGGAAGGCGAGACGCGTGCGAGCGAGAGGCCAGGTGCGAGGTCGCGGCCAGGGCAGAAAAGCCGCCACCACCAGCGCTTCCACCACGAGGACGCCCTCCGGGCGCGCGTGCCACAGGGCGGAGGCCGGAACGCCGGCGGCCGCCGCCCACCACGCCCCGCGCCGACACGGGCCGGCGCCCGAGGCTTCGATCAACGAGGCGACGAGCAACGCCAGCAGCGGTCCATAGAACGACTCCGACATGAGCTCGCCGTTGATCGCGAAGCTGTGGGGCTCGAAGACGAACGCGAGATACGCCAGGAATGCCAGCGACGGCCGAAGACCCCGCCGAGCGAGGGCCACGGCCAATCCGGCGGCGGCGACCGCGAGCAGGATCTCGGCGGCGATGCGCAGCGGCAGCCCGGTGATGGCGACGAGGGCCATCCAAAGCGGATAGGCGGGGCGCCGGAGCAGAGTGAACTGATCGTAGTCGCCAAACCAACGGCCATCGAGAAGCGCCCTCGCCATCTCGCCATAGCGGAGCTGGTCGTGCGGCGCAAACGTCGCATGGACCTCGTCGATCGCAATGAGCCAGAGCTTGCCGGCGAGGACGGCCAGTCCCAACATCACCAGGGCCACGACGTGCCCGCGGCCGGGATGGGTGCGGGAGGACATCGAGGCGCCAAGCTACGCCGGGACGCCGGATGCGTCAACGTCCGGAGACACGTCCGGAGACACGGGCCGCGTTAGGATGCGGCATCCATGGATTCGCGATACGACACGAGCGCCCTTGGGCGCCCGCTCCTGGCGATCCTCTGCTACAACAACGGGGTCCATGCGACAGAAACGCTCCTTCGCGTGCCGCAGCCGGCTCCGTTCGATGTCGTCGTCCACGACGACGGCTCCACCGATGACACGGCGACGCGGATTTCGGCTTTTCCGTTCCCCGTCCTGCACCGGGCCTCGAACGCGGGCCTCGGGGCTTCCTTCAAGGCGGTCATCCGCTACGCGCGCGACGGCGGTTATCGCGTTCTCGCGGTGATGGCCGGAAATGGAAAGGACGACCCCCGCGAAACCGAGCGGCTGCTCGAACCCCTCTACCGCGACGGCTACGACTACGTGCAGGGCTCGAGACGCCTGCACCGGGGTATGGACGGCACCCCCTGGCCACGCCGTCTGGTCGTGCCGCTGCACGCGGTGTTCGCGAGCGTGGTCACCGGCGTGAGACAGACCGACGCGCTCAACGGCCACCGCGCCTACCGCCTGGCTCCGCTGTTCGAGGACCCGGCGTTCCAAGTCTGGGGCGACTGGCTCGACGGCTACTCGTTCGAGGCGTATCTGCACTATCGGTTCGCGCGGTCCCGCTACCGCACGTGCGAGGTACCCGTCACGAAGAGCTACGCCGGGTTCGCGCCGGCGGAGCGGTACTCCCACATCCGCATGCTCCGCGACGGCTGGAGCATCGTGCGCCCGTGGGTGCTGTTGCCGCTCCGCCTGCGCCGCTGATCAGTAGCCGATGTTCGTGAGCGCCTGCGGCCCGAGGCGGTCGCAGAGCTGCGCGAGGTACAGGCTGCTGGGCTTCACCGCCGTGCCCTGCGACTCGTGCACGCCGCGCGGCAGGTTGCCGCCGCCGGTGTTGCCGTACTCGGGCCGATCGACGATGTCGCCGGTGCTGCCGATCGTCCAGTTCTGCGCGCCCTGGGGCTTCTGCACGGTGTAGTGCGGCGCCGTCGAGTTCCACACGACGCCCCAACCCATCGTCCAGCCGTGGCCGGAGCCGAGGTTGCCGCGGTTCATGTACTCGATGGCGCCGTTCGACACGTTTGCGCGGTCGACGAGCATGCCCGTCGCCCAGCGCTGGTGCGGCTGCACGGCGGTGCCGCCGGTGGCCTGGAAGTCGACGAGCACGATCGGACCGACGTCGGTGGCCTGTGTCAGCGCGTAGAAGGCCCCGCCCGCGTTCAGGGACTTGCAGCGCAGGAGCAGCGTCTGGGTGCCGCTGATCCCGAAGTCGCCCGGCGCGGCGGCGGTGTTGCTGGGGTACGTATGGCTCAGCGTCACGCGGTCCATGGTGATGCGCTTGGCGGTGTCGCCCGTGCTCGCGCCCGATCGGAGATCCTGGCCGAAGAGGTCCTTGGCCCAGGCATCTTCCACCGCGTCGAACGAGATCAGTTTGTAGCTGGGCGGGCTGTCGGGATTGCCCGCCGGCGCCACCACGCGGATGCTCTCGACGCCCACCTGCGAGATGCGCCCGCTGAAGGTGTACCGCGACAGAGTGGAGCCGGAGACGTAGGTGGAGTCGAACGAGTCGGACAGGGGCACGTCGAGCGTCACCTGGCTGCCGGAAACGGCGGTGATCGTGCGATCGGACTTGATGCGCGTGCCGGCGGCGATCCACGTCTGCGGAGCGCCGTTGCGGACGAGGTCGTGCATGCTCATGAACTGCACCCAGCCGCTGGTGACGTTGCGCTCGACGATGACGCGCTGGCCGGCGGCGAAGCCCGAGGTGCTGCTCACGTTGAAGGACCGCCCGCCGGAGGGGACGTACGAGCTCGTGATGTTGACGGCGCCCGTCTGCGTCCAGGAGCCGCTGCCGGCCACGTTGAACGCCTCGTGGGCGGTGCTGCCGAGGTTCATCACGGTGCCGCTGGTTCCGGAGCCGGCGCCGCGGAGCACGACGCCGCTCACCGTGAAGTTGAGCGTGCCGTTCAGCCGGTACGTGCCCGCGTTCAGCATCACCGCGCCGCGGATCCCGGAAGCGCCCGGGGCCATCGCCGCGACCTGGTTGATGGCGGACTGGATGCGCGGCGTGTCGTCGCCGGACGACGTCGGCGACAACGTCACCCGCACCGGCGCGCTCGGCAGCGCCACCCCGCCGCCCATGTAGCCGGCGTGGGAGAAGTCCATGATCTTGTCGCCGCGCGAGTCGACGGTGCGGTACGCGAGCCGCTGCGACCCGTCGTAGAAGACCCACGAGCTGGCCGGCGCGCCCGTGTTGAACTGGTCGAAGCACGCGCTCGACGCCGGCGTGGTCGGCGTGGGAGTCGGGGTCGGCGTCGGCGTGACCGGAGTGGGCGTCGGCGTCGACGTCGGAGTCAGCGGGGTCGGTGTCGCCGGCGTCGGGGTGGGCGTGGGCGTCGGTACACCGCCGCCGGCCACCGCGAAGACCTGGATTTCGTTCACGCTGTTCCACGTGTTCGTGCTGTTGCCGTGGCCGAGATAACGCACGTAGCGGCCCGGCGTGTCGGTGACGTCGAAGGTCTCGAGCGCGGTGCTCGTGCCGCCGCTGGCCGCGCCGGTGCGGACAGTGGTCCAGCTCGCGCCGTCGTCGGAGACCTGCACGTCGAACTGGCTCGAGCGCGTGTTGCCGCTGTAGAACGCCACGTTGACGTGGGCCACGGTGCGGGTCGAGCCGAGATCCAGGCGCAGCCACTGGCCGTCACCGTTGGCCGACCAGCGCGTGGCCAGGCTCCCGTCCACGGCGTTGGCGGGCACGTTCCCGTCGTGGGTGCTGGCGGTGAGGGCGGACCCGCCGGGGGTCACGTTGTCGTATGTCGTGCCGGAGCTCGCGGCGAAGACCTCGACCTCGCTCACGCTGTTCCAGGTGCTGGTCCCGCCCGCGTTCACAGTCGCGCCGTGGCCCAGGTAGCGGATGAGGCGGGCATCCACGTCGGCGAAGTCATACGTCTCGAGGGCCGTCGTCGTACCCGTGCTCGATCCCGACCAGAGCGTGGTCCACGTCGTGCCGATGAGGGCCTGCACCTCGAAGACGTTCCGCCGTGTGTTGCCGGTGTGAACGGCCACCTTGACGTACCCGACGGTGCGCGTGGAGCCGAGATCGAGCTGGAGCGTGGCCCCGTCTCCGTTGCCGGACCAGCGCGTGGTGAGGCTGCCGTCCACCGCGTTGCCGGCGACGTTGGTGTCGCTCGTGCTCGCGGACACGCCCGCGGCGCCCGGCGTCACTTCGACATACGTTTGTGCTTGGGCGGCACGCACGGCCAGGATTGCGGCGGTGGCCAGGGCCAGCGACAACGTCCTCTTCATGAGAGTCCCCCTCGGTCACGCAAGACGCGCGGAGGCGCGCTCGCGATTTGGCACGGTGGTCTATGGGCGGCTGACGATGACTCCAAGGTAGAGTCGGCCGCGAGGGCGGACAAGTTAATTCCCCGAAATTCGCGGTGAAGACGAGGCGGGCGAAACGTTTAGATGAATCGATCGAGCCAAGGACGGCCCCGCGGGGCGGGGGGCGAGTGCAAGGACTTGGCGATCAGACGCCCACAGGCACGGCCACAGGCTCGGTCTGGATCAGGCCCTGACGGACGAGACGGCGCCAGCGGAAGATCAGGTTCGGCGAGATGCGATATCGGCGCGCCACGAGGTTGGCGCTGGAGCCGGGCTGCCACGATTCGGTCACGATGCGGATCTTCTCGGCAGCCGTCCATTGCCGGCGGGAACGTCCATCCTGCGCATTGAGCCACATGGCGTCGGGCCTCCTCGTTGAGTGTGATGAGGCACAGTAAAGCGCCTGGCACATTTTCAGCAAGTGAATTAACGGTGAATTCTCGAACAAGCGTCGAGAGTTCACGGTTGTGTGGGGCTCGTCGGACGAAACGGGGCCGAAAGTGGTTCGTCCGAATAGGTACCGATAGCCGAACGGCCTAACGCACGACGATGCGGTCGAGATCGGGGGCGTAGCTGGCGTCGTTGCCAAACTTCAACGCGTTCGGCCCCGCCTTGAGCGCGACGGACAACGAGGCCGCGAGCGGCTGAGTCCACGACTCGCCTTTGAGGGGCAGCTCGACGGGCGGGGCGCCGTTCACACTCACGAAGAACGATCGGCTTCCCTGGAGGTAGTAGTCGACCTTCAGGGTGTAGTTGCCGTCGCTGGACACGATCACGTCGTTGACCACGACGTAGTTGGCGGGGCTGTTGCCGATGTTGCGGACGCGGGCCCCGGCGGAGCAGCCGATGCAGTCGCCGACCGTGGTCGCTCCGTGCAGCGTGTTCCCGTGCGCCTCTCCTTCATAGATGACGCCCAGCTCCGGCGGGCGCTCCGGGGGCGGGGCGGGTGTGGCCAGGCGGCGGGCGGCCACGAACCCCAGGGACGCGGCCAGCGCACCGGCCGCGAACCCGAGCACGAACGGCCGTGTCGCGGTCCTCGGCCCCGGCGGCGTGGGAGCGGGCCCCGCGGGCTTCTCCGCGGACAGAGGCGCCGCGCCGCCGTTGGGCGGCGGCTCGACGATCACGAAATGGGGTACGTATCGTCCCTTGGGGAGATCGATCCGCACGCGGACCGAAGCCAGCTCCGTGGCGTAGACCTCGTCGAGCTTCTCGCGGAGGTCGATGGCGCGGCGTCTCACGATCGAATCCTCGGCCGTCGAGTAGCCGGGCGTGCGCCCGAGCGCTTCGACGCCGATCAGGTACTCGGTGATCTCGGCGGCGCGGCCGGCGATCTCCATGTCGCAGATGAACCGCAGGAAGTTCCGGAGCTGCTCCGCCCGCAGGAAGGACGCGGTCTGGAGAACGCTCTGGAGGGCCGCCTTCTTGTCGTCGGGACCCAGCTCGGGCGGCGCCGGCATGCCTACTGCCTCGCGCGGCCGGACGCCGTCTTCATCTCGAGGCCGAGGCGCGCCGCCAGCGTGGGCGCGAGGTCGTACGGCGTGGAAGGCTCGGCGGACAGGCCGGCGGTGAACGCCCCCCAGAAGACGAGCGGAACATGCGTGTCGTGATCGTGGTGGGTGCCGTGGGTCGACCCGCGGCCGGGATCCCAGTGCACCATGACCCCCGGGCGCGGCACGAGCAGCGCGTCGCCCGAGCGCTCGGCGTCGAAGGCGTTCCGGACGTACTCGGTGGCGGGATGATCGGCCGGCCACCGGTCGCGCTCGGACACGAGCCACACGCCCTCGACCTCCTCGGAGTACAGCCGGCGCACGGCGGCGGGCAGCACGCGATCGATATCGATCGCCGTCACCGCATGCCCCTCTTCGCCGCACGGGCCGGCGGCGGTGCGCAGCGGCAAGGCGGCGCGATCGTAGGACAACGTCCAGCCGTGATTCCCGAGCAGCGTGCGCGTGCCTTCGGGGAGGCACAGCTCCTGCGCGATGTAGCGATCGAGGCGCTGCACGAAGTCGACCATCGTGCGCCGGCCGTCGGTGAGCCGCCCGCCGGCATACTTGGCGTCCCGGGCCCGCGCCGCCTCGGGGATCGGCGCGAAGCCATGGTCCGCCGAGAGCCCCAGCACGATGCGCTCCTTCCCCACGCGCGCCGCGGCGGCGTCGAGCACCCGGCCGAGGGCGATGTCGAGGCGCCGCAGCGCGTCGAGCGCCTCTTCCGATTCCGCGCCGTAGTAGTGCGAGATGGGGTCGTGGGCGGAGAACGACATCGCCAGCAGGTCGGGCGTCTTGCCGCGGCCCAGGCCGATCTCGTCGCTCTGGAGCAGGGCCACCGCCAGGTCCGCCAGCAGCACGTCCGCGAACGGCGTGCTGGCGAACGCCGACCCGTAGCGTTTGCCCGCCAGCGAGTGGTTCCAGCCGAGACCGACGCCGGGAATCTGGAAGTCCTGCAGGATGGCGGCGGGGACAGCGGTCGGTCGCGGCTCGGCGCCTTCGGGGACCGCGAGCGGCTGCCAATCGAGGCCGAAGCGCGCGGCCAGCTTCTCGCCGAGAGTCTCCGCGTTCACACGGGCGACCACCTTGCGCACCACCTCGGGCGGCTCGTAGGCCGGCGAGGTGACGAACTCCCCGACGCGAGAGCTGAACCAGTACGGCGCGTGCCGGCGCTCGTGGCCGGCCAGGAAGATGGACGAGCGATCCTTGCCGGAGATGGAGACGACGCGCGACCCGGGGTACGTCTCGACGAGGCGATCCCCGAGAGTCGGAATGCGCAGGTTCGTGGCGCTCGCGATCTCCGTGCCGTCGGCGGCGACCTCGTCGGTGCAGTACAGGCTCTGCACCTTGCCGTCGGGTCCGGCCTGGTACCAGACGTTGCCCACGATGCCGTGGATGCGCGGCGGGGCGCCGGTGCCGATCGAGGCGTGGCCCGGTCCCGTTTCGGTGTTGAGATGCCGGTAGCGGCACGCTGTTTCGACGTGGCCTTCGTCCAGCAGTCGCTTGAAGCCGGCCACGAACCAGGGCCGGTACTCGGCGAGTCGCGGCCAGCCCAGCCCGTCGACAGCGATCACGATGACGAGGGCCGGGCGCGCCGGCACCTTTGCGACGGGCGCGGGCTTCGGCGCCGCGCCTTCGGCCTGCAGAGCGGCGAGGAGCGCGAGCAGCGCGGCCGGAGATCGTCCGAGTCGCATGAAGGTATCTGGCATTGTAGCGAGCCTGGCCATCATCTCTTAATAGCGTCGGTCACGGCGGGAAGGACGGCGTCGGCCAGGGCCTCGATTCCTCCCCCCGTCATGTGGCAGAGATCCACGTAGAGGGCGGGATCGGTCAGGGCGGGATCGATGTCGGCGAGCGACAGCCGCCCTTCGGCGGCCGCCTTCCGCAGGCGGGCGTTGAAGTCCTGTCGAAGCGCGCCGTAGCCCGCGTAGGAGCGCACGCCGTAGCGGCCGCCCCACGATTCGACGTTGATGTCGAGATAGGCCCGGAACGACGAGGAAGCCCGAGCGACGTCGGGGCCCGCGAACGTCCCCGCGACGTGTCGCGCGCCATGCGCCTCCACCGCGTCCGCGAGCTCGCGGACGTTGCGCAGCGTCCGCCGCACGTACGGCTCCAGGTCTTCCGGCGCCACTGGCTCGACGCTCGCCACCAGCAGGCTGCGGCGCGCGAGGGTCCACCGCGGATGCTCGGCCGCGTAACGGGGCAGGTGGCGGAAGAACAGGTCGTTGACGAAGTCGTATTGCACGACCACGTCGGGCTCGAAGCGGAACAGCTCGTCGAGGCGCGTCAGCCAGTGGTCGCTCGTCACGCCGTTGATGCCGAGGTTCAGGACCTCGATCTCGCGCCCGGGAACGGCCGCGCGCAGGCGGCGCTCGAGCTGCGCGGGGTACGTCTCCGCGTTCGTGCGCCCTTGCACCGTCGTCGAACCGCCGATGCAGGCCACGCGCACGACGCCCGCACGCTTGGCCAGCGGGATCTCCGGCGACCGGAAGCCGTGGGAGTTGATGACGATCTCGTACGGCTCGCCGCCCACGACGAGAGACAGCCGCGCGCCCGGGCGATACGCCACCCCCGGATGGAGCCAGAGGGTATCGCCCGCCCCCTCGCGGACCTCCCTGCCCTGCTCGAACACGTTGGCCGCGCGATGGCGCCGGGCCTCGCGCCCTTGCCAGGCGCG
>Ga0075429_100005479_pt1 | contig 10932 bp, 14 predicted proteins | sample RhiMetdeltSRZDD3_FD_75295 | JGI IMG/M metagenome (GOLD analysis project Ga0075429, IMG submission 75295) | Populus rhizosphere microbial communities from Tennessee, USA - Rhizosphere MetaG P. deltoides SRZDD3 | ecosystem: Host-associated > Plants > Roots > Rhizosphere > Soil | place: USA...
CATCCAACCCCACCGCGGCCGAACTGCTGCGGGGCATCGGCGACGTCGAGTTCGCGAGCTACACCGTGCGCGCCGGCGACACGCTCGCGTCGCTCGCGGAGCGGTATTACGGCGATCGCGCGCGCGGCGAGGTCATCTGGGAGACCAACAACCTCCCGCCGGGCAAGCCGCTCGTCGTGGGCGCCGTACTCCGCATTCCGGAGATTCCCGGCGTGCCGTTCAACGTGCCGGGCCGCACACCGCCGCCCGTCGCCGCGGCCGCCGTCGCTGCGCCCCGCGCCCCCGAGCGCCCCACCGCGCCGGCGGTCACGCCAACGCCCGTGGCCACGCCGCAGACGCCGGACGAGCCGCCCGAGGTCAACCCGCTGCTGGCTGACGTCCGCGATGCCGTCGATCGCAAGGAGTTCACGAGCGCGCTGGCCGATATCGACCGGTTCCTCGCGGGCAGCCCGCGCGATCGGGAGGGCATCGAGCTGAAGAAGCTCGTGCTCTATCGTCAGGGCCAGAGCGCGTACGAGGACAAGAAGTACGACGACTCGTATCGCTCGCTGACCCTGCTGGCCAAGCTGCAGCCCGATTACCAGGACGTCGCCACGCTGCTTCCGCAGGCGCGACGTTACGTCATCGACCGCCACTACCAGGAAGGCATCCGGCTCTTCCGCGAGGAAAAACTGCCCGACGCCATCGCCGAGTGGAAGCTCGTGCTCGAGATGGATCCGCAGAACGCCAACGCGCGGCGGAACCTCGAGCAGGCGGAGCGCCTGCTCAAGGGTCTCGAGCAGCGGAAGTCGCGTTAGCGGCTGACCAGGCGGTCGACCTCCGCGCGTGTCGGTAGCGAGGGCTGGGCGCCGCGCTTCGTACACGCGAGCGCGGCAGCGGCGTTCGCGAAGCGCAGGGCCGCCGCGAGATCGCGTGGCTCCGCCAGCGCGACCGCCAGCGCTCCGTTGAAGGCGTCGCCTGCCGCCGTCGTGTCCACCGCGTCCACCTTCACAGCGGGAATTCGATGCACGCCGCTGCGACCGCGGCAGAGGGCGCCGGCTTCGCCGAGCGTGACGATCACCGTGCCGGCGCCGCGCGCGACCAGCGCGTCCGCCGCCGCCTCGTCGCCGACCACGCCGGCCAGGCGCTCAGCCTCGCCCGCGTTCGGCGTGAGATAGTCGACGAGATCGAGCCGATCGAGCGGCGCGCGCGGCACGGGCGCGGGATTGAGAATCGTCGCGACTCCGTGTCGGCGCGCCAGTGTCAGCGCCGTCGTGACGCACTCCAGCGGGATCTCACACGACGCCACCACCACCTCCGCCCATGCGAAGTCCTCGGTGCGCGCCTGGACGTGCGCGACGGTCAGCGTACGGTTGGCGCCGGGCGCGACGCCGATCTGGTTGCCTCCCCCGCGGTCGACCATGATGAGCGCGGTCCCGGTCGCCGCCTCCGTGGTCGTCGCCACGCCGGCGACGCCGATGCCCTCGTCCGCGAGGGCCGCGCGCACTTCGTGGCCAGACGGATCGTCGCCGACGCAGCCGATCAACCGTACCTCCGCGCCGAGCCGTCGCGCCGCGACCGCCTGGTTGGCGCCCTTGCCGCCGCGAGCGACGAGCAGCGTGCCCTCGGTGACCGTCTCGCCGCGTTCGGGCAGCCGGTCGAGCGCGACGGTGAAGTCGACATTGGCGGAGCCGACGACTAGAACGCGCGGCACGGCCATGCTCGAGGAGCGCCACGGCTCCGCCGGGGCGCGACGAACGTGGGGGGTGTGGGGGGCCGCGTCGCGACCCCCCACGCGGTTAGGGCGCGGGCCACAGACGCTCCCCGAACATTTTGAGAAATCGCGGCGCATCGACCACCCGCGCGAAGCGCGCGTTGGGCTCACCGGCGGCGCGCCGCGTCTCACCGTCGCGGCCGATCGCGAGTCGCACCGCCTCCCACTCGATGAGCGTCGGATCGAGCGCGGCGCCGACGGCGAGCGGATCGTGCAGATCCATGCCGCGGCGGCCGCGCGTCTCGTCCATACGCAGCGCGTACTCGGTGAAGCGCTGGACGCGGTCGGCGGCCCCGCTCGGCGCCCGGGCCAGCGCCGATCGAAGCGCGGCGCGCTCCAGCACCACCTGGCGGGTCGCGTCGAGCGGCACCAGGTCGACCGCCACGCCGGCGGCGAGGACGCGCGCCAGCGCCTCGGGATCGACGTGGGCATTGAACTCGGCGTCGGGCGTCACATTGCCAGGCACGTCGACGGCCCCGCCCATGGCGACGACCCGACCAACGCCGCGGATCGCGGCGGCGTCACGCTCCACAGCCATCGCCAGGTTCGTCAACGGCCCGAGCGCGACGAGGGTCAGGTTCCTCGCAAGGCGGCGCGCGGCGTCCACGATCACGCCCGCCGCGTCGGTGGACGCTACGCGCGGTTCGACGCGCGGCCAGTCCGGCAGGTCCCCGAGGCCGTCGCCGCCGTGGTACGGGGCGATTCGAAGCGGCCGCGCGAGCGGTTGCGCCGCGCCTGAGGCGACCAGCGGCGGGGGGGACGGCTGCCGCAGGTCGAGCAGACGCAAAACGTTCAACGTCCCGGCCTGCAGCGCCACGTTGCCGGCCACGACGGTCACGGTGTCGACGGTCCACTCGGGCGACCCCCAGGCCAGCAGGAGCGCCAGCGCGTCGTCGATCCCCGGATCGGTGTCGATCAGTGCGCGGCGCATCGAATCGGTCGGCACGGATGACGAATCCTATACAATGTCCAACAACCATCGGGAAAGGAGGAGCCTGGATGGACATCGAGATTCTCTACTGCGGCGAGTGAAACTACCTGCCTCAGGCCTCCAGTTTGCAGGCCGCCATCAAGGACAGGTACGGCATCACCGCCACGCTGCGCGAGGGCGCCGGCGGCATCTTCGAGGTCTTCATCGGAAAGAAGGTCGTGTACTCCAATCAGGAGACGTATCGCTTCCCGGAGAACGAGGAAATCTTCGAGAAGATCGAGGCCGCTAAGAAGGCGTAGCCGCACGCTCCAGCTCCTCCCGAAACCGCGGGTGGGCCACGGCGATCAGCGCCGCGGCCCTCTCCCGTTCGCCGCGTCCTTTGAGCTTCGCCGCGCCCTGCTCCGTCACGACCCAGTCCGCGAGATATCGCGGCGTCGTCACCGCGGCGCCGGCGCCCAGACGCGCCACGATCCGTGAGGCCTCGCCGTCGCGGCTCGTCGACGGCAGGGCGATGATCGAGGCGCCGCCGCGCGAGCGGCTGGCGCCGAGCACGAAGTCGAACTGGCCGCCGATGCCCGCCACCTGCCGGCCACCGAGCGTCTCCGCCGTCACCTGCCCCGTGAGGTCGATCTCGAGCGCGGAGTTGATGGAGACGAAGCGATCGAGACGCGCGATCACGTCGGGATCGTGCACGAACTCCGAGGACTCCATGTTCACGCGGTCGTTGTCGCGCACGAAATCGAAGAGCCGCCGCGTGCCCATCGCCTCAGCGATGTCCATGCGTCCCCTGTGCAGTCGCTTCGCCGCGCACGTCACGACGCCGCGCTCGACGAGGCCGACGCCCGCGTCGACCAGCAGCGAGTGCAGCGCGAGGTCGCGGTGGCCGTCGAGCGCCTCGAGCACGGCCTGCGGGATGGCGCCGATTCCGACCTGCACGGTGGCACCGTCGGGCACGAGCCCGGCCACGTGACGGCCGATCGCGCGCTCGATATCGCCGACCACGGGCGGCGGATATTCCAGCAATGGCTCGTCGACTTCCACCCACGCGTCGACCTGGCTCGTGTGTAGCCAGCCGTTGCCGCGCGTGCGCGGCATGTTGGGATTGACCTGGGCGATGACCAGGGGCGCCGTACGCGCGGCGGGCAACGCCACGCCGACGGCGACGCCGAGCGAGAGATAGCCGCCTGCATCGGGCGGCGCCGTGTGCACGATCACGCAGTCGGGCGCCCAGTGCCCGCCGCGCGCGAACTCGGTGACGAGGTCGAAGTAGCGCACCGGCACGAACTCGACGCGTCCGCGCCGGCGCGCATCCGCGAGGCGCGGCGACATCTGCCACACCGCCGCGCGCAGCGCCGCGTGCTCCGGCCGCGCGTATCCAAGATCGCCCAGCTGGATGCCACCCAGCAATGTCAGGTCACGCAGCCGGTCACTCTGCGCGCAGATCTCCCTCAGCACCGCCGTCGGCTCGCCGCACCCAGGCGGGACCAGCACCTTCATGCCGGGGCGCAGGCGCTCGACGGCCGCGCGCGGGGAAAGACGAGCGAAGTCGCGTGGCATCAGCCGGGTTATGATAGCGCCCCGTGACCCGAGCGCTCCTCGTCGTGGCGCTGCTGGTGTTCCTCGCCGGCTGCGCGACCTCCACGCCGCCGCCGCAGCAGTACCCGCGCGCGAGCACGTCGCCCCGAGCGCGATGCATGGCGAACCCCAACGAAGGCGACCTGCGTCCGCTGTTTTTCCTGTTCTGCGTGGAGAGTCCGTAGCGGCCTACGACGACTTCGCGAAGGGCAACATTCCCGCCGTCTTCGCCGTGTTCGATGCCGCCATCACCTGGCACGTTCCCGGTCACAGTCCCCTCTCGGGCGACTTCAAGGGCCATGACCAGATCGGCGGCTTCTTCCAGCGAACGATGCAGCTGTCCGGCGGCGCGTTCAGCATCGACGTGCACCGCGTGCTCGCCGACGGCGATCTCGTCGTCGCGCTGGTCACCGTCAAGGCGACGCGACAAGGGATTCCCGCGTCGTTTGCCGAAGTGCACGTCTGGCGACTGAAGAACGGCAAGGCGATCGAGTTCCGCGAATATCAGGGCGACGAGCAGCGCGAGGATCGGTTCTGGTCGTGACGCCGACACCGCACTACTCGAGCACCTGGTCCGCTCGCAGCAGCAGCGACGGTGGGATCGTGAGTCCGAGCGCCTTCGCTGTCCTGTTGTTGATGACCAGCTCGAACCGCGTTGCCTGTCGCAGCGGCAGCTCGCTCGGCCGAGCGCCACTCAGGATTTTTGCGGCCTGGTCAGCCGCGATCGTATAAATCTCGGATTGGGTCGCGCCGTACGACATGAGGCCGCCGGCGTCGACGAAAAAACGGAACGCATGCATCGTGGGCACCCTGGACTTGATCGCGAACTCGGCGAGCTGCTGAGGCCGAGGATACGAGCTCAGAACGACGTCGGGATACACGAACAACGCGTCGGGGCGCTCCTTCGCGATCAGCGTGAGCTCTGGGAGCAGCTCTTCGGCGGCTCCCACCTCGGCCACCTGCAATCTGATACCGAGGCGCGGTGCGCCCTCCTGGGTCAGCTTCAACGCGTTCGGGGCCGCCTCAGGGTCATGCAGAAACATCACCCGCGAAATCTTGGGCACCGCCTCCTTGAGAAGCTCGAGGCGCTTCGGGCTGAGCTCCGTCGTCATGCATGTCACACCCGTCAGATTCCCGCCGGGCCGAGCCAGGCGTGTGACGTGCTCGAACGGATCGCACGAGTAGACGACGAGTGGTGTCGTCTTCACGGCTCCCGCGACGATCCGCGCCGCCCTCGTACCCATGGTGAACAGAACGTCGACCGGAACCTGCGCGAGCTCAGCCGCTAACCCCGGCATCCGGTCGTATCGGCAGTCTGCAAATCGCTGCTCGATGATGAGGTTCTTCCCCTCGACGTAACCCTGGTCCGCGAGGCGAGCGCGGAAAATATCGAAATGGGGGCGTCGAGGCCCGGGGCCACAGACCTCCAGCCATCCGACGCGCGATATCCCGGCCGGTCTCTGCGCCTCGAGCAAGGTCGGTATGGCGAGCAGGCTCACGGCGACGGCAAGAACGGCCCCGAGCCGCAGACCGATCCTATTCATCTTCATCGTATGACCTCCGGTCCGGCTTGCGTTGGGGGCAACACCGCGCGATCTTCCGTCAGCCATCGATCCTGCGCAACTTGATCCTCAGAAACCGGAACAACGTGAGCCGCGGCGCCGCGCGCTAAGATGATGGCGTGCCCACCCGCGTCGCGCTCGTCACCGGCGGCGGCCGCGGCATCGGCCGCGCCATCGCGCTGCGCCTGGCCGCAGATGGTCTGGCGGTGGCCGTGGCCGCGCGCTCGCGCGACCAGATCAACGACACCGTGCGCGCCGCCGGCCGCCGCGCGCTCGCCCTGGTGCTGGACGTCACCGACGCGGCCTCGATCGCCGCGGCGGTCGAGCGCACGGCGCGCGAGTTGGGTTCCGTGGACGTGCTCGTGAACAACGCGGGGGTCGCCGAATCTGCGCCGTTCGCGAAGACCGAGCCGGATTTCTGGGACCGCCACTTCGACGTGAACGCGCGCGGCCCGTATCTCCTCACGCGCACCGTGCTGCCCGGGATGCTCGAGCGGCGCTGGGGCCGCGTGATCAATGTCGCCTCGCTCGCGGGGCTGTTCGGCTCGCCCTACGTCACCGCCTACACCGCCTCCAAGCACGCGCTGGTGGGCTTCACGCGCGCGCTGGCGACGGAAGTCTCCGGCAAGGGCGTGACGGTCAACGCGCTCTGTCCCGGCTTCACGGCCACCGACATCGTCTGGAACGGCGCACGCAACATCGTGGCCAAGACGGGCAAGTCGTTCGACGATGCCGTGAAGACGCTGGCCGAGATGAATCCCGGCCGGCGCCTGATCGAGCCGGATGAGGTCGCCGACGCCGCGGCGCGGCTGGTGGCCGACGAAATGACGAACGGCGAGACAATCGTCATCGACGGCAGCGCGCCGGCGGCGAAAGGAGTCACACGATGAAGGAGCACATGTCGGAAGTCCGGCCGCGCACGCTGCCGAAGCCGAAGGGCTTCTCGTACGGGATGGAGGTCAAGCACGGGCGCATCATCTTCGTCGCCGGCCAGGTCGCGGTGAACGCGGCGGGCGCCATCGTCGGCCGCGGCGATCTGGTCGCGCAGTTCCGGCAGACCTGCGCGAACCTCCAGGCCGTGATCACGGCCGCCGGCGGCGACATGACCGACTTCGTCAAGCTCACGATCTACGTGCTCGACGTCGCCGACTACAAGAAGCAGCTGGGCGGTATCGGCGAGGTCTACCGCGAGTACTTCGGCAAGCACTTCCCCGCGATGACCCTGGTCGGCGTCCGCGATCTCTTCGACGCCGCCGACGGCGCGCTGATCGAGATCGAGGGGTACGCGGCGCTGGCGTGAGCGCGGTGGCCGAGCGCTTCAAGATCCGTCACCGACTGCCCGCGGCGCACTGGCCCACGCGCGAGGAGGCGGCCCGGGCGCGGCTCTTCCAGCCCGGGCGCATCGGTCCCGTCGTCGCGGAGCAGCGCACGTGGGTGCCCGCGATGGTCCCGTGGCGCGCGACCGAAGACGGCTTCGTCACCGACGAGGTGATCGCCTGGTACACGCGCTTCGCCGAGGGCCGGCCGGGTGTGCTCGTCGTCGAGGCCACCGGCATTCGCGACATCGCCAGCGGGCCGCTGCTGCGCATCGGCGACGATCGCTTCGTGCCGGGGCTACGCCGTCTGGTCGAGACCGTGCGAGAGAAGAGCGCCGGGCACACGCGCCTCTTCATCCAGGCGATCGACTTCGTCGCCGTGCGCCGCCGCCCCGAGCCCGAGAAATTCCTGCGTCGCTTTCTCGAGATCGACGTCGCGCTGCGGCGGCGGCTGGCCGACGCGACGCAGGATCCCGTATGGCTCGACGCACCGGAGGCCGCCGTGCGCGAGCAGCTCGTGAGCGCCGAGCGCGCGCTGATCGAGGCGGCGGTGGACGAGCGCCAGCTCGAATCCCTCGATTATGGCTATCGCGAGCGCATCTGGGACACGCACCTGCCCCACATCCGCGAGCTGCCTCGCGTGCTGCCGGGTCTGTTCGCCGAGGCCGGCCGTCGCGCGCGCGAGGCCGGCTTCGACGGCATCGAGCTGCACTACGCCCACGCGTACACGATGGCGTCGTTCCTGTCGCGGCTGAACACGCGCGACGACGGCTACGGCGGCGCGCGCGAGCACCGCGTACGGCTGCCGCTCGAGGTGCTGCGTGCCGTGCGCGCGCGCGTCGGTGGCGACTACGTCGTCGGCATCCGCTACCTCGGCGACGACGTGGTCGCGGGCGGCAGCGACGTCGAGGACGCCGCGTGGTTCGGGGCGTGCTTCGCCAAGACGGGCGTGGACTATCTCTCCGTCTCCAAGGGCGGCCGCTTCGAGGACGCCAAGCAGCCGCGCGTGGGCGAGGCCGTTTATCCCTACACCGGCCGCTCGGGCTACGAGTGCATGCCGACCGTGATCTCGGACGAGCGCGGACCGTTCGGGCGCAACGTGCCGCTCGCCGCGCGCATCCGCCGCGCCGTGCGCGAGGCCGGCTTCGACACGCCCGTCGTCACCAGCGGCGGCATCGGCACGTTCGAGCAGGCGGAGGCCGTCCTCGAGCGCGGCGAGGCCGACTTCGTCGGCGCCGCGCGCCAGTCGCTGGCCGATCCCGACTGGTTCAGGAAGATTCGCCTCGGCTACGGCCACCTCGTGCGTCGCTGCGAGTTCACCAACTACTGCGAGGGCCTCGACCAGCAGCACAAGCAGGTGACGTGCAAGCTCTGGGACCGCGTCGACGTCGACGCGCCTGACGCGCGGCTGGCGCGCGACGGCAAGCGGCGCTTGTCGGCGCCGTCATGGACGCCACCGAGCGAGTGATCCGCTCCGGAACCTTCACCGGGCTGATGCTGCTGTTCCCGTGCCCGTTCTACATGATCGCCGTCGGCGGTCTGCTGCCGTTGCCCGTCATCGTCTCGTACGGCAACGACGGCGGCATCATGCTGGCGATTTCGCTGATCCACCTCGTCGTCTACGCGTGGCTCTTCTTCTGGATCGCGCGCTTCGTCGGATGGCTCGCGGGTCCGCCGGGCGGCATCCGCCGATCGATCGTCGCCGTGATCGTCACGGCGATGCTCTTGGGTGTCAGCTTCGTGCCGATCTACGGCAGCGGCGAGAACCTGGCGACGGGCCACAAGCTCAGGCACACGGCCTGGAAGGTCTATCGCGAGGCCTACCACGACTGGGCTCGGCATGGCCGCCGCTGATCCGCGGCGGCTGGCGCGCGCGATCGCCGCGAGTGCGGCCACCGGCGCAGCGATCTACACGCTGGTCATCCGCGTCGCGTTGCCGATGGTCGAAGCGCGCTTGACGCGCGCGCACGTCGACTGGCTGCGGCTGGCGTTCGACCGGCACCCGGCGGCGGTGCTGGGCGCCATCGTCGTGATCGCCGCGGTGCTGACGCTGCCCGTGCTCGCCGTCTTCCGGCTCACGTACGGGCCGCTGCGGACATCGCCGCGGCATTGCGCGTGATCGCAGATCGATGCATAATCGTTACGGTCGATCCGTCGAAGTCGACGTATGAGAAGTCAGGAATGAAACGACATCACGTGCGCTGGCTGGCCATCGCGGCGCTGACCGCTGCTCTTGGCGGCGTGCCGATCACCACGCAGGCCGGGTCGTCCAGCGAGAACCTTCTCGATCTCGCCTCCCAGCGCAATTCGCCTTTCGGCTTCGGGTTCGGCGTCTCGCCGCTTCACTGGGAGCCTCTGCCTCCGCCGGAAACCTCCTCGTCGGCCGAGAGCAGGATTCTCGGTGATGTGCCGCGTGGTAAGGCGGTGTCGTTCGACATGAAGCTGAGATGGCCGACCGGAGACACGCCATTCGAGCCGTATGTCGTTCTCGGCCCGGCCCTGTTCGTCGAGCAGCCGCAGGAGTTTTCCACGCTGCTCGGATCGCAGGCCGATCCCGTCTATCGTGTCGGTGCCCGAGCAGGCGCGGGCTTCAACTGGCGGCTGAGCAAGGACGCCACGCTGTTCGGGTCCTACGACATGACGCGAGCGACGGGCGAGGGCTTCACGGCCCCGGGGACGAAAGGGCCGGCGACCGGTTCGTCTACTGGCTACGACGTTCTGTACGGCGTTCGCTTCCGTTACTAGCGTCGCCGTTCTCGATCACCTCACCGCTTTCGATCACCGACGGGCGCTCGTGCGCCGACTTGCGGTGTCGGCCGAGGTGCATCGGCAGCGTGAAGCGGCGACCGCATTCATCGCACTGCAGCGGCCCATCGCTCACGGCAACGCGCGCGGCGCGCGCGGGTTTCTTCGGCTTCTGGTGATCACCGAGGAAGCGTCGAACCGCCTGGGATTGGGCTTTGGAGATCCGGCGGCGGCCGATGCGGGCCAGGCGCGCGTCCTCGCTTTCCTGCCGCGCGAATTTCTCGGAGAGCTTCATTCCTGATTTCGAGAGTACCAAAATCGTCTGGACCGGCGCGACACAATAGGCCATGGCGACCGAGCGGCTCACTCACCTGACCGCGGAGCTCCTCGCCGCACCCGTCGCCGAGAGCGAGGCGCAGGGCCTCCATTTCGTCAGGCGCCTGGCCGACGAATGGGTCAATGGCGTCAACCGTTTCGACCGGGCGGGCGAGGCGCTGTTCGCGGTGCGCGACGGCTCCGACATCGTCGCTGTGGGCGGCCTCAACATCGATCCCTACACCACCGATCCGGGCACCGGACGCGTGCGCCACGTGTACGTGCTGACGGCGCATCGGCGGCGCGGCCTCGGCGCCGCGCTCGTCGGCGAGATCATCGCGGCGGCGCGCGGCCACTTCCACACCCTGCGGCTGAGCACGTCCAACCCCGACGCCGCGCGGCTGTACGAGCGGCTCGGCTTCTGCCCGCGCAGCGACATCGCCAGGTGCACACACGTCATGGAGGGGGTATGAGCCAGATCACCACTCGCAGTACCGCCCGCGTGCGATCGATCGCGCCGCAACTCCTCGTCGACGATCTCGAAACCGCGCTGGCCTACTACCGCGACCGGCTCGGCTTCACGGTTGACTTCACCTACGAGGCGTTCTATGCGTCCGTCAGCCGCGACGGCGCGACGGTGCATCTGAAGAACGCGCCCAAGACGCTCGCCGATCGGGCGCATCGCAAGGAGCACGAGCACCTCGACGCCTATCTCGCCACGACCGGCGTCGAGGC
>Ga0075429_100005481_pt1 | contig 10930 bp, 7 predicted proteins | sample RhiMetdeltSRZDD3_FD_75295 | JGI IMG/M metagenome (GOLD analysis project Ga0075429, IMG submission 75295) | Populus rhizosphere microbial communities from Tennessee, USA - Rhizosphere MetaG P. deltoides SRZDD3 | ecosystem: Host-associated > Plants > Roots > Rhizosphere > Soil | place: USA...
GCGGCGCCGGTCGGTCATGCCAGTCGCTGCACGAGTTTGCCCTCCGCGCCCGACGGGCCTACGATCCATTCATGGGGGTTTGTCGCACCACCGCCGCGGCGGCGCTGGCGGCCGCGCTCGGTCTCGCCGCGCCAGCGGTCGGCCAGCCGGCGTCGAAGGCGCCGGCCGCCGAGCCGCACAAGGAAGGCGAGTACTCGGGCGTCCAGCCGGGCGAGGCCAAACCTGACGCCAGCGGCAAGGCCAGGGACGGCAAGGCCGCGCAGGGCACGCTGACCTGGGTCGGCTTCCAGGCCCAGGACGACGGCGCCGAGCTGTTCTTCCAGTCGCCCGGCCAGTTCAGCGTCGCCCAGCGGATCGAGGGCGGCGCCCTGGTCGTGAGCCTCGACGGCATCAAGCGGATGGCGCGCAACACGCGCCGCCCGCTCGACACCCGCTTCTTCGACACGCCGGTGGCGCGGGTCGAGCCGCGCATGGTGCGCGCGCGCGGCAAGAAGCGCGGCGCGCGCGCCGGCGGCGTCGAGGTGAGGATCCTCTTCAAGAAGGGGACGCCGCCCCGCGAGGCCGCGGTCCGCACCGAGAAGGGCCCCGACGGCATGTTCTACGCCTACGTCGACGTCGCCGGCTCGGCGAAGAGCGCGACGGAGTAAGGGACCCGTGCGAGAACCCCCGAAAATGACGACGTCCTCCGGTCCGATGCGGCCCACTTTTCACCCCGCCGGGGGGCTCTCCCGTGCAGTAATGATCGGCAACGTGACAGGGGGACGGGCTGACTTCGCCGCTCCCGACCGGGCCGGCGGTCGGGGACCATCGCTGAAGCAGCAGCGAGACGACGGCACCCGCGCGCGGACCGGGCCGCGGGTGCTGGTGGTCGAGGACAACCGGATCGTCCGCGACATCCTGGTCTTCGGGCTGCGCCGCCACGAGGGCTCGCTGCGGTCGGCGACCGTCGACGTCGTCGACGAGGTCGAGGGGGCGTGGGCGCTCCTCAACAGCCGCGAGTACGTCCTCGCGGTCGTCGATCTCTACCTGCCGGGCACCAGCGGCGCCGAGCTGGTCAAGCGGATCCGCGCGTCGCCGGCGCTGGCGGCGCTGCCGGTCCTCGGCATCAGCATCGGCGGCGAGCAGGCGCGCCAGACCTTCATGGCCGCCGGCGCCGACGGCTTCCTGTCGAAGCCGATCCTGATCGCCGACTTCGTCAGCGCGATCGAGTCGCTCTTGACCGGGCGGAGCGGCGGCGAGGCCGAGGGCCCGGCCGGCGCCGCGCGCCGTCGCATCCTGCTCGTCGACGACAGCCCGCTGGCGCTGGCGGTCACCGCCGACGCGCTGTCCGAGGCCGGCTTCACCGTGCGCGCGGTGCGCGATCTCGGCGAGCTCGACAGCGCCGCCGGCGACGGCGACGGCGATCAGTTCGATCTGGTGCTGATCGACGTCGTCATGCCCGACGCCTACGGCGACGACGTCGCCGCCGTGCTGCGCACCGTGCGCGGCGTGCGCGCGCCGATCCTGCTCCTGTCCGGGCTCGGCGACGAGGATCTCGAGCGGCGCGCCCGCGACGCGCACATCGATGGCTACATCGCGAAGAGCGCGGGCACCGCGGCGCTGGTGGAGCGGGTACGGAAGTTCTTCTCCGGCGGGACCCCGGAGTCATGAGGTTGGCGGTCGCAGCCGCCCTGGTGGCGGCCGCGGACCTCGCCGGAGCGCGCCCCGCCGCGGCGGCCCCGCAGGATGACCCGGACGCGGGGGTGCCGGCCGTGGACGCGGCGCCGGAGACGGTGCCGGAGGCGGAGACGGTGCCGGAGACGGAGACGGAGACGGCACCGGAGACGGAGACGGAGACGGAGCCCGAGGCCGAGGCGCCATGGGAAACCAAGCTGCGCTGGACCGGCTACGTCGACATCGGCCTCTTCGACGCCTCCGGCGACGGCGCCGGCCACGTCCAGGACGTCGGCCACGTGATCTTCCCGCAGTATCGCGACGTCGGCTGGGTCTTCCACGGCGACCCGCTCGCCACCGCGGTCAACTCGCGCGGCGAGCCAGCCGACACCGGGGACGTCGGCGGCCCGTCGCGGGCGCTGACGTTCGACTCGGTCGACTCCCACGGCAAGCCGACCTTCCTCGTCAACGAGGTCGATCTCGACCTGACCGTGGCGCCGCACCCGCGGGTCTGGATCCTGGTCAGCGCCGACCTGATGCCGCGCGGGCGCAACGTGTCGCGCCCCGAGGGGATCCAGCTCGGCGACTTCGTCGATGTCGATCTCGCGTTCGCCGACTGGACCGTTCGCGACGACGGCGGTCACGTCGTCGACCTCCAGGTCGGCAAGTTCGACTCGGTGATGGGCATCGAGTACCGGGTCCAGGAGTCGCCGGACCGCTTCGGCGTGACGCCGTCGCTCATCTTCCGCTACGGCGGCGGCCACCCGACCGGCGTCAAGGCGCGGGCCCGGCTGTGGGACGACGCGGTCAACGCCGCGGTGGCGGTCACCAACGGCTCGCACTTCGTCGAGCTGTTCCCGTTCGCCGACGAGCAGGACCACAACGTGTTCAAGACCGTGGCTGGCCGGCTCGCCTACCACCGCGAGGGCGACGACACCACCGTCGAGATCGGCGGCTCCGGGCTGTACGGCGCCCAGGATCAGCAGCCGGACGACGACGTCCGCCAGTGGCAGGTCGGTGCCGATCTCGACCTGGTCTGGCGCGACCTCGAGCTGCGCGCCGAGTACGTCCGCGGCCACGCCCCAGGCAAGACCGACGAGGTGCCGTGCGACGTCGCCCCCTGCCTGCGCTTCCAGGGCGCCTATGGCGAGGTCTCGTACCGCGTGCTCAACTGGGTGGGGTTCCTGGCTCGCGCCGACTGGCGCGACGCCGACCACCGGGCGGGCGACGAGTTTCTCTATGTCGTCGATCTGCTCCGCGTGACCGGCGGCGTGCGCGTCGAGATTGAGCGCTTCGCCATTCTCAAGGCCGAGTACCTGCACAACCACGAGCTGCTCGGCCGCCTGCAGATTCCGAACGACGTCGCGACCTCCTCCCTGGTGCTCTTCTTCTGAACCTGGTGATCCACCGAGTGCCCCATGCGCGTTATCCCGATCCCGGTTGCGCCGGCGGCCGCCTCCGCGGCGGCGGTGGCGGCGTGCGTCGCGAGCGCGGTCGGGTGTGACGGCGGCGGCGGTCCGTTCACGGCCCTCGAGCGCGAGGCGATCGTCGCCCGCACCGGCGCGTGGCCGGCGCCGGTGCCGCCCGACCCGTCGAACCGGTTCGCCGACGATCCGGCGGCGGCGGCGCTCGGCAAGCTGCTCTTCTTCGACACCCGTGTGAGCGGCAACCGCGAGGTGTCGTGCGCGACCTGCCACGATCCGGACACCGGCTTCCAGGACATCCGCGCCAACACCTCGCACGGCGTCGGCTACACCGGGCGCCACTCGCCGACGGTGATCAACGCCGCCTACGCGCCGTGGGAGTTCTGGGACGGGCGCGCCGACAGCCAGTGGTCGCAGGCGCTGCGGCCGCCGGAGTCGCCGGTCGAGATGGGCGGCAGCCGGACCCGGGTCGCGTACGTCATCGCCGATCACTACGCGGCCGAGTACGAGGCGATCTTCGGGCCGCTGCCGGTCCTGCGCGACCCCGACGGCGCGCCGCGCTTCCCGCTCGACGCCCGGCCCGGCTCCGACTCGTGGGACACGATGCACGACGCCGATCGCGACGCCATCACCGCGGTCTACGTCAACTTCGGCAAGGCGGTCGCCGCCTACGAGCGCCGGCTGGTCAGCGGGCCGGCCCGCTTCGACGCCCTGCGCGCCGACCTCGCCGCCGGCGCCGACGACAGCGACGCCCTCGACGAGCAGGAGAAGGAGGGCCTGCGCCTGTTCCTCGGCAAGGGCGGCTGCCTCGAATGCCACGACGGGCCGATCTTCAGCGACGGCAAGTTCCACAACGTCGGCGTCGCCCAGGACGGGCCGCACCTGCTCGCCGTCGACCGCGGCCGCCTGCGCGGCATCGACACCCTGCTCACCAGCGAGTTCCACTGCGCCAGCCGGTGGAGCGACCACCCGGACAAGGTGCACTGCGCGGTGGCCGGGCTCACCGCCGTCCGCCGCGACGGCGGCGCCTTCAAGACCCCCGGGCTGCGGCAGCTGTCGTCGACGGCGCCCTACATGCACACCGGCACCGTCGCCACCCTGACCGACGTCGTCGCCCACTACGATCGCGGCGGCGACGCCACCGGCTTCTTCGGCGCGGTCGATCCGCGGGTCGCGCCGCTCGGCCTGGCCCCGTCCGAGGCCGAGGCGCTGGTCGCCTTCCTGCGCACCCTCGACGGCGCGCCCCCCTCCGACGAGCTGATCGCTCGTCCCTTGCTCCCGGAGTGAGCCATGACGACCCCGATTCGATGCCTCCTCGTCGTCTGCGCGCTGGCCGCGCTGGCCGCGCTGGTCGACGGCGCCGCGCTCGCCGGCGACGCCGCGGCGCCGGCCGCCGCCCCGACCGGCGGCGTCGTCCGCGGCCGCGTCAAGATCCCGGCCGGCGGCGACGCCAGCACCGTCTTCGTCTACCTGAAGGGCACCGGGCTGTCCCGCACCGTGCCGCGCGAGCCGAAGCTGATCCGCCAGCGCAACAAGCAGTTCTCGCCGCGGGTCCTCGCGGTCGTCCGCGGCACCACCATCGACTTCCCGAACGACGACCGGATCATGCACAACGTCTACTCGCGCACGCCGGGCAGCCTGTTCGACCTCGGCCACTACAAGAAGGGCGCCAGCAAGGCGGTCACCTTCACCAAGACCGGCCCGGTCGACATCTACTGCAACATCCACCCGCAGATGGTGGCGACCGTGCTGGTGGTCGACAACGACTTCTACACGCCGGTCGCCGCCGACGGCGCCTTCGAGCTGCGCGACGTCCCGGCCGGCAAGTACGAGGTGGCGGCGTGGATGCCCTTCAGCGCGGTCACCACCCGCCCCGTCGAGGTCAAGGCCGGCGCGGTCGCCGCCATCACCCTCGAGGTGGCGGCGCCCAACCGCAAGCAGGAGCACCTCAACAAGGACAACATGCCGTATGGGCGCTACAAGTGACGCCCGGCGCCGCCGTCGGCGCGCCGCCGCGGTGCTGATCGCGGCGCTCGCCGGCGGCTGCGGCTCGCGCGCGGCCGGGGGCGCGGCCGGCGCCGCCGCGTGTCCGGCGACCGGACAGCGGCCGCGGGTCGCCGACATGGCCGAGTGCTGCGCGTCCCTGTCGAGCGGCTCGGTGCCGCGCTTCTTCCCCAACTACACCCGGCCGTGCCCGGCCGAGCGGATCGCCACCATCATGCGCGACGAGCTCAACCCGGCGCTGACCTCGATCGCCGACGCGCTCTTCCACGGCGCCGACGCCGATCCGGATGTTCGGGCCCGCCGCGTCGCCGACGCCGCCGCGGTGATCCTCGGCTGCGCCGAGAAGCTCGACCGCGACCGGGTGCCGAGCCTGCCCGAGGGCGAGTGGGCGATCTTCGACCACATGCTGATCCAGCTGGTCATCAACGCCCACGCCCTGCAGACGGCGGCGCTCGAGGACGACGAGGCGACGGTCGTCCACTGGTACCATCACGTCAAGCAGAGCTGCGCCGCCTGCCACTCGCGGTTCCACGAGATGTAGCCATGACGCGCGCACAGGTCCGATCGCTGCGCTGGGTCGCCTGGGTCACCGCCGCCGTGCTGGCGGTGTCCGGGCTGATCTCGCTCGCGATCGGCACCTGGCTGCTCAAGGCGCGCGCCGATCAGCTGGTCCGCGACCGCGCCCGCGGCGCCGAGCGGGTCCTGATCCACCACCTCGACGATCTCGCCGAGATCACCCGGCTCGAGGCCGAGAACCTGGCCCAGGCGCCGGTCTTCCGCGCCACCCTGACCAGCGAGGAGCTCGATCGCGAGACCATCGACGACGCCCTCGGCTCGCTGATCGCCGGCCGCGCCATCGCCATGTACCGGGTCACCGATCCGCGCGGCAACGTCGTCGCCGAGAGCGGGCCCTGGCGCGACGTCCCGGCGGTCGCCGCCGGCAGCTGGCACGTCGTGCCGGTGGCCGACCGCCCGCACCTGGTCGTCACCATCCCGGTCGAGCTGCGGCCGTCATACGTCGCCGACCTGAGCGTGGCCCGGCCGGTCAGCCCGCCCGACGAGGGCGGCACCTGGTACTTCGCGCCGGTCGCGGGCGCGGCGCCGGCGGCCACGCCGTCCGAGGCCCGGACGGCGACCACGCCGTGCAGCCACGTCCGCGGCCTCGCCGGCATCGTCGACGGCGATCGCCCGCTCTGGTGCCGGGTCACCGCCGGCGGCCAGCCGTCGCCGTGGGTGATCCGGATCGACCCGCGCGGCGAGTGGCTGCACCTGCTGTCGGTCCTGTTCGGCTCGGGCGCGGTGATCCTGATCGGCATGTTCGCGGTCGGCTGGCTGCTCGGCCTGGCGGTGCGCCGCGACCGCGAGCTGACCCGGGCCAAGGAGGCCGCCGAGGAGGCGACCCGGGCCAAGGGCGAGTTCCTGGCCATGATGAGCCACGAGATCCGGACCCCGATGAACGCGGTCATCGGCATGGCCGAGCTGCTCGAGCGCACCGAGCTGGACGCCCGCCAGACCCGCTACATCGACACCCTGCGCGCCGCGGCCGGCTCGCTGCTGCGGGTGATCAACGACATCCTCGACCTGTCCAAGATCGAGGCCGGCAGGCTCGAGCTGCGGCCGACCGACTTCGACCTGCGCGAGCTGATCGAGGACGTGATCGGGACCCTGGCGGCGTCGGCGCACGACAAGGGCCTCGAGCTGGTCCCCGACGTGCCGGCCGCGCTGCCGTGCGGCATCCGTGGCGACCCCGACCGGTTGCGCCAGATCCTGATCAACCTGGTGTCGAACGCCGTCAAGTTCACCGAGCAGGGCGAGGTGACGGTGCGCGTGCGCGGCGAGGTCGATGGCGACGCGATCACGCTCGACATCGACGTCATCGACACCGGCATCGGCATCGCGGCCGACGACCAGAGCCAGCTGTTCACGCCGTTCTGGCAGGTCGACTCGTCGCTGACCCGCCGCCAGGGCGGCACCGGCCTCGGCCTTGCCATCGCCAGCCGGCTGGTCGCGGCCATGGGCAGCCGGCTGCGGGTCGACAGCGAGCCCGGCCGCGGCAGCCGCTTCTACTTCACGCTGCGCGCCGAGCGCCGGCCGGCGCAGCGGCGGGCGCCGGCGGTGGCGAACCTGCGCGGCCTGCGCGTGCTCGTCATCGACGACAACGAGACCAACCGCCTCATCGTGTGCGAGCAGCTGACGGCCTGGGGCCTGGTGTCGACCGCGGTCGCCAGCGGCGCCGCCGCCCTCGACGCCTGGCGGGTGGCGCGCGATCGCGGCCACCCGTTCCAGATCGCCCTCATCGACGGCCACATGCCGGAGATGTCCGGCTTCGAGGTGGTGCGCCGGCTGCGCGACCTCGATCCGGACGCGGCCCGGCTGGTGATGCTGACCTCGGTCGAGGCCGGCGACGGCGAGTCGAAGGGGCTGCGGGTCGACGACTGGCTGACCAAGCCGATCAAGCAGTCGCAGCTCTACGAGTGCCTGACCCGGCTGGCGGTGGCGCCCGACGAGGAGGCCGAGGCGGGGGCCGGGCGGCGGGTGCGGCTGGCGTCGCGGTGGGACGCCCGGATCCTGCTCGTCGAGGACAACGAGGTGAACCGGGCGGTGGCGACCGAGATGCTCGAGGAGCTCGGCATCGAGGTCGCGCTCGCCGGCGACGGCGCCCAGGCGGTGGCGCGGATCCGGCGCGAGGCCTTCGACCTGGTCCTCATGGACTGCCAGATGCCCGTCATGGACGGCTACGAGGCGACCGCGCAGATCCGTCACCTCGAGGGCAACGCGCGGCGGACCCCGGTGGTCGCGCTGACCGCCCACGCCATGGCCGGCGACCGCGAGCAGGCGCTCGCCGCCGGCATGGACGACTACCTGGTCAAGCCGGTCACCGTCGACGCCCTGGTCGGCGTGATCGAGCGCTGGTGCGGCCCCGGGCTGCCGAGCGACGACACCGTCGCCGAGCGGCCGGCGGTGAAGCCGCCGGACGAGCCGACGGTGAAGCTGAGCGGGCCGGTGCCGCGGTCGCTACCGGCGCTGTCGATGGCGTCGCCGCCGCCGGGACCGCTCCTCGACCCCGGCGTCGAGCGCAAGCGGCGCTTCGTCGAGATGTTCCTGCAGCTGGCGCCGCAGGATCTGGAGAACATCCGCGATGCCTCCGACGGCAAGCAGCTGAGCGCGGCGGCGCACCGCTTCAAGGGCAGCGCCTTCGCGCTCGGGCTGCGCCAGCTGGCGACGACCTGCGATGAGCTCGAGCGCCTCGGCATGGCCGGCGAGATGGTCGCGGCGGCGGTCGTGAAGGCGAGGCTGGCGAGCGAGGTCGAGGCGACCCGGCGGGCGCTCGAGGCCGAGCTGACCTGACGACGAGCCGATCAGATCGTGATGCCGGGGGCCGGGAACGTCTTGCACAGCTCGCGGACCTCGCCGGCGATGCGCGCCTTGAGGCCGGCGTCGTCCGGCGCCCGGACGACCTCGTCCATCCAGGCGGCGATCTGCTTCATCTCCGCCTCCTTCATGCCGCGGCTGGTCACCGCCGGGGTGCCGATCCGGATGCCGGACGGATCGAACGGCTTGCGCGGGTCGAACGGCACGGTGTTGTAGTTGACGACCAGGCCGGCCTCGTCGAGCGCCTTGGCGGCCGGCTTGCCGGGCACCTGCTTGCTGGTGAGGTCGACCAGGATCAGGTGGTTGTCGGTGCCGCCGGTGACGAGATCGAAGCCGCGCGCGACCATCGCCTCGGCGAGGGCGCGCGCGTTGGCGACGATCTGGTGGGCGTACGCCTTGAACTCGGCGGTGGCCGCCTCCTTGAGGGTCACCGCCAGCGCCGCGGTCTGGTGGTTGTGCGGGCCGCCCTGGAGGCCGGGGAAGACGGCGCGGTCGATCGCCTTGGCGTGGGCGTCCTTGCAGAGCAGCATGCCGCCGCGCGGGCCGCGCAGGGTCTTGTGCGTCGTCGTCGACACCACGTCGGCGACCGGCACCGGCGACGGGTGGGCGCCGCCGGCGACCAGGCCGGCGATGTGGGCGATGTCGGCGACGAAGATGGCGCCGACCTCCTTCGCGATCTCGGCGAACGCCGGGAAGTCGATCACGCGCGGGATGGCGGTGCCGCCGGCGAACAGCAGCTTCGGCCGCTCCTTGCGCGCGAGCTCGCGGACCTCGTCGAGGTCGATGCGGCCGGTGTCCTTGCGGACGCCGTACTGGACCGGCCGGAAGTAGGTGCCGGTGATCGACACGTTCCAGCCGTGGGTCAAGTGGCCGCCGGCGGGCAGGCCCATGCCCATGACGGTGTCGCCCGGCTTGAGGAAGGCGAAGTAGACCGCGAGGTTGGCCGGCGAACCGGAGTAGCACTGGACGTTGGCGTGGTCGGCGCCGAACAGCTTCTTCGCGCGCTCGATCGCCAGCGTCTCGATCTTGTCGATGTTCTGCTGGCCCTCGTAGTAGCGCTTGCCCGGGTAGCCCTCGGAGTACTTGTTGGTGAGGACGGTGCCGGACGCGGCGAGGACCGCGCTCGACGCGTAGTTCTCGGACGCGATGAGGCGGATCGTGTCGCGCTGGCGGACCTCCTCGGCCTCGATGAGGTCGGCGATCTCGGGGTCGACGGCGCGGAGGGGGGCGGCGATGCCGGGCTGCATGCGCGTACTTTCGCGGGGCGCGCAGGCAAACTCAAGCTGCGTGCCGTTTGACCATGCGTCAGACGCGGATCGCGTTTGGACGCGGCGCGGCAGCCGTGTAAACCTCGACGTTCCATGTACACCCCGTCCAGGGCCGAGTTCGTCGCTGCGGCCAGTCGCGGGAACCTGATCCCGGTCTATCGCGAGCTGCTCGCCGATGGCGACACCCCGGTGTCGGCCTACGCCGCGCTCGGCGGCAGCGACTACAGCTTCCTGCTCGAGTCGGTGGTGGGCGGCGAGACCTGGGCCGCCTACAGCTTCGTCGGCGTGGCGCCGCGGGCGGTCCTGCGCTGGAAGGGCGGCGTCGCTCAGGTGACCTGGTACGACGTCGATGGCGGCGGCCCGCCCAAGGTCGCCGAGTGGCCGGTCGCCGATCCCAGCGCCGCCCTCGCCGAGGTGATGGGCGAGTGGCGCCCGGTCGAGGTGCCCGGCTTGCCCCGCTTCTGGGGCGGCGCGGTCGGCTGGATCTCCTACGACTGCGTGCGGGCCTTCGAGGACCTGCCGGCGCGGGCGCGCCGCGACCTCGACCTGCCCGAGCTGTGCATGGCGATCACCGACACGCTGCTCATCTTCGACAACCTGCGCCAGACGCTGAAGGTGGTGGCGACGCCGTACGTGACGCGGCCGGAGCGCGCCGAGGCGGCCTACGACCGCGCCATCGCCCGCATCGACGCCATCATCGAGCGGCTGCGCGCGCCGCGGCAGCCGCTCAAGCCGCTCGAGCCGCCGCGGCCGGGCGAGCCGCTGCCGGCGCCGCCGCCGTCGAGCTTCGGCGAGGAGGCGTTCCTGGGCGCGGTCGATCGCGTGAAGGAGTACATCCTCGCCGGCGACGCCTTCCAGGTCGTGCTGTCGCAGCGCTTCCACGTGCCGCGTGAGGGCGTCGACCCGCTCGACGTCTACCGCGCGCTCCGGGTCATCAACCCGTCGCCGTACATGTTCCACCTGCAGTTCCCCGACGGCCAGGTCACCGGGGCGTCGCCCGAGGTGCTGGTCCGCTCGGTCGGCGGCCGCGTCGAGCTGCGGCCGATCGCCGGCACCCGGCCGCGCGGGCGCACCCCCGAGGACGACGAACGGCTCGAGGCCGAGCTGCGCGCCGATCCGAAGGAGCGCGCCGAGCACCTCATGCTGATCGACCTCGGCCGCAACGACGTCGGCCGGGTCGCCGAGGTCGGCTCGGTGCGGGTCACCGAG
>Ga0075429_100005483_pt1 | contig 10928 bp, 9 predicted proteins | sample RhiMetdeltSRZDD3_FD_75295 | JGI IMG/M metagenome (GOLD analysis project Ga0075429, IMG submission 75295) | Populus rhizosphere microbial communities from Tennessee, USA - Rhizosphere MetaG P. deltoides SRZDD3 | ecosystem: Host-associated > Plants > Roots > Rhizosphere > Soil | place: USA...
GAAGTGGCCGCACAAGACCGTCCGCGTCTTCCTTGCGGAGAAGCGCGCCGACGGCGCCTGGCAGATATGGGACGACCTCGGCACCGGCCCGACCGACGCGCGAACGATCGAGTTCCGCAGCTCGCGCATCGGTTGCACCCATGAGCGTCCCCAGGTCATCGCGTGGATCGATCCCTACGGCGGCCTGCCCCCCGAACCGTACAGCGAGGTCCGGATCCCGGCGGCCGATCCGTTCGCCGCGTCGAAGCCGCTTCCGTTCGAGCGCGGCCTGCTGCGCCGGTGTTACGCCGGCCATGCGGATGGCGTCCAGCTCACCCTGCGCGCGCCGTAGCTCAGCGCAGGAGCCGCAGCCCGCGCTGCTGGCGCATCCGGTTGGCCGTCCGCAGCACGCGATCGTCGTGGGTGAGCAGCTTCGACAGCGCGCCGGTCGACAGCCCGAGCCGCGCCGCGCTCGCCGCGATCTCGGCGTTCTGGGCCTCGAGCAGATCGAGGAGCTCGGCCATCGCGGCCAGGTAGTCGACGGTCTGGCGGGTGCGCTCGCCGAGCGGGGCGGTGCCGCCGGCGACGACCCCGGCGAGCCGCGTCGACGGCGTCCAGTCGTCGCCGAGCGGCTGGCGCAGGTCGAACGCGAGGTGCTCGCGCAGGCGCTTGACCGCGCGCGCCTTGTTCTCGGCCTGCGACCGGCTCTCGTCGCCGTGGGCGATGAGGCCGCTCAGGCGATGGCGGAGGCGCACCGCGCTCTCGGTCTTGTTGCGGTGCTGTCCGCCGGGGCCGGAGGCGCGGTAGGTGTCGACGTCGCACTGCGCGAGGAGCGCGGCGTCCGGGGCCAGCAGCCAGTCGTCGCGGCGGAGGCCCATCAGGCCCTCGGCGGCATCAGTTGACCGCCTCGGTCGCCGGCGGCTTGCCGCCGCGCGCGGCCGCCTCGGTCGGCTCGACGTGGACGTCGAGGCCGGCGCGATCCCCCTCGCGGCTGTACTCGACCCGGTCGAGCCCCTCGGCGCTCATCGACTTGATCAGGCGCTCGAGCTTGTCGTCGGAGCTGGTGCCGGCGGCGGTCGCCAGCGCCGGCACCGCGTCGATCGACACGCCGGGGACCATGATCGCGCAGCGGACGACCTTGCCGCCGCGGATGCGCACGGTCAGGTCGACGCCGGCATGGGCGTCGCGCAGGATGTCGGCGACCGGCGCCGGCAGCGGCTCGCCGGTGAAGTGCTGGAAGCTGACCGACGCGATCCGGAGCTGCTCGGCGAGGTCGTCGCCGGGCAGCGCCAGCTCGACCTCGCTGAACGCGCCGTCGCCGATCGCCTGCATGAAGCGCTCGAAGCGGTCGACGCCGTGATCGCTCACCCATTTCTTGAGCAGGAACTTCGCCTCGTGAGTGCCGAACGCCGGCTCGAGCAGCTCCCACGGGTGCGGATCGAGGAAGTGCCAGCCGGTGACCACCTTGCCGCCGACGACGGAGACCCACGAGCCGACCAGCTGCGGCTGCAGCCGCTCGCCGAGCTCGTCGATCACCGCCTCGTCGCTCTTGGCGATGTTGCACAGCTTGAAGTAGTCGGCCATCTTCGGCACGAAGCCGGCCGGGTGGCCCCACGCGCCCCACCACAGGCGCTGCAGATCGCTGCCCAGCGAGGCCCGATAGCTGGCCTGGTGGCCGGCCGGCATCTCCGGCGGCATCGGCACGTGCTCGAGCCAGCGGTCGAGGTGGATGTCCATCCACTCCTCGACGACCGGCAGCGCCGACAGAGTGATCTGCAGGTTGAGGCGGATGGACAGGGCCCGTTGCAGGGCGTTGTCGAGCGGGCTCGTCATGGCAGCGGGTCCGGAAACGTACCGCACCGGCGGGTCGAGCGGGCGTCCGGGAGCTGGCAGGGCGCGGCTTACGTCGGGTCCTCGCGCTCGCCGCGGATGCGCGGCAGCAGCATCACGAAGTTGCACGGGCCGTGGCGGTGGTCGAGCTGCGACAGGAGGATCTTCTCCATGCCGAGGCGGACGCCGCCGGTCGAGCCCGGGAGGAGGAAGACGTAGGTGTCCTTGCACAGCGCCGCCTCGGCCCGGCTCTGGATGGTCGAGGTGCCGACCTCGGCGTACGAGAGCCAGCGGAACAGCTCGCCGAAGCCGACGATCGGCTTGGTGACGAGCGGGGCCAGCGCCTCCGGCGTGACGTCGCGCGGGGTGACGCCGGTGCCGCCGGTGGTGATGACGACGTCGACGGCGGGGTCGTCGATCCAGGCCGCGAGCTGGGCGCGGATGAGGTCGCGGTTGTCCTTGACCAGCGCGCGGGCGGCGATGTGGTGGCCGGCCTGGGTGAGGAGGTCGATGATGAGCTGGCCGGAGCGGTCGTCGGCCACGGTCCGGGTGTCGGAGACGGTCAGGACGCCGACCCGGACCGGAATGAAGGCTCGCTCCGCCATGATCGCCTCGATCGCCTCAGACGACCAGGTTGACCAGCTTCCCCTTCACGTACACCTCGCGCTTGATCGCCTTCCCGGCCAGGAACTCCTGCACCTTCGGCTCGGCCTTCGCCGCCGCGAGGATCTCCGCCTCCGCCGCGTCGCGCGCGACCTCGATCGTCCCGCGCAGCTTGCCCGACACCTGCACCGCGATCGTGAGCGTCTCGCGCGCGATCTTCGCCTCGTCGTACTTCGGCCACGGCGCGTACGTGAGCGAATCCTTGTGGCCGAGCCGCTCCCACAGCTCCTCGGCGACGTGCGGCGCGAACGGCGCCAGGACCTTCACGAACGCCTCGAACCAGTCGCGCGGCACCACCGACGCCCGGGTCGCCTCGTTGACGAACACCATCATGTCGGCGATGGCGGTGTTGAAGCGGAGGTTCTCGACCGCCTCGGTCACGCGCTTGATCGCCGCGTGCAGCGTGCGCTCGAGGTCGCGGTTGTCGTAGCCGACGTCGTTCGACAGCTTGCCCGATGGCCCGCCGGTCTCGGTGTCGACGGCGATGCGCCAGACCCGGTCGAGGAAGCGCCGGGTCCCCGATACGCCGGCGGTCTCCCACTCGGTGCCGTCCTCGAGCGGCCCCATGAACAGCTCGTAGAGCCGCATGGCGTCGGCGCCGTACTCGGCGGCCATGTCGTCGGGGTTGACGACGTTGTACTTCGACTTCGACATCTTCTCGAGCGACGCGTGCAGCGGCACGTCGCTGCCCTTGAGGAACCAGGTGCCGTTGCGGTGCTCGGCCTCCTCCGGGTAGTGGTACTTCTTGCTGATCTCGCCGTCGGGGAGGATCTCGCGGAACGAGGTCTTGTGGATCATCCCCTGGTGGACGAGGCGCCGGAACGGCTCCGCCGTCGACACCAGGCCCTCATCGAAGAGGACCTTGTGCCAGAAGCGGGCGTAGAGGAGGTGGAGGGTCGCGTGCTCGGAGCCGCCGACGTAGAGGTCGACCGGCATCCAGTACTTCTCCTCCTCGGGATCCCACGCCACGTCGTCGCGGGTCGGCGACAGGAAGCGGAGGTAGTACCAGCACGAGCCGGCCCACTGCGGCATCGTGTTGGTGTTGCGGAGCGCCGGCTTGCCGGTCTCCGGATCGGTGGCGTGGAGCCACGCCGTCGCCCGCGCCAGCGGCGGCTGGCCGTCGGGGGTCGGCTTGTACTCGTCGAGGACCGGAAGCTCGACCGGCAGCGCCGCGTCGGGGAGGACCTTGACGGTGCGGTCCTCGTCCTGGAGCTCGATGGTCGGAAACGGCTCGCCCCAGTAGCGCTGGCGCGAGAACAGCCAGTCGCGGAGGCGATAGCGCACGCTCCGGGTGCCGAGGCCGCGCTCCTCGAGCCACGCGATCACCGCGTCCTTGGCGGCGGCGACGTCGAGGCCGTCGAGGAACTGCGAGTTGACGTGCGGGCCGTCGCCGACGTACGGCTCGGCCGCGATGTTGCCGCCCTTGACGACCTCGACGATCGGCAGCTCGAACGTCTTCGCGAAGGCGTAGTCGCGCTCGTCGTGGGCCGGGCACGCGAACACCGCGCCGGTGCCGTAGCCGGCGAGGACGTAGTCGGCGACCCAGACCGGGATCTTGGCGCCGTTGACCGGGTTGATGGCGTACGCCCCGGTGAAGGCGCCGGTCTTGGGCGCGTCGGCGGCCTGGGTCAGGCGGTCGCGCTCCGACTTCTTCGACACCTCCTTGCGGTAGGCGTCGACGGCGGCGCGCTGCGCCGGCGTGGTGATCTCGTCGACCAGCTCGTGCTCGGGGGCGAGCACGACGTAGGTGCCGCCGAACAGCGTGTCGGGGCGGGTCGTGAAGACCTCGATGTGCGGCGCGTCGTAGAACGAGGCGTGGACCTCGCCGGTATCGAGCACGAAGATCGCGTTGGCGCCGACCGAGCGGCCGATCCAGTCGCGCTGCATCTCGAGGGTGCCGTGCGGCCAGTCGAGCCCGACCAGGTCGTCGATGAGGCGGTCGGCGTACTGCGTGATGCGCAGCATCCACTGCTTCATCAGCCGGCGCTCGACGACGTCACCGGTCTCGATGTAGCGGCCGTCCTGGACCTCTTCGTTGGCGAGCACGGTGCCGAGCGCGGGGCAGAAGTTGACGCCGACCTCGGCCTCGTAGGCGAGCCCGCGGTCGAACATCTGCTTGAAGATCCACTGCGTCCACTTGTAGTAGTTGGGCTCGCTGGTGGTGAGCTCGCGCGACCAGTCGTACGACAGGCCGAGCTTCTGCAGCTGGCTCTTGAAGCGGGCGATGTTGCGCGCGGTGATCTCGCGCGGGTGCCGGTTCTCGCGCACCGCCTGGCGCTCGGCGGGCAGGCCGAAGCTGTCCCAGCCCATCACGCGCAGGACGTTGAAGCCCATCGCGCGCCGGGCGCGCGCCACCACGTCGGTGGCGGTGTAGCCCTTGGGATGGCCGACGTGCAGACCGTCCCCGCTCGGGTAGGGGAACATGTCGAGCACGTAGTACTTGGGCCGCGTGCGGTCGGTCGGGGTCGCGAACGTCTTGTCGCGCTCCCACCGCGCCTGCCACTTGGCGTCGATGCTGGTGTGGTCGAATCCGGCCATGGCGAAAACCGCGTACGAGAGGAGAGCTAGCGGAGCGCGGCGACGAGCCGCGCGGTGACGTCCTCGAGGCTGCCGACGCCGTCGACCCGCTTCAGGATGCCCTGGGCCTCGTAGAACGGGATGATCGGCGTGGTCTCGCGGTGGTACTTGTCGAGGCGCTCGGTGCAGGCCTCGACGGTGTCGTCCTTGCGCTGGGTGACGCGCGCGGCGACGTCGGTCGGCGGCGGGTTGTACTTCAGGTGGTAGATGGCGCCGCTGACCGGGTCGGAGCGGCGGCCGGTGACGCGCTCGAGGATGAGCTCGTCCGGCACCTCGACCAGGACGACGGAGTCGAGCTGGACGCCGGCGGCGCGCAGCGCCTTGTCGAGCGCCTCCGCCTGCGGCGTGGTGCGCGGGAAGCCGTCGAGCATGAAGCCGTGGGCGGCGTCGGGCTTGGCGATCCGCTCGAGGATCATCCCGATCACGACGTCGTCGGGCACCAGCTTGCCGGCCTTCATGTAGCCGTCGGCGGCCTTGCCCAGCTCGGTGCCTTCCTTGACCGCGGCGCGCAGCATGTCGCCGCTCGAGATGTGCGGGATCTTGAAGGTGTCGACCAGCCGGGCGGCTTGGGTGCCTTTGCCCGCGCCGGGCGGGCCAACCAGGATCATGCGCATGGGTTCCTCAGGATCGGGCGAGGTGGCATCTTGCCCGCGAACGCGGGCCCGGGCAATGGGCCGGCCGGTCGCGGCACCGCGCCGCGCGCCGCGCGCGCTATCTTGTACGCGAGGCACCATGTGGCTCTTCGAGGCCGGCGACGGCGCGCGCGGCCGGCGCGAGCGCAAGCACAGCGAGCGACACGACGTCGCCGACGGCGACCGACCGCTCGTCTGCCGCGCCTGCGGACACCGGATCACCGACGAGGCGTACCGGATCGAGAAGGGCGGCGGCCACGAGCACACGTTCGTCAACCCGGGCGGCTTCGTGCACCACATCGGCTGCTTCGCGCTCGCCCCCGGCTGCGTCCACCCCGGCGTGCCGGAGACCTTCTTCTCGTGGTTCCCCGGGTGGAGCTGGCAGCTCGCCGAGTGCGGACGCTGCCGCCTGCACATCGGCTGGATCTATCGGTGCGAGGGGGACCACTTTCACGGCCTCGTGCTCGCGCGCATCGGCCCGCCGTGATCGCCGGCACGCAGCCGCGTGACGGGCTCGACTCGGCATCAGTTGAGCATTGCGAAATTCCCGTCACTTCCTCTACGGTGGTCAAACCGCGGAGGGGCGATGCGAATCTGCTGGATTCTTTCGTTCTTTCTAGCAGTTGGAGCCTGTACTGACGACGGATCGCCACCGCCTGACGGCGGTCTGCCGGCCTGCCCCGACCCGCCGCCCGCGCCCGAGGTCGGCTCACCAAGCGGTCATCCCGATCCGCTGGGCGCCACCGCCACCGAGGCCCGCGCCGGCCGGATCCGCGCCGCCGATCTGCCGCCGCTGGCGTCGGGGATGCTCACCTGGGCCGACGGCGACTTCGTCCTCGCCAACGACCGCGTCGCCCTCGTCATCGAGGACGTCGGCGACTCCGATCTGTACGACCCGTGGGGCGGCCGCCCGGTCGGCATGGCGCGCGTCGAGGGCGGCCGCCTGGTCGAGCCGGCCGACTTCGGCGAGCTGTTCCTCCTGACCAGCCGCGCGACGGTGATGACGACTTCGGTGTCGGTCATCGCCGACGGCTCCGACGGCGGCCCCGCCATCGTGCGCGCGGCCGGCCAGATGCAGCCGCTGCCCTTCTTCGACAACATCACCGCCAACTTCTTCCGCGACGCCTTCGCCGGCATGCCGGCGGCGATCGACTACGTGCTGGCCCCCGGCGCCGAGCAGGTCGACGTCGTGTACCGCTACGAATCGGCGCGGCCGCGGCTGTCGTCGTCGGGCGTGGTCATGCACGGCTTCATGTACACCAAGCGGATGCCGTCGTTCGCGCCCGGCCTCGGCTTCACCGACCACATGGACGCGTCGCCGTACTTCGCGCTCGTCGACGACGATGCCACCAGCTGGGCCTATGCCAGCGCCGACATGCCGCTCGGCACCGGCATCAGCGCCTCCGGCTTCATCTCCGGCTTCACCGACCCGTTCCCGATCGCCGCCTGCGCCGAGACCGTGCACCCGCACGCCCGCATCGTCATCGGCGGTCCCGGCCTCGACGGCCTGGTCCAGGCGGTGGCGCGCAGCGACGGCGCCGCGCTGCGCGCGATCACCGGCACCGTCCGCCGCGGCGGCGCCCCGGCCGCCGGCGTCCGCGTTCACGCCACCGACGACACTGGCGCCTACCTGACCCGGACCACCTCCGCCGGCGACGGCAGCTTCGCGCTGCACGTGCCGGCCGCCGCCGGCGTGCGGCTGACCGCGTACCGGACCGGCGACGCCGTGGTCAGCGCCGACGTCGGCCTCGGCGACGCCGCCGAGCTCGAGCTGCCGGCGCAGGGCGCGATCCGGGTCGTCGCCACCGATCCGGCCGGCGCGCGGCTGCCGGTGCGCGTCCAGATCCTGCCCGCCGGCGGCCAGGCCGTCCCCGAGGTGCCGGGCACCTTCGGCGAGCCGGACGCCACGCCGGGGCGGCTGCACGTCGCCTTCCCGATGAGCGGCGAGGTCACGCTGCCGGTGCCGCCCGGGCGCTGGGAGGTCGTGGTGTCGCGCGGCTACGAGTACGAGATCGAGCGCCGCACCGTCGACGTCGCCGCCGGCGCGACCGCGCTGGTCGAGGCCAGCCTCGAGCGCGTCGTCGACACCACCGGCGTCCAGTGCGGCGACTTCCACATCCACACCCTGCGCTCCAACGACTCCGCCGACGACGGCCTGCGCAAGGTGGCGGGCGCGGTCGCCGACGGCCTCGAGCTGCCGGTGCGCAGCGACCACGAGTACGTCGCCGACTTCCGCGCCGAGATCGCCGCCCTCGGCGTCGAGGCGTGGGCCTACCCGATCGCCTCGATCGAGCTCACCAGCATGGAGATCTGGGGCCACATGGGCGTCTTCCCGCTGGTGCCGGACCCGAGCCGGCCCAACTCCGGCGCGCCGCGCTGGCAGCGCTTCCCGACCGCGGCGGCGCCCGAGGTCGCGCTGGCGACGCTGTCGCCCAAGCAGGTCTTCGACGACGTCCGCGCCCGGCCCGAGGCGCCGGTCGTGATCATCAACCACCCGCGCGGCGGCGCCAACTACTTCGACTACGTCGGCTTCGACCCGGTCACCGGCATGGTCGAGCGCACCGCCGACTGGGACCCGGCGTTCACGCTGGTCGAGGTCTTCAACGACTCGGGCTGGCTCGCCAGCCGCAATCGCACCGTCGCCGACTGGCTGGCGCTGGTCCGCTCCGGCCGCCGCGTCTTCGCGGTCGGTTCATCGGACAGCCACGGCATCGCGCGCTCGCCGGTCGGCTACCCGCGCACCTGCGTCGAGCTCGGCAGCGACGACCCGCGCGCGCTCACCGCCGATCGGGTCCGCGATCGCCTCGCCGCCGGCCGCGCCACGGTGTCGGGCGGGATCTTCGTCGACGCTCGGGTCGGCACCGCCGGCCCCGGCGGCACCGCGCGCGGCGTCGGCGCCAGCGCGACCGCGACCGTGACCGTGCAGGCGGCGCGCTGGGTCGACGTCGACGCCATCGACGTCGTCGTCGACGGCGAGACCATCGACACCATCCCGGTCATGCCCGACGACGCCGACCCGGCCAACCCGGTCGTGCGCTGGCGCGGCGAGATCCCGGTCCCGGTCGCCGGCACCGGCAGCTTCGTCGTCATCGCCGCCTACGGCGACGCCCCGCTCGAGCCGGTCCACCCCGGCCGCCTGCCGTTCGGCGTCACCAACCCGATCTTCCTGGCGCCCTGATTGCGATGCGATGATGGCGGCCGCATGCCCGCCTGGCTCGAGAAGCCCTGGACCGCGCTGACCGTCGACGAGCTGTACGGCATCCTGGCCCTGCGCCAGCGCGTGTTCGTGGTCGAGCAGAGCTGCCCGTACCTCGACTGTGACGACGTCGACCGCGACGCGGTGCACCTGTGGACCAGCGACGAGCGCGGCGCGCTCGCCTACCTGCGCATCGTCCCGCCCGGCCGCACGTTCGCCGAGCCGAGCCTGGGCCGGATCGTCACCGCCCCCGAGGTCCGCCGCTCCGGCCTCGGCCGGCTGCTCGTCGCCGAGGGCCTGGCCCGCCTGCGCGCCCTGCACGGCCCGGTGCCGGTCCGGATCGGCGCCCAGAAGTACCTCGAGCGCTTCTATGGCGAGCTCGGCTTCGTCCGGGCCTCGGACGACTACGTCGAGGACGGCATCCCGCACCTCGAGATGGTGCGGGCTCCCTAGTCGACCAGCTGGATCGCGCCCAGCCGCTCGCCCCAGGCCAGGACGCGCCGGGTGATGGCGTCGGCCTCGCCGCGGCGGTCGAGATCGGGCCCGAGGCGGGCGGCGTCGAAGGCGGCGCGGATCTCGGCGTGGTCGTCGCTGATCGCCGGGCGCGCCGCCAGCGCCGACTGCGAGATGCTCAGCATCGGCAGCTCGGGCGCCGGCTGCGGGTCGTCGATCCGCGCCGGATCGATGCAGCTGGCGAAGGTCGCCGCGGCCTGGGCGCGGCGGCCGAGCGGCTCGAGGCCGAAGCGGGCGGTCAGGGTCGCCGCCAGCGACGCGTGCTCGAGGCTGGTCGCGATGCCGGCGCCGCGGCGCACGGTCGGCCCGGCGACCAGGGTCGGGACCCGGAAGCCGAGCTGCTTGAAGTCGTCGTACTCGTCGTCGCAGGTCGGCGGCGCGACGTGGTCGTAGAAGCCGCCGTGCTCGTCGTAGGTGAGCACGAACAGGCAGCGGTTCCACTGCGGCGACGCCGCCAGCGCCTTGAACACGGTCGCGATCAGCGCCTGGCCCATGCGGATGTCGTGCGACGGGTGATCGTCGTTGGCGCCGGCGCCGAAGTACATCGGATCGATCAGCGAGAAGTTGGGCAGGGTGCCGGCCTCGGCGTGCTCGAAGAACTTCTCGATCTTGAGGTTGCCCTGGCTCTTGCCGTAGCCGCCGAACGCCCACGGCACGTCGTGGAAGTAGTTGGTGTGGGTCTTGCCGGCGGCCTGCAGGCGATCGAACACGGTCGGAAGATTGGACACCGGCGCGTTGCCGCGCTGGTTGCGCGAGGTCGCGGCGTGCAGGTAGAAGCGGTTGGGCCAGGTCGGGCCCATCACCGACGCGAAGTAGCGCTGGCAGATCGCCGCGCCGTCGGCGAGCGCGTAGGTGATCGGGAGCTGATCGCGGGTGTGATAGCCCATGACGTCGCTCTGCGAGCCACCGGCGTGAGCGCGCACGAAGCCGTCGTTGCGACCCTCGCCCCACTGCTGGTGACAGGCGTTCCAGCTGTGCGGCGGATCGGCCGGGGTGAAATCCTCGAGCCGGTGGACGTAGATCGACGCGCCGTTGGGATCCGGGTTGCTCTCGGTGCCGACCAGGCCCTCGATGTCGGTCCGGCGCTCGGACAGCGCCAGCGATCCCAGGTAGTGATCGAACGAGCGGTTCTCCATGCAGAGGACGACGAAGGTGTCGATCCCGGCCAGGAGCTGCTCGGTCGGCACCATCGCGTCCGGGGACGGTGGCGGCGCGTCCCGGGGCAACGGCCCGTCGGGAGGCGGCGGCGGTGGCGGCCCGCCTCCGTCCGCGCCGGCGTCGCCGAGGACGAAGCCGGAGGTGTTGGAGCTGCACCCGAGAGCGGCCGAGCCGACGGCCACACCGAGCCCCTTCAGCGCATCGCGTCGCGTGATCCCCACGGCGCGCACTCTAACAATGCCCGAGTGGCGGCCGCATGGCAATCGCGTTGTCTGACGGTTGCTCGCAGCGCGAAGCGACTCACAGCCGATGGCTAACGGTCGCTAGCGGCGATCCAGCGCGTGCCGCACCGCCCGGGCCAGCGCCATCGGCGTGAACGG
>Ga0075429_100005486_pt1 | contig 10922 bp, 5 predicted proteins | sample RhiMetdeltSRZDD3_FD_75295 | JGI IMG/M metagenome (GOLD analysis project Ga0075429, IMG submission 75295) | Populus rhizosphere microbial communities from Tennessee, USA - Rhizosphere MetaG P. deltoides SRZDD3 | ecosystem: Host-associated > Plants > Roots > Rhizosphere > Soil | place: USA...
TCGGCGAAGGACAGTTCGGCCTGGAGCCCTTCGATGTCGGCTTCCATCACGGAGATATGGCGCCTCCGGACCTCGAGACCGTCTTCCTCGACCTCCGCGAGTCGCTGCGTGGCGAGCGCAGCCGCCCGATCGGCCTGCGCAGTCTGGGATACCGCCGCGGCGGTGCGCTGGGTCGTCTCCGCCGTGCGCAGTTCCTCTGGCGGGATCATCCCGCCCTTCGCGAGCGTCTTCCGCAGCTCGAGCTTGCCCCGGGCATCATCGGCCTGGCTCTGCGCGGCCTCGACCTGCGAACTCGCCGCGTCGGAGCGAGCCAGGGCCTGCGCGACCTGGCCGGACAGGCGACGCGCCTCCTGCTCGATCGCCATCCGCTCCACCTCGAGTTCGCGCCTCGCTTTCGTCAGGCGCGACTGCGCGCGCAGGAGGTTCGCCTGCAGCTGCACGTCCTCGAATCGCGCGATGATCTGTCCGGCGCGCACGCGCTGGCCGTTCTCCACCTCGACGCTCTTGACCACGCCGTCGAGCTGCGCGCCCACATTCGTGATGTAGCCCTTCACCTGGGCGGTTCGCGAGATCACGTGTGTCAGCCGGTAGCCCGCCCACAGGACGAGGGGGATCAGCACGACCAGGGCCGCAGCCCCTCCGATCATGGCCACCCGCTCTTGATGCGTGCGTTTGGCCGTGACGCGTCCGACCACCAGGCTGAAGATCGCGCGCGCGGATCGGGGCGGAGCTCCATTCGGAGGCGGCACCTCCTGCTCGTCCGAGCGAACACGTCGAGACCGATCGCGACTCGCTCCGCTTCTCACTGCCTTCCTCCGATCTTCGATCCTGCTCACGCTGCGGCGCTGCGTCCGCGCACCGGGATCACTATCGCGAACCGGCGCCGTGCGCGGCCGCCGCGGGTGCCGGCGGCTGCGGCACCGCCGGGGCGGCCGGACCGAACATGGCCCCGAACACCCTCTCGCCAAGTCCGCCCTTCGCCATGAACTTCCCGAAGTTGTGCGGGATACCCGGAACCTGCTCGCAGGTCACGAGCGGCGGCAGGCCGCGTGCCAGGGCCGCACGCCGCATCGCCGCGGTCCAGTTCCACGCTCGCTCGCGCCGCGTGGTTCCCTGCTGCTGGTCCACCTGCTCGTTCTGGCGCAGGTTCGTCGTCCCCGTGTCGGCCCCGCCGACCAGCACGGTCATGGGAACGCGCAGGAACGCGTCGGGATCGAACCGCAGGCCCGCCCGCTCGCTGCTCGGCCCGGTCCCATAGGGATAGGGCGTCGCGCTGTCCGGGAACGTGTACCAGCCGGCGGAGCCGATCACGGCGTGCGCGATCCGTTCCGGATGCGCCATCGCGTAGCGATGGGCGAACTGCGCCCCGCCCGAGAAACCGAAAATCCGGAACCTCCCCGCATGTGCACCGGTCAGACGGCGCACCTCGGCAAGGATGGAGTCCAGCACCTGGTCGGAGCGTGGCCCTCCTCCCTGCCGGCCCAATCGCTGGTAGTCGCCGTGCCGCAGCTCGTCGAAGAACGGTGCGACGAGCACGACCCCCTGCCGCTCGGCGAACGGGGCGAACAGCGTGGCGTGCTCCTCGACGTTGCGTGACACGCCGTGCGCGGTGACGAACAGCGGGGCGTCCGCGCCGCCCCTGCCCGGGATGTACAGCAGGTACTGTTCGGTCGTGTCCGCGCGTAACGCGCGTCGAACCACCTGCTGCCTGGGGATGAGCGCGCCCGGCTCGGTGCTCCGCACCACCGCCGTCGCGGTGGCCGCCGAAGCCAGCTGCGGCGCGGCGGATCCCGGCCACAGGCCAAGCACCATCGCGAACAGCAGCCCGCGGAACGCCACGCGTCGCCTGGGGCGCGTCACGCGGAGCTCGCCGTGATCGCGGGTCCTCGACCTCTCGCCCGCCCCATCGATCGCGCTTCCGGGCCGATCGATGCCGGCGTGCCTATCCACGTTCGCCTTCCGCGAGCCTCGGCTCGGGTGCCTCCATCGGCACGCCGAACAGCGCCGAGAACACCCGCTCTCCGAGCGCACCCGCCTGCATCAGGCTCGCAAACGCATGATCGCCAGCCGGGATGGACTCGAATGCCACCAGCGGATCGAGACGATGGACTCGAGCCGCGCCGTGCATCGCCTTGACCCAGTTCCGTGCGCGCTCCAGTCGGTTGGCGCCCTGCTGGAGGTTCACCCGGTCCGAGGTGCGCAGGTCTTCGGTCGTGACGTCCTGCTCCCCGACGATCACCGTGATGGGGACCTGCAGGAACTCCTCGGGATCGAATCGCACATCGGGCAGGTCCCGGCTCGCGCGGACACCGTAGGGATAGCGCAGTTCCCCGTCCGGGAACGTGTACCAACCGGCCGAGGCGATCACGGCGCGAGCGACGCGATGCGGATGAGCCATCGCGAAGCGGTGGGCGAACTGCGCGCCGCCCGAGAAGCCGAACAGGTGGATCTTCGTCATGTCGGCGCCCGTGGTCATCGACAGCTCCTCGAGGATCGACTCGAGGATGAGATCGGCCCGCGCTCCCCGGCCCTGCCGGCCGAGCCGCTGGAAGTCGCGTGTGTGCTCCTCCGTGAACAGAGGCGCGACCAGCACCACACCCTGCTCTTCGCAATAGGGCGCGAACAATTCGGCGTGCTCCCGGGCGTTGCGCGACAGGCCATGGACCGTGACGAACACCGGGGCCTGCTGGGCGCCAGAACTGGGGAGGTACACGAAATACAGTTGCGGCGGTTCGGATCGCGAGATGAGCTGAAGCACCTGCTGCGTCGGGAGTTGGTCTCCGTGCTTCAGCCGGACTGCGGCCGCGTGCTTCCGCCTCGGGACGGACCCGTTCGCAGTCCTCACCGGGAACTCTCGGCGGACGTCGCGGCGTCGACGCTCGAGGGCACGAGCGCCGCGACGCGTTCGGTGGCCGTCGCCTCCAGCCTCGGTTCGATCCACACCTTCGCCTTCCGCGCGGCTCTTGTGCGCTGCTTCTCGGGCATGCTCAGGAGCGACAGCGCGGTCTTCGGCTGGGCCAGGTCCTGTCGCGAATAGACCGGCAGCCCGGTGCCCTGGCGCGTCTCGCGGCGCTGGAGCGGTGCCGCGGTGAGCACGCCGCCGAGTGCCAGGAGCGGCAGCCCGCGCTGCCGGAGCCAGGCTTCACCGGCGATCGCTCCCATGGCGTCGCCCGCCGCGAACATCATGCCGGTCACGACCTTCTTGAACACGGACGAGTCGAGCAGCGCTGCGGTCTCCTCCTGCAGCACGCCATCGGCGATCTCGAGCACGATGGCGTCCACTCCCGACCGGGCCAGATGTGCGATCAGCGTCACGAAGATGCGCTGGACCTCGGCCGGCGGCACGAGGTATGTGGACACATGGCCTGCATCGGTGAAATCCAGGACCGGGTGCGCTCCGGCATCCCTCAACAGCCAGGTGTCCCCGCCCGAGCCCGTTCCCGTGATCTTCGCGTACCCGACGCGATAGCCCGCCAGCGTGAGTCCCTTGACGAGGTACGCGCAGGTCTGGGTCTTCCCGGAATCCATGGCCGTCCCGACCACGGCGACGGTCGGCGGATGGTCCGCAGGGAGGCGGTCGACCGACGCCAGCGCGTGGTCGCGCAGGTTCACGACCTGTCCGGCCGGATCCGTGACCAGTCCGAGAGGCGTGATCTGCGTCGCCCCCTTGGTCACGCTGGCGTGCCACGAAAGCGCCTTGGCCGCGACCCCGCCGGCCGCGACGAGATGACACGGTCCCAGTGTCTTCGGGACCACGGCTTCGAACTGGTTCGGCGCGTAGCGATTCCCATACGCGACCACGATCTCGTCGCCGACGAACATCAGCTTACGGCGCCCCTCGGGGAGCTGGAGCCCGGAGTGGTAGCCGATGGAATCGACACGAGCGAGCACGAGATCGCCGGCATGCGGAACGGCCTGGTCGAGCGTCATGCCCGAAGGTCCGGTGCGAACGCGTCGCGTCGTGAAGGCCCAGGAGGCACGACGCAGTCGGGCCAGGTCGGAACGAGCGGAGGAGCGAGTTGCGGGCCGCGGTGTGGAACGCGAGAACTCGAGCATGGGTGGCGGCTCCTGAAGTGCTGGCGTTCGCGCTGCGCACGTCCGTGCGCACGGGCTGAAGCCTGTGGGGGTGCACTCAGTAGAGTGGAGTGTATTCCAGCAACTCCGCGGCCACTTCATACTGTGACTTCAACGCTAATACATGACACCGTGCTTGTCATCGGAAGATATGAGTCGAAGTGTGAAGGCGAGGAGAAGTTATTCATTGCTGACCAGCCGCAATACATTTGCTACCTCGCCACCGTCGAGCGCGTATCTGTGCGGCGGCGAGTGCGTTGCCACAATGGGTCATGAATTCGCAGGCAACACGCGATCGACACTTCAGGCCGTGGTCGAAGCGAGTCGCATGAGGGCCATGAATCCCTAGGAGTTGACTCGCGCGGATTCTTCAGTCCGTTGGCGATTCAAAGCGGCTGAGCGCGCCGATCCACACCTCGTGGTTCGCATGCGAGGGCGTCGGACCCCTCCTGGATCTGCATCAGCCTGGAGGGCCTCGTTCGCATCGCACCCGGCTTCAGCGCGGCAACGGCTCCGCCAGCGCTCGGAGCGCCTGGGTGAGCGCCGGGTCCCCGGGCACGCGACTGATACCGCGCTCGAGCGCCCCTCTCGCCCCGTCCGGATCGTTCGTGTTCAGTCGCACGCGGGCCTCATAGAGATAGCCACGACCGTCCCGGGGAGCGAGCGACTGGGCTTCCCGGAATCGCGCGAGTGCGGCTTCGGTCTGCTGCAATCCGAACTCCACGATCCCGAGCATCAACAAAGGCTCGAGCCGTGCAGCCCCCGTCGCACCGGCCAAAACGGCGCTCGCGGCCTCGCTGGCACCCAGGACATCCCCGCGCGCCAGTCGGGCTCGCGCCTCCGCCAGCGGATCGGCGGCCGGCGGCGCGCTCGCGACGCGCGCACGTTCGTCGGCGAGCAGTGCTGCCAGCGCCGGGAATCCGGCGTCACGCACCTCGGCGAGCACCGGCTCGGCCGCGGCCTCACTCGCGTTCACGAGCCTCCGGCGGGCCCGCCACTCGATCACGGCCGCGAGCGGCCAGTCGGCGAGCGGATTCCCCGGCGGCGGCACCACCGGCGAGGAGAACAGCTTCGCGATGCCCGGATGATGGCTGCCGTAGGCACCGCCCACCTCGATCATGTCACGCGGCGCCTGGTACTCCACGAACGGCCGCTCGTCGGTATTCAGCACCCCGCCTTTTGCGAGCCGGCGCAGGGCGGGGCCCGAGGCCACGTAGAACGCCGCGATCTGCTCGGGCGAGGTCAGCAGCGCGCGCTCATAGGTGGAGCCGAGGTCGGGCGAGCGCAATCGGCCGAGCGAGAGCGTGCGGCCCGGGGGTGCCGCCACCAGCAGGGCATCGGTGGATTCCGACAGGACGAACAGGTGAGCGTCCGGGAACACCTCGAGGAACGAGGCGAGCAGGCTCCGGAACGTCGAAGGCGAAAGCTCATAGAGCTGGAGCCACTGGCAGAAGATCCCGTCTTCACGCAGCCGGGCGCGTGCGCGCCGGTAGAAGTCGACCGTGAACAGATTGTTGACACCCGCGATCCATGGATTGGACGGCTCGGAGATCACGACGCCGTACTCCCCGGCCCCATGCGCGAGCAGTGTGCGCGCGTCCTCCACGTGCAGGGTCACGCGCGGGTCGTCGAGCGGGTCCTTCCCCGCCTCGTGGAAGAACCGGGAGCCCGCGATGACGGCAGGCTCGAGCTCGACGATGTCGGTCGGCCCGGCTCCCGCGGCGAGTGCGGCCGCAGCGGTGACTCCCGAGCCGTGTCCCACGACGAGCGTGCGTGCGCCCGAATCGGCCATCGCGGAGGGAACGAGGCCGAGCAGCACCTGCGTGAGCATGTCGCTCGTGCTCGCGTCCACCTTGCCCCCGACGCGCATCCACAGCTTGCGCCGGTCCTGGTCAGTGACCACGAGGACCGACGCATTGATGCCATCGCGGTAATACAGCACGCGCTGCGCCGCGGCGAGCGCTCGCGTCGGATCGCCGGTTGCGCCGGAGCTGCGGAAAGACTTCAAGAGGTTCTGGGCGCTGAAGGGTCGGTAGGTGCCGAGCGACATGAGCAGCGGATCCCAGCGCGGCGCGGTGAGCCCGCCCAACCCGACGGCGGCGGCGAGGACGGCGGCGACGACGAGTGTCGGGGCCTTCGCTCTGCGCGAGGCCGGTAGCAGGAGTGCCACGACGCCCGCGAGCGCGGCCAGGCTCGAGGCCAACAGGACGACTCCCCGCACACCGAGTGCCGGCAGCAACAGGAAGCCGGTGGCGAGTGAACCGGCGATGGTGCCAGCGGTGTTGACGGCATAGGCCGTCCCCGTGGTGGGACCCGCCTGGCCGCGCTGGAGCAACCGCGTGGCGACCGGGAACGCCGCTCCGAGCAGCAGGCAGGGCACGAACAGGACCATCGCCACGAGTACCAGTTCTCCGGCGATCAGGCCGCTCCACGAGGCACCCGTGCGCTCGCCCAGGTCGAGCATGGCCTTGGGCAGGCCGGCATAAGCGTGCATCGCGGTCACGGCCGAAAGCGCGATCCCGAGCTGGAGCAGCGCGAACCACCACGGCGCCACCGCGCCTCGGGCGAGCAGCGGCGCGATGCCGGCGCTGCCCAGCCCCAGGCCGAGCAGGTAGATCCCCAGCACGGAAGAGAAGGAGTAGACCGATGACCCCAGCACCAGGCCGAACAGCCGGACCCACGCCAGTTGCAGCAGCAGCGCGGTGAACCCGCTGAGCGCGAACAGCCCGGCGAACACCGCGCGCGGCCCTCGAGTCAGCAAGGGTGGGATCGGTGGCGGAGCCTGGCCGTGCGCATCGGACTCCCCGCGTTCGCCGGCGGAACGGAACCACGCGATCGCCGCGGCCAGGAGATTGAGCGACGCGGCGACGAGCGAGGCGGCGGTGAGTCCGAGCCCGGGCAGCAGCAGGTAGCCCGCCAGGACGGAACCCGCCACCGCGCCCAGCGTGTTGATCGAGTATAGCCATGCCAGCCCGGCACCCAGCACACCGCGCTCGGCGCGCGCCACCAGCACGGGGAGCGTCGCACCCATGAGTGCGGCGGGAGGCACGAGCAGCGCCAGCAGCAACGCCACGCGCGCCACCGCGAACACCGGACTCTCGCCGCCGACGGCGCGATAGAGTTGCCCGACGGCGCCGTCCAACGAGCGGAGCACCGGGAGGAGCGCCACCCCCAGCAGCGCCACTCCGAGCTCGAGTACCGCGTACGTGCGTCCGAGCCGGGGACGGCGCGCCAATGGTCCACCCAACACGCGCGCGCCCAGCGCCAGTCCACCCAGGAACGCCGCGACGACGGTGGCCACCGACTGGAGCGAGCTGCCCAGCAGGTAGGCGAGCTGCTTGCTCCAGACCACCTCGTAGATGAGCCCGGCTGCACCCGAGAACAGGAAACAGACGACGACCCAGAGTGGCAGCGGGCGGCTGCCGCCGGGGGAGCGAAGGCTGGTGCGTGGCGAGGTCATGAATCGTCCAGTCTAGCGGCAACGCGGTCGAGACGCAGCCGACATCCATCCGAAGTTGAGCGGTCCGCCGAGCCGGGGGTACCCTGCCCACCGGTGCCCGATCCCATGGGTGACGCGCGAGCCTCGCCGCGAGACGCGAGCGCGATCCGAGGGTGCCGCGATGGACAGGCTGCTCCAGCTCTTGCGTCGGAAGCGCGTGTGGATCCCGCTTGCCCTGTTCGCGGCGTACGCGCTGGCCGGATTCTTCGTCCTGCCCGGGATCCTGCGCACGCAGATCGTGAAGGGCATCCACGACGGCATGAAGCGCGAGGCGAAGCTGGACCGGGTCCGGTTCAATCCGCTCATCCTGTCGCTGACACTCGAGGGCTTCGAGCTCAAGGATCCCGACGGCACCACGTTCATCGCGTTCAGCAAGCTCTACATGGACGTGCAGTTGTCGAGCGTGTTGCGCTGGGCACTCACGTTCCGCGAGTTCCGCCTGGACCAGCCGCGCGTGCACGTGCGGCTCCTGCCTGACGGCAAGCCGAACTTCCAGGACCTGATCCCGACCGAGTCGGGCAAACCGCCGCGTGTGGTGGTCGGAAGATTCGCGGTGAACCAGGGCGAGATGCGCGTCACGAACCTCATGCCCACCGACCCCGAGGAGTCCACGCTCGCCCCGATCGACCTGCTGCTCGAGAACTTCACGACCATCCCGCAGAAAGAGGGCCGTTACCGCATCGCTGCCAAGGACCAGGGCCAGGGCACGTGGGAATGGAACGGGGAGCTCACATTCGAGCCGCTCCACTCTGCGGGTGTGTTCGAGATCACGGGTTCGCGGCTCAAGGCGTTCGGGGCGATCCTGCGCAAGCGCACGGGATTCGAGGTCGCCGACGGACGATTCGGCTGCCGGTTGCAGTACGCGGTGGACGTGCATGGCGACAGCCTGGTCGCCCGGGTCGACGACTCGTGGCTGAAGCTCACGCAGTTCGCGCTGCGCGAGCCGCACGGGAGCGAGGACCTGCTGAGCTTCGACACGCTGGCCGTTTCGGGCATCGAGCTCGCCTACCCGGCGCAGACGGCCGCGATCCGCCAGGTGCTGCTCGCGGGCACGAAGGTTCGCGCCTGGTTGGAGCCCGACTCCACGCTCAACTGGCAGTCGTTGCTCGCCGCTTCGGCGGCGTCCGCGGCGCCCACCGGAAGCACCCCGCCGAGCGACACGACTTCGGTCGCGACCCCTGCCGGCCTGGCGGGCAGCACGCGTCCGGCGCCACCGGAATGGCGCGTGGTGCTGCAAGAGCTGGCCGTGCGCGACCTGGGCGTGCGGTTCTCCGATCGCACGCTCGACCCACCGTTCGAGGTCTCGGTCGCGCCCGTCCACGTGACATTGCGGGACATCAGCAACGCGCCCGGCGCGCGCTTCGCCCTGCAGTCGGACGTCACGATCGCCGAGCAGGGGCGCTTGGCACTCACCGGCTCCGTCGGCGCGCTGCCTCCGGCGGCCGATCTCGAGCTCCAGCTTGCCGACCTGCCGCTGCCGATCTTCCAGCCCTACTTGAACCCGATCGCGAAACTGCTGGTCTCGAGCGGCGGCCTGAGTGTGAAGGGCTCGCTCCGGTATCGCGACGCGAAGCCGGTCCCGGATGTGGCGTTTCATGGGAGTGTTCAGTCGCGGCGGCTGCTCACGCGCGACCGGCGTGACAACGAGCGGTTCTTGGCCTGGAGCGCCCTCGACATCAGCGGCATCGAGGCCTCGCCCGCCAGTGTCGAGATCGGGGCGGTGAAGCTCACCGAGCCGTTCGCGAAGATCCTCATCCGCCGCGATCGCACCACCAACGTGCAGGAGATCCTCGGCATGCCGATGCCCGATTCGGCCGCTGCGGCCAGCTCCCCATCGCCACCGAGCAAGAAGGGCAAGAAGCACGCTGGACCTACCCCGGCGAAAGCGGCCACCCCCAAGCCCTCCGAAGCACTCGAGGCGATGAAGGCCTCGCCCGCTCCTTCCCTCCCGGTCAAGGTCGGGCGCATCGAGGTCGTGAATGGCTCCGCCGACTTCGCCGATCTCTCGCTCGTCCTGCCGTTCGCCGCGCGCATCGAGCAGCTTTCGGGCCACGTCACGCAGCTGTCGTCGCGCTCGTCGGGCCGGGCGGATGTCGTCCTCGACGGCAGGCTGCAGCCGAGCGGCACCGTGCACGTGGGCGGCGGCGTGGATCCCTGGGCGAGCGACACGCTCCTGGACCTCGACGTCGCGTTCCGGGACTTCAGCATGCCGGCGCTCACACCCTACGCGGGTCAGTTCCTGGGGCGAGAGATCGACAAGGGGCGCATGACGCTCGACCTGGGCTACCGGCTCACGGGGAGGCAGCTGACGGGAGCGAACAAGATCGTGCTGGACGAGTTCGAGCTGGGCAAGAAGGTCGAGAGCCCCGAGGCGACCAAGCTGCCGGTCGGCCTGGCGATCGCCATCCTCAAGGACAGGAACGGCCGCATCGACCTCGACGTTCCGGTCGAGGGCGATCTGGACGATCCGGAGTTCCGGCTCGGCAAGGTGATCTGGAACTTCATCATGAGCCTGCTCAAGAAGATCGCCACCGCGCCATTCGCGTTGCTGGGCGGGCTGTTCGGCGGAGGCGGTGGCGAAGAGCTGGGTCAGGTGTCGTTCGAGCCGGGCGCCAGCGCGCTGGCCGCGGAGCAGGCGGAGAGCCTGGACAAGCTCTCGAAGGCGCTCACCGAACGGCCGAAGCTGAACCTCGAGGTGCGCGGCAGCTCCGATGCTGCCGCGGACGGCGACGCCATCCGCGCGGCCAAGTTCGCGGCGCTGGCCGCGGAACGTCTGGCAGCCGACCCGAAGAAGTACGGCACCACGATCGGCTACTCCGCGCGGCTGCTCGAGGATCTCTACGCCACCCGATTCGGCAAGGAGGCGCTCACGAACCTGCGCGAGGCGCATGTCACGACGGCGGGCGCGCTGCCCGCGAGCGATCCGCTGCACAAGGCCGGGTCGGGCAAGAGGATCGTGAACGTGCCGGCGATGAGCACCGCGATCCAGGACACGCTCACCTCGCTGCAGACCGCCGATGCTGCGGATCTGCTCGCGCTGGCCAATGCGCGCGCGCTGGCGGTCAAGACTCGATTGCTCGCCCAGGGGATCGCGGAATCCCGAATCTACCTGACGGATCCCGCGCCGGGCCAGGTGGTGGAGGGCAGGGTGAGGATGGAGCTGACGCTCACCGACTAGTCAGCGCCCGTGGCTCTCCCCCGCCACCACATTGACCTCGGCACCCAGCAAGATGAAGAACGAGGTGAGGTACATCCACGTCAGCAGGATGACGACCGCACCGATGCCGCCGTACATCACGTTGTAGCGGCCGAACTGCGAGACGTAGGACGAGAACCCGAGCGAGGCCAC
>Ga0075429_100005489_pt1 | contig 10917 bp, 10 predicted proteins | sample RhiMetdeltSRZDD3_FD_75295 | JGI IMG/M metagenome (GOLD analysis project Ga0075429, IMG submission 75295) | Populus rhizosphere microbial communities from Tennessee, USA - Rhizosphere MetaG P. deltoides SRZDD3 | ecosystem: Host-associated > Plants > Roots > Rhizosphere > Soil | place: USA...
CCTCCGCTAACTTTTTAAATCCCGCCAGCGATCCTTTCGCAACGGGGGAGGAGATTGGGGCTTTTTAAAGTGTGACGGTAGCGAATAATGCGGATGTGGTGTAACCGGTCTTCCTGCGGTTTATTCTCTTCGGATCGGTATTTTAATATAACTATTATTATACCATTTTATCCGCAGAGGTTCTTTCGCATCCAGAATGGTTTCATCACTTACATCTTTGCCGGTGCCATAATTAATCTGGGCATCAGAATTTTTATTGATATTTAAAACGACCAGTAACCGGCTTCCCTTGCTAAGTTGCCTGCTTACCATGCGTGTTCTGTCAAAAGGAATCGTTTCAACATTGCCAGGCGTTAACAATTTTCTATTGTTCATGTCTTTTGCGTAACTGGCTCGACCCAAAAAGTATGACAAATGAAAATATTTTCCATCCGGCATTACTTCATATAACACAACAGCTATGTCCATATCCTTTTTGTTAATGCTTGCTTTGAGTTCTCCGGTGAACATGCCATCAATAGAAAATGGTTCGTTGATCGGTTCGCTGATAAAAAACAATCCGCTGGTATCAATAAGTTCCGGCTTGATGATGGGATAAGGATAGTATTCGGTATTGTTTGCGGTTTTTCTATCTGCAAGGTCTACTTCCTGCTCAATAAAACATTGCTTAACTGGTTTTTTTGAAGAAAGATTATACTTATTACCTGACTTTGTTTCTGCAAGATAAAAGGTGATCGTTTCATTGGCCATTTTCTCTAATGAAGGCGCATGTCTCCAAAGGTTGGCACCCATTACTTCATAATTGACTTTATCTTTTATTAGTGCTGGTTTTTTCCCATCTTTCAATATATGATCTAACCATTGATAGGTTATTTCCCTTGTGTTGATCAGGGCTATGGGGTCAACAGTGTAATCACGCAAAACCGGAGTGCCGCCACGCTGCGCTCCAAAATGATCATAAGGACCAATGATCAAATAATGGTTGGCGGTCTTGTTGTATTTGTAATGTTCCCTGAGATAATGCAATGCAGATCCCTGGCCATCGTCATAATATCCTGTGATCGTTAAGACCGGGATGTTTATTTTAGTGTATTCATCTTTATAAGGTACCATATTCTGCCAATACTTGTCGTACCCGGGATGTTGCAACCAACGTTGCAGCCATTTATTTGGCATGCCATCTACACTGTCTATTTTTCGATAAGCTACACCGCTTGCATACCATTTTTCCTGCATCGCATTCCACCGCTGTCGTTGATTGTAGGTTTCAAAATCGAGATATTTATTATTCGTAACAAAAAACGCCCAGCCGTAATTGGCATTTAAGAACACGTTATTTTCCATGGGCAAACCCAGGCCGGGTATTGCCGCCACGTAAGGCACAATCGTTTTAAGCGCTGGATGTATATTTTTTGTTGCGGCCCACTGCGTGTAACCCGAATAACTTCCACCATACATACCAACTTTACCATTGCACCATGATTGCTTGCTTATCCAATCAATGATGGCATTCACATCTTTTGTTTCATGCTCGTAAGGTTCTATTGCATCGGGACTAAGACGTTTGCCACGGGTGTCCGCAACCACTCCCACATATCCATAGGCTGCTGATTGCTTGGCTTCATAGAAATTTTGATCGAGGTTAGCATATATTGTAACAAACAAGGCAGCTGGCTGTCGCGTTGTGATACCTTTTCTCCTAACTACCACGGCTGAAAGAGTTGCTCCTTCTTTGGTTTTTATTAGTACACTGTCTTCAATAATATAACGCCTGTCATCATCTTCTTTTAACAACAGTTTGGCAAGCGGTTCGATATTTTTATATGCCTGGAAAACATAGTAGTTCCTACTCAGATCAATTGCATCCTGAATGTTCAGACTGTCTTTTTCTTTAACATTCAATAATGATCGTTGAAGTCTTGATTGCAATTCTTCAACCCCGTTCAGGGTCAGGAACGCCGTATAGATATACGAGGCGCTTTTATCATCCAGCTGGTTAAACAATGCATTAAATAAAGGAGTAAAAGTTTCCTTAAAGGATAAACCTGTTGCAGCTTGTTTTGATTTTGCTTTAGAATATAGTTTATGCTGGATGTATAATAGGTCTGCATATGGATCACCTTCTTTAGAAATACTGCGTAGAGCCTCTATTGTGGCTTCGGCCTCTGCATATTTCCCGGCGATTATTTGCAGCCTGAATAAATTATTCAGGTAATTCCTGCGACTATCGTCTTTATAATTTGCGATCAAATGTTCAGCCAGTACAGGCATAGCCCTTGACAATGCGACACTGTCGGTAATAGCTGCTTTGGGAAAGTAAAACTGTTGAGCTGTTGTACAAACATAAATACCGATGCAGAAAAACAGAAAGCTGACTATTTTTTTCATATGTTGTGTTTATCAATTTGTATTTGCGCTAGATACCATTCAGGTTTTTGAATTTCACAGATTGGCGGCTTGATACATCCAGCAGCTCACCTGTATTCAGACTTATTTTAAGCCTGCCTTTTGACATTGAATGGATCTCCCGGATATAATGAGTGTTTATGATCTGGGTTCTGCTGATCCTGAAAAAAAGAATGGGATCCAATATTTCTTCCCATTGCCTGAGTGAGCGTTTCAGCAATGCCTTTTTATTTTCAAAATACAAACGGGAATAATTGTCCACCGACTCGATCAAATAAATTTTGTTCAATTGAATAAAATGATATTTCTCTCCATCCTTAATAAAGATCTGCCGGTCCGACATCTTAGATTTATTCAGTGCATGTTTTTGATGTATACTGGCGCGGATCTTTTCAATCGCTTTTGCAAAACGTTCTTCACGGATTGGTTTCATCAGGTAATCCAGGGCATTTATTTCAAAAGCCTGCACAGCATATTGATTAAAAGCTGTAGTGAAGATCACAGCCGGTACTTCATCCAAAGACTCCAATAAATCAAACCCAGATTTTTCAGGCATTTGAATGTCCAAAAAAATCAGATCCGGATTTTTGGTTTCGATTTGTTCCCTGGCCTCATCAGCATTTCTTGCTTCCCCGATAATTTCAAAATCTGCATAATTTTTTAATGCTCTTTTCAACTCTTCCCGCGATGAGCGTTCATCATCAATAACTATTACCTGGACCTTGTTCATACAACTGGAATTAAAATAGTTGCTAAAACGGATTCACCCCGAAACTCAGTAATATCAAATGTTGCTTTCCCGTTGAACTGCAATTTTAGCCGCTCTTTCAAATTTTTTAGTCCCAGTCCTAACGGCTTTTTTTCTCCATTTAATTTCCCTGAATTTTGAACACTGATCTTTAAGGCGTCGTCATTCTTTTCTACTTTTACTTCTATAAGGCCTCCTTCTTTTCTTTTATCTATTCCATGTTTGATTGCGTTTTCAACCAGCGCCTGGATGCTTAAAGGGGGGATCAATATTTTTGTCAGCTGTTCATCCGCTATAATATTTACCTGTAAACGTTCTTCAAACCTTAGTTTTTCCAATTCGAGATAATCCTTTACAAAGTTTATTTCCTCTTGAAGCGGGATCAACTTATCCTCTTTGCCATAAAGAGAATTCCGAAGAAGGTCGGATAACAGATCAATTGCTCTTCTTGCAGAAGCGGGATTTTCGGCCACTAAAAATTTAATATTGTTTAACGAATTGAAAAAGAAATGAGGATTGAGTTGAGCAGAGAGATTACTTATTTGAGCGTCTTTTGTAATGATAGATAACCGCGCATTTTCTTTTACGGCATTTATCTCCCGTTGCGCATAGTGATAAAGATGATAGGCTAATACCCAGATGGACATAAGCCTTACTCCTGTAATAAAAAGCGTTAACCTTAAAGATTCAAAAAACATCCAAAAAGATTCATGGAAATCCGGGATAAAACAAATGCGTACTATATAAAGTTTAATGGCGATGAGTGCCATGAAAAGCAGTCCCAATATAAAAATGGCGGGAGCAATTCTCAGGGCCAGGGCCTTCAGGTTTAATCGTTGCCAGTTTCTTTTAAGTGCAAAATTCCGGTAGGAATGAGTGATCAAAATACAAACAACCAAGTCGCCGATAAAATCAAAGATTAATTGCGGGTAGGTGAAACCATTGCCGGCTATACCTGTATAGCTCCAATATAAACTTGCGACAATCCAACCGGTCAGCTGGCATTTCCAATAGAGTGATAGGGGCATATTGATTTTCATTTTTTCAACTTTAGTCCTTTAAAAGTAAAATAATTACATTCTTTTCTTGCTAAAAAAGGAAAGTACAGGAGCGAAGAATACCGGTGGATGAGCGTAGGGCAAATGTCTAAGATCTTTCAAATGGCCATTGCTGTTGTCACCATTCCAACAGATGTAGGTATGGTTTGGCCAAAAGATATAATATCACCAACAACAGGGTAGGCACATGTATCCAAATTCCTTTTACTTTCTTAACTTCCAAAGAAATTGATGCTGCAAGAAGGAGAAAGGGAATTAGGGGAAATGCAGAAGATATTAAAACGGTGAGTAAGTCATACGAATATTGCCCACGCAGGATAATAAGCTGCCGGATCAATTGGTAAAGAAAAAGGGAGACGAATGCTACGACCGTTGACGCAATTGTCAAATTGAGAACTGAGGTTTGTTTGCGGACTTTTAGTAAATTTTTTTGTAAAAAGATAAAAATGATAATAAAGGAAATAAAGATTAAAACCCCGTAAACTCTGGTTTCCGTGCCGGGAATAAACTCTGGTATATTAAACTGAGAAAAATCAACTAACCACAGGATAAACAGGAGTGTTGCCAGGCCAATTGAGATAAATAAAATGATAAGCCTACTCGTCTTCGATTCATTTACTTCATTGGCGGAGTTCTCTGTCACTAAATTGTTTTATAAAGATCAACGCTTATTGTCGGTGAAATTGATGCGGACCTATTTATCATACTTTGGCTGATATAACTGCACATAAAAATCACCTGGCATTAAGAAATGGATAACAAACCCATAACCATGATCCTCAATTTCTCCTTTGAACTTTACCCCTTTTGCTTTTAGTTCATCAACGGTGCGATAAATATCGTCACAGTAAAAAGAAATATCATGAGTGCCCGACGGTGCTCCATCTTCTTCATTAGCAGGATGACAGCCCATATCAGCTTCCGGCAAATCAAATATCAGCCAGCCGCCGCCGACATCAGTTGCTTTAAAACCAAGTTTATCACGCAAAAAATCCCTTAGGCCTGGCGCATCAGCGCTATAAAACATGGTATGAACTCCTTTTATCATTACTTCCTATTGATGTAGATATTTATTCGGCACATTGGCAGAGCTGTAATTAATCCCGTAAGCATGTTTAAGCAAAAGAGAGACAGTTTGAGAAATGGTTTTTTCATTACGATGCATCTGTGGCAATAATCCCATCATCGCATAGTTGATTGGATTAACAGCGGGGATGAATGTTTCCCATGGATATCCTTTTCCCCAGATAAGCCCGGGCAGTGTGATCTTGAGATCAGCATTTTTTTCGAGAAGTAACTGCATCATGTCAGCAGATGCGTTACTGTTTTGATTGACGGTATGAAAGATGGGTGTTTGTCCGCCAAATCGAAACTCATCGAATCCAGCTGCCGCATTCACGTCAGCACCGTGTTTAAAAAGAATTTCTGCACATGCCACATGGTTAAACTCTGCGCAAATATGAAGAAGTGTGGCCTGGTGAAGAGGGGTGTAGGCACAACGAAGCGAGTACTTTTTTGAAACAAGTTGTTTGTCATTGATAATAAGTTGGCCGAGTTGTTTTGGATCGTCAACAAGAACCGCAAGTAGCGCTTTGTCTTCAAAATTCAAACCATGATCTATAAAAGTTCTTACACACTCTTTGAATTTCGGCCCCCGGCCATATTCGCTGGTTAATTCATAGATCAATGGCTCATTTTTGAAAATTTCATTTGGACTAAGGCCATTTTCAAAACATTTCCTGATGCCTTCCACATCATGGCCCTCAATTAACCCTATTATTTCATCAAGCATGGTCATAGCAAATAAGAATGTCTTGTTCGTGCGGAATTAGCCTCCCACCATGATAACAAAAACCTGTTCCTGTATCACTTTAGAATTTACGGTGACTCCATTTTTCTTTGCCGGTACCCATTTCGGAGATAATTTTAATAACCGTATTACTTCTTCTTCAAAACCGTGTTTAAATTTTGTTACGGGCTCAAAATCTTTAAGTGAACCATCTCTTGTTACTGTAAATTTTATCTTCACTTTGTATGTTCCTTTCTTGGCGCCATTTTCAACTCCAGCATTCGGGTTCAAATTTTTTTCTACAAACTTGTTCCAGGCGGGTTTGCCACCGGGAAAACTGGCAAGTGTATCGACTGTTTCATAAAATGTGTTGTCCTCAGTATTTGATATAGTATCGGTTGATTGTGAAAAAATAAAAAATGAATTTAAAAGGATGATTGAAAACAGGATTGCTCTTTTCATAAAAAGGTATTGGTGTTTCAATGATGACCGGCAGATAAAAAATATTATTACTAAAGATAAAGCTTATTTAAGGGGTTGCCATCTTTTTCAGATCCCGCCAGCGATAGCAACCATCAAATGTTCCCTTTTCAGAATATATTCTTTCACCACCCATCGCTTCATGAAAGTTGGACGAAGGATTTTGTGGTACTCCAAACAAAAACATATCATTTACCCCTTGACTTAAAAACCGCTGCACAACAAGCCTGAACAATTTCTTTCCTAACCCGAGTCGCTGATAATCGCTGAGCAAATAAATTTTATTCAGATCGCCATGAAGTTGAGAAGAATTTTCATCCTTATTGATTTTCCCTTTTGCAAATCCTACCAGTTCGTTGTTTTTATTAGCAATTACAATACAAAACCAGCTTCCATCATTTTCTTCGGCGAATGCTTTGCGCCATTGATGTTGTCTCAATGGGATATTGGGATTTTTGGCATTATAAGTTTGCGCCCATGTCATTGCATGCAGTTTCCCGAGTTCAGGAATGTCTTGTTCCATTGCATCTCTGAAAGTAAATGAATCAATTGTCTCGCTACGTTCCTGTAATTTTTTCAGATTAGCTCTCTTTGATGGTCTTTTGAGGCCATTGAGAAAGCGAAAAATACTATTGATCAAGTTTTTCATCGTGAAGAAAACTTCAGCATTATTGTCATGCACTTTATACCATCCTATTTATACTCATACACCACATATCCCCATGGCTCGATCTTCCATTCTTTGTCACTTAATGGCTCATTGGTTCCCATAAACACATTATTAGGATTGCCATGCAGGTCCTTGTCAGTGACTTTTATTGTCTGTTCAGTTTTAGAAAGATTAAGGATTACGAAAACTTTTTTACCATCTTTTTCTCTTACATAAGAGTAGACAACTTTTGGATCGCCGGCATTTATTTTTCTATAAGATGCGTCAGCCGCAAGCGCAACATTGTTCTTTCTAAGTTCAAGCAAAGTCTTATAAAACTTTTCTCTTCCTAATTTGGTGAAAACAATTGTGTCTTTTTCAAAAAAGGAAATAGCTCTTAGCACAGGTACTTCCTGTCCACTATAAATAAGAGGCACGCCACGATAAAATGTTTGTGATAAAACTGCAAACGGCGCATGAATTGCTCCCGGCATTGTCCCATAGTCTGCTTTATTCCAACTGTTCTCATCATGATTGCTGGTGAAATACATTTGCATTGCATTTTTAGGGTAACTGCTGTCAAGCTTCATCAGAACTGAATCAATGGATAAAGCATTCTTTTTATTCTTTGCAATGGACACAGTGGTATGAAATAACTCCCATCCATAGTCCATATCAAATCCCGCATCAAATATCCAACTGCCTTGTCCTTCTGCGAGCATAAATACTTTTTTAACTTTATTCAGTTCGGTGATCGTATGTTTCCAGAATGCTGATTGATATTTTTCTGTGTGATCACAGCGAAAACCATCAATATTTGTCTCGGCCACCCAAAATTTCATGGATGATGTCATGCTGTCCTGCATCTCTTTATTGTCGAAATCCAAAACCCTTATGTCTGTCCAGTCAAATTTCCATGTAGGCTTACCAGTACTATCCTTCTTGTAAAAATGCGAATGTGTATTTAGCCAGGGATGATCGGCTCCTGTGTGATTAGGCACCCAGTCTATGATAACTTTAAATCCCTTATCATGAGCAGCATTCACCAGGTTTTTCCAATCCTGCATGGTTCCAAACTCGGGATTGACTTCCCTGTAATTTGCCACGGCATAATAACTTCCCAGTGTACCTTTTCTCTCCGTTTTGCTGATCGGATGAACAGGCATAAACCAAAGTGTTTGCACCCCTATTTCTTTTAGTCTATCCAGATGTTTTGCAAAAGCATTAAAAGTTCCTTCAGGAGTATATTGACGAACATTTACTTCATAAATATTTCCCTGCATGATCCATTCAGGATGAACAACAGGTTTTAACGCTGAGCTTTCAATCGGCTTATCATCTTTTTCTTTACAGGAAAAAATTACGAGTGGTAATAAAAGATGAAAGAAAAGTTTTTTCATATTGCATTTTTTTAATGAGACTCTGCAACAATACTGAGGAAAATTAGTTCTTTCATTCGTAATGAAAAAATGCAGAAGTTTGCACCATGCAGATCCATGAAAATTTCCCCCTCGGACCCTACAATACTTTTCGCATTAATGCAAAAGCAAGGTTTTTCAGTTTTTTTTCAATCGTGGAAGAGTTGGAAGAGGACCTGATGATCTATTCCGAATATCCCATCTTCATTTTGGGCGGCGGCAGTAATATTTTGTTTACAAAAGACTATGACGGATGTGTTTTGAAGAATGAGATCAAAGGCATCGAGCTTCAACATGAAGATGAAGAGCACGTGTATGTAAAAGTAGGGGCCGGGGAGAATTGGCATCAATTCGTTTTGCATTGTATCGATCATAATTGGGCCGGCGTTGAAAATCTTTCGCTGATCCCGGGGAATGTCGGTGCATCTCCGATACAAAATATAGGAGCGTATGGGGTTGAGCTGGATGATGTGTTCTGGAGTCTTGAAGCATTTCATATCTATGACAGAAGAATTCACAATTTCACGAGAGCCGATTGTGAGTTTGGTTATCGCGACAGTGTTTTTAAGAACCGGTATAAAGATGAGTTTGTTATTTTATCGGTAACACTTCAATTAAGAAAGAAACCAATTTTTCATACAAGTTATGGGGCCATCACTGAAGAACTCGAAAAAATGGGAATGAAAGAGCTAAGTATAAAAGCCATCTCACAGGCTGTAATAAATATTCGCCGTTCTAAATTACCCGATCCGGATGAAATTCCAAATGCAGGAAGTTTTTTTAAAAATCCTGAAGTGCCGACGGAAAAATATGAAGAACTAAAAACAAAATTCCCCAATATAGTAGCCTATCCATTAGTAAAAGCAACTGTAAAGCTTGCCGCAGGGTGGATGATCGAGCAATGCGGATGGAAAGGGTATCGTAAAGGCGATGCAGGTTGTCATGCAAAGCAAGCTTTGGTATTGGTTAATTACGGCAATGCAAAAGGTGAAGAGATCTATGAATTGAGTGAAGAAATTTTGCTAAGTGTAGATAAAAAATTTGGTGTGTTGCTGGAAAGAGAAGTGAATGTGATTTAAACTTTTCTTTATGAGCATATTCCTATGCTGATGAAATATTTTTTATCGCTTATCCTGTTATTTTGTAACCCCCTGTTTTCTCAAGAGCACATCCGGAACAATCCCAAAACATTAATTGCTGAATTTGGAAAAAACAGGTCAGTCTTTAATCTTCTCTACGACCGGAGCATATGTTTGATATGGTATTATCTTAAATAGGGAAAGAGCTAAGTAAAATCTTCCCCATCATCCTCTTCTTCACTTGTTTTTATGCCACCAAGATTCAGCATAGAGCCCATCAGGTCTTTAAACTCTATTTTTCCTTCAATAACTTTTTTACTGATCATTGAATAAGCAGAAAGTCCATGCAGCACAAATTCCATCAATAAAGCAGTTTCTTTTTCATTTGCGCCTTTGTAAAATTTCTTCACCATGGCATGTAACCCATCTACCTTGTACAATTGCACAAGCTTTTCATCATCTTTTGTATTAAAGAAAAGGTTTACCTGGTTGCCTTTATCAAACCAATTAATGATGGAGCGGTAAGGATTCTCATCTCTTGAAGGTTCTTCCACATTTTTTGGTCGCATTCTTTTTTTCAGCACCTCAGGATTTGGAAAATAATTTGCAAACTGCGAACGGATCGCTTTATCCAATAAATTCATGGCAACCTGGTAAGGGCCTTCCTGCTCACCTTCATATACTAATTCAATTTTTCCGGTAATTGAGGGAATGATACCTGCAAGATCACTGAGCCATATTTGTGTTTGGCTTTCATTATTTACTATTGCCCTTCTCTCTGCAGCACTTACAGCATTTTCATAAGCTGAAATAGTAAGCCTTGCACTTACACCACTTTTTTTATCTACAAATTCACTTGCTCTTGCTTCAAATGCTACTTGCTCGATCAATCTTTTCACCAGATCGCTGATCTTGATTTTGGTTTTCTGATCTTCAGCGATGACAGCTTCCTGCTCTGTTATTTCAAGAGCTGTTTCCAGGGTTTTTGGATAATGTGTTAATATCTGGCTTTCGATACGATCTTTCAGTGGTGTTACTATAGAACCACGATTTGTATAATCTTCAGGATTGGCCGTGAACACAAATAATATATCAAGCGGTAGCCGCAATTTGAATCCACGTATCTGCACATCACCTTCTTCTAAAATATTGAACAACGCAACCTGTATGCGAGCCTGTAGATCAGGCAGCTCATTAATTACAAAAATGCCACGATTACTTTTTGGAATGATGCCATAATGGATCACCCTTTCATCAGCAAAACTTAATTTCAGGTTTGCCGCTTTGATC
>Ga0075429_100005492_pt1 | contig 10915 bp, 3 predicted proteins | sample RhiMetdeltSRZDD3_FD_75295 | JGI IMG/M metagenome (GOLD analysis project Ga0075429, IMG submission 75295) | Populus rhizosphere microbial communities from Tennessee, USA - Rhizosphere MetaG P. deltoides SRZDD3 | ecosystem: Host-associated > Plants > Roots > Rhizosphere > Soil | place: USA...
AAGACCCGGGCTACGGGTGAAGGGATGCGACGATTCATCCATCGATTGCTCAACGTCATCCGCTCGCGCCGCGGTGACGAGGAACTCACTCGTGAGGTCACGTCTCACCTCGCGTTGATCGAAGACGAGTATCGCCGCCGTGGCATGTCTGGCGATGAGGCCAGGCTCGCCGCCCGGCGTGCGATCGGGAGTGTTGCGCTTGTGCAGGATCTGCACCGTGACGCGCGGTCGTTCGCCTGGGTGGATGACCTGCGTCGCGACATCCGGCACGCGCTGCGGCGACTTCGCCAAGCCCCTGGTTTTGCCGCCGCCGCGATTCTGACCCTGGGCCTCGGCATCGCCGTCAACAACACGTTTTTCACGCTGGTCAACGCGATCTGCCTGAGAGGGATTCCGATTGAAGCACCGGAACGCGTGTTGTCCATTGTGACGAATGACTCGCAAGGGCGCCCTGGCAACCTGTCGTATGCGGAGTTCGACACGCTGCGAGCTGCGAAGAGGAGCTTCGGCGGTGTCGCGGCGTTCATCAATGCGCCGGTGACGCTCGCCGACGAGGACCGCGCAGCCGATCGCGTGATGGGCGCGCATATTTCGGCCGCGGGATTCGAGCAGTTTCGCGAGCTTCCGATTCTTGGCCGCACCTTCCAGGCGGCTGATGACCGGCCTGGCGCTCCCGCCGTGGTCGTGCTCGGAGGCGGTGTGTGGCGGACCCGCTATGGCGCCGATCCCGCCATCATCGGCCGCACCATCGTCGTGAACGGCACTCCCTCGAATGTGATCGGGGTGATGGCGGATGCATTCCGGTTTCCGCAGAACACAGAGGTCTGGCAGCCGCTCGGACCGATGCCCGGCCTGCCCAGCCAGCGGCGTGAGGTGCGGACGCTGTTCGTTTTCGGCCGCCTGGCCCCCGACGCGAGCGCCGATCAAGCACGTGCGGAAGTGGAGGCCTTCGGGGACGTCTGGGCCAGAGAGTTCCCCGAGAGCAATCGTGGAATCCGTGCGACAACCGTTCCGATCAACGAACGGATGAACGGCCGCATCACCGAACGCACCTGGATTGCCTTTATCACGGCGGGCGCCCTGGTCCTGCTCATTGCTTGTGCGAATGTGGCGAACTTGCTCTTGATGCGTGGGGCAGTCCGTGGGCGCGAGATGGCAATCCGCTCGTCGATAGGGGCGACTCGCGCGCGGCTGGTGCGACAACTGCTCATCGAAAGCACGGTGCTGGCCACGATCGGAGCGTTGGCAGGCGTGGGACTGTCGCTGACGGGTCTCCGGTTGCTTTCGAGCATTGTCCCCGCCGAGGGACTTCAATACTGGATGACGTTCACGATGGATGGCCGCGTGCTCGCGGTGCTCATCGCGGTGACGGCTGCAAGCGTGTTCGTATTTGGGCTGGCACCCGCGCTCCATCTGCTGCGGATCGACGTGAACCAGACGATCAAGGACGCCGGGCGCATGGGCATCTCCGGCGTTCCTGCCCGTCGCTGGACGACCGCATTTCTCGCCATCGAGTTTGCGTTGACACTCGTGTTGCTCGCGCTCAATGTTGCCGGCATTCGCCAACAGCGCGCCAACGAGCTGTCGGAATTCCCGCTCGATTCGTCGCCTCTCCTCAGCATGTGGGTGACGCTGCCTGGCGAGATGTACCAGACGCCCGACTCCCGGTCAGCTTTCTACGAGCAACTGGTCGACCGGTTTACAGCCGTACCCGGCGTGTCCTCCGTAGCGGTTGCGAGCGTGATGCCTCGCATCGGTGGTCCTGCCATGCAGTTCGAGATTGCCGGGCAGCCACGCACCACGGATGGCGTTGCGGAGACCGTCACGGTGGTCAACGCCGCGGACGGCTATTTCAAGACGTTGAACCTGCCGCTGGTGAAGGGGCGGCCATTCACACGCCCCGATGGCGCCCCGGGACAGGAGAGCGTCATCGTGAATCAACGGTTCGTCGACATGTTCCTCGGCGAACGCGATCCCATCGGCCAGCTCATTCGAGTGGCGCGCGTCGGAACACCGCTGTCCGGGCCGTGGGCCCGGGTCGTTGGCGTCTCTCCAACTCTTCGTCAACGCGTGGGTGGTCGCGACCCTGATCCCGTCGTGTACCTGCCATATAGGTCCACGCCGCTGGCGACCGTTGCGGTGATGGTTCGTACGACCGGTGATCCGACCGCGCTGGCCCCGGCGATCCGGGAGGAGCTTCGTCGCCTCGACGCCAATCTGCCGATTTACCGCGTGATGACGCTGGAGCGGGCGATCGAGGAAGCGCAATGGAACGGCCGCATGTCGAATGCGCTGGCCATGAGCATCGGGACGATCGCGCTACTCATGGCCCTGGTCGGCCTCTATGCCGTCACGACGCATGCCGTCTACGGGTGGAGGCCTGAGCTTGGCTTGCGGATAGCTCTTGGGTCGCGGCCGCGTGGTGTCGCCTGGATTGTCCTGCGACGGGCACTGTCGCAACTCGCCGTCGGGCTCGGTGTCGGGCTTGGCTGCACGTACGCATTCGACCGGATCTTTACCCCGGCTGACGATCCGATCAGGTTGATAGATGCGCCCATGCTGGTCCCATTGATGGCCGCGATGGCAATAGTGGCGGTCGCCGCCTGTGTGATGCCCGTGCGAAGCGCGATGCGCGTCGATCCAGTCGTGGCGTTACGAACCGAATAGGTTCAGGCGGACCGTGGGAATCGAATGAGACGATTCATCCTGCGATTGCTCAACGTCTTCCGTCGCGAACGGCTCGACGGCGATGCCGCACGAGCTGGCGTCTCATCTCGCGCTGCTCGAGGAGGAACATCGCCGCCGGGGTCTGACCACGGACGAAGCGCGCGTGGCGGCGCGGCGCGCGCTGGGCAGCGTGGCACTGACGGAGGACCTGCATCGTGATGCCCGATCGTTCGGCTGGATCGAAGACGCCGTTGCCGACGTGAAGTACGCCATCCGAACCCTGCGTCGCGTGCCCGCCTTTACTGCCGTCGCCGTGCTGACGCTCGCCTTCGGCATCGGCGCCAACACAGCCATCTTCAGCGTGGTGAACACGGTTTTGCTGCGGCCGCTGCCGTTCGAGCAGAGCGATCGCCTCGTGCGCGTCGTGATGACGGTAGCAGCGCAGACGACAGGATCGACCGTCAGGCGTGACCCCGTTCGATTCAGTCAGGGCGAGCTCGATCAGCTGCGAACCAACGTTCGCACTCTGTCGACGGTTGGCGTCGTCGAGCCCACGCTCATGAACCTGAGGGGGCGCGATCCGCGGATGCAGGGTGCGATCGTGTCGGTCGGGTTCTTCGAGCTGTTGCGTGCGCGACCGCTTCTCGGCCGTGTGTTCACCGCTGCGGATGAGGCCGCTGATGCTCCCCTGGTGATCCTTCTCAGCTTCGACACATGGCGGCGGCACTTCGGCGGAGACCCGCAGATCGTCGGCCGAACGATCACGTTTGATCCTGTGCTTGGTCCGCGAGTGCCCACCGAGTACACGGTGATCGGCGTGATGGCCGAGAGCTTTCAGTTCCCGAACGGCGAGACGAGAGTCTGGACGCCAACGCGACTGACTCCCGCGGGTTCTCGCGTGCCTCGCGGCTCGATGCTCGCTCGACTCGCAGATGGTGTGTCATTCGCCGCGGCCGAGTCGGAGATTCTGCCGCTGGTCCGCTGGATTCGCGAGGGAGTTCGCGACAACGTCACGGCCAACTACGAGCTCGTTGGTGTTCAGCAGGAGCTCGTGCGACCGGTCAGACCAGCACTCATCATGCTGACCATAGCCGTCGGATTCGTCCTCCTGCTGGCGTGCGTCAACATCGCGACCTTGGTGCTTGCGCGAACCGCAGCCCGCCAGCGTGAGATCGTGGTTCGGAGTGCCCTTGGCGCCAGCCGCGGGCGGTTGATGCGGTCTCTGCTCACCGAGAGCGTGACGCTCGGGTCGTGCGGAGGACTGCTCGGCGTGCTGCTCGCGTTCGGCGGCGTCCGCGTGTTGCGGTCGCTGGCAGCCGCGCTGCCCCGCATCGACCTCGGTAATCAACTCAGCATTCCTCGCCTCGACGAGATCGGTGTCGATGGGACAGTACTCGCATTTGCGCTCGCCGTCTCGATTGCCACAGGCGTGCTGCTCGGCCTGGTGCCTGCGCTTCGTTACGCTCGCTCCGATGACTCGGTCGCGATGCGTGAGGGCGAGAGGTCGACGGCCGGCGGATACAGGGTGGGCAGGCACGTGAGCGTGCGCGGTGCCCTCGTGGTGGCCGAAATCGGCCTCGCGATGGTGCTTCTGGCAGGCGGCGGACTGCTGATTCGCAGCTTTGTCGAGCTGTCGAGCGTGGACGCCGGATACGACCCATCGAACGTCGTGACATTCCAGGTCGCGGTCCCCGCCGACCTTTATCCGCCGGAGCGAACGAAACGATTCGCTGAAGAACTGGTTCAGCGACTTCGATCTGTGCCCGGCGTCGAGAGTGTTGCGTACGGCAATCAGCTCCCGATGGTCGACCTGGTGAACTCCTACCCGCTCGCGTCACGGCCGTTGCCTCGGCCGGAACCCGGCCGGCCGCCCGAGCCGCGACCGGAAGGTACGGCGGACATTCGTCTCGTGAGCCGCGATTACGTCAAAACGATGGGCATCCCTCTTCTGTCAGGGCGAGGCTTCGTCGAAAGCGATGGCCCGGGCGGTCCGCGCGTGATGCTGATCAATGAGGCTCTGGCCAGGCGCGACTTCGCGAACCGCGATCCGGTTGGCGAGACCGTCTTCATCAACTACTTCCCGGAGCCATGGCAGATCGTCGGCATGGTCGGCAACGTTCGCCAGTTCGGCCTCAACGTCGAGCCAAAGCCTCAGTTCTTCATCGATCTTCGCCAGTGGACGAATGTCGATGCGCTCGTCTTTCCTGGCGGGGCCTACTACGCGGTGCGAACCAGCGTTGAACCGGAAGCGATCGTTTCGACCGTCCGTCGCATCGTGCAACAGCTCGACGTACAGGCCACCCTCTTCTATGTCGCGCCCATGGAGCAGGTCGTCGCGAGCACGATTTCACGCCCTCGCTTGTACGCCGTCTTGCTCGGCATTTTCTCGGCCGTGGGCCTGGGCCTTGCCGTTATCGGCATCTACGGCGTCATGGCCTACACCGTCGCGCAACGCACCCGTGAGATCGGCATCCGCGTCGCGCTCGGGGCGCGTCGCGCGCAGGTCATCACGCTTGTCGTGAGACAGAGCGCGGTGTTGACCGTAGTCGGCATCGTGCTGGGGCTTTCTGGCGCAGCGATGTTGTCGCGCTACCTGGAAGGCCTGCTCTTTGGCGTAACGCCGCTCGATCCGGTGACGTTTGCCGGAGCGGCGGTTGTGTTCACGTTGGTGGCGTTGGTCGCAGCGGTTGGTCCGACGCGGCGTGCCACGGGTGTCGATCCACTGGTGGCCTTGCGAACTGAATGAAGTCCGGTTAAAGCCGGACACTACGACGTTCGTCGTGTCCGCCTTCAGGCGGACCGTGACGTGGTGTCCGCTTCAGGCGGACCGTGTGAATCTGATGCGGCGATTCTTCAATCGGCTTGTCAACGTCTTTCGCTCTCGCCGCGCCGACGAGGAGTTGTCTCGCGAGGTCGCATCGCATCTCGCGCTGCTCGAGGACGAACACGTTCGCCGCGGTTTGGCACCCCATGAGGCCCGCCTGGCCGCCCGACGCGCGATGGGCAGTGTGGCATTCGCGAGGGACCTGCACCGCGACGCACGATCGTTCGGCTGGCTCGAGGATCTTCGGCGTGACCTGAAGCATGGATTGCGGGCCCTTGTTCGTGCGCCGGCATTCACGGCTTCGGGCATCGTCACACTCGCGCTCGGGATCGGTGCGAATACGGCACTCTTCAGCGTAGTCAACGCTGTGCTGCTGCGGCCGCTCCCGTATCCGGATGCCGACCGTCTCGTCTATCTCTTCGAGGAGTTTCCTGCTGCTGACGGTACGGGCACGGCTAACCGTCGCCCGGCCATGGATGTGCAGTCGATCGCCGAGTTCCGCTCGAACGTCCGAACGCTGTCGGAGGTCGCCGTGCAGGAGTCGACGACGATGACCCTGGCGACGAGCGGCGAGACGGTGCGACTCACGGGCAGCAAGGTGTCGCCGGCGTTTTTCTCGTTGCTCGGTGCGCACGCGATGCTCGGACGCATGTTCGAGCCGCCCGACGAGGTAGCCGGCGCCGACGCCGTCGTGATTCTCAGTCGCGATGCATGGGAGCGCCAGTTCGCCGGCTCGCCGGACATCGTCGGACAACCCGTGACATTCGACGGCCGGAACTACTCGGTCGTCGGCGTGATGCCGCGAGACTTCCGTTTCTATCCGAATCCTGAAGCGGCGTTCTGGACTCCGTTCGTGCTTGCGACGACGAACGTCTTGATGACCCCGGTCGCGGCGAGATTGAACGATGGTGTTTCGATCGATGCCGCGCTCGCGGAGATGACGGACGTGCTCAGGCAGTTGCGCGGCTCGTCCGAGCCAACTCGATTTTCGATTGTGCGCGTGCAGGATCAGATGGTTGCCCCGGTGAGAACGGCGCTGCTGGTGCTCGCAGGTGCGGTCGCGTTCGTGTTGCTCATCTCCTGCGTGAACGTGGCCAATCTGATCCTAGCGCGACTGTCGACCCGCGAGCGAGAAATCGCCATTCGTGGCGCGCTTGGCGCGGGCTCGGGCAGAATCGCCCGCCTGTTTCTTGCCGAGAGTCTCGTGCTGACGATGGCGGGCGGGGTGTTGGGCATCGGGTTCGCGCTTGGTGGCGTGCGGCTGCTGCGCGTTCTCGGTACGAGCCTGCCTCGACCAGATCTGAGCGCGAATGTGACCATCCCTCGGTTGGGCGAGGTCACAGTCGACGGGGCCGCGTTGTTCTTTGCGTTTGCTGTCTCGTTGATGGCTGCTGTGATCTTCGGATTGACGCCGATCTATCGACAACGACGGTCGGTTGCAGCCGATACGCTTCGTGGCGCTCCCGCGCTTTCCGGGTTTGACTTGCAACACCGTCATCGAGTTCGCGGTGTTCTGGTCGTGTGCGAGGTCGGACTGGCGATGATGCTCCTCGTGGGCGCCACGCTCATGATGACGAGCTTCGTGAAGCTCGCGACTGTGGACGCTGGGTACGACCCCAGGGGCGTCGTCACTTTTCAGGTGACCGTGCCCGACGGGCGCGACATGGCCACGTTTGCGGAAGCCCTCAGCGCAAGATTCCGGTCTCTGCCTGGTGTGCTTGCCGCTGGCTATTCCACTGACACTCTCATGACACGGGGTCGTGGAAGGTTTCCGCTGAGATCGACGCCCAGCAGAGAGCGCCCGGGCCCGAACGAGCCAACTGCCGATCCGGTCTACGTCAGCCAGCACTATCTCGAGGCCATGGGGATCGCGCTGCGGTCGGGTCGCGGATTCGAGGATTCCGATCGTCTTGGCAGTCCACAAGTGATGCTCATCAACCGTAGTCTCGTGCGGACCGGCATGGTGGGCGCCAACCCGATCGGCACGCGCGTCTATGCGCTGTTTCGTGATCCATGGGAGATCGTCGGTGTGGTGGACGACGTCCGCGCGGAAGCCCTGGACGCGGAGCCCCATCCGCAGTTCTTCGTCGATCTTCGGCAGGTGCCGGGGTTTCCGTTCTCGGAGTTCAGACCGCAATTTGCTATTCGAACTGATGGGGACACGACAGCAATTCTCGCGAACCTCCGCGACATCGTTCGCCAGGTCGAGTCGCGCGCCAGCGTCGATAACGTGGCCACCGTTGATCAGATCGTCTGGACCTCGATCGCCCGCCCTCGGTTCTACGCGGTCTTGTTGGCGCTGTTTGCGATCGTGTCGGTCACGCTGGCGGCTGTCGGTATCTTCGGCCTGATGGCGTACCTGGTCGCGCAACGCACACGCGAAATCGGGATTCGCATGGCGCTGGGCGCGCAACGCTCCGCGGTCATGACCGGCGTGCTCGGCCAGAGCGCGATTCTGGTTGCGATCGGTGTCGCGATGGGCCTAGGCGCGGCTGCCGGCTTGACCCGTTATCTCGAAGGGATGCTGTTTGGGCTGACGCCCCTCGATCCGGCCACGTTCGCCGCGGCGTCGCTGTTGTTCATGGCCGTCGCCCTGATCGCGTCATTTGTGCCCGCGCGGCGCGCGACGAGGGTCGATCCGTTGGTGGCGTTGCGGGCCGAATGAACATGAACTCGTACAAGTTCAAAGTGAACCTCTAACTTTTCGCGGGTGAGCAGACTGATATGCGTCGATTCTTCCAGCGAGTTCTCGGCCTGTTCCGGCACGACGCCGCCGAGCGCGAGCTTGGTCGCGAGCTCGCGTCTCATCTCACTCTCATCGAAGATGAATACCGTCGGCGCGGAATGACATTGAACGAAGCCCGCCTGGCCGCGCGTCGGGCGATCGGCAGCGTCGCGCTCGCGAAGGAGCTTCACCGTGACGCCCGCGCGTTTGCCTGGCTGGATGATCTGCTCCAGGACCTGCGCTTCACCCTTCGACTCTTCCGGCGCGACCCGGCCTTCATGGCGATCGCGGTGTTGACACTCGCCCTGGTCATTGGTGCCAACACCGCGATCTTCAGCGTGATCAATGGCGTGCTGCTGCGCCCCCTGCCGTACGAAGGCTCGGAGGGCCTGGTTCGAATTGCGGAGCACCTCGGTCCCTCGCCGATGGGAGCGCCCCTGGCTCCTCGTGTCTTGATCACCGGTTCGGAGTTGGAGGCGCTTCAATCCGCGCGGACCCTCTCGCATGTCGGGCGCTACGGTGGACGACCGTTTTCAATGACGCTCGCCCTGCCCGCAAACGCGGTCAGGCTGACGGGTGAGCAGATCTCAACGGCGGTATTTCCGATGTTGGGCGCACGCCCGCTCCTCGGGCGACTCTTTCAAGACCACGAGGAGACGCCCGGCGCCGACGCCGTCGTGATCTTGAGCCACTCGGCATGGCAACGATACTTTGCCGCACGAGCCGACATCCTCGGGCGCATTCTGCCACTTGACGGAAGGGGATATACGGTCGTCGGCGTCATGCCCCAGGGTTTCGCGTTTCCAGACTCGCAAAGCGTGTTCTGGATTCCATTCACGCGGTCAGCTAAAGCGAGCCCCCAGGACATCGGGATGTCGATCGCACGAATCGCGGACGGCCGTGGTCGCGAGGAAGTGGTCGCCGAGGTCAGCGCAATCCTGTCCACGATCCGCGGCCCTCGCCAGGATGCACGTCCACTCGGCAGATCGCGGTTCGACGTTTTCCAGATCCGCGACGAGCTGGTCGCGCCCGTACGCACCGCGCTGGTGGTTCTGGCTGCTGCCGTCGGGATCGTACTCCTCATTGCCTGCGCCAATGTGGCAGCCCTGCTGCTCGCGCGGTCGGCAGTGCGGCAAAAAGAGATGGCTGTTCGAGTAGCGGTGGGCGCCAGTCGCGCGCGCCTTGTGCGTCAGGCCCTTACCGAGAGTGTCACGCTCGCTCTGGCCGGAGGAACAGCCGGCGCAGGGTTGGCCGTCGGTTTCGTCTTTCTCATGCGCGCGCTCGGGTCCAGCCTGCCCCGTCGCGATCTCTACACCGGAACGGGAATCGGCATCCCCAGGCTCGACGAAGTCGGCATCGATACCTCTACCCTGGTGTTCACGGTCTTCGTCTCGTTTGCTACCGGTCTCGTCTTTGGCCTGGCTCCGGCGTTGCGGCAATGGCGAGCGGACTCCGCGCCGATCCTTCGGCACGGCGCCCACCGCCACCACGGGCGCGGGGTGCTGGTGATGGCGGAGCTCGCTCTCGGCTTGATGCTGCTCGTCGGGAGCGGCCTGCTTGTTCGCAGCTTCATCAAGCTCTCGAATGTCGATCCCGGCTACGACCCGACGAACGTGATCTGGTTTCAGGCGTTCCTGCCTCGAGAGCGCGGCACGTCACAGGTCGTTGCGTTTGCCGAAGGCATGGTCGAAAGGCTGCGCGCGCTGCCGGGCGTCGCGGCCGCTGGATACGCACCGCAGATGCTCACCGGCAACCTGCTCCGGGAAACGTCACTCAGAACACGGCCTGAACCTCCGCCTCGTCCTCCCGACGTCCGCACCGATGCCCGCGTGATCAGTCAGAGCTTTCTGTCGGCCCTGGGTGTCCGAGTTGTTGCCGGCCGTGGCTTTGACGCGCGAGACGGCGAGGGGCAGGCGCGGGTAATGCTCATCAACGAGACGCTTGCGAAAAGCAGTGAGCTCGGCGGCAACCCGATCGGCAAGCGCTTCTACACGATCGGCGAGGAGCCCTGGGAAATCGTTGGCATCGTCGAGGACATTCATCAGTTTGGTCTGGACCGGGAGCCGGGACGACAAGTGTTCATCGATTTCCGCCAGGCGCCGTCGCCCGGTCGCAACGGACTGTTCATCGCTGTCCGCACGGACGAAACGCCCGGTGAGCTGGCGTCGAGCGTTCGCGACATCGCTCGCGGGCTGGATCCGTTGGCGACCGTGGACGGCGTTGCCACGATGGAGCAGTTACTGTCGAATGCGATCTCGAGGCCGCGCTTCTACACGGTGTTGCTCGCGGTCTTTGCTGTTGTGGCAGCCTTCCTCGCCTTGATCGGTCTCTATGGACTGATGTCGTACACGGTCGCGCAACGCACACGCGAAATCGGGATTCGCATGGCGCTGGGCGCGCAACGCTCCGAGGTCATGACTGGCGTGCTGGGCCAGAGCGCGATTGTGATCGTGATCGGTGTCGGTGTGGGACTTGGCGGGGCAGCCGGCTTGACAAGTTATCTCGAGGGGATGCTGTTCGGGCTGACGCCGCTCGATCCGGCAACGTTCGCCGCGGCGTCGATGTTGTTCGTTGTGGTGGCTCTCGTCGCGTCCTTTGTGCCGGCGCGACGCGCGACCATGGTCGATCCTTTGGTGGCGTTACGAACCGAATGAACATGAACTCGTACAACTTTTGAGTGAGCAGTTTGATATGCGTCG
>Ga0075429_100005495_pt1 | contig 10911 bp, 9 predicted proteins | sample RhiMetdeltSRZDD3_FD_75295 | JGI IMG/M metagenome (GOLD analysis project Ga0075429, IMG submission 75295) | Populus rhizosphere microbial communities from Tennessee, USA - Rhizosphere MetaG P. deltoides SRZDD3 | ecosystem: Host-associated > Plants > Roots > Rhizosphere > Soil | place: USA...
GCGTTCTGGATCTCGAAGATCCCGATGGGCCGGTTCATCGATCCGGAGGAGGTCGTGCCGCTCGTGCTGTTCCTCTGTTCGGACGGGGCCGGCGCCATCACGATGCAGGCCATCAACGTCGACGGCGGCTTCTCACCGAACTGATCGGAGCGACCACGATGCGCATCGAGAGTATCGGCGAGCTCGACCTCGTCGAGACCGTCTACGAGAAGCGGGACCGGATCGCGTTCGTCACGCTGAACCGCGAGCGCGCAGGCAACTCGTTCAACGTCCAGATGTGCGACGAGATGGAGGCGATCTGGACGGACTTCCGCGACGACGACGACGTGTGGGTCGCCGTCCTGTCGGCGGCGGGGACCAGGTTCTTCTGCACCGGCGTTGACGTGAAGGAGTCGCGCACCCGCCCGATGGGGCACGTTTGGCTCCCGATCGCGCGGCTCATGGAGGGGATCCACAAGCCCATCATCTGCGCCGTGAACGGGATCTGTTGCGGGGGCGGCCTGCACCTCGTCTGCGACACCGACATCATCATCGGATCGGAGCACGCGGAGTTCTTCGATCCGCACGTCAACGTCGGCCTCGTGTCGGGCTGGGAGCCGATCGGGCTCAGCCGGCGGATCCCGCTCAACCACGTGCTGCGCATGACGCTGCAGGGGAAGGCCTACCGCATCGGCGCCGAGGAGGCGTACCGCATCGGCCTGATCACCGAGGTCGTGCCGGCCGATCGCCTCCTCGAGCGGGCCGAGGAGATCGCGCGGGACGTCCTGCAGAACGCGCCGCTCGCCGTGCGGTATTCGAAGCAGGCGATCATGGAGGGGCTCGACCTCGGCCTGCGCGACGCCCTCGCGCACTCGGCCTACATCCTGAAAGAGGTCTGGGACTCCGAGGACCTGAAGGAGGGCGCACGCGCGTTCGAGGAGCGCCGCGCCCCGGTATGGAAAGGTAGGTAGCGCACGGATGAAGGTCATCGACGTTCACTGGCACCACGTTCCGAAGGCGTTCGCGGACGCCGTCACGGACGGGTCCGTTCGCGTGGCGGGTCAGGTCGTAAAGAAGGACGACGGCACCACGCTCGTGAAGCTCGACAACGGCTTCAAGCAGCCCCTGCCTCCGTTCCTCACGGATCCGGCCACGATCGTCGCCGACCTCGACGCCGCCGGCGTCGACGTGGCGGCCGCCTCGATCGCGCCGCCGCTCTCGCACCTGGATTGCGACCCGGAGATCGCGATCGGCGTGAGCCGGGCGATCAACGACGCCTATGCCGAGATCGCCGAGCAGCACGCCGGGCGGATCGTCCCGCTCGCCAACCTGCCGCTCCAGGACGTCCCCCTCGCCCTGCAGGAGCTCGAACGGGTGGTGCGCGACTACGGGTTCAAGGGCGTCCAGGTCGGGAGCAACATCGACGGCAAGAACCTGGGGGACGAGTCGCTGTTCCCGTTCTGGGAGCGGGTGCGCGAGCTCGACCTCACCGTGTTGTCGCACGGCCTCTCGCCGCTCGGGCCAGAGCGGATGGCCGAGCACGAGTTGAAGAACTTCGTGGGCCTGCCGATCGACACGGCCGTCACGGTCGCCTCCCTCGTGTTCGGCGGCGTCTACGAGCGGCTCCCCGGCCTCAAGATCGTGTTCTCCCACGGCGGCGGTGCGTTCCCCTGCCTGGTCGGGCGGTGGGACCATGGGTACCGCGACCGGCTCGCCAAGGAGACCGACACGACGATCAAGCTCCCGAGCGAGTACCTGAAGGACATCTACGCCGACTCGTTGACCCACGACCCGGCGGCCGTCCGCTACCTCGTGGAGCGCCTCGGTCAGGACCAGGTCGTCCTCGGAAGCGATCACCCGTTCGACATGGGCGAGGCCGACCCGGTGGGCAAGGTCAAGGAGGCGATCGACGATCCCGAGGTCGTCCAGAAGATCCTCGGCGGGACGGCCGGGCGACTGCTGAACCTGGCCTGATGTCCGACGACGCCCGGCGGACGTTGGTGGCGCGGTACCGCACGCACCCGGGGAGGGGCGACCTCGTCGAGCACTCCCTGCGCTCGATGGCCGAGGCCGTGGGCGCCGACGAGCCGGGGTGCCTCGTGTTCCGAGCCTCCCGGTCGCTCGAGGATCCCGAGGTCTTCGTGCTGTACGAGGAGTACGTGGACGAGGCGGCCCTGCTGGCGCATCGAGAGACGCCGCACTTCCAACGGCTGATCGAGGGGACGGTCGTCCCGCTGCTCGAGTCCCGGGAGCGCGAGGTCCTGCGCCCCGTGCTGGATGCCCCCGGGGACGGCACCGCATGAGGGGACCCGGCGGGAGAACGGGACGATGAAGCTCGGGAGGATCGTGCGGGAAGGCCCAGACGGGCCCGAGCCGCGGCTCGTGACCGTCGTGCCGGAGGAGGGACGGGTGGTCGACCTCGTCTCGGCGGAGCGCGACCGGCTCGAGCGGGAGGGGGCGACGCGCGAGGGCGCGGCCAGGATCGCCGCGGCCTTGTTCCCGGCGAGCACCGCCGCCGCGCTGGGCGGGGGTGATGCCTTCCGGCGAGGAGCCGAGCTCACCGCCGGCGGTACCGGCGGCGCCGGCGATCTCCCGCTCGACGAGGTCGAGTGGGCGTCGCCCGTCGACCCACCGGCGATGCTCGACGCCTCGGCGTTCGAGCAGCACCTCGTGAACGCGCACGCCCGAGGCAAGCGCGAGGTCCCCGACCACTTCTATCAGGTGCCCGTCTACTACAAGATGAGTCCGCTGACGGTCATCGGTCCCGACGCCGAGGTCCCCTGGCCGGGCGGCGTCGGCTTCATGGACTACGAGCTGGAGTTCGCGCTGGTGATCGGTCGCCGCGGTGCCGACCTGCGCCCCGATCAGGCGTCGCGTCACGTCTTCGGCATCACCGTGATGAACGACTTCAGCGCCCGCGACGTGCAGGCCGCGGAGATGCGATCCGGGTTCGGCCCCGCCAAGGGCAAGGACTTCGCGACGGCGCTCGGGCCCTGGATCTCGACGCTCGACGAGCTCGATCTCTCCGACCTCGCGATGGTCGCGCGCGTGAACGGCGAGGAGTGGTCGCGGGGTTCGACCTCGACGCTCACGTGGAGCGTCGAGGAGATCGTCGCGTTCGTCTCCAAGGGCGAGCCGGTCGTTCCGGGCCAGGTGATCGGGAGCGGCACGGTGGGTCTCGGCTCCGGACTGGAGCTGTACAAGAAGCTGCAGCCGGGAGACGTGATCGAGCTCGAGATCGAAGGCGTCGGGGTCCTTCGGAACACGATCGGTCGGCCCGGCGAGGAGGGATGGCGCCCCGACCAGAAGGAGCGCCGCGCCGAGGTCACGCTCCCGACGCGAACGGACTAGCTCCCGGTCGGCCCCTCCGAACCGCCGGTATGCAGGATGCAGGCGGTCGCGTGGCCGGGCCCGATCTCCTCGAGCTCGACCTCCTCGACCCGCTCGAAGCGGACCCGCACGACCTTCCCGTCCGCGCGGAGCTCCACGAGCGAGGCACGCATCGCGCGGCTCGTGCGTTCGGACGACAGGTCTGCCGCCACGGTCTCCGCCTCGTCGCCGGTCCCGAACACGAGATCGGCGTCGAAGGGCGACCGTTGCTTCACGTCCGCAAGCCCCTCGAGCGCGGGCCCTTGTTCTTCCAGGAAACGGAGCACGTCGTCGACCGCCCAGCCGCACCGTTCGGTCACCACCGGACAACGCGTGTGGAACCGGCAGCCCTGCGGGGGCCGGGACGGATCGGGGATCGCACCGCGCAACCTGATCGTCGCGCGCCCCTTCTCGAGGCCGGGATTCGCGGCGACCAGCGCTTCCGTGTAGGGGTGGCGCGGGTGCTCGAACAGGTCGTTCGCCGAGCCGACCTCGCAGATCCTGCCGAGGTACATCACGATGATCCGATCGCTCATGTGGCGCACGACGTTCAGATCGTGGCTCACGAACAGGTAGGTCAGGCCGTGCTCCTGCTGGAGTCGGTGCAGGAGGTTGAGGATCTGCGCCTGCACGGACACGTCGAGGGCGCTCGTCGGCTCGTCCAGCACGATGAACGTGGGCGACAGCGCCAGGGCGCGGGCGATCGAGATCCGCTGGCGCTGTCCCCCCGAGAACTGGTGCGGATAGCGGTACAGGTGCTGACGACCGAGTCCGACCTGTTCGAGGAGGTCCACCACGCGCTCGATGAGCGCCGAGCCCGAGGCTTCACCGTGGATCCGGAGCGGCCGACCGACGATGTCGACCACGAGGTGACGCGGGTTGAGCGACGCGAACGCGTCCTGGAACACGACCTGACAGTTCCGTCGGTATGTCCTCCGGTCGGCGGCGGACATCGCGTCGATCCTGTGTCGCGTCGTGATCGCGGCGAGCTCCTGCGACTCATCCTGCGTGCGAGCCTCCGGGGGGATCCCGAGCAACGAGTCGAGCCGCTCGACGCCCGTCCGGCTCATGTCGAAATAGATCCCACCGGCCGTCGGTGCGAGGAGTCCGCTGATGCAGCGGCCGAGCGTCGTCTTGCCGCATCCGCTCTCCCCGACGAGCCCCACCGTTTCGCCGCGGCCGATGTCGAAGGTCACACCGTCGACCGCGCGCACGTGCGAGCTCACCCGCTGGAGCACGCCCTCGCGGATCGGGAAATGCATCGCGAGGTCGCGAACACCGACGACGACCTCGTCGGGAGCGGCGTCGCGCGGGAGCGGAGGGGCGACCTCGGCGCTCACGTCGCCGTCGCCCGCGTCGGCATCTCGGACGGGTCGGCGCCGACGGCGGTCGGATCCTCGTACAGGAAGCACGCCGCCTCGCTCCCCCCCGCGTGGAGACGCAACGCGGGATCGAGGCGCTCACAGACCGCGGCGGCATGTGGGCATCGACCGCTGAACCGGCACGAGGGCGACGGCTCGATGAGCTCCGGTACCGTTCCCTCGATCGCCGCGAGGCGCCCTCGTGTGTGCTCCGTGGACGGGATCGCCTCCAGCAGGCCCCGCGTGTACGGATGGAGCGGCTGCTCGAAGATCCGCTCGGTCGGACCCGTCTCGACGAGACGCCCCGCGTACATCACCGCCACGCGGTCGCTGATCCGGCGGACGAGCGACAGGTCGTGGCTGATGTAGAGGACGGCCGCGCGGTGCCGCTCCTGGAGCTCCACGAGCAGGTCGAGGATGCGCGCCTGGATCGTCACGTCCAGCGCGGTGGTCGGCTCGTCGGCGATCAGGAGCTCCGGATTGGCGGCGAGCGCCTGGGCGATCATCACGCGCTGTTTCATCCCCCCCGACAGCTCGTGCGGGTACCGGTCCATCACCGTCCGAGGGTTCGGGATCCTCGTATCGGCGAGTACCCTCGCGATCCGCTCGTCGAGCACGGCTCGCAGCCGACGGTGGGGACGCCTGAACGGCGGGATCCGCAGGATCGCTCGCTCGGACCATCTCGAGCGGAGCCGCGCGTCGCGGCGCAGGAGCGGGCCGGGATGGTCGATCCCCGCCTCTCGGAGCAGCTCGTCGGACCGGTGCTCGGCGAAGACCTCGGCCAGCTGGCGCCGCACCGTGAGCGCGGGATTCAGCGCCTTCCCCGGATCCTGGAAGACCATCGAGATGTGGTTGCCGCGGATCCGCCGCATCTGCCGGTCGGAGACGCGAAGCAGGTCGAGGGTCTCCACCCCCGAACCCTCACACGCCCCGCAGCCCGCGCCCGAGCACTCCCGGCAGGGCGCAGCGACCCGGCCGGTCCGATCGCACGCCTCGCATCCGGCTCCGGAGCACCGTGGGCAGGCGGACTTCGGGCGGAACAGGGCACGTCCCCCCGCGACGATCCCCGGTGGGATCGGAACGAGCCGGATCAGCGACCGGGCGGTCACCGTCTTGCCCGAGCCGGTCTCGCCGACCAGGCCGAGGGTCTCGCCGTCGTGGATCTCGAGGCTGACGCCGTCCACGGCGTGCACGACGCCGCGCTTCGTGCCGAAATGGATCCGAAGGTCCTGCAGCGAGACGAGCGGGTGCGTGTCCAGCGAGGTTCGCCGGTCGGTGCCGAGCGCATCCCCGGCCAGAGTCATCTGCCCTCCGTGCGAGGATCGAGCACGTCGCGAAGTCCGTCCCCCACCAGGTTGAACGACAGCGACCACAGGAACACCATCAGGCCGCCGAACACGGCCACCCACCAGCGTCCGGCGATGATCCCCTCTCGTCCCTCGCTCACGAGGTTGCCCCATTCGGCGAGTCCCGCCTCGGCGAGCCCGATGAAGCTCAGCGTCGCGGCGAACAGGACGACGTGCCCGGCCTCGAGCGTGCCCTGGACGACGACCGGCGTCATCGCGTTCGGCAGGATGTCCTTGCGATAGATGCGCCATCTCGAATCGCCGATGACCTTCGCAGCGTCGACGTACTCGTTCTCCCGGATGTGGAGGATCTGGCCGCGGATGATCCGGGCGTACTTCGGCCAGCCGAGGATCGTGATCGCGATGATGATGTTGCGGAACGACGGGCCGAGCACGGCCGCGATCGCGAGCGCGAGGATCAGCTCGGGGACCGCGAGGAAGACGTCGACCACGCGCATCAGGATGTCGTCCCAACGGCCGCCGAGGAACCCCGCGAGGCTTCCGATCGCGATGCCGACGACCATCGTGATCGACACGACGATGAAGGCGAGCCGCAGCGACGTCCGCGCCCCCCAGACGATCCCGTACAGGACGTCGCCGCCGTCCGGCGTCGTGCCGAGCGGATGACCGGGCGTGCCCGGCGGCGCGTTGACGTTGCTCCAGTCTCGAGGCATCTGGTACGGGTCGGGTGAGTTCGGCTCGACGAGGAGCGGCGCGAACACGGCCATCCCGACGAGCAGCACGATCACGATCGACCCGACGAGCGCCGACGGGCTCTTCGCGACCTGCAGCGCGAGGTCGCGGAGCCGGCGCCCACGCGTGCGAGCCGCCTCCCACCGACCCTCCGGTGCCGGCGCGCGAACGCCGCCATGCGCGATGTCGGTCACGGCGCCTCCCTCACGCAGGTCATGTCCCGAGCACGACCCGCCGGTCGAGGTAGGCGTAGACGACGTCCACGACGAGGTTGACGAGCAGGAACACGATGCTGGTCACCAGGACGAAGGCCATGACCGTCGCGCGGTCGCCGCGCAGGACGGCGTCGGTGGCCCACTGGCCGAGCCCCGGCCATCGGAAGACGATCTCGACGACGACGGAGCCCTGCAGGAGCACACCCAGGCTCAGGCCGATCACGGTGACCGTCGGCACGAGGGCGTTGCGGCGGGCGTGTCGGCGGATCACCTGGCGTTCGGACAGCCCCTTCGCTCGAGCGCTGTCGACGTAGTCCTCGCCGAGCTCTTCGACGAGGGACGACCGCATCATCCTCGCGATCACGGCCATCCCCTCGAACGCGAGGACGAGCGCGGGGAGCGCGAGGTGGCGCCACGAGTCGACCAGCGCGGCGCCGTTCAGGTTCAAGACCGCGTCCAGCGAGTAGAAGCCCGTGAAATGGACGATCTGCGAGTACACGTCCTCGTCGAACCGTCCGACGGGGGCGATCGGGACCACGACGTAGAACAGGATCAGCATCAACAGCGCGAACCAGAACAGCGGCAGGCTCGCGCCGCTTACGGTCAGGACCCTCGTCGCGTGGTCCGCGAACCGGTTCCGTCGCGCGCCGGCGAAGGTGCCGAGCGACACGCCGAAGAGCACCGCGAACAGCATGCCGTAGAGGGCGAGCTCCATCGTCGCCACGAACCGGGCCGGCAACACCTCCGAGACGGGGGCGACCGAGACGCCGGACCAGCCGAGGTCGCCGCGCAGGACGCCCCCCAGCCACGCGACGTACTGGACGGGGAGCGGGTCGTCCACGCCGTAGCGCTCCTCGAGCGCTTCGACCTGCTCCTGCGTGAAATCGTGCTCGAGGTAGATCGCGATCGGCGACCCGCCGACCCGGGACAGTCCGAAGACGAGCACCGTGACCGCGAACAGGACGAGCGGCAGCCGGAGCAGTCGTCGGACGACGTAGTCTCGGACCTGCATCTGGCGGCTATCGTCGCATCTCGGCGGTCACCCCGCCGAGGATCGCCGTCGCGTCATCCCTTGGAGTAGAACTGCCACCTCGGCATCACCCAGAGCGGGTTGTAGATGAAGTCCTGGACCCAGCACTGGAAGATCTGCACGTTCTGCTCGTCGGCGGCCCACAGCCACATCGGGTCCTCGTGCAGCAACGGCAGGATCTCCTGGTACATGGCCTCGCGCTCGGCCGGGTCGGTGGACTGCCCCGCTTCGTCGATCCGCGCGGCGATCTCGTCGGGGTCCTCGTAGCCGTTGCGGAACCCCAGGACCTCGCCCCACTCCCCGTCCGGGTGGTAGTAGAACTGCATGACCTGATCGGGGTCGGAGAACGGCTCCGCGTTCTTGACCCACATCGGGTACTGGAACGGGACGGTCCCGTGCTCCTCGTCGTACCGCGCCTCCGGCACGACCACCACGTTGATCCGGAAGTTCTCGTTCAGGCTCTCGAGCGAGTCCTTGAGCACCAGGCCGACGCCGATCATCGTGTCGTTGTTCTGCTCGGCCAGCACCGATGCCGTGAACCCGCGGTCCCACCATCCGGTCTCGCGGAACAGACGCTCGGCCTCCGCCAGGTCCTGCGCGTACTTGGGGGCGTCGGGGTCGTAGCCGAGGACGGGCGGGGCGAGGTAGGTCGGGATCGCCCCGAAGCCGGCGAGGACGCCGTTGATATAGCCCTCGTAGTCGAAGGCGTAGTTGAACGCCTGGCGGACGCGCTTGTCCCAGAAGAAATCGTTCGGGACGGTGTCGCCGTCGGGCAGCTCGTCGACGGGGATGTCGAGGTTGAACGCCAGGTGCAACGGCTCGAGGAGGTAGCCGGACTCGTCGAAGCAGACCCCGTCGTCGCCCTGCAGCTGCTCGACGAACTGGGGAGCCGGCTCGATGATGTCGTAGTCGCCCACCTGCATCCCGAGCACGCCCACGCTGTTGTCCCTGACGACCTCCCAGGTCGCGTCGAGCGGCGGCGCGCCGTTCCAGTAGTCCTCGAACGCCTCGAACTCGAGCCGGACGCCACGCTCCCACTCCACGAGCTGGTACGGGCCGGTGCCGACCATGTTCGTGTCCATGAACTCGTTGGGCTCGCCGGCGACGACGCCGCCGTTGCTCTCCACCGCGTCCTGGCTCACGATCGCCGCGGGCGTCGAGTACACGACGGTTCCGAGGAACAGCGCTGCAGGCTCGATGAGCGTGACCTCGAAGGTGAAGTCGTCGACGACCCGCATGTCCGCGATCGTCTCGGACAGCTTGAACGCCTGGCTCTCGGGGAGGTCCATCGTCATCGCGCGGTCCCACGAGAACAGGACGTCGTCGGCGGTCAGCTCGGTGCCGTCGTGGAAGACCACGCCCTCGCGGATCGGGAACGTGTAGGTGAGGCCGTCCTCCGAGACGAGGCCGTTCTCCTGCGACGGGACCTCGGTCGCGAGCCCCGGGACCAGCGCGGCGCCTTCGGGTGGGATGTCGACGAGGAACTCGTAGGACTGGATGATCGCGCGTGAGCCGCGCCCACCCTCGTCCAGCCGGGCGGGGTCGAGCCCCTCGGGCTCGCCGCCGAGCGCGTGGATGAGCACGCCGGGATTCGCGACCTCGGCGCCGGTGTCGCCGGCGCCTGTCTCGGCTCCACCACCCTCGCCCTCGGGCGTCGACGCGCCCGGGCACGCCGTGGCGAGGAACCCGATCGTCAGCACCAGCGCCGGGACCCACCGTCGAGAGCGTTCCGAGCGGAACCGCGCCATCCCTCAGCCACCCCTTTCGGAGCCGGCCTGACCCGCCGGCCAACAGTCGGACCCTAGGGGCCGCCTCATGAGCGCGCAAGACAAAGTGCTTCCATCTCGAACGAAATCGGGCTTCATGCGAGAGGGGGGACGACGGGGAGCAGGAGCGAGGAGGCGGTGTCGCCGCCGGTCATCACGGTGGTCGTGCCGCCGAAACGGTCCCGCGGGCGATCGACGGGATCGTCGTGGGTGTAGATGCCCACGCCTCGCATCGGGCTCTCCCTGAAGTGGCTGAGACTCGCGGCGTCGCCACCCGCGTGCTCGTAGTCCCGTCCTCGCACCGAGAGGGCGATGCGGTAGCCGGCCGGCACGATCACGCTCGTCGGCCAGATCTCGATCTCCGTCTCGACCACGTCGCCCGGAACGAGCGGCCACGGCTCGTCGTGCGTGTGGTACGGCCTGAACTCGGTCGACCGCTCAGCGTCGAGCTTGCGGTGCGACGCCCGCAGCCACCCCTGGCCGATCGGGGTGCGCGGATCGACCGCCCCCTGGAAGACGACCTCGTCGCCGCCCGGGTCGAACGCGCGCAGGACGAGGAACAGGTCGGCGTCCGTCGTCGTCGAGGACACGAACAGCCTCGCGGCCGAGGGCCCGGTGAGCTCGATCTCGTCCGCGAGCGGCGACGTGACGAACGTGGCGCCGTCGCCGAGCGCTTCGAACGACACCGATCCCGTGGCTGTTGCCGGCTCGAGCGCGAGACGCCCGTTCGGATGGAGGAACCACCGCGTCCACCTCGTCCGTGGGATGGGCCAGGCGTCCTCGGTGCGGTCCACGAATCCCCCGTCGACGGTTCGGACGCGGAGCAGCACCGGCGGCTGCCGGTCCCAGCCGTTGTCCACGCCGCGCAGGAAGTGGTCGAGGAAACGCCGCTGGAGCGTGACGCCGTACTCCGTGTAGAACTCGGTCCAATGCTCGCGGCCGTGCACCTCGAGCCATTTCCGGTCCGACGCCGCGTTGAGGAATCCCTCCACGTTTCCCCGCAGGTGCCGGCCGGCGCCTCCCCAGTTGGCGCACGACAGGAGGGGCACCGTGATGCGATCGAAGCGCGCCGATCGATCGCGGTGCCAGTCGTCGTCGAGTGGATGCGCGCGAACCTCGCCCGGGTAGTCGGAGCGGTTCGCAGCCAGCTCA
>Ga0075429_100005498_pt1 | contig 10908 bp, 9 predicted proteins | sample RhiMetdeltSRZDD3_FD_75295 | JGI IMG/M metagenome (GOLD analysis project Ga0075429, IMG submission 75295) | Populus rhizosphere microbial communities from Tennessee, USA - Rhizosphere MetaG P. deltoides SRZDD3 | ecosystem: Host-associated > Plants > Roots > Rhizosphere > Soil | place: USA...
GAGCTCTGGCTGATCTCAGGTGGCCTTCTCCGCCGCTTTGAGGGGGGCTGGACCGCATATCAGCGCGAACGTGCCGCCGGCCGCGACGCGCCGGTCGTTGAGTACGTGGACGCAGCGGCGAGGCGGGCGGGTGACGCGGCGAGCGGGATCCCCGCGAGCGAGAGTGGAGGGGCCCCGCCGGCAGAGGAGCGGCGAGCGCGCGGAACAGGCGGGGAGGCCAACTCGCGAGCGGGGACCCCGAGCCGCGGCAGGACCCGCCCGCCAACAAGAAGTCGTGCGACCGCGTCGCCGGTGCGCCGCGTCAGCGGCACGCGCGCGCTGGAAGTGCGGATCGAGGCGATGGAGCTGCAACTGAAGCAGCTGACGGAGAAGGTCAGCCAGATCGCTCAGAGCGGCAACTATCTGGAGACTCGTCGTGTCGGTGAGGAGCATGCCGCGCTTGAGCGGTCGCTCAAAGAGCTATATGAGGAGTGGACTCGCGTCAGCGAAGCCGAGAAGCAGTGAGATCGCGCGTCATCGGACTAACGGGTCCAATGGGCGCGGGCAAATCGCTCGTCGCAGGGATGCTCCGGGAGCTCGGTGCGAAGGTGATCGACGCGGATGCTCTCGTACGCGACGAGCAGTCGCGAGGCACGGTCGGCTACAGCGCGATCGTCCAGACGTTCGGCACGCACGTGCTCGGCGACGACAAGGAGATCGATCGCGCCAAGCTCGCGGCGGAGGTCTTCGCCGACCCGAAGAAGCTCGCGCGGCTCGAGCGGATAATGCACCCTCGTGTCATCGCGCGGATCCTCGAAGCGCGCAATATGCTGCGCGACAACGACGTGATGGTCGTCGAGGCGATCAAGCTGCTGGAATCCGACGTGCGCAACGTCTGCGATGAGATCTGGGTCGTTGTCGCGCCAAGGCCGCTGCTGATCGAGCGTCTGCGGGCGCGCGGCCTTCCGCAACCCGAGGCGGAGCTGCGCCTCTCGAGGCAGGCCAGCGAAGAGGAGTTCCGCGCCGCGGCCGACGTCGTGATCGTGAACGACGGCGGCCGCGACGCGACGCGTACTCGTGTTCGCGAGGCCTGGGAGCGCCTGCGGTCAGCGCCCCGGGGCTAGATCGCTACGGGTTGATCTTCTCTGGGATCTTGACCCGGAAGTTCGTGTAGATGTCCCCGAACGTCGCCCCGGTCGAGCCGCTCGCCCGCTCGTCCTTCGGTGCGCGCAGCAGGAAAGCGATCTGACCACCGGACGACTGCAGGTACGCGATCCGCTCGGCGGTCACCGCGTCGACACGGATCGTGTAGACGCTCGCGAGACGCGCGAGGATCGGCAGGCGCTCGAGGATGATCTTGGCGCTGAAGTCGGTCGTCTGCTGCGGCGTCGGCCGTTGGAGCTTCGTCTGCGGATCGAATTGAAGCGTGAAGACCATGTCAACGATGTCGCCGGCGAGGATCGTGCCGCCGACCGCGTTCTGGTCAGGCACTGTGATCGACATCGCGCGGAAGTTCGGCGAGTTGACCACTGGTGCGCCGTCCGGTCCGATGAAGCTCGCGGGCATGACCACGAATCCCGGAAGCTTCGGGTCAGTGAACTTGCTCGGCAGGATCGGCTCTCCGACGCTGATGCTCTGGACCGTGATCTTTCCAAGCGCCTGTCCCGCTTCCGACATCGCGGCAGCCGGCTTGGCGTCGAGGTTGAACTCCTGCAGCTTCACGTCCGCCGAGGTCAGCGTGGTCTTGGCTGGGATCTCCCGAGCCGCGACGAGCACGGCGACCGTGGGCACGGCGACCGGCTGGTCGCTCTTGGCGCCCGAGGCGTACACGAATGTGCCCACGCCCGCCACCAATGCGAGCGCGACACCAACGATAAGAATGAGCCGCGCGCGGCGGCGTGAACCGTCCTGCACTGTCTTCCCTCTCTCCTCTGTGCTGCTGTGTTCCTGCTAGTGGACTCTAGCCAGTCTTCCTTGGCTTGACGACGATTTCTAGTTGACGACGACGGTGATGCGGCCCGGCAGTCGGATCCATGCCGCGTCTTTGGCGGGATCGTCGGGGAGGAACTGCTGGAGCAACGGGACGAACACCTGTAGGTGGTACCAGGTCTGGACGTCCAGGTAATACCCGCGGCGGGGGTCGCTAGCGGTGACGCCAGCCGGGATCGAATAGCAGATCGTTACATCCGGGTTGGCGCTGCTCGCGCCGTAATACCAGCCAAGCACCGGGGTGGGCGTCTGCGCCGGGCACGAGCCCGTCGCGAGCGTCCCCGTGGTCGCGGTGCTGAAGTTCTGGGTCGCCGTGCCGCGCGCGCCGATGCTCAGGATGCCTCGGGACTGGTAGATGCGGTCGACCATACCGTTGTTACGCGCCACGTCGTTGTTCGTGACGCTGATCGTGTTGTCGTAGACGTAGATTGAGCCCCAACGGGCAGCTTCGCGGACCGAGTTGTTGATCGTCACGTAGACGGCGAAGATCAGGCCGAACTGGATGATCCCCATGAGGATGTAGAGCAGAACAGGCAGAAGCAGCGCGAATTCAACGAGGTTCTGCCCTTCCTCGCCGTGTATGAGGCCCCGAAGCTTCTCCAGAGTGTGGCCCGTCCCTTCCTATGAGAACCACAAGTGACGCTACGGAGCGGTAAGGGGTACCGCAATAGCGCTTTGGTGGGAAAAACGCGGCAGATGGTTCGCCGGTGCGCGACAATCGGGGGAGTCGGGGGAGCTCTGACCGTCACCGAACATCTGTTCTAGAATGAGGCGCCCGTGCCCAAGAGCGAGATCCTTCAAGTTCCCGTGGAGCGTCCGAGCGGCCCCGCGCCGTTCGAGCTCGTGCTGCCATGGGATCTGGCCGGCGACCAGCCAAGGGCGTCCGCGGCGCTGAGCCGCGGCCTCCGCGAGGGGATGAAGTCGCAGACGCTGCGCGGCGTCACCGGCTCGGGCAAGACGGTGACGATGGCGAAGGTCATCGCCGAGGCCGGCCGGCCGGCGCTCGTGCTCGCGCACAACAAGACGCTCGCGGCGCAGCTCTACGGCGAGTTCAAGGAGTTCTTTCCGAAGAACGCCGTCGAGTACTTCGTCTCCTATTACGACTACTACCAGCCCGAGGCGTACATCGCGCGCAGCGACACGTACATCGAGAAGGACTCCTCGCGGAACGAGGAGATCGACCGGATGCGGCACGCCGCGACGAGAGCGCTCTTCGAGCGTCGGGACGTCCTCATCGTCGCGTCCGTCTCCTGCATCTACGGCCTCGGCGCGCCGGTCGATTACGGGGCTGTCACGGTGCGTCTCAACAAGGGTGAGCGCGTCCGGCGTGACACGGTGCTCCGCCACCTGGTGGACATCCAGTACGAGCGGACGAACAGTGACCTCGTTCGCGGCAAGTTCCGCGTGATGGGCGACACGCTCGAGGTCCAGCCCTCGTATGAGGAGCTCGCCGTCCGGGTGGAGTTCTTCGGAGACGACGTCGAGCGCATCACCGAGCTCGATCCGCTCACCGGCGAGGTCCTGGCGGAGCGCGACCGCATCGACATCTATCCGGCCCGCCACTTCGTGACGCCGCGAGAGAAGCTGATGGAAGCGATCCGGGACATCGAGGCGGAGCTCGTCGATCGGGTCAAAGAGCTCGAAGACAAGGGGCGGCTGCTCGAGGCGCAGCGCCTTCTGCAGCGCACCAACTTCGATCTCGAGATGATGCGCGAGACCGGGAGCTGCGCCGGGATCGAGAACTATTCTCGCCATCTCGCGCGCCGTCCCGCCGGTAGCCGGCCATGGACGCTGCTCGACTACTTCCCGCCGGATTTCCTCATGTTCGTCGACGAGTCGCACATCAGCATCCCGCAGGTGCACGGCATGTACGGTGGGGACCGCTCGCGCAAGACGATCCTCGTCGAATACGGATTCCGTCTCCCGAGCGCGCTCGACAACCGGCCGCTGACCTTCGAGGAGTTCGAGGCGCGACTCGATCAGACCATCTACGTGTCGGCGACGCCGAGCGCGTACGAGATCCAGCGCTCCGGCCAGGTCGTCGACCAGATCATCCGCCCGACAGGTCTGGTCGACCCCGAGATCGAGGTGCGCAGGACGGACGGCCAGATCGACGACCTGCTCAACGAGCTCCGGTTGCGCGTCGAGCGCGGTCAGCGCGCCCTGGTCACGACGCTCACGAAGAAGATGGCGGAGGACCTGGCCGATTACCTGCGCGAGATGGGCGTGAAGGTCCAGTACCTCCACTCGGAGATCGAGACGATCGAGCGCATCGAGATCCTTCGCGACCTACGACTCGGCGTATTCGACGTCGTCGTCGGCGTGAACCTCCTGCGCGAAGGCATCGACCTGCCCGAGGTGACGCTGGTGGCGATCCTGGATGCCGATAAAGAGGGGTACCTGCGTTCGGAAGGGTCGCTGATCCAGGTCATCGGCCGCGCCGCGCGGCACGTCGAGGGCCGCGTGATCATGTACGCCGACCGGGTGACCGCCTCGATGCGCGCGGCGATCGACGAGACCGAGCGCCGGCGCGAGCTCCAGTTCGCGTACAACAAGGAGCACGGCATCGATCCACAGACGGTCGTGAAGGCGATCCGCGACGTCGGCATGCGCCTGAAGCAGGTCGCCGAGGTCGAGAACGTGTACGAGAAGGGTGGCCGTCCGATCGCCGCGGGCGAGCTGCCGAAGGACGAGCTCATGCGGCTGGTCAAGGACCTCGAGCTGCAGATGAAGACCGCGGCGAAGGAGCTGGCGTTCGAGAAGGCGGCCGCGCTGCGTGACGAGATCGTCGACCTGCGCGGTCTGCTCGTCTTGCAGAGCGGGCCGGCAGGGCTGGAGGATCAGGCGGGGGCTCTGCCCCCGTCGACCGCCACAGCGAGGACGAGGCGGGTCATGGGCCGGCGCCGGCGGGGCGGCTGATGCTGACGGTCCTCATCCCGGTCGCGATCGTCGCACTGATCGTGATCATCGGGGTGATCGCGTTCCAACGGGGTACCGGCGGGATCGAGCTCTCGCCACAGGCGATGCTGCGGGCGTACCTGTACGTCGGGTCGTTCGCGGGCGTGATCGCTCTCGCGTTCGGCCTGTCGGCGCTGCTCAACGGCGCGCTCGCATCGGCCGTCGGGAACCAGATCGTCTACGGCGGCACACCCGTCCCGGCGATCAACCGGCTCTGTCCGGTCGGCGCGACGTGCCCGCCGGAACCGGACCTGGCTCAGATCACGGAGCGCCAGCGCCAGGAGAGCGACCGTCGGCGCCAGGAGGATCTGCTTCGCGGAGCGACGTTCACTGTGTTCGGCGCGATCTTCTACGGTGCGCATCGCACGGCCCGGCGCTCGATGTATCCGCGAAGCGTGACGGTCGGCGGTCACGGAGACGGTCTTCAGCGTGCGTATCACCTGCTCGGTACGGTCGTGTTCGGCGTCGGTGCGATCGCGCTGCTGCCGGCGGGCCTCTATCAGCTACTCGCTAACTCCCTTCTGACGCTGCCGGGCGATTTCTTCCGCCAGGGCGTCGCCGACACGCTCACCGGTGGGGTCGTCAGCACGGTGCTCTGGCTGCTCTACCTTCGCGCGGTGCTCGCCGACACGCGGGGAGGAGATCCGCCGCGCTTCTACCGCACTGGCCCCAGCGGACCACCGTCCGAACCTGCCCCTGTTGGCGCGCGCATCGGACCAGGACCGGGCGAACGATCCGCCGGCGCCGAAGCGCAGTCACCACAGCAGTTCCGACGCGCGCCACAGTTCGTTCGTTTGCGTGAGAAGCTGCGGGAGCGCGATTAGTGCCGATCACTCACATCCACGTCAAGGGCGCGCGCGAGCACAACCTCAAGAACATCGACATCCAGATCCCGCGGGACAAGATGGTGGTCATCACCGGGCTCTCCGGATCGGGGAAGTCGTCGCTCGCGTTCGACACCATCTACGCCGAGGGTCAGCGCCGCTACGTCGAATCGCTTTCCGCGTACGCGCGGCAGTTCCTCGGTCAGATGGAGAAGCCGGACGTCGACTTCATCGAGGGCCTCTCGCCCGCGGTCTCCATCGATCAGAAGGGAACGACGCGCAATCCCCGGTCGACCGTCGGGACGGTCACGGAGATCTACGACCACCTCCGGCTTCTCTTCGCGCGCGTTGGGCAGCCGCACTGCCCGAACCACGGTGTCCCGATCGTCGCGCAGACGGTGCAGGAGATCGTCGACCAGATCAGCGAATACAAGGAGGGCTCGCGCCTCCTGATCCTCGCGCCGCTCGTTCGCGACCGGAAGGGCGAGCACCAGCAGCTGCTCGTGACGGCGCGGCGTGGCGGCTTCGCGCGCGTGCGCGTGGACGGTGCCGTCCGCGACCTCAGCGAAGACATCACGCTCGACAAGATGAAGAAGCACTCGCTCGAGGTGGTCGTCGACCGCATCGTCCTGAAGCGCGGTGAGGAAGGCGAGGCCGACCGCTCGCGTCTGACGGACTCGGTCGAGACGGCACTTCGCCTCGGCGAGGGCCTGGTGCTCGTGGCCGACGCGGACGGCAAGCAGCCCGAGCGGCTCTTCAGCCAGCGCCTGGCGTGCCCCGAGGGCGATTTCTCGATCGGGGAGATCGAGCCGCGCACGTTCTCCTTCAACTCGCCGCACGGCGCGTGTCCCGCGTGCACGGGCCTCGGTACGAAGCTCGAGCCCGATCCGGAGCTGGTTCTCGCGAATCCGGACATCTCGCTGAAGCAGGGCGCGGTCCTGCCCTGGCAGAAGTCGGGCGGCACCGCGCAGTACCGGATGGCGATCATCGAGGGCCTCGCGCGCCGCTTCAAATTCTCACTCGACACCCCCGTGAAGGACCTGCCCAAGAAGGCGGTCGAGGCGCTGCTGCGTGGGACCGAGGAGCCACTCAAGCTCTCCTACGAGAACCGCAGCGGCCAGCGCCGTTCGTACGAGTACGAGTGGGAGGGCATCGTTCCCTGGCTCGAGCGGCAGTACCGCGACACCACGTCCGACTACATCAAGGCGGACATCGAGAAGTACATGAGCGAGCGGCCCTGCCAGGTATGCAAGGGCCGCCGGCTGAAGCCCGAGGCGCTCGCGGTGACGATCCTCGGGAAGAACATCGTCGACGTGACCGGCCTCACCGTGAGCGAGGCGCTCGACTGGGTCTCAGGTCTCGAGCGCGAGAAAGGTGGGCTCAAGGTCCGCGCGCGGCAGATCGCGAAGCAGGTCCTGAAAGAGATCCGCACGCGGCTCGGCTTCCTCGTCGACGTCGGACTCGATTACCTCACCGTCGACCGGTCCGCCACGACCCTGTCCGGCGGAGAGGCGCAGCGCATCCGTCTCGCGACGCAGATCGGGTCGGGCCTCATGGGGGTGCTCTACATCCTCGACGAGCCATCGATCGGTCTACATCAGCGCGATAACGCGCGGCTCATCCGCACGCTTCTCGGCATGCGCGACCTCGGCAACACGATCATCGTCGTCGAGCACGACGAGGAGACGATCCGGACGGCTGACTGGGTCATCGACATCGGTCCCGGTGCGGGCGAGCACGGCGGCGAGGTCGTCGCGGAGGGCCCGCTCGAGGCCATCCTCCGCGAGCCGCGCTCGCTGACGGGTGCGTATCTCTCCGGCCGCCGACGCATCCCGATGCCCTCGCATCGACGTTCGGCCAAGGGCGACGCGATCGTCGTCCGCGGCGCCCGCGAGCACAACCTCCGGAACATCGACGTGCGCATCCCGCTCGGCGTGTTCGTCTCGATCACGGGAGTGTCCGGTTCCGGGAAGAGCACGCTGGTGAACGAGATCCTCTACCGGCGTCTGGCCCAGGTGCTCTCGAAGGCCAAGGACCGTCCGGGCGCGCACGACAAGATCGAGGGGATCCAGCACATCGACAAGGTCATCGACATCGATCAGTCCCCGATCGGCCGGACGCCGCGTTCGAACCCCGCGACGTACACCGGGCTCTTCACGCCGATCCGCGACCTCTTCGCCGCCGTGCCCGAGGCGCGGCTGCGCGGTTACAGCGCGGGTCGCTTCTCCTTCAACGTGAAGGGTGGACGCTGCGAGGCCTGCGCGGGCGACGGGATCATCAAGATCGAGATGCAGTTCCTCCCTGATGTCTACGTCCCGTGCGAGGTCTGTGGCGGGAAGCGGTACAACCGCGAGGCACTCGAGATCCGCTACAAGGGGAAGAGCATCTCGGACGTCCTCGAGATGACCGTCGAAGAGGGTCTCGCGTTCTTCGCCAACGTCCCCGCGTGCGAGGCGCGGCTGCGCACGCTCAACGACGTTGGTCTGGGGTACATCCACCTCGGTCAGCCCGCCACGACGCTGTCTGGCGGCGAGGCGCAGCGCATCAAGCTCTCGACGGAGCTGTCGCGCCGCGCGACGGGGCGGACGCTGTACATCCTCGACGAGCCGACGACCGGCCTGCATTTCGCCGATGTGGAGCGCCTTCTGGAGGTACTGCATCGTCTGGTCGACGCGGGCAATACGGTCGTGGTCATCGAGCACAACCTCGACGTGGTCAAGACAGCAGACTGGATCATCGACTTGGGACCCGAGGGTGGGAAAGCCGGCGGCGAAGTGATAGCCGAAGGCACACCGGAAGCAGTAGCGAGGTCGCGTCGATCGTTCACCGGACGATACCTGCGCGAGCTGCTCGCGACAGGCGAAGTGCGCGGCATCGCGTAGCTGTCGCGCCGCGTCGCCGCGGGTCCTGTCGCAGGGCGCCAGCGGGCGCATCGCTCCTCGAAACGGGCCCGCTCCGCTCGCTCTCGCGCCTTGAGTGTCATACCGCGGTCTCGACTCTCGTTCGCGATGCGCCCGCTGTCTCTTGACAACCTGCCGGATCACCCGCAGCGCAAGCTCGATAACCATGGCCGCTCCGGTCGCTAGCATCTCGCGCAGGTGACGCTTCCGTTCTCCCTGATCGACGCGGCCCTGCTATTGCTCATCGCCGCAGCAATATGGGGTGGGTATCGCTCGGGATTCATCGCGACGACGTACGGGCTCGCCACGTGGGTCGTTTCGTTCGCCGCCGCGGTCCTGTTCCAGTCGCAGGCAGCCGAGCTCGTCGAGAAGTTCGGTCTCGGTCCCGCGACTGCGCGGCCGATCGGCTTCATCCTCGTCCTCGTCTTCGTCGAAGCGCTGTTCTCGATCGCGGGGTTCTTCGCGCTGACGCCGATCGTGCGCGCCGTCCACCGCGCGCGTTCGGTCGAGCGGGCCGATCGGGTGCTCGGGGTCGTCCCCGCCGCGATGCGTGCGCTGTTCGTCATGGGCATCGTGCTCGCCGCGCTGGTCGTGTCGCCGCTCAGCAGCGATGTCAAAGCGACCATTGAGAGCTCACGCATCGCGCGCGTGCTCATCGACCAGATCAGCGCGCTTCAGCCAACGCTGGCCCGGCTCTCCGGCCAGCTCGGCGAGAGCGTGCCGCTTTTCGTCACGCGGCTCGGCGAGGACCAGAGCGAAGCGCTCGACCTACCGAACGACCTGGCGCTCACCCCGGACCCGGTTGCCGAGCGTCAGATGCTCGATCTCGTGAACGAGGAGCGGACCGCGGCCGGACTGCGGGCGCTCATCTGGGACGACCGCCTCCTACCGGTCGCGCGTCAGCACTCGGTGGAGATGTTCCAGCTGAAGTACTTCGCGCACCAGTCGCCGGTGAGCGGTACGCCGTTCGACCGCATCAAGAGCGCCGGGTTCGCGTACTCGCGTGCGGGCGAGAACCTCGCGTACGCACAGTCGGTCTCCGTCGCCCACCGCGGCCTGATGCAGAGCCCGGGTCACCGCGAGAACATCCTTCGGCCCGAGTTCACGCATGTCGCGATCGGCGTCATCTCGGCCGGCGCGTACGGCCGCATGTTCACCCAGGTGTTCGTGACCCCTTGAGGCTCGAAGACCTGATCGCGAACGGCACGATGTCGCCGGAGATCGCGTCGACGCTCGGGGCCACCGCTCGCGGCCGGCACTCCTTTCTGGTCGTCGCCATACCGCGGCTCGCCGGGAAGAGCACAGTGATGGCCGCGATGCTCGCTCACCGGCCCAAGGGCGCGCCGTTGAGGACGGTCGGCGACGACGGCACCGACATCGACGCGCTCGCCGCGGCGAGCGCCGGCGGCTATCTCGTCGTCCCCGAGATCAGCGAGTACGCGGTGACCGCCGGGTACATCTGGGGCGCGCCGGTGCGTAGGGTCTTCTCCCGGATCGGAGCGGATGTCGCACTCGCGGCCGCGCTTCATGCCGGTGGGGCCGACGAGGCCATCGAGATCGTGTGCCGCGGCAACCGCGTTGCGGACGAGCAAGCGGCTCAGATCGCGGTCGTCGTGTACATCCGCTCCCTCGGCACCGACTGGCAGCGGCCGACCGGGCGACGGATCGCGACCGTGCACGAGATCGTGACAGTACGGAGCGGACGGCCCGAGACGCGTCTCCTGCACCGCTGGGACGAGCGCAGGGACCGCTTCGAGACGCTTGAGCGGCCGGAGCGCATCGCCGCCGGCCGGCCGCGGCGTTAGCATGGTGCTCAGAGCGCTTTCCGAAAGAGGTGAAGCGATGATCGAGATGACACCAGTCGCGGCCGAGAAGCTCCGCGAGCTTCGCGGTACGGACCCATCGCGCGCCTTCCTCCGGATGTACGTCGCGGGCAAGAGCTGCTGCTCCACGCAGTTCGGCCTCGCATTCGATGCCACGCCCGATGAGAAGGACACGGTGAGCGACGTCGCGGGCATCCCGCTCGCGGTGGATCCTCTGAGTCAGCCCTACGCGGACGGCGCGATCATCGACTTCGTCGATGGGCCGGAGGGCACGGGCTTCCTCGTCAAGAACCCGACGCTCGGCGGCGGGTGCGCGTGCGGCGGAGGCGGCGGCTAGCTCGATCCAGCCTAGTCCGGCGAGGAGAGCGACTCCCACAGCACGTCGGCGATGTGCCGCACCTTGACGCGCTGATTGCGCGCGTCGAGGCCGCCCCG
>Ga0075429_100005500_pt1 | contig 10908 bp, 9 predicted proteins | sample RhiMetdeltSRZDD3_FD_75295 | JGI IMG/M metagenome (GOLD analysis project Ga0075429, IMG submission 75295) | Populus rhizosphere microbial communities from Tennessee, USA - Rhizosphere MetaG P. deltoides SRZDD3 | ecosystem: Host-associated > Plants > Roots > Rhizosphere > Soil | place: USA...
GCAAGATCACGACCTACCGGCGCCTCGCCGAGCACGCGATGGAGAAGCTCCAGCCCTATTTTCCCGGTTGCAAAGGCGCGTGGACCGCGAGTACTGCGCTCGCGGGCAGCGAGTTCGGCGCGGCAGGGCGAGACGGCGCGTACGCGGCGCTCGCTGCACGCTACTCCGGCATTCCAGGCGCAACGCTGCGCGCATTGTTCCGCCGGCACGGGGAAAAAACCGCGCAGGTGCTGGGCGACGCGCAAACGGCGGCCGATCTCGGCGAAGATTTCGGCGGCAATCTGACCGAGCGCGAGCTCGCCTATTTCGTCGAGAGCGAGTGGGCGCGCACCGCAGAGGATGTGCTGTGGCGACGTACCAAGGCGGGCCTTCACATGAGCGGGTCCCAGCGCGCGCGCGTGGCGGAGCGAATGGGCGGATGATGCGGCCGCTCGCCGAATGGAGGGCCGCCGGCATCCGGGGCCTTCTCTTCGACCTCGATGACACGCTCACCACGCACGGCAAGCTGACCAGCGCCGCGTACGCAGCGATGGAGCGGCTCAAGGCCTCGGGCAGGCTCGTGGTTCCGATCACCGGCAGGCCCGCCGGCTGGTGCGATCAGATCGCGCGCCTCTGGCCGGTCGATGCCGTGGTCGGCGAGAACGGCGCCTTCTACTTCTGGCATGACGCAGCCGCGGCGACGCTGCGCAAGCGCTATCACGAGCCGGACGATGTGCGCGCGCAAAAGCGAGCGCGGCTCGGAGCGATTGCAGAGCGCATCCTGCGGGAAGTGCCCGGTTGCGCGCTCGCCTCCGATCAGTCGTACCGCGAGACCGACCTGGCGATCGATTATTGCGAAGATGTGCGCGCGCTGCCTCTCGCGGCCGCCGAGCGGATCGCGGCGCTGATGCGCGAAGCCGGCTTGAACGCGAAGGTGAGCTCGATCCACGTCAACGGCTGGTTTGGCGGCTACGACAAGCTCTCGATGGCGCGGCAACTTTTTACCGAGCGCTTCGGTATCGATCTGCCTGCACGGCAGCACGAACTCGGCTTCGTCGGCGATTCGCCGAACGACGAGCCGATGTTCGCGTTCTTCGCAAATTCCGTGGGCGTGGCCAACGTGGAACGCTTTGCCGGAGCGCTGGTGTCCGCGCCGCAGTACATCACCCGCGCCGAGAGCGGCGCGGGCTTCGTCGAGCTGGTCGAGCATCTGCTCGGCGCCGGCTGATGGACTGGTGGCCGGCTTATCTGGCGATCGGCGTCGCGGTCGGATTCTTCGCGGGGCTGATGGGCATCGGCGGCGGTGCGATCATGGTGCCGCTACTGGCGTTCGTTTTCGGCGCGCAGGGGTTCTCCGCCGAGCATCTGATGCATTTTTCGCTTGCGACCGCGCTTGCAACGATCGTCTTTACGTCGCTTTCGAGCGTGCGCGCACATCACCGCTTCGGCGCGGTGGAGTGGCCGGTGGTGCGCGCAATGGCGCCAGGAATTGTTGCCGGATCGCTCGGCGCAGCGCTGGTTGCGGGCTTCCTGCCTACGCGTCTGCTGGCGGCAAGCTTTGCAGTGTTCCTGCTCTATGCGGGCACGCAGATGTTCTTCGAGATCCGGCCTCGCCCGGGCCGGGATTTGCCGCGGCCGCTCGGACTGTTCGCGGTGGGCGCCGTGATTGGCGGGCTCTCGAGCCTGCTCGCCGTCGGTGGCGCATTCCTGTCGGTTCCGTTCCTTGGCTGGTGCAACGTACCGCTCAAGCGCGCGATCGGCACCGCCGCTGCGAACGGCTTTCCGATTGCGGTCGCCGGCAGCATCGGGTACATCGTGCAAGGGCTGCGCGCGGAAGGACTGCCGGCGGGCAGTTTCGGGTACATCTACTTGCCTGCGCTGGGCTTCATCGTCGTGACCAGCATGGTCGTTGCACCGCTCGGTGCGCGACTCATGCACTGGGCGCCGGTTCGACCGCTGCGGATCGGGTTCGCGCTGTTCCTCTATGCGATCAGCGCGCGAATGCTTGCCGCGGTGTGGTGAAGGAGTCAGTGGTAGGCGAGAATCGCGACTAAAGGGGGCAACGTTATGGCAGGGCCTTTATCGAAAATCCGCGTCCTCGATCTTTCTCGCGTGCTCGCCGGTCCCTGGGCGAGCCAGAATCTCGCCGACCTGGGTGCCGACGTCATCAAGCTGGAGCGCCCGAAGATCGGTGATGACTCGCGTGCGTTCGGCCCGCCGTGGGTCAAGGACCGCGAAGCCCGCGACACCCGGGACTCGGCCTACTTCACCTCGGCCAACCGCGGCAAGCGGTCGGTCACGCTGAACATCGCCCGACCGGAAGGTCAGGCGATCGCGCGCGAGCTGGCCGGCCTCTGCGACGTCCTGATCGAGAACTACAAGTTCGGCGACCTCGCGCGCTATGGCTTGGGATACGCGGACCTCAATGCCGTGAACCCGCGGCTGATCTACTGTTCGGTGACCGGCTTTGGCCAGACCGGGCCGTACCGCGAGCACCCGGGCTACGATTTCATGATTCAGGGCATGGGGGGGATGATGAGCGTCACCGGCGAACCCGATGGCGCGCCCGGCGGCGGGCCGCAGCGCGCAGGGGTGCCGATCGCCGACATCATTACGGGGATGTACGCCTCGATCGCGATCTGCGCCGCGCTTGCGCACCGCGCCGAATCGGGCCTCGGCCAGCACCTCGATCTGGCGCTGCTCGATTCGCAGATTGCGCTGCTCGCCTACCAGAACACCAACTACTTCGCCACTGGCGTGCCCCCCAGGCGCATCGGCAACCTGCATCCGAACATCGTGCCCTACCAGCCGTTCAAGTCGAGCGACGGCGAAGTCATCGTTGCGTGCGGCAACGACAATCTGTTCCGGAAATTCTGCGACGCGGCCGGTTGCTCCGAGCTCGCGCAAGATCCGCGCTTTGTCACCAACGGCAAGCGTGTCGAGAATCGCGCGGAAATCACCCGGTTGATCAACGCAGTCATGCGCAAGAAAACGACGGCCGAGTGGCTCGAGCTGCTGGAAGCGGCCGGCGTGCCGAACGGACCGATCAACGACATTGCGCAGGTCTTCCGGGAACCGCAGGTCCAGGCGCGGGGCGTGAAAATCGAACTGGACCACGCTGCTGCGGGGAAGCTGCCGCTGGTCGCCAGCCCGATGCGCTTTTCGGCAACCCCGCTCGAATACCGGCTGCCGCCGCCACTGCTCGGTGAGCATACCGACGAGGTGCTACGAAGCCTCCTCGGCAAAAGCGACGCGGAGATCGCGCGACTGCGGGCCGAGGAGATTATCTAGGCGACGCGAGCGCCGCTCAGTTGTCGACCTTCGCTCCCGAGTCCTTGACCACCTTCGCCCACTTGGTGATCTCGCTACGGATCAGCTTGGCGAACTCTTCCGGCGGCATGCCGCCAGGATCGGCGCCCTGCTCGGCCCAGATCTTTTTCAGGTCGGGCTGGTTCATCGCCGCGACGGTCTCCGTGTACATGCGGTCGCGGATCTCTTTCGGCGTGCCCTTCAGCGCCCATAGGGCGTACCAGGTGCGCACCTCGTAGCCCGGAACGCCGGCCTCCTGCACGGTCGGCACGTTCGGCAGCACCGGATTGCGCTTGATGCTGGTGACCGCCAGGGGGATGAGCTTGCCCGCCTTCACTTGCACGGAGGACGTTCCCATGCCGTCGAACGCAAGGTCCACCTGACCGGCGAGCAGATCGATCATCAGCGGACCGGCCCCCCGATACGGGATATGCACCAGGAACGTCTTCGTCATCGTCTTGAACAGCTCGACCGAGAGATGATGCGTGGTGCCGCTTCCCGCCGATCCATAGTTGAGCTTGCCCGGGTTGGCGCGCGCATAGTTGATGAGGTCGCTGAGCGTCTTGAACTTGTCGGCATGCTTCGGATGCACCACGACCACGTTCGGCACGAACGCCGCGACGGTAACCGGCTCGAAATCCCTTTCCAGGCTGTACGGGAGCTTCGTGTACAGGCTCTCGGCGATCGTGTGGTGCACCGCGCCGAAGAACCAGTTGTAGCCGTCGGGCGCGCGCTTGGTCGCGTTCGTCGCGCCGACCGTGCCGCCCGCGCCGCCTTGATTCTCGATGAGGACCTGCTGGCCAAGCTGCTGCGACAGCTTCGCGGCGATCGGGCGTGCAAACGTATCGGTGCCGCCGCCGGCCGGGAACGGATTCAGGAACGTAATCGGCTTCGTCGGCCAGCTTTGCGCTTGCGCCGCGGATGCGAGAACCGCGAGCGTGCATCCTGCCGCGGCACGGATGAGGAACTGCAATGCGGTGGTCATTCTCCTCCTCGGATCGTCGGTATTTCCGGCGCCGATCATAGCAGCTACTGAGTGCGCAACCGGGGGTCGAGCGCGTCGCGCAACGAATCGCCGAACAGGTTGAACCCGAACACCGCAAGCGTGATCGCGAGACCCGGGAAGATCGCCATCCACGGCGCGCTTTCGGCGAACTGCACCGCCGCGCCGCGCAGCATCAAGCCCCACGCTGCGGTCGGCTCCTGCACGCCGAGGCCGAGAAACGAAAGCGAAGCTTCGAGCAGGATCGCCTCGCCGAGGAATGCAGTCGCCATGATCAGGATCGGCGCCATCACGTTCGGTAGCATGTGGCGCAGGATGATGCGTGCGTGGCTGAACCCGGCGGCGCGTGCGGCGTCTACGTAGGGCATCTCCCGCACCGCGAGCGCGCTCGAGCGGACCACGCGTGCGCAACGCGGCACCATTGGCACCGCGATGGCGAGGATCACGTTGCCGGCGCCGGTGCCGAGGACCGCGACCACCGCGAGCGCGAGGATGATGACCGGGAACGCGAAGAACACGTCCATGATCCGTTGCACGATGAGATCGGTGCGGCCGCCGAAATAGGCGCTCGCGACGCCGATCAGCGAGCCGAGCGTGGCGCCCAGCAGCGAAGCGCCGAGGCCGACCATCAACGCGGTGCGCGAGCCATAGATCATGCGCGAGAACACGTCGCGACCGAATGCGTCGGTGCCGAGCCAGTGCTTTGCGTCGGGCGCAGCAAGCATCGCGGCGTAGTCGGTATCCAGCGGATGGTACGGCGCGAGGAAGCCGGCGGTCCCCGCGGTGATCACCATCAGCAGCACGATGGCGGCGCCGATCGCGCCGAGCGGGCGCTGCCGGATGAAATCGGTGATTGCCGCCAGCCAACCCGTGCGCGGCTCCTCGGAACGGGTCAGCTGCTCTACGGTTTGCGGGGTGACGGCCATCAGCGGTAGCGGATGCGAGGGTCGAGCCACGCGTACGCGATGTCGACGACGAAGTTGACGATCAGGAAAAAGGTGGCGACCAGCATCACCAGCGCCTGCGTGAGCGTGTAGTCGCGGCGCGCGATCGCCTCGACGAACAGCATCCCGAGCCCGTTCAGATTGAAGACCTGCTCGGTGACCACCAGCCCGCCGAGCAGGAACGCAAACTCGAGGCTGATCACGGTGAGCACCGGCAGGATCGCGTTCTTGAGCGCGTGCCGTGAAAGGATCAGCTTCAGCCACAGCCCCTTGGCGCGCGCGGTGCGGATGTAGTCCTCGCGCAGCACCTCGAGCATCGCCGAGCGCATCATCCGCGTGCCCACCGCAGAATAGCGATAGCCCACGGCGAGCGCCGGCCAGATGAGCTGCGCGAGATTCTCCCAGGGGTTCACCCAGAACGGCGTGAACACCATCGGCGGGATCCATTTGAACACGGTCAGCATGACGAGGATCATCAGGATCCCGAGCCAGAACGACGGCGTCGCGAGGCCGGCGATCGAGAATACGCGCACGGCATAGTCGATCCACGTGTCCTGCTTCACGGCGGCGAGGATGCCGAGCGGGATCGCGAGCAGCGTGGCGATCGTGCTCGCCATCAGCGCGAGCTGCAGCGACAGCGCAAAGCGCAGCTTGATCTCCTCGGTGATCGGCGCTCCGGTCCACATCGAAAGGCCGAAATCGAGCCGCGCCAGCCCGGCCATCCAGCTGGTGAACTGCTTCCACAGCGGCTGATCGAGCCCGAGCTTCGCGCGCTCCTGGTTCATCAGATCCTGCGACTGGAACTGGCTGCCCTGGCCGAGGTACCGGGCCTCGACCACGTCGCCCGGCACCACGCGCAGCAGCAGAAAGATCAGGATCGCGACGCCGAGCAGCGTCGGGATCATCGCCAGCAGCCGCTTCAGGATGTAGCGTGCCATCAGCGGGCCGCTACGGCTCCCTGGGTCACTGCGTCAGCCAGACCGTGTCGAGCGTGTTGTTCAGATAGTGGCTCGGCGTGACGGTCCAGCCCTTCACTTTGGCCGAGTGCGGGATGATCCGGTGCCATTGCAGCGTCATCAGGTAGTGCGCCTCCTCGTCGAGCACGCGCTTCTCGAACTGCCGCACGAGCCGCTTGCGTTCTTCGACGTTGGTCGCGCGGCTCTGCTTGTCGTACAGATCGTCGAGCACCGGATCCTTGTAGCGGCCGTAGTTCGCCGGGTTGCGGTCGGTCGACAGGAACTTGTACATGTCGAGGTCCGGCTCGACGATGTAGCCGCACTGGAAATCCATGTGCACCTGGGTGTCGCCCTTGCGGATGGTGCCGAAGTACGCAGCGGCCTCGATCACTTCCTGCTTCACGTTCAGGCCGACCTTGCGCCACTGGTCGATCAGCCACACGCCCAGCGGCTCGTACGGCATCGGGATGCCGCGGTTGGTGAACGTGAACTGGAAGCCTTCCGGCACGCCAGCCTCCTTCAGCAGCCGCCTCGCCTCGGCGCGCGATTTCTCGATGTCCGGCCAGTAGCCGGCGAGCTTGTTCAGCTCTTCAGGCGGCGTCGCAAACGGCGTGCCGGGAACCTGCACGCCGGCGACGGCCTTGACGATCGCGATCTTCGACAGCGCCTTCGAGGCCTCGTGGCGATCGAGCGCGAGCGTCAGCGCGCGGCGCACCCGCTTGTCGTCGAACGGCTTCTTCTCATGGTTGATGCCGACGAGCAGGATGCAATCCCACGGCGACTCCTGCACGGTCACCTTGCTGCCGAGCGTGCTGACGATGCTGTCGCGCTCAGCGGGGCTGAACCCGCGGAACTGGATATGCGCCCGCTCGCCGCGCACCGCGGCGACCTGCGCTGCCGAGTCGCGCATGAAGATGGCACGAAAACCGTCGAGATAGGGCTTGCCCTTGTCCCAGTAGTTCGGATTCTTCTTGCCGACGACGTGCGAGCCCTTGACGTGCTCGACGAACGTGAACGGGCCGGTGCCCATGATGTTCTTCTCGTACCAGTGCGGGTCCTTGGCGAGGATGTCCGCCTTGTAGATGAAGTTGTACGGCGAGAGCAGCGACGCGATGAACGAACCCGATTGCTCCTTCAGGCGGAACACGACCGTCAGCGGGTCGGGCGCCTCGATTGCCTTCACGTCGGAGTACTGGCCCTTGCGCGTCGAGCCGACGCCGGGCGGCGGGAAGACGATCTTGTCGTAGGACGCCTTCACGTCCTTCGAGGTCATCTCGGAGCCGTCGTGGAACTTGACGCCCTTGCGCAGCTTGAACGTGTAGGCGAGGCCGTCCTGCGATACGGTCCAGCTCTCGGCCAGCGATGGCGCCGGCTTGGTGCCGGAGGTGTCGTTCGGGTCAACGCGCAGAAGCGTGTTGTAGAACGGCGCAACCGGGTGGATCAGGCCGAACGTCTCCTCACGGTGTCCGTCATACGACGGCGGCTCCGAAGGGACCGGGAACACCAGTTCGCCGCCGTTACGCGGTGTCTGGGCTTGGACCGAAACGATGAAAAACGCGCTGGCGCCGAGCGCCAGCAAATGCGCAAGCCGCTTCATGACAACACCTCCTCCTCGTCGACAAGCCCCCCTGCGGCGGGGGTCTTGCAAATCTCCCGGCTCCTTATTAGCGGGGAGTGGCTCAACCTGTCAATGTTGTCAGTCAAGCAAGATGACAGGCCGCCCAGTGCGCCGGGCGGATCTCGCGCAGCGCGGGTATTTCCGCGCTGCAGCGAGGCACCGCGATGGGGCACCGCGGATGGAATACGCAGCCGCTCGGGGGGTTCACCGCGCTCGGCACCTCGCCGCGCAGCACGGTGCGCTCGCGCCGTGCCTCGAGCTTCGGGTCTGGAATCGGCACCGCGGAGAGCAGCGCCCGCGTATAGGGGTGTGCCGGCTCCTCGTAGACGGAACGCCGGTCCGCGATTTCGGCCACCTTGCCGAGATACATCACGACTACGCGATCGGAGATATGGCGCACGACCGAGAGGTCATGCGCGATGAACAGGTACGTCAGCCCGAGCCGCTGCTGCAGATCCTCGAGCAGATTGACGATCTGTGCCTGGATCGAGACGTCGAGCGCCGAGACCGGCTCGTCGCAGACGATCAGCGACGGCTCCATGGCGAGCGCACGCGCGATCCCGACGCGCTGGCGCTGCCCGCCCGACATCTGGTGCGGATAGCGCCGCGCGTGCTGCGGAAGCAGCCCGACCTGGGTGAGCAGCTCCTTCACGCGCGCCGCGCGCGCGTTCTTTTCGTTGATCAGACCGTGCACCTGGATCGGCTCGGCCAGGATCTGCCCGACCGTCATCCTCGGGTTCAGCGAGGAATACGGATCCTGGAAGATCACCTGCATCCGCCGGCGCATGCTGCGCAGCTTGTCCTCCGGCAGCGTCGTCAGTTCGACCCCCTCGAACAGCACCTGACCGCTGGTCGGACGCTCGAGCAGCAGCACGCAGCGGCCGGTCGTCGTCTTGCCGCAGCCCGACTCGCCGACCAGCCCGAGCGTCTCGCCCCGCTGCAGCGTGAAGCTGACGCCGTCGACCGCCCGCACCGCAACCTGCGCGCCGCGCAGGCCGCCGCTCACGGGGAAATGCTTGACGAGGTCGCGCACCTGCAGCAGCGGTTCGCTCATGACGCGACCTCGAGCGGCACTTCGTCGGCGAGCCGCGCGGCTTCCCAGCACGCCGAGAGGTGCGCGGGGCTGACGACTTCGAGCGGCGGCGCCATCTCCAGGCAGCGCTCGACGCGGAACGCGCAACGCGGCGCGAACGAGCAGCCCGGTGGCAGGCGCGTCATGTCGGGCGGCTGGCCTTCGATCGGTGCGAGCCGCGCGCGGCGCGGCTCATCGAGCCGGGGCACCGAGCGCAGCAGCCCCAGCGTGTACGGGTGGCGCGGCGCGGCGTACAGCTCGGCTGCGCTCGCGCGCTCGATGATTCGCCCGGCATACATGACGTTTACACGATCGGCGTAGCGCGCAACAACGCCCAGGTTGTGCGTGATGATCAGCATCGCGACGCCGAGACGCCGCGACAGGTCGCGCATCAACTCGAGGATCTGCGCCTGGATCGTCACGTCGAGCGCGGTCGTCGGCTCATCGGCAAGGATCAGCGACGGATTGCACGCGAGCGCCATCGCGATCATCATCCGCTGGCGCATGCCGCCGCTGAAGTGATGCGGATACTGGCCGAGGCGACGCCCGGGATCCGGAATGCCGACCATCGCCAGCAGCTCGAGCGCGCGCGCGCGGGCCTCGGGCGGCTTCATCTGCATGTGGATCTCGAGCCCTTCGGTCAGCTGGCGTCCGATCGAAAGCACCGGATTCAGCGATGTCATCGGCTCCTGGAAGATCATCGCGATCTCGCGGCCGCGCACGCCGCGCATCTGCTCCTCGCTGAGTGCCAGCAGATTGCGACCCTTGAAGAGGATTTCGCCGCCCTCGATCCGCCCGGCGGGCTGGTCGATGAGCCGCATGATGCTGAGTGCCGACACCGACTTGCCGCAGCCCGATTCACCGACGAGCGCCACGGTCTCGCCCTCCTCGACCTCCCACGACACGCCGTCGACCGCGCGCAGCATGCCCGCCGTCGTAAAGAACGTGGTGCGAAGGTCCTTCACTTTGAGGAGGGTCGCCACCGCGCGGGCAGTCTAGCATCGCGGCGCCCGCCGACCTTCGCTGCTACGATACCCGCGGGACCGCCGGATGAAAAAGCGCACGCTCGCCACCTGCTGTGCCGTCCACACGCTGCACGACGGCCTGTCCGATGTGAGCTACGTGCTGCTGCCGCTGCTCGCACAGACCTTCGGCCTGTCGCTCGTGCAGGTGGGCGTCATTCGCGGCGCGCATCGCGCGGCGATGGCGGCATTCCAGATTCCCGCCGGGCTCATCGCCGAGCGCTTCGGCGAGCGCAACCTGCTCGCGCTCGGAACGCTGCTGGTCGGAGTCGCGTTTCTCGGCCTCGGCTATGCGCCCGGCTTCTGGGCGATCCTCGTCGCGCTGTTCGGGGCCGGTCTCGGCTCGTCGGTCCAGCACCCGCTCGGCTCGACCCTGATCTCGCGCGCGTATCCGCACGAAGGGCGTCGTGCGGCGCTCGGTACCTACAACTTTGCCGGCGACGTCGGCAAGTTTGCGTTCGGCGCGATCGTCTCGCTCGCGCTGCTGGCCGGAATCTCGTGGCAGGCGCCGGTACTCGGTTTTGGCGTGGCGGCGCTCGTCGCGGCGGCCGCCGTTCTTGCCTTGGTCGCTGACACGCGAACGCCCGTCGGAACCGGCACGATGAGGGCGGCGAAAACGACCGCCGGCTGGGGCATCCGGGACCGCCGGGGCTTTACCGTGCTCTGCCTGATCGAGATACTCGACTCGAGCACGCGCACCGGCTTTCTCACGTTCATTGCGTTCCTGCTGATCGCCGAAGGCTTGTCCGAAGGCTGGGCCGCGAGCGCGGTGCCGCTCGTTTTCATCGGCGGCATGGCAGGCAAGCTCGCCTGCGGGTTGCTCGCAGAGCGACTCGGCGTGGTACGCATGATCATAGCGACCGAGCTCGCCACCGCGTGCGGCATCTTCGCTGCGCTAGCGCTGCCAGCAATCGCCGCTTTCGTGCTGCTGCCGCTCGTTGGCGTAGTCCTGCAGGGTACGTCCTCGGTGCTGTACGCGACCGTCGGCGAGTTCGTCGAGCCCGA
>Ga0075429_100005501_pt1 | contig 10908 bp, 6 predicted proteins | sample RhiMetdeltSRZDD3_FD_75295 | JGI IMG/M metagenome (GOLD analysis project Ga0075429, IMG submission 75295) | Populus rhizosphere microbial communities from Tennessee, USA - Rhizosphere MetaG P. deltoides SRZDD3 | ecosystem: Host-associated > Plants > Roots > Rhizosphere > Soil | place: USA...
TAGTCCGCTGGAACTCGCTGACTCGGAGGCGGCGGAATGACAGAGTTCTCAATGGATTGGCAAGATAGTGCGAGGAAGCCGATGCAAAGAAGCGCGAGATAGCCCTTCATGCTTGCTGCCCCTTGTCAGTTGGACGCGATGCTGGGACCGCCATCGTGGTGAGGCTGGACCGGGTGTCTTTGACGTTCAAGTCAGGAATCCTCTGCTCGTGACCAGCGTGCTTCGCAACCTCGCAACCATGAGTAATTTGCGCCGAGTCTGCGTCTTCCTTGTGTTCCTAATTCTTGAGACGCCGGATCGCGCCGGCGCGTTGCCGGCCGGACGTGCATGGACCCCCGTGCAGACGCTCAAGCTTGGCGGGCATTCGTTCATGCGACCCGATCGCTTCGAACCGACGCAAGGCGGAAGAATTGAACTCGTAGCCGGAGGCTTCGGGGGCCCACTTAACGGGCGGGGATACGGGCTCGTCTGGTCCGATTCGGGCTGGAATGTGCGCTGGACGTTGGATGAATCCCATTACGTGCTCTGGCCCGCTCTTACGCCCTCGGATCGCCAGCTGCTCGTTTGGAAGAGCATGTCACCACCTGTGAACACCTACTATAACCACCTCGTCGTCGCCGACGTGGTTGGGAACAGCGTGGCCCCGCAAGATACGATTGCGCTGGTCTCTGCCCTCGACGCCCTCATATACGCGGCCACGTCGTGGGGCGATCGGCGTTGGGTGGCGGTCCGCGATCAGGATTTCGCCACCTTTGGGTTCCCGGAGATCCTGAGGATCTTCCGCCAGGACGGGACTGGGCCATGGCGCGAAATGGGGCCGACCGGACTCCTGGGATCGGAAGGAATGCGGATTGCTGCGCTTGACTCCGTGACCGTGCTTGTGGTCTCGGGCGAGTACCACGCCGGGATTCATTGGGGCTACCTACGCGACACAACCTTCACCGAGCAGTCACCGCCGCTCTCGACAAACCCCTTGGCGCTCATCCCGAGTCTGAAGCCAAGGCCAGGAGGAGGCTACATCGCCGCGTGGCAAGAGTTTCCGGATACAACCGGTCAGGTGGTCGTCGCCAAGTTCAGGGATTCTATCTGGAGTCGGCCTGAAACCCTCGCGGTGAAATTGCCATTTCAGGTCCAACATGAGTTCATACAAACTGAGCTCAGCGCTGAAGGCAGCGAGACACCTGCGCTAGCGTGGTTCGGATACGCCACACGCGAAGACGTTGACTACCACATCTGGACGTCATTTCCGAACGGTGGAGGCTTCGGAGTCGGCGAGCGTCTGGAGGGCTCACGGGATGGCGTAAACCCAACGCTCGTCCGCGATGAGAACGGCGACGTGTGGCTGGCTTGGTGGAAGTTCCTCGAGGACGGCATCTTCTGGGTTCACAGCTTTACGGCGGCCGAGGCTTCGCGTCCCGCTGTCTCGGAGCGCTTCGGCCAGCCTTTGCTCCGTTGGACTCTCTCTTCACCAGCACCTGAGACGTGGTGGGCCGTGATGCGAGGCGATGGGGACAACGTAATGGTACCTGTGGCGCGGTTGCGCGCTTCCGACGACACCCTCTTGGCGTGGGCTGACACGAGCGCTCCTGCCGGCGCTCGGCTTCGATACGCGATCCGGCGTGAATGCCGAGACACGCGATATCAGAAGACCTCTGAGGAGGCGCTCTGGGAACCGCGAGGACTGGCGCTCTCCGTGGCGATAAGGAGCCGTAACCCTGCTTCGGCCACCATCGACCTCGAGGTGATTGGGGCGAGTCAGGGCGAGCTTCAAGTACAGCTCTACGACCTACAAGGCCGTGAGATCTTGCGCCAATCAGCCGTGGCATCGGGCGCCGGGCACGACGACCTCAGCGTCTCGCCCGTGAACTCCATCAGACCCGGCGTATACTTACTTCGCTTGCGCTCAGCAGATGGCAGGCACACGCCGACTATCAAGGTCGCCGTTCTGAGATAAGGGCGGATGCTCGACCCATGTCCAACTGAAGCAGCGCACTCATTAGGGCTTGCCCCACGCGGCCTGTGGCGCGACGGGGTCTCAGCGAGGCGTGTCCGGCCACAGCGCCTCCGCCCGCACGCGCTCGAGCAGCTTAGCCGCACCGGCATCGTTCGGGTAGCGCAGCAGTTGCTCCACGAGCAGGGTCTCGGCCTCGGCGTATCGCCGCGTGGCGAGCCGCCGCTCGGCGAGCGTGTAGCGCGAGTCCGGATTATCCGGCCACCACTTCAGCGCCACGTGCGCTCGCGACTCGGCCCGCTCGGACTCGCCCAGTGCCGAGAGACAGACCGCCTGCTTGGCGGCGACCGCGCCGAGGAAGAACACGGCCGAGCTGTCGCGCTGGAGCGCCTCGGCGCGCTCGAAGCTGGCCAGTGCCTGGGGCCAGTGCTCCGCGCGGATGAGCTCGCTGCCCTCGACCATCGCCGCCATCGCCGCGCCTTCGAGCCACACGAACTCGACTCGCGCGCCCGGCTGGAATGCGACGAAGCCCGCCACATCACGCGGGGACATACGGTACTGCTCGAACGTCACCCACGACAGCGTTGGGTCGCGGTACCAGGTCCGAAGCGACGCGTCCCCACCCAGCGTGTGCCGGCTCAGCAACGGCACCTGGTATTGCCCCACCACCGTGCCTGCCGGCGGATGCGGCAGGTGCTCGCGCAGCAGCTCACGCGTGTGGCGCGTGATCCACTGGAGCCTCGCGAAGTGCCGGAAGTCGAACTCGTGGCCCGACTCGGGCGGTGCCGCCGAGACCGCGCGGGTCGCGCCCGGGCTCATCGCGAACGTGGCCAGGCGCAGCGCGACGAGCGGCACCAGCAGCAGCGTACTCGCGGGGGCCACGAGCGCGGTGAGCGCCACGCCGGCGCCGGCGCTCGCGTAGACCACGCGCTGCGCACTCCACGACGGGTGCACCTCGGCCAGCGGCAGAGCCGCGGCGAGGAACCAAGCGAGACCCCAGGCGACCCTCGCGCGTGAACCGGCGAACCGTGCGCGCGCTTCCGGCCGGGTTGCGAACACGGCCAGTGCGACCAGCAGCAGCGCGCCCAGCGTCAGTGCCACCGGCAGGTCCAGGGGCCCCGGCTGCTCGGGCATGCTGAACAGCGCGCGCGCCGAGTGCGTGAGCGCCCAGGCCACACGCTCGGGGAGCGGGCTGGCCGTGGCGGCCTGCGACTGGGGGCCATACTCGTGCGCGAACGTCACACCCGCGCGCGCGATGACCCACGCGTACATCGCACCCCATGCGGCCACCGTCGCCGCCAGCGCGGCGGTCGCGCGCCACCGCCAGGCGCGGCTCTGGCCCGAACCCGGCCACCACGGCAGCAGGAACAGCGTCAGCGCTCCGACCTCCTTGCACAGGAGCGAAGCCAGTGCTGCCGGCAGCAGCGTGCGGAGTCGGCCGTGGGACGCCTCGTGCGCGGCCAGTGACGCGAAGAACAGCGCACCCACATCCTGGAAGTGGCTCGGCCAGCCGATCAGCATGCGCGCCGATTCCACGAGCAGCGGGAATGCGGCGGCCACCGACGCCGGTGCGGTTGCCATACCGCTGCGCCGGAGCGCACGCCGGAACAGCCAGGCGCTCGCGCCGAGCAGTGCCGTGTGCAGGAGTGCGATCAGCAGCGGCTGCACCAGCATGACGCCACCCAGTAGCTGGTAGTAGGCCTGCCGGCCCAGCGGCCGCCAATAAAGCGGCGAGCCGCCGCCGTCGAGCCAGGTGTAGGGCCCGCCCAGGCGCACGCGCTCCAGGAACAGGAAGTCGTCCGCGAACGGCTCGCCCAGCGGCGTGCCGCGCGCGTGCCACAGCAGTGCGGCCAGGCACGCCACGATGAGCAGCGCCCACGGCTCCCACACCGGGCGCGGGGCCGGGGCCGGCAGCTCCGCGGCGGAGGCAGCGCGCGCGCGGGCGCTCAGCGGCGTGCTCCCGTCCTGGCCGTGACGCCGCTCAAGGGGCGGTCTCCCAGCCGTACTCGAACTCGTACGAGTGCGCGCCGCCGGTTGCGATCACCACGCGCATCGAGCCAGTGAGTCCCACCAGGCCGTCCGTGCCGGAATCGGGAACGACGAGGATGGACTGCACCGGCTCACCGCGGCGCATCGTGCTCGAGTGCTGCAGCGCGAAGCTGCCCGAGCGGCCCTCGAGCGTCGCGGTGACGCACTCGATCGCGACGTAGCCGGCCGAGCCTTTGACCGCGCTCATCCAGCTGATCATCTCGCCGCGGCTCGTGCCCTCGAGCGGTCCGTGGAAGCGCTTGTCGAGCGCACGGCGGCCGAACGGCAGGCCGGTCATGGCGTCGCCGGGGGTGAGCGGCGGGAGCTGTACGTCGAAGGCACCGGTGATGCGCTTGAGGTCCATGAGGCTCTCCGGGTCTGGCACCGGCCGCGGCCGGCGGGGTGGACACCAACGAGCGACGCACGCGGCGCCGGATGGCGCAGAGGTCGCGCGCCCGGGCTCAGCCGCCGAAGCGGTCGCGATAGTCCTGCATGGCGGCGCGCACCACGGCGACGGCGTGGCGACGGCCGTAGACCTGGTGCACGAGTGCCGGCGACTTCATGCGCGGCCGCGATTTGTAGGCGAGGAAGTAGTGCTCGAGCCGCTCGATCATCGCCGGCGGCAGGTCCTCGATGCGTCGCACGTCTCCGAACACGTCGTCGTTCGCGAGCACGGCGATGATCTTGTCGTCGGCCTCACCGTGGTCGACCATCTGCAGCCCGCCCACGACACGCGAACGGATGAGGATCTCGGCGCGGCTGATCGGCCGCTCGGAGAGCACGCAGATGTCGAGCGGATCGCCGTCGCCGTGCGTGCCGGGCGCGACGCGCGCGCCCACGTGCGGGCCACAGTAGGTGCGCGGGATGAAGCCATAGAGTGCGGGAACGTTCGACGACAGCCGCTGCGGCCGGTCCACGCGGACGTAGCCCGAGGCCTTGTCCACCTCGTACTTCATGAGATCGAACGGCGTCATCTCGATGAACGCGTCCACCACCTCGGGCGCCTCGCGGCCCGGGTCGAGCCCATGCCACGGATGGGGGCGAAAGTGGCTCGGCAGTTCGACCTTCCGTGCGTCGGGACGCTTCGCTCTCGGCTTCATGCCGCTCTCCTGCACGCGGGTTCGACTGGTGCGGCCGCGGCGGCGGCCTCGTGGGCGTCGAGCGACATTCGCCCGGACGCGGGCCTCACGCTAACCGGAGCCCGCGCCGAGGTCCATCGCGGCGACCGCCTCCGGCACCGCGCCGCGCGAGCGCTCCCTCAGCGGGCGCGCGCCTTGCTCGAGCGTGCGCGCGGCGCCGCCGCCTTGGTGCGGGCACTGGCGCGCACGGCTCCGGCCAGCTCCGGCACCTGCTCGCTCACGCCGGCGTCGCGCAGGAACCGTCCCGTGTGCGAGAGCGGGTTCGCGGCGATCGCCTCGGGCGGGCCCTCGCCCACCAGCTGCCCGCCCCCGTCGCCGCCATCGGGACCCAGGTCCACGACCCAGTCGCTGCAGCGGACGACATCCGTGTTGTGCTCCACCAGCACGACGGTGTCGCCGCGTTGCGTCAGGTCGTCCAGGACGTCGAGCAGCCGCTGCACATCGGCCCAGTGCAGGCCGACGGTGGGCTCGTCCAGCACGTACAACGTCGGGCCCGCACCGCGCTCGGCCAGCTCGCGCGCGATCTTCAGCCGCTGCGCCTCGCCGCCGGAGAGCTGGTTGGCCGGCTGGCCCAGTCGCAGGTAGCCCAGGCCCACCTGGCGCAGCACGTGCAGCGGCCGCGTGAACTTGTTCTCCTTCGCGAAGTGCTCGAATGCGGCATCCACCGTCATGTCCAGGGCTTCCTTGATGTTCACGCCGCGCACGCGCACGTCCAGCACGTCGGGCTTGAAGCGGGTTCCGGCGCAGACCTCGCACGGCACCAGCAGGTCGGCCAGGAAATACATCTCGACCTGGACCCAGCCCGCGCCCTCGCAGTGTTCGCAGCGGCCGCCGGCCGCATTGAACGAGAACGCGCCGTCCTTGAGCCCGCGCGCCATCGCCGCCGGGGTGCGCGCGAAGGCCTCGCGCAGCGCGGCGTAGGCTCCCATGTACGTGACCGGGCAGCTGCGTGGCGTGCGGCCGATCGGCGACTGGTCCACGAGCGAGACGCGCTTCAGGCTCTCGAGCCCGCGGACAGCGCGATGCGCCCCGACCCTCTCGTCCTCGCGGCCCTCGTAGTGTCGCAGCGCGGCGCGATAGAGCACGTCCTCGACCAGGCTGCTCTTGCCCGAACCCGACACGCCGGTCACCGACGTGATGCGCCCGAGCGGGAACCGCGCGGTCACGCCCTTCAGGTTGTGCTCGGTCGCGGCCTCCACGACCAGGAAGCCGTCCGGCTCGGCCGTGGCGCGCGCCCGGTGGATCCGCTGCTCGCCCGACAGGTAGCCCGCGGTGAGCGACTCCGGAGTGCCGGCGATGCCCGCCGCCGGGCCGGCGTAGAGCAGCCGCCCGCCCTGCTCGCCCGCGCCCGGGCCCAGGTCGGCCAGCACCTCGGCGGCCCCGATCACGAGCGGGTCGTGCTCCACCACCACGACCGTGTTCGAGCGCGCCGTGAGCTCGTGCAAGATCGCGATCAGCCGCTCGGTGTCCCGAGGGTGGAGCCCGGCGGTGGGCTCGTCCAGCACGTAGAGCGTGTCGGCCAGGTTCGCACCCAGCGCGTTGGCCAGCTCGATGCGCTGCGCCTCGCCGCCCGAGAGCGTGCGCGTGAGCCGGTCCAGCGTGAGGTAGCCGAGGTCCACGCGCAGCAGGAACCGCAGCCGCGACCTCACCTCACCCAGCGGGACCGCGGCGATCACACGCCCGCGGTCGTCCAGTTCCAGCGCGTCCACGAACTTGGCGAGTTCGGCCACGGGCAGCGCGCACAGCGCGGCGATGTTGAGCCCGCCGAGCGAGACACCCAATGCCTCGGGCCGGAGCCTTGCGCCGCGGCAGGCCGAGCACGCGCGCGGCTGCTGGTAGCGCTTGACGATGAAGCGGTTGCCCGCCTTGTACGACTTCTGCTGCAGGCGCTCCAGGAACGGAATCACGCCGCGGAAGTCCTTCCCCCCCGCGATCAGCAGCTCGCGATGGGGCGCGCTCAGCTCGCGCCAGGGCGTGTCCAGCGGCACGCCCTTCTCCTGCGACAGCTTCTGGAGCCGCGGCCACGCCACCGAGCGCCAGGAGCCCGCCCACGGTGCCAGCGCGCCCTGGCGGAGCGTCTTGCCCGGGTCCGGAACGATCAGCTCGGCCGAGAACGTGAGCACGTCGCCGAAGCCACGGCAGGTGGGGCAGACGCCGAGCGGGCTGTTGAACGAGAACAGCGCCGGCTCGGGCTCCACGGCGGGGGTGCCGCAGTGGGAGCACTGCCACTTCTCGGAGCGTGCCTCCGGCGCGCCGCCATCCAGCACCAACTCCAGCTGGCGCTCGCCGCGGCGAAACGCGTGCTCGCACGCTTCCACCAGCCGCTCGCGCTCCTCGGCCGTCCAGCGGAACCGGTCCACCACCACGCTCACCGAACGCGCCGCACGCGGCAGCTTGGGCACCGGGTCCAGCGACACCATCGCGCCCCCGATCCACGCGCGCGTGTAGCCCGCGCGCAGCAGGTGCGCGGCCTGTTCGTCCCACGACAGCCGCTCCGAGAGGACGACCGGGGCCAGCACCATGACCGGCGTGTCGGCCGCCCAGCCCACCGCCTCGCGGGCGATGGTCTGCGCGGAGTCGGCGACCACCGGCCGGCCGCACTTGACGCAGTGCACCTTCCCTAGCCGGGCGAACAGCAGCCGCAGGTGGTCGTGCAGCTCGGTGGCCGTGCCCACCGTCGAGCGGGCACTCCTCGCCGGGGCGCTCTGCTGGATGCTGACCGCGGGCGTGAGCCCCGTGATCTGGTCCACGTCGGGTCGCGGCAACCGGTCCAGGAACTGCTTGGCGTACGTGCTCACCGACTCGACGTAGCGCCGTTGCCCCTCGGCGTAGAGCGTGTCGAAAGCCAGCGACGACTTGCCCGAGCCGGAGACGCCCGTGATCACGGACAGCGCGCCGCGTGGCAGGTCGAGGTCCACGCCGCGCAGGTTGTGCTGGCGGGCGCCTCGGATGCGGATGACGGCGATGGGGTCGGAGGCGGGCACGAGGGCGCGGGCTCGGTCGATGGAGGCGGTGCGGGTGGGCGACACTCGCACCTTATCCCATCGGCCCCGGCAAGGCCGGGGGCGCGATGGGCGCCGCCGCCGAGACGGGGAGCTGAGGGTCGCGCGCGCGGGGCCGACACTGGCGCTCGCGGCGGGTCCGGTGGCCTCACGGACGCCGCGAACGGAATAGACGCGGGCGGCACCACCATCCTTGGTAGGCCGGCCCGCTCAAGTCGGGGACGACGGCTCATCCTGTGCGCAGAATCCCCGGCTCGACTTCCTTCGACTCGTGTTCGCAGCACCGATGCACCGCGAGCACGAGGTGCCACATGGGAAGGGGCGGCCGGCGTGAGCCAGCGCGCCCCTCAGGACGTGCCAGGTCCAGAACCGGTTACTTCTTCTTCTTAGCAGCCTTCTTCTTCGTGCCCTTCTTCTTAGCAGCCTTCTTCTTGGCCAAGTGAAATCACCTCCCCGTTCAGGACGTGAAGCGTGCCTGACTGTGTACACGTCGTCTGCGATGCTCGCGTGTGTCGCATCGCTCGAACAGGGCACCGTGCAGCTTGTGTGCCAATCGCATCGGCTGCGATCGAGGTCACGTGCCAAGTGATTGCGAACGCGTTCGTTGAGTTCAGAAGATCGCGAACGGGCACGCGCGGCGGGCGCAAATATCCGCTGTGGAGAACCGAGCTAACTGTCAATATTCTGGCTCGTTACGCGGACGCGCATCGGCAAAGCGTTGCCGTCATTGCGATTGCCCGTCGGTGTCCAGAACGTTGAGGGTGCCAGAAAAGTTGACGATGGCACCGCGCGGCAAAGCTCACGCGCGTTCGACGGCTCGTTCGTTCGCGTCCTCGAGGCGCAGTCGGCGCAACTTCTCGATCAAACCCTGGCGCGAGATGCCGAGGATGCGCGCGGCGCGACTCTTGTTGCCGGAGGTGAGCCGCAGCACCTCGTTGATGTGCTCCATCTCGATCTGAGCCAGCGTGGGCAGGCTCAGCGCGTCACGCATCGCGGCCGCTGCGGCGGGGGCGGGTGACGTGCGGCGACCCAGCATCTCGGGCGGCAGGTGCTCGGCCTCGAGCCGGTCGCCCTCCTCGAGCAGGACCACGCGCTCGATCATGTTGCGCAGTTCGCGCACGTTGCCGGGCCACGGGTAGGCCTCCAGCCGCGTGACCGCCTCGGGCGCCATCTCGTGGAAGCCCTTCTGGAACTTGCGCGAGAACTCCTTCATGAAGTGGCGCGACAGGATCGCCACATCGCCCGGCCGGTCGCGCAGCGAGGGCAGCATGATGCTCACGACCTTGAGGCGGAAGTAGAGGTCGTTGCGGAACCGACCGAGCCGGACCTCCTCGTCCAGGTTCTTGTTCGTGGCCGCGACGATGCGGATATCCACGGCGATGTCCTGCGCCCCGCCCACCCGCTTGAAGTTGCGGTGATCGATGAATCGCAACAACTTGGCCTGGGTCGGCAGCGGCATGTCAGCCACCTCGTCCAGGAACAGCGTGCCGCCGTCGCACAGCTCGACCAGGCCCTTCTTGAGGTCGGTGGCGTCGGTGTAGGCGCCCTTCTCGTGGCCGAACAGCTCGTTCTCGAGCAGCGCCTCCTGAAACGACGAGCAGTTCACCTCCATGAGCGGCGCCTGGGCGCGGTCGCTGCGGTAGTGGATGGCCCGGGCGACCAGCTCCTTGCCGGTGCCGCTCTCGCCCGTGATCAGGACGCTGGTGGCCTTGCTGCGCACCACCTTCTCGATCAGCCCGCGCACCTGCGTCATGGGCTCGGACTTGCCGATGATCTCCTCGCCCGAGTAGTGCTGCCAGGCCCGGCGGCGGTAGAGGTCCAGCTCGGTGGCCTGCTTGAACGTCCGCGCCGCCGACCCCACGGCGAGGACGATGTCCTCCATCTCGTAGGGCTTGCGCACGAAGTCGCAGGCGCCGAGCTTCATGGCGTCCACCGCCGTCTGCACGTCGCCGTGCGCGGTGATGATGATGACCTGGAGCAGCGGGTCCACCTCGCGCGCCCGGCGCAGCACCGAGAGCCCGTCCGTGTCGGGCAGGCGCATGTCGAGGATGACGACCTGGGGCCGCAGCTCGCGCACCTTCTCGAGCCCCTCCGCCCCGGTGCTCGCCACGTCCACCATGTACCCGCTCGAGCGTAAGACCTTGCCCAGCGACTTGCGGATGAGGAGCTCGTCATCCACCACGAGAACGGAAGTCTTCATGGGCGGGCGCTCATTCCTCGGGCCGCCCCGGCGGCTCGGCCGGGACCGGCAGCGACACGCGCAGCGTCGCACCGCCGCCCGTATTGTTCTTGGCCGTGATCACGCCGCCCCCGTCGCGCACGATCTGCACCGAGATGGGCAGCCCCAGGCCAGTGCCCATGCTGCGCGTGGTGAAGAACGGGTCGAAGATCTTCTCCATCAGCTCCTTGGGGATCCCCACGCCTGTGTCGGCGACACTCACGTCCACGAGCGAGCGGCGCGTGCGGTAACGGCGCACGCCGGTGGTGATGGTCAGCTCCCCGCCCCCGGGCATCGCCTGGATGGCGTTCAGGCACAGGTTCAGGAACACCTGCTGGAGCAGGTCGGGGTCGGCGATCACCAGCGGCAGCTCCTCGGCCAGCTCGCGCGTCACCTGCACCTTGGAGTCGGTGAGCTGCAGGGCCAGCAGGTCGAGCGTGCGCTCGACGACCTGATGCAGGTCGCAGGCCTGCGACCGGCTCTGCGGCGGGCGGGCGAACATGAGCAGGCCGGTGATGATCTGCTCGATGCGGTCCAGCTCCTGGATCACGTCGTTCAGGTCCTCGCGCC
>Ga0075429_100005502_pt1 | contig 10906 bp, 10 predicted proteins | sample RhiMetdeltSRZDD3_FD_75295 | JGI IMG/M metagenome (GOLD analysis project Ga0075429, IMG submission 75295) | Populus rhizosphere microbial communities from Tennessee, USA - Rhizosphere MetaG P. deltoides SRZDD3 | ecosystem: Host-associated > Plants > Roots > Rhizosphere > Soil | place: USA...
TAGTCGAGCGCTCTGACCACTGTGGACCGTGAGGCGCCGAACTCGCGCACGAGCTCCGCCTCGCTGGGCAGCAGCGAGCCGAGCGGATACGTGCCCCGGTCGATGCGCGCCTGGAGGCTGTGGACGATGATCGCGTACTTGTGCTCGCTGGACTCACGCCGCATCCCGCACCCACCTTGTGGCCACCAGGAATATCCCTCCGACGCCATCAAGAGCTGCGCTGAAAGAACTGTCAGAACACCTGCACGAGGACGGTGCAGCCGTGCGGGCAACGCTGCACCGTCGAGGGGATGTCCTCTCCGCGCGGCCGCTCGCCGGTGTGTGCCTGGTCGCGGTGGCGGTAGCTCGGGCCGTCGGCGAGCAGGTCGGCTACCGCGCACTCGTACAGCTCGGCCAGGCGCCCGAGCACCGCCAGCGACGGCGCGTACCCGGTCGGCGCGGGATACGCCTCCCAGTACGAGAAGTTCTTGAACGTCTTCGGGTCGTCCGGCCAGCGGGCGCACCACGCCTCCGCTGCGTCCCGTTGGCTCCAGCCGTGCGCCAGCCGCATGGATGCCAGGGCGTTGAGCGGGTACCGCTGCCGCAGCACACTGGCGATCCGCACCCAGCTGTGGCCGGCCTCCCGCAGCTCCTCCACCAGGGCGAGCTGGGCTGGGTTCATCCCGCGACGGCGCTTGAACCGTCGGCGGACTCCAGACGTTCGGCTCATCCGGCCACACCCGGCGCGGAGAACCAGCCGGACCGGCCGGTACCGGGGTCGGGCATCGCGGACCGGGTCGCTCCCGGCCGGCGTCGCGGCAGCCGACCGTACCGCGCCAGCACCCGCAGCGCCTGCGCTCGACCGCACGATGGTGCGCCGCCGCAGCACAGGCAGATGCCGTCCATGCCGGCCGGGTGGGTATCCAGGACCGCCTGGGCCGCCTCCACCCGCGCCCGCACCGCCGAGGCCAGATAGACCGTGCTCACCACGCCCCCCGGTTACGACCGACGCAGCCGACCTCTGCCTCAACAGTCGAGCGCTGTGGTCGGCGCCCGATGTGCGACCACAGCAGGTCGCCCATCAGGACCAGACGTGGATCGACCAGCAGCCGGCCGAGGCGGTCCAGCTCCCGCTCGACCATGCCGGCCGCGACGAGCCGCTCGCGTAGCTCCATCGACAGCGCCAGCGGCAGGGCACAACCAGCCGTACCGCCGGTCCAGGACCGCGTCTGCGCGACGGTGTCCACGTTGACCAGCCCCACCTCGGTCATCGCGGTATTCGCCTGGACTGCCCATCCGGCGTCGGTACCGGCCGCGGCGTACACCTCGGCGAGCGCACCCTGAAACTCGCAGTAGATGTCGGCCGCAGCCCGGCCCGGACCCGACAGCACCATCCCGGTGCCGGCCTGCCCGAACTCCTCGACCAGGAGCAGCCCGCCCGGGCGCAGCACATCGACCATGCGGGCCAGAACCTCGTAACGCGACGGCAGGTGCGCCAGCAGCAGCCGGGCGTGCACCAGGTCGAACGGACCGGCCGGCAGCGCCTCGACGGCTGCGTCGTGGCGCAGCACCGTGACCCCGGGATGCTGGCGAATGTGCTGGGTCTTCAGGTCTGTCGCGACCACTTGTCCACGCGCGCCGACCCGCTCCGCCAGCCAGCACGCGACACTGCCGTTGCCCGCGCCCAGCTCCAGACAGCGACCGCCCACCGGCACCCCCGCGTGCGCCAACCGACTGATCGTGAACTCGTCCAACATCAACGACAGGCAGCCCAGGACCCGCCGCGCGGCCGGTCGATCGTTGTCCAAAACGTACGATGACCCGGCGAACGTACCCACCGCCGTCACCCCCTCCGGATCGGAGATCTGACCAGCTTGGCTAGTCAGATCTACTGTAAGGGTGTGCACTTGGCTGTTCAAGAAGGGTCGTCAAGATATTCCTAGCCTGGCTAGCCAGGCTATACGCTGTGCGACGTGACACTCGACGCTGACGACCTCGACGACCTGGCGCCGGACGACTCACGGCCGCCGTCACTGCAGATCGCGAACGTGCTCCGCGCCGCGATCCTCACCAAACGCATCGCACCCGGTGAACGGCTGCCGTCCCAGAACGACCTCACCGAGCGGTACGGCGTGGCCCGGGAGACCGTCAAGGCCGCGCTGCGCATCCTGCGTGACGAGCGCCTGGTCGTCACCCGCCAGGGCAGCGGCGCGTTCGTCCGCTCCCAGAGCGAGCGCCCGGTGGGGCTGCGCCCGCATATCGAGGCGGCGTTCGAGCGCACTCACGTCTCCGTGGACTTCGCCGGGTTCTCCGGCGAGACCCTACATGGTGCGCTCAGCGAGCCGCTGGACAAGATCCGCGCTGGGCGGCTCACCCCGGAGTCGATCGCGATGCGCATCCTGCTGCCCGACCTGAGCCAGCCGGCCGCCGTACCGTCGCGTACCGACACCACCGAGGACGACCCGGCCGTGCGGGAACGCGCCGAGCGGATCTCCCGCCGGCACACCGAGGCCATCACCGAATCGGTGCAGGAGCTGGCCGAACTCGGACTGGTCCGCTCCGCCAGCGCCGACGTGCGCCGCCACGGCACGGCAGCCCTGTTCAAGATCTACATTCTGAACAACGAGGACGCGTTCTTCGGCTTCTACCCGGTCGTCAAGCACACCGTCACCATCGCCAAGAACCCGGTCCCCATCTACGACGTTCTCGGCAAGGACGTACCGCTGTTCCAGTTCGCCACCAGCGACGAGGACGACATGGCCAACCAGTACGTCCAACAGGCGCGGGTCTGGTTCGACAGCGTCTGGACCACCATCGCCCGCGAGTACCAGCCGTGACAGCGACCAACCGGCTGGCCGGCATCATCGGGCACGCCCGCGTGCTCCTGGTCGATTTCGACGGGCCGATCTGTTCCATCTTCGCTAGCTACCCGGCACCCACAGTCGCCCAGGAGCTGAGCCAGCTTGTCGCGGAGCTTGGCGGCGAGATTCCTGTCGAACCGCAGGCCGAGGAGGGTCCGATCCGCGTGTTGCGCCTGGTCGCCGACACCTGCCTGCCGCCGATCGTGCGAGCCGTTGCGGACGCGCTCCGCGACGCTGAGCTGATGGCGACCGAGACTGCCGAACCCACGGCAGCCGCGGACGATGTTCTGCGAGCGGCACACGCCAGCGACCGACACATCGTGGTCGTCAGCAACAACTCCGAGGACGCCGTGCGACGCTACCTCGACCGGCACCAGCTGGGCTCATACGTCGATCACGTCAGCGCGCGGTACGACGGCATGCACCCGCGCCTCATGAAGCCCAACGCCCACCTGATCCGCCGAGCGCTCGACAACCTCGGCACTGCACCCGCGGCCGCCGTGCTCGTCGGCGACTCCACCGACGACGTGGCCGCCGGCCTCGGTGCTGGCCTCCCCGTCATCGGCTATGCGAATAAGCCGGGCAAGCACGAGCATTTGAGCCGGACTGGAGCCGTCGCGGTCATCGATAGCATGGCCGAACTCGCCGAAGTGATCCGCGCTGCCCGACCAATTCAGTGACATGACCCATCCAGCAGCGACGGTCCCGCTGAGCGTAGCTAGCAACGTGCGTCGACGATGGCCGGACCGGGCTGACGACTGGACTCACCAGGTCGTAGACGAACTGCATGGGCTGTGCGGCCGCTATCAGGCCACACCACGGCGGGTGCTACCCGCCCGGTACGGGTTCGTCGTAGTTGTCGACACCGCCTACGGCGGACTCGTCATGCGCGCCAGCCCAGACCCCAACGGACCGAACCAAGCGAGCGTCGCAGCCGCGCTGGCCGACCTCGGTATCGCACCCACGGTTCACGAAACGATCCACACCGACACCGGCACCTGGACGATCCTCGACGAAGTACGACCCGCCACACCACTCGCCGAGGCGGATGATGCACGGGCCACACTGGACAGCCTCGCCGCCCCACTAGCGGCGATGGCAGATCGACCTCCTCCAGGACCCGGAATGCCATCAATCATCGAGTGGCTACGAGGCCGCCTCGTAGACGACCACGTAACCGACCTTGCACCCGGAGCCGACCGCGCACAGGCCTACGCGCGGCGAGACGCCATCGAGGTTCTTGACGACCTTGCACGCGGTGTCACTCCCCAGCTCTGTCACGGGGACGTCTCGCCGTGGAACGTGCTCGCGCACGACGCAGCTGGATGGATGCTGATAGACCCGCGCGGGATGTCCGGCGAGGTCAGCTACGATGCTGCAACACTCGCCCTCAAGGTCGCCCGCCGTCAGCCCGGGATTACTACCGCGCGCTTGGCCGAAGCCGTCGGCGTCGATCCCGAACGCCTAGTGGCCTGGACAATCGTCGCCGACGCTGCGCGTGTGTGACAGATCGGCATCCCGCTGAGGCCGACAACGACACCGAGCCGCGCCATACCGATGGGTGCGCATGCCCCACCGCGTCGCTGCTGCTTCGCGGCCAGGCACGCCATGCTCGCCGGTTGCGCGGAAACCGCAGGATCCGCTGAGCGGCCGACGATCGGTGGCCGAGTCCCAAAGTCTTCGTGGCCCGCAACCGGCCGGGCGAGCTGCCTGGCACGCCCGTGCTCGCCGGACGCTAGGCGCCGACGAGATTCCGCACCGTCTTGGCCGGTCTTACTGCGCCGCCGGCAGGGGGCGCTCCGGCACCGGGACGGCTAGATCCGTACGCGTCTTGGTAGGTAGATGGTTGCGCCAAGCCCGTCCCGCCCACCGCCGACCCGGGCAAGCCGAGCAGACCGGCCCTGGATCCGCAAGGCTGAGTTGACACCGCTGCGGCCAGTGCTAACGGTTAGAGCCCCAGGGCAGGCTCGCTCCCCGATGGGCGGGCCGATGGCGAACGGGACGGCGGTGACCCTTCTATCGGTTCAGGAGGCCGTGCATCTATCGCGCTAGCAGCAGCACAGTCTCCTGGCGCATCCGCTTGCGTAACGCCGACTGTGCGCCGTCCTTCGGCGGCGGCAAGTAGCGTCGGTCCGGCGGAAGAAGGCGGACCTCCCGCTCCTGCACACTTAGATTAGCGTCGCGCGCGAGGCCGACGACGATCTGCTCGACGGAGATCTCCTGGCCCTCCATCTTGGCATCTGATATAACCATCGTCAGGAGGCCCGACCTCTTCAACACCCTTGCCATTTCGTCCACCACAAGGCCGAGCGCTGTTACGTAGTTGTTCACTACGCGACGGGTTCGAGGGGACATGGATGGCGTAGTAACAGCGTCGACGATGTGACTTGTCTTGCCGCGGCGGTCTAGACCACGTTCCGAACCCACGTTCGTCGCTCTAAGTTGACGCAATTCACCAATGGAGTGCCCCATCCACACAAGGCTCATTCTGTGTCCGCGCAGATAGTCAATCGCCACAAGGTATGGCGGGCTAGTCATAACTGCGTCCACAGACCTATCGGCAAGCGGGATCCTCCGTGCATCACCACGTAGGAGGTGGACGTTGAACGACTTCCCTGGTGCCGTTGTATTGGATCGTTCCCACGACGTAACTGCCCTACGTTGGAGCACAACACTAGTTGCCTGGCTGAACCGGTCTAACGGACTAAACGCACCGACGTCTCGGGTTCGGTGTGGACGGGAATGAGAGACGTCGCGCGCGAGTGAGGCTCCTGCGTCTTTGGTGATGATCAGTCGAGAGAAGGCGCACCAGAACACCGGCCGCAAATGGATAGGCGATTTCGAGATGACTGAGGCCAAACAGCCTAGTTCGCTTGCGGTCTTCGCGTCAAACCAGTACTCGACAAACTTCTTGGTCTCCGGGTCAAACCGCAAAGGCGACTTCCTCACCTTTCGAGCCGTGTTGACCGCAATCTCCGCAGCGCCCAGCGCTTCGTCAGCATCAACGCATGAGCTAGCAGCTTGCGCGATGAGGACTGCAAGCGGGTCGGAGTCCAGCCCGTATGCTCGATGGCCATGGAGGGCCGCCACAAGTGGAAATGTCCCCGACCCCATCATGGGATCGAGCACCACGGCCTTCTTGCGCGACATACGTGCCACCTTTTGGACCGCCAGATCGGGAGCCATTCGGGCAGGAAAGGGGTGTACTGGTCGATATGCGGTCACGACGTGTTCCGAGGTGTCGCCTGGCCTGGAATCGCAGGCACGACTGCAATATAGGTACTCGCCAAACGATCAGGATAGTCTCCGAGAGTCTCATGAAGCTCTCTTAACAGGTTATCAGGAGACGCGTTGAGGGCTACCATTACGCCATCGAAATAGATGCTGTTAGGCGCCAGCGCTGAAAGCCCACGAACAATAGCCACGACGTCATCAGCCGTAAGGTCGATAGTCTCGCCGGAGCCCTCATACAGAGCAGCACTTATGGCGTCGACGGTGACGGGGGCCCGACGCTCGGAGTACCGGACGAGGAGTTCTACGATCCGTTGCACAGGAGGAACGGTCGGGGCAGGTTGCGCTTCCAGCTTGTCGACAAATGCCCGCGACTCCTCCGGATTTCGTGCCTTGAAGAACTCCCGCAGTGCGAGTGGAGATACCCACCTGAGCGGAAAGAGCTCCACCAGTCTTGCTAGGTCCTGAACGGTGACAGGCGTAATCCCATCATTCGCGCAAATCTCATTGATCAGACTACTGTCGACGCCATCACCCTGGAATCCTGGCGCAACAAGGAGAGTAAACTCCGGTGCGACAATCATGGAGTAACGCTCCTTGGCCTTTTCTCTATGAACACGAAGAATCGATGTGTGAGCAGTCGCGGCCTGGATGCGTGGAACGGCGGACGCCTTCTTTTTGGCCCGTGCGCTCGGGAGTTCGCTCTGAAGGGTCAGCACATCTTGAGCATCCTTGCCACTGGATTTGGCATCATATGTAAGGGCATAGCTTTCACTTCGGTCGCCGCCTCGCCTGCCTAGGCGCGCTACAGCTATCCCATCGGTCCCGCCGGTCCCTCCTAGACGCCGTACCCCAAAGCCAAGTATTTCGAGGGCATCAGCAACAGCGTCTTCCAACTCCTTCTCGTTATTGCTCGACTCACGAAGATGTCTTGCCACAACTAGTGCGGACCGTGGGTTGCGTTTTACAAGATCTCGTAGGAACCGATCTCTCCTGGCGATCACCCGGCTAACCACGTCTGGTGGGATGTCCTCGTCGAGCATATAGGCCTCAGTAAGCAGCTCGGTAAGGCCTAGAAGCTTTAGCGGCTCGGCTGCACCCTTCTGGTTAATGTAGTTGTTGATAAAAGGGTGGCTTAGGTTGAGAATCGCAGCCTTGCGTGTCGGATCAAACCTGACAAGACGACCCTCGTACGAGTCCTCCTCCAAGAGAATCTTTTCGACGAGATCCTCGTTGTTCTTCGCTAGGTCGTTCGCTCTCCCGATCTCCTCCTCGCGGATGCCTAAAGTGTTTTCAGCTAGTCCCTCTGATGTCGCGCGGCGAATCGTTCTGCGGAGAGGGCCTTGGCTCAGAGCGGGAGGCGGATTTGCGATACGGCCCTGAGCTTTAAGTAGCGGCATTGTGTCCGACTCGTCCTGAGAAGCTGAATAGGCGCGAGCACGATTGAATACTGATAGCATGTACTGCTTCAACTCACGTAATGCCGGAGAGTCCTGGAGGCTTTCACGCGGACTTGCGATGAGGTCGTCAAGATCGTCGGCATTAATGACCAGGTTGAAGCGAGTGAACGTGCCGTGATGCAATTCGACGCCAACGTCGAAGGTGGGATCGTCAAGGTTAATGAGCCGTTGTCGAACGCGGACGAAGTATCCATGGGAGCGCGCGCGATCCTCACTTCGACCACGCTCTAGAGCATCGAGGAACAGTCGCGCAGTGCCCCAGATTCGGCCGGCAAGCGGCAGGTCTAGCGCCGGGTGGATCTGTCCATCCACTTCGATCGTCGTCGCAGTTCCCCGTGGTGCGGAGGGAAGGTCATCTTGCGGGGAACTTCCGATGACATAACTCCAAAGTTCGGTGCCTCGGGCCTTGGATGCCTCAATCTCGTTGTCGTTGTAATATAGGACGAAGGCGGGATTGAGAGGAAGAGAGGTGCTCAGCACCCACTTGAGACGGCCCTGCTGAATATGATGCGCCGGTTCTTTGAGTCGTGTCATGATCACGGCAGTCCAGCTGTCACAAGATCCGCTGAACAGATCCGCGACACAGCTTGGCTCCGAATCGATTGCCATGTCTCTCAATGCGTTCGTCAATGTTGCTAGTGCCTGCTCTTTAGTGAGTTCGGCGACGATGAGATTCAGCCGGTGTGGGTCGCTCATACCGCCGCGGACTTGACCATAGTCCATTGTAATTGCGCGATGGATGCCATCTTTGAGAACTATGTACGTAAGCTCGTTTGCAAGAACGTAAGTCGCTAACTTTCCAATGCCGAACTTGCCAATCGGCGGCCGTCCAGCGTAGACATACGCGCCAGAAGTTCGCTTGCTGGATTCACCGATCCTCCAGAGATCGTGAAGTCCTGCCACGTCCATGGACGCACCATTGTCAATCACTACTATTGAGGACTCGCCAGCCTTGAGGTCGACCGGCATGTATACCCAGACCTTGGAGGCGCCCGCATCGTAGGCATTCGAGACGAGTTCCTCGAATGTCTTGTTTGGCGAGCTGTATAGACCCTCGGAGAAGCGCTCGATAATCGCGAGGGACATGACCACAGGGACCTCATCGCGCTGGTTGTCTGCACCTACAACGAACGAAGCAACTGGCACGCTTGTCGGAACAAGATCGTCGGGGGCAGGTGTTAGCGGGCCGTCGGCTTCCGCGGGCGCAGAGCTTTCCTGACGGCTCGTCCCACGCGAAGGAGTTTCGACGGGCGAGAGGCTCGCAGCATCGGGGTCCGGGTGCGCTTCAGTCGTTGGACGTTGAGGAGTGTCCGTCACAATCCTCTCCCCGAGGTCCGGTCACCAACTCAGGCTGTTGCAGAGATCGTAGCGGGCGCGAGGGCAATCCGACCGTCACGCAGGGCTGACGAGCGCTATTTGGCCAGGTCAAGCTGACTGGGTCCGCCGTGCGACCGCTGAGTCTGTCTAGGCGGTCAGGGCGGCAATGCCTCGGAGTGGACCCGCACGTACAGGACGGAAGTACAGAGGCCACCAGTCCGAACGAGACCACGCCGACAACTACGACCCATCACAACCTTGTCCCGAGCCGTCGATCTCCATGTCGCAGTCAATCTGTAGATCCATGGTCTGGCGCAGCGGGTCGAACCGGGCTGCGTCCGGCAGGCAGCGCAGCTGGCAGGCAAAGCCGGCTTGCCGGACCTGCCGGCCGGTCGGCGCAGGGCTATCGGACTGCCTCTGTCTTGTTATTGCCGAGTTCGGCTCGTTAGAGATCAAGGCGGCCCGCTCCGCGGGCCGCTGCCGCACGCTCGGCCTGCTGGCGGCGCTGGGGCGCCGGCATCGGCCGGCGCGCGGCGGCCGCCGACGGACGATGAAACGGACAGCTACCGATTTGATCGGTCGCGTCCAGTCTATGGCGAAACATCATCGCCCTCGCCCCGCTCGGCAAGCAGGTTCGCCAGGTTGTTCAGCGCGTCGGTGTCGCCGGCGTCAATGGCCCGCCGGTACAGCGCCTCCGCCTCGACCAGCTCGTCGGCCCCGCCCCGCTGTTTGAGCAGGATCGCCAGGTTGTTCAGCGCGTCGGTGTGGCCGGTGTCGATCGCCCGCCGGTACAGCGCCTCCGCCTCGACCAGCTCGTCGGCCCCGCCCCGCTGTTTGAGCAGGATCGCCAGGTTGTTCAGCGCGTCGGTGTGGCCGGTGTCGATCGTCCGCCGGTACAGCGCCTCCGCCTCGACCAGCTCGGCGGCCCCGCCCCGCTGTTGGAGCAGGATCGCCAGGTTGTTCAGCGCGTCGGTGTGGCCGGTGTCGATCGTCCGCCGGTACAGCGCCTCCGCCTCGACCAGCTCGGCGGCCCCGCCCCGCTGTTGGAGCAGGTGCGCCAGGTTGGTCAGTGCGCCGGTGTGGCCGGTGTCGATGGCCCGCCGGTACAGCGCCTCCGCCTCGACCAGCTCGGCGGCCCCGCCCCGCTGTTCGAGCAGGATAGCCAGGTTGTTCAGTGCGCCGGTGTGGCCGGTGTCGATGGCCCGCCGGTACAGCGCCTCCGCCTCGACCAGCTCGGCGGCCCCGCCCCGCTCGACAAGCAGGATAGCCAGGTTGTACAGCGCGTCGGCGTCGACGGCGTCGATGGCCCGCCGGTACAGCGCCTCCGCCTCGACCAGCTCGGCGGCCTCGCCCCGCTGTTTGAGCAGGTTCGCCAGGTTGTACAGCGCACCGGTGCGGCCGGCGTCGATGGCCCGCCGGTACAGCGCCTCCGCCTCGACCAGCTCGGCGGCCCCGCCCCGCTCGGCGAGCAGGTTCGCCAGGTTGGTCAGCGCGTAGGTGTTGCCGGCGTCGATGGCCCGCCGGTACAGTGTCTCCGCCTCGACCAGCTCGGCGCTACCACCCCGCTCGGCGAGCAGGAACGCCAGGGCGTAGAGGGCGAAAGGGTCGTTGTGGGTTGCGCCCCGGCGGGCAAGCTGTTCTGCTGCGTCCAGCCGACCGGTTGCGTACGCGGCCAGAGTTATACCCTGGATCGCCGGCAGGGACGCGTGCTCGACCAGGAGCCGCCACGTCGTGTCGGGCACATCGCCCAGGCCGGTAGCGGTGTCGGCATGCGCGAGCAGGATGTCAGACACCGTGTATCCCTCGACATGCCCGACTTCCGATGCATACGCCGCTAACGGGGCGCTCCGTGACTCCTCCTGGCACGCCCAGGTCACCGCAGCGTCGAACCAGTCCGCCGAGGCGGCCGCCCGCCGCGCCGGCGACAGGTAGCCCGCCGCTAGCCGCAATGCCGGGTAGTTAAGGTTCCGGGCCGGTTGTCAAGGCCGGCCCGGTGAGGACGTTCATGCTGATGGTTGCCTGGTAGGTGCGTCGGTCGATGTTCGGGCCGCGGGCGTT
>Ga0075429_100005503_pt1 | contig 10906 bp, 8 predicted proteins | sample RhiMetdeltSRZDD3_FD_75295 | JGI IMG/M metagenome (GOLD analysis project Ga0075429, IMG submission 75295) | Populus rhizosphere microbial communities from Tennessee, USA - Rhizosphere MetaG P. deltoides SRZDD3 | ecosystem: Host-associated > Plants > Roots > Rhizosphere > Soil | place: USA...
CAGGAGTGTCCAACTCCGAGGATAAAGTCTTCATGTCACCCTGAGCCCTTCGACAGGCTCAGGATAAACTCCGCGAAGGGTCTCCCGGGAAGGGGAGCCAATTGGCTCCCCTTCCCGGGGATTCTTCGGTCGTGGCGCTTATTGCGCCACTCGGTCACACCGTACCGGTGTCCTTCGGTAGAATGACATTATCTTTCTGATGTTAGACACTCCTAATGAAACTATATATCCTGGTTGCTGTATAATTCTGCCATGCCAGAGTGGACCGGCAAGACCATTGGAGACGTGCGGATCGAAAAGGAACTCGCAAGAGGGGGCATGGGAGAGGTGTATGTCGGCACGCATCTCAGGCTGGATCGGCTTGTCATCGTCAAAGTGATGCAAAGCTATATTGAGGCCGATCCCGAGCTGCAGTCGCGCTTCAGGCTCGAGGCCAGGGTGGTTGCGGCCTTACGCCATCCCAACATCGTACAGATCTTTGACTTCAACATCGCGGAGGGACACCCGTACATTGTGATGGAATATCTGCGGGGTCCATCGCTGGCTGTTTATTTGCGCGAATTGAACAGCCGCAGTGAAAAAATACCGCCCGCACAAGTCGCACGTCTCTTAAGCATCGTCGCGACCGCACTCGATTATGCCCACGAGCAGGGAGTCATTCATCGCGATATAAAGCCAGGCAACATCATCCTGCACAACAAAACGGGACTGTTTTCCAGTGACCTGCCGCTCGGCCCGCTCACCGAGCCGGTCATCACGGATTTCGGTCTGGTCCGCATCCATACAACAACCCAAACGTCGGCGGGCAAACGGAGCGGGACGCCAGCCTATATGTCCCCGGAGCAGGCGCGTGGCCTAACAGTAGATCATCGCAGTGATATCTATTCCCTTGGTATTGTGCTCTATGAGCTGCTGGCGGGTCACGTCCCGTTCGAGGCGGAAACAAACTGGGGCATTATCTTCAAGCACATCAACGAGCTGCCTCCCCCGATTCCAGAAACTCCGCCGCCCGTGCAAAGCGTGATCGACCGCGTCCTGGCGAAAGACCCGGACGCCCGCTACCAGACCTGCCGCGAATTTGCGGCAGACTACATGGAGGCGATCGGGATGGTTTCGGAGGCAAACAGCGTGCGAGCGGGAGCATCGTTCCCCATCACGCGCCAGACGGAGCCCGTGCCCGCCTCCGAACAACGGGTTCAACCCGCCGGGCTCACATGGCAGCGGCTGGCCGTGTACGCATTCAGCGGGCTCCTTTTCCTTGCTCTTGCCATCTGGGGATTTTTGACATTCGCACCCGCAGGGCCAGGTGTGAATCCGCACGCAGGCGAGGAGGAGGCCCTCGGTCTATTGCGTTTTCAGGATGGAACTGCGCCTGTGGATCAAGTGACGATTTCCACGGCGAACATGGAGGCGCCTGCGCCGGGGAGCCAGTATGAAGCCTGGCTGATCCAGGATGATGGGGAGCAGCGCATCAGCATTGGCCTGATCGCGTTCAACCAGCAAAACCAGGGATCGCTGGCCTTTGTCGCCGACGATGGACAGAACCTGCTCGGAAAATACCGGACATTGGAGATCACAAGGGAGCCAGACCCTGACCCCAGCCCCAATTCCTCTGCAGATGTCCCTTTTTCGGCAAGCCTCCCGGCAGATGGTCTCACTCACGTAAGGCATCTCTTGTTTTCCTTTAATGCTACGCCCGGGAAGGTCGGGTTCGTTCACGGACTGGAGGCTGATACGCTCCAACTCAACGAATCCGCGCAACAGATGCTGGCTTCCTTTGCAGCCGGGGATGAGGCGGGCCTCGACCTGCATGCCGAAAGAATGTTGAATCTGATTTTTGGAAGCCAGAGTGAAGAATACAAGGATTGGAATGAAGACGGCGCCGTTGACGACCCCGGCGATGGTTACGGTCTTTTACTTAACGGAGAAAACCTGGGATATATCCAGGGAACCTCGACCCATGCAAACTTGTCGCTTACATCACCGGATGCCACGCAGAATATGCTCACCCATGGACAACACGTTAAGGATTGTGCAGCCAATCTCGACCTATGGACGGCTCAATTGCGCGATCAATTGCGTGCGATCGTAAACGCCCAGTTTGATTCGACGGAGCTGGAGGGCATGGTACGTGAGGCGGTCGCGCTGGCGGACAAGATTCGCAATGGGATTGACGTCAATGGGGATGAGAATATCGAACCCATTCCCGGTGAGGGAGGCGCTGTGACAGCCTATGAACATGCCTATTACATGGCGGACATGGACATCGTCCCGGGCGCAAGCCAACCACCCTAGATCCGTCCCCGAAGTAAAACAATAATAAATAGTATACTTTCGGCGTCACCTGGCTTTTTGTTCGATATCGGAGGCAACGATCATGAAATCGGATGCAATTCAACTCCCGGATGCACCCGGGATCCCTGGTCTGCGGTTTCGACATTTTCGCGCGGGACGAGATTTTGAGCACATGGCGGCTATCGTCCGCCTCTCCGCCGAAGTGGATGGTACCGAACGCGCGGACACAGCCGAGGAATTGGAAAAATATTTTGCGCACCTGACCAACTGCGATCCCTACACGGATATGATCTTTGCGGAAGTGGACCCGGGCGATGGGCGCGAGACGGAGGTGATCGGGTACTCACGCGGAACATGGCGAATAGAAGCCAATGGCGAATACAGATACATGTTCTTTATCAGGCTCCTGCCGCAATGGCGTCGAAAAGGGATCGGCGATGCGATGCTGTACTGGATAGAAGGACGGCTGCGTGAGATCGCCAGGGGTCATCCGCCGGAAGTCGAAAAGTACTTCCTGAGCCTTGCGGAGCAAGGCGAGACGGATCTGGCAGCCCTGTTGGAAAAAAATGGGTATGGACCCGTGCGCTATGGTTTTGAAATGGTGCGACCAGACCTGGAAAACATTCCCGATTTTCCTCTACCGGAAGGTTTGGAGGTGCGCCCCGTGCTGCCCGAGCATTACCGTGCGATCTGGGAGGCCGATACGGAGGCATTCCGGGATCACTGGGGGTTCGTCGAGCCAAGCGAGGGGGATTACCAGGCCTGGCTGGTTGATGCGACGACCTTTCAGCCGGAGCTGTGGCAGGTTGCCTGGGATATTGCGACCAACCAGATCGCCGGTCAGGTGCGGACGTATATCGATCACGAGCAGAACAAGCTCTACGATCGCCGGCGGGGCTGGACCGAGTTCATCAGTGTGCGGCGGCCATTCCGCCGGCACGGGCTGGCGCGGGCGCTCATCGCCCGGAGCCTTCGAGCACAGAAACAGGCGGGGATGACCGAATCTGCGCTGGGAGTGGATAGCGAAAACCAGTCCGGGGCGACGAAAGTGTATGAAGATTGCGGGTTCCGGGTCGTGAAGAAAACAACCATCTATAGGAAACCGCTCGTCACCAGTCAAACATAAAATCGATAGAACTATAATGGAGGGAGGACTCACCCTATGGCAATGATAACCTTGCAACCAGTGACAGCCGACAATTTCGTCGAATGTATAGAACTTACTCCAACCGCTGACCAACAGGCACGTGGCTATGTCGCTCCAAATGTGCTCTCACTGGCTCAGGCTTATGTGGAGCGTTGGTGGATCCCTTTGGCCGTTTATGCAGAGGCAACCATGATCGGGTTTGTTCTCCATGGCCGTTGGCCACAAGGTAAGTTTGCCGCTTTCTGGGGCGATAAACCGAAACCTGGTATCGACTACATCCTGCGGATGATGATCGACGGGCGCTATCAAGGGCAGGGATATGGGAAGGCTACGCTAACAGCACTGATTGAACGGATCAGGATGCAGCCAGACTGTCTGGCGATTGAATTGGATTATGATCGCGAAAACGCCGCCGCAGCACGACTTTATACGGGATGTGGTTTTCAACCGATCAAAGAGAATGAGGATGGCGAGATATTGGCGCGCCTGCGCCTGCATGTTGGGTGACCCAACACTCAAAAACTTTTGAAGCGAAGTATAGACCAGCTCGCGGATGGTCTTCTCTCCCCTTTGTGACATTTTCAAAAAAGTGATAGGAAAACCTATGACTCCCTCCATCGAATTTCTACACGTCCATGGCAACAAAATCTACACGGAAAGCGGCGCCGAGATTCGCCTGCGCGGGTTCTGCCTGGGGAGCTGGCTGAACCTGGAAGCGTTCATGGTGGGCTTCCCTGGCACCGAGACCGAATTTCGCCGGGCAATAGACAGAGTCCTCGGGGCAGACAAAGGCGCATACTTCTTCGAGCGCTTCCTGCATTATTTCGCGGGCCAGGCCGATTTTGATTACCTCAAAAGCCTGGGCTGCAACCTGATGCGCGTGGCTTTCAATTATCACCACTTCGAGGACGACGAACGCCCCTTCGAATACAAACCGGAAGGCTTCGCCTGGCTGGACAGAGTCATCGGCTGGGCGCGGGCAGCAGGCGTGTATATCTCCCTGGATTATCACGCCTTTGCAGGCTGGCAAAGCCGCGGCTGGCACTGCGACAATCCCGGTGGAGGTCCGCCCCAATTCTGGGAGCAGATCCACTTCGAGCAGCGCGGCATCGCGCTCTGGCAGGAGCTCGCCCGGCGCTACAGAGCTGAACCCGTCATCGCCATGTATGGCATCATGAACGAACCCGAGGCACCGGCTGACAAACTCAACCGATACTACGAGCGCGTCACGGCCGCTATCCGCGCCATCGATCCGCGACACATTCTCAACTTTGAAGGCAACCTCTATTCCCAGGATTTCAGCCAGCTCGGCCCGCCACCCGACCGCAACGTGATCTACAGCAGCCATCTCTACGTCAACGCCGGGTTGGACGATGTCGAATATCCGGGCCCGGTCAACGGTGAATATTTCGACCGCAGCTCCATCGAAAAAATCTACCGCCAGCGACGCGCCTACTGTGCCGAGCACGACATCCCGCACTACATCAGCGAGTTCGGACCGATCTACAACAAGCCGGAGTTCCTTGAATCCAAGCTGCAGCTGCTGACCGACTTCCTGGAGATCATCGAATCCTATGAAGATCACTGGACCATCTGGAATTACAAAGACCTCGGTAAAATGGGGATCGTGACTGTCCATCCTGACTCCGCCTGGATGCAGCGTATCGCCCCGGTCCACCGCCTCAAGACCGAACTGCGCGCCGATAGTTGGATCGACCGGACCTCCCCGTCGCTGGACTCCCACCTGCAGGCATTGTCAACACTCATTCAATCGCGGCTGGAGTCTCTCCCAAGAACCCGGCGTTCGCTAGTCGAAGAGCTGGGTTTCATCATCGGGGATCGTTTTCTCTCGGGCCTCCTGCTGCCCGCCTTCGCCGGACAATTCCGCGAGATGACCGAATCGGAAATAGACGTCATGCTGCAATCCTTTGCCTTCGAGAACTGCCAGAAGCGCACCAGCCTGGAAGAGATCATCCGGAGCTATACACAGAAAGAGTAGATTTAATGTTTGTTGATCAAATCTCCTGCGCACCCGGATCCAGCGGCAGCCTGACGGGCTGCCCGCCAGCCATGGACGACATCCGCAGTGCCAGGATAAGCTCCTGATCGAGCCGCCCCTGCTGCGCGCCGTAGGTGGGTTCGCCCCCATTGCGAACCGCCTGCACCAACGAGAGCAGACAGCCGGCTACCCCGATCTCATCATCGTGCCATTGCGCCCCATGTCCCTGCACCGCCGGCCGGAAGGGATTCTCCCAGCGCACGATCGGCAGATCGGGATCTCCGGTATATGCCACCATCGCCACCAGTGCCCCACCATCGATGCGTTCCCAGTGACGCTCGATGGTGATGAAGCGCGGCGCTTCGCCTCCGGGGCTGAGCAACGAGAGTCGCTCCTCGACATCCAACCCGACGCCGATCGTGATGCCCATGCCTTTCTCTGCCAGGAAGCGGCTGCTACGCCACCAGCGCAGGGCAGAGTCATAGCCGACATCGGTCCAGTGGAAGAGACCCACCTGGCCTCCCTCGAACTCAAAGATGCCGTGTTCCTGGGTCTCGGTCCGCGCTCCACGCGTCCCGGCCAGCCTTGACCAGTGCGGCGCCAGCTCATAGCCCCGCACCGCGCCCGTCACGCGGGTAGGTCTGGCGTCAAAGCCGAGATACGAGCGCAGCACACTGACCCCGTGATACCCGTGACCGGCAAAGTCATTGAAAGCGGTGTGGACACGGCCGAACAGGCCGGAGGCGATCAGATTGAGTTTGATCTGCTCCAGCGGGCGGCGATGGAACTGTTCGGCGATCTCGATTTTCAAGCCGCGTTCCCCCGCCGCCGCGATGATGGCGTCTGCTTCGCTGAGTTTGTGCGCGATGGGCGTCTCCACAAGCACGTGCAGGCCGGATTGTACAGCCATGAGCCCGACTTCGCCGTTGGCGTGATCGTTGACGCTCACAATCCCGATCTCGGGCGCAGTCGCGCGCATGAGCCGATCCATATCGGTATACGCGGGAACGTCGAGGCTCTTCCCCAGGCGTTCTGCCGATTCCGCCTGACGACCCCAGACGGAAACCAGTTGCACATCCGCAGACAGGGCCTGGAGCAGGGGCCCGTACAGATAGTCGGAGCGTTTCGCCGTGCCGATGATGGCAACCCGCAGGGGACCTTGGTTCATGGTTGCCTCTATTCAGAGTACGTCGATAAAGCCTTGCCGACAGGCAGGATGGCAAGGCCCTCGATACTGGACAATCGTTCGAGCAGACGTTCCAGATACTCTGCCCGGATCGGTCCCCAGCCTTCTTCCTCGAGCCCGTGAGTATTGTAGATCAGCCAGCCGGAAGGTCCCGCCAATAGCCGCTGAATGTATTCATCGAGATGCCGTTCACAGTTCTCAGGTCCGTATCCAGAGGTAGTCAGTCTGACCCGACCTGGGTGAGGCAAAGGATTGATCGCATCGCCGCCGGTCCGGAAGGCTTTGACCACCGTGGGCAGCCAGGCTTCGATCTCGGGAGTCGAGGCATTGTAGGCAAAGTTATAAACCGCTTCGTTGGCCTGAAAGTTTTCCAGCTCCTGTGAGAATAGCTCCAGGCAGCGCGTGATGGAACGCTGGGCATTGGCCAGCGGCATGTTCGCCAGGTTATGATGGATCAGCCCGTGCGGCATGATCTCGTGCCCGCGCCTCTGCAGCTCATTCCACAGCTTGAAATTGCCTTTGGGGGCATTGTGATACGGGTCGATGACCCTTTCGCCGTCCGCCTCTTCCAGAGCCAGTACATTGAAGCAGGCGGAAAGGCCAAATTTCTCGTATATCTCTGCAATCTTGAGATTGGATTTCTCGAAACCATCGTCAAAACTCAGACTGACAATGTACATGGGTAGCTGTCCTTTCCGTCCAAGTGCAGGGCTTGCGCTTCGTGGTCCCTATTAGCTTTCGTTGAACTGAGGCAGCCAGTGTGCCTGGGCCGATAACATTTCCGTGACCATGTCGTGAATCTGGGGCAACGTACAGACCGCCGCCGTGAGCGGATCGAGCATCACGGCGTGATAGACCGCATCCTTTTTCCCGGTCAGCGCGGCCTCGACGATCAGTTCCTGGACATTCACGTTTGTGCGATTGAGAGCTGCCAACGGCACAGGCAGGGAGCCGACACGGGTTGGCTGGACCCCATTGGCGTCCACCAGACAGGGAACTTCCACACAACAGCCTTCCGGCAGATTTGTGATCAGGTCGCGATTGGGCACATTGCCATTGACCCGCGCTGGCTGGTCCGTCTCCATGGCTTCCATGATGTAGGTCCCATATTCATGGGTGCGCTCCTTCTGGAGTGGTGTATTCCCCGCTGCCAGTTCTGCATACTCTTCCTGGAATTTTTCCCAGCGTTCGATGCAATGTCGCAGATATCCACCGGTCCGCCCCAGGTCAAACCAGCTGTTGCAGGGATCGCTGAAACGCGGCACCAGATCCTTATCGATCATCTCCGCGGACTTGCGGAAGTAAGGCACATACTCGCTCGCATGGCCGCTGGATTCGGTCACGAAGTATCCGAAGTGCTTCATCAGCTCAATCCGTACCGGCTCCTCCGCCAGCGGACCGATCTGCTCGATGGCTTGCCATAGCTTTGGATACAGATCTTCGTCCCGGGTGCGGAAATCGAGGAACCAGGCCTGGTGGTTGATCCCGGCGCAAAGGAATTGCACCTGCTCATAGGGAACGCCGGCCCAACGTGCTAACATCTCGGAGGTCCCCTGGACAGAATGGCACAAGCCAACATGCGGGCGGCCAGAGCCGGCATCCACCGCCCAGCAGTTTGCCGCCATCGGGTTGACGTAGTTGATCAATAGCGCATCCGGCGCCAGCTCATCGAGCTCATCGCAGATCTCGAGCAGGACCGGGATAGTCCGCAAGGACCGGAATACGCCTCCGGGCCCGAGCGTGTCGCCAACACACTGCCCCACGCCGTAACGCTGTGGAATTTCAATATCCAACTTGTAGGCTTCCAGCCCACCCTGTTGAAACGTAGTAATGACATGATCGGCGCGCGCCAGTGCGTCGCGGCGATCGAGACAGGCGCTCACAGTTGCCCGGCTGCCTCGTCTTTCCACCAGCGATTGAACGATGGCCTGTGCTATCTCCAACCGCTGAGGATCGATGTCCATGAGAACGATCTCACTTTCCTGCAAAGCAGGCGTTAGCAGAATATCGTTACAGAGATTGCGCGTGAAGACCAGGCTCCCCGCACCGATGAAGGTGATTTTTGGCATAGGATTTCCTTTTCGGGTTAGAGATTCACCACAATGGACACAATACTTGCCCCGGGCGCACACCTGTCCTGGCGTACGCTGCCAGGGAGTACAGGTGAGGACACGAAGGTTTGACACTCGATGGACAAAATTCGTGGCTTACACGTTTTGCGGAAGACCTGGTAAAAACCATTTCAACCCGAAATCGTCTCCGGCAGAAGCGGGAATTTGACGGGGCGCTGGTCACGTCCGGAGCGATAGATGGCGGTGAAGAGCTCCACCGTTTTTCGTCCCTCTTCGCCCGTCACCATAGGTGCGCGGTCTTCGAGGATCGATTGCAGGAAGTCCTGGATCTGCAACTGGTGATAGTACTGGGTGGAATCAATGGTTTGAAAGAAGTCGCTGTCTTCCTTTTGCCAGCCTGCCAGCAGGTCTGCTTCGCCAGGCAGGGTCCAGAGATCATTGACTGGCGGCTCGGTAATCGTAGACATGCCCGCAATGAACATCGCCCCGCCATCCGTTTGGACACCCGCGCCTGCGCCATTGCTGCCGTAGACGGCGACCCTGCAATGTACCGCGGGATTCTGTGAATTACTTACCAGGATATTGCCAAGAGCACCACTCTTAAAGCGGACCACGGCAACCGCCGTATCCTCCACCTCGATATAGGGGTGATTCAAATTTCCCCAATACCCATACAGTTCATCGATGTCACCCATGAACCACTGCAGCAAATCCAATTGATGCGGAGCCTGGTTGACGAGCACGCCGCCGCCTTCCCCCTCCCAGGTGCCGCGCCAGGCATTACTTGCGTAATACTCCCTGGAGCGCCAGCCAAGCATGGTCGCTGTGCCCAGGACTGGGCGTTCCAGTTTTCCTAACTCGATGGCTTGTTTGATTCGCCGCACCGGGGCATACAATCGTCGCTGGCTGATCATCGCCAGTTTGACGTCCGCATTTCTGGCGGCCACGATCATGGCATCGCAATCTTCTAAGGAAGATGCCAGCGGCTTTTCCACCATCACATGCGCGCCGTGCGCCATTGCTTCCAACGCTGGCGCGGCATGGGCGGGATGCGGGGTGGTGATCAGCACAGCCTGCACCCCGCCTTTGACGATCATCTCCTCCACGCTGCGATATGCCGTAATGTGATACTGGTCTGCAAACGCCCGGGCAGACTCGAAGGAACGACTGCAGACTCCCGTAAACTGCGACTCGGGCAGAGCCGTCAGAGCGGCGGCGTGTGTGGGCGCGACCTTGCCGGTGCCAACGAGCCCTGTTTTAAGTACGGTCATGTCGGGTTGAGGATCACTTTCATCAAGTCATTTCCCGGTGCGTACAGGCGCTGGAACCATTCGGCGCCATCGGCCAGGGGAGCGGTAGCGCTGATCAGGTCATCCACTTTAAGGATGCCTTTCTCGAGCATGCCAAGTGCAGCAGGGTATTCCCCACGGATCCCGCAGCTGCCCTGCAGCCGAATCTGGCGAGTGACTACCCACTGTAACGGAAGTTCGACCGAGCGGGAGATGTTCCCGATCAACGTGACCGTGCCGCCTTTGCGAACATTTTCCAGCGCCGTTTTGACCGTGGCAGAAATCCCCACGGCCTCAAACGCCACGTCTGCCCCGCGGCCGTCCGTCAAACCGCGGACAGACTCAGGAATATTGTCGCGTCCCGGATTCAAAACGGCGGTAGCGCCGAGCCGGCTCGCCAGCTCCAGCTTGCGATCTTCCAGATCGATGGCGATGATCTGGCTGCACCCGGCGGCGCGCAAGATCTGCACCATGAACAGGCCGATCATCCCGCTGCCCACCACCAGCGCCGAGTCATGGAGCTGCAGGGGAGTCAAATTGAAGGCATGTAACGAAACGGAAATTGGCTCGACCATGGCAGCCTGATTGAAGCTGACAGAATCCGGCACACGATACAGGATGTGCTGCGGCACCGCAACATATTCCGCAAAGGCACCATGGCGCCGGTAATCCTCACAGGAAACCCCCAGCACCTGGCGACCATCGCTCAGATTATAGAGGCCCTGGCGGGTGTACCAGTCATCCAACGGGTACACCGTAGAATCGAACGTGACTCGATCTCCCTCCGCCCAGCCTGCCACTCCCGGCCCCATCTGGCTGACCACACCGGAGGCCTCATGCCCCATAATCACGGGAGGGATGCGCCGCCCACTGCTCCCATCCATGCCATGGACATCGCTGCCGCAGATGCCGCAGGCT
>Ga0075429_100005504_pt1 | contig 10905 bp, 12 predicted proteins | sample RhiMetdeltSRZDD3_FD_75295 | JGI IMG/M metagenome (GOLD analysis project Ga0075429, IMG submission 75295) | Populus rhizosphere microbial communities from Tennessee, USA - Rhizosphere MetaG P. deltoides SRZDD3 | ecosystem: Host-associated > Plants > Roots > Rhizosphere > Soil | place: USA...
GCTGTCCGTGTGGCACTCGGACGAGGACGTCCGGCGCTACGTGGACAACTTCGAGGCGTTCGCGTCCGCGATCACGTCGTCGTAGGCGGCGACGGCTCATGCCGTCCCCCCCGGCGGAACCACATCGTGGCGTTCACGAACGCCGCCGCGACGATCAGCCTCCCGAGTAGGTAGATGCTCCCGAGCAACAGGATCGCGATCCCGAGCGCGCCGTAGCGGTCCGTCGCGCTGTCGATCCGGGGCGCGAACCAGACCACCACCACGATGTGGACCACCTGCGCGCCGAGCGCGAACAGCACCGCCCCCGGCAGCATCGCCTTCCACCCGGCCCCCGCGGCGTGGGGGAGGAGCACGCAGGCGAGGACCCAGGTCATCAGGTAGATCACGAAGATCAGGAGGATGGTGACGACCCAGCCGGCTGCGTCGGCTCCCTCCCGCGCTTGGCGGGCGAGCCCGGTGGACCCGGTCGCCGCCGCCACGAGGCCGAGGAACACGAGTCCTCCCTTCGTCGTGTCGCGGTACTTCACCCGCCCAAGCTCCCACGCGGCGGCGTAGGTGAGCCGCAACGCCTTGACCATCGAGCGGGACGCCAGCAGGAGGGCCCACGCGACGAGCAGGAGCGTGAGGATCTGGCCCCACAGCGGCTGTGACGAGACGTCCGTGACCGTCTCGGCCGTGAGGCCCCCGACGCCGGCGGTCGCCAGGTCCGAGCGATCCACCCCGAACACGCCGGCGAGGATCACGAGGAAGGCGACGTACGGGACGAACACCAGGAACAGCCGGAAGGCGATCGCCGCCGACAGGAGCGGGCCGAGGCGGTCGCGGTCGCGTTCGTATACCTCGAACGCAGTGTCGACGCCCGGGTTCGACGAGCGGGAGGCCTCGACGCGCTTCCACGTTTCGTCGGCGCGGGCCCGGAGCTCCTCGCCCTTCTCCCGGAGCGCGGCGATCCGGTGGCGCTCGGCTGCTTCGTGTTCGGACTCGCCCGCGGTCGGAACCGCGGGCGAGTCCGGCTCATCGGGCGGCGGTTCCATCGGGGACCCGTGCGGTGCCTACGCGGCCGCGAGCTCCTTGCCCGCACTCCGCAGGTGGAAGGCGAGCACGATCTCGCCGATGCCGCGGAACATGGCGAAGAAGCCGACCCAGATCAGGATGAGCGCCGCCCGCGGCGCGAAGAACTGCTGGGAGGCCCAGAACGCCAGCAGGATCTCGAGGATCCCGACGACGAGTCCGAGCCACCAGAGCTCGTTCACGGGCTTGGTGACCACGGCGAACGAGATGTCGAACACGCCCTTGAACAGCAGGAGGAAGCCGAGCAGCGCGGCGAGCTCGTAGAAGGCGCCGATCGGGTTGACGAAGGCCCAGATCGCGCCGCCGACGAACAGGACGCCCAGTAGGACGTGGAGCCACTTCCAGCCCTCGGTGGTCCCGAGCGCCATGAACTCGTTCACCCCGGCGATCAGGAACACGGCCCCCATCAGGGCGCCGACCGCGGCGATCGAGGTGACGTTGAACCGCAGGACCACCAGCGCGATCAGCATCCACAGGATCCCGGTGACCAGGAACAGCCACCACAGGCCGGTCGCCGCCTGAGCTGCGCGAGACCTCGTCGTCACCATGCTCCCCCTCCTCGTTCGTGCGGAGACGACCGTGGCCGGCCGCCGACGCGAAGCGTCTCACGCCCCCCATCGCGGGTCCACCACCCGGGGGAGGCCGCCACCGCCCGGGCGTATGCTCCAGCCTCACCGAAGGAGGATTCGCATGACCCTGCCCACGAGCCCTATCGATCCGGCCCGCGTGACCGAGCTGACCGAGCGCCAGGAGGCGGTCCTCGCCGAACGACTGCCGAGATCGCTCGCGTTCGCCAAGCGCGCGAGCCAGTCGCTCGCCGGCGGGGTCTCGTGCACGTGGCACGCGCTCGATCCCCACACGATCTACGGGGTCCGGGGCCTCGGGTCCCGGCTGTGGGACCTCGACGACAACGAGTACGTCGACCTCCACTGCGGGTACGGGGTCATGGTCGCCGGCCACGCGCATCCGAAGGTCGTCGAGGCCGTCCGCGACCGGGTGGCGCTCGGCACCCACTTCGCGACGCCGGTCGAGGAGACCGTGGAGGTGGCCGAGCTGCTCGCCGAGCGGTTCGGGCTGCCGCTCTGGCGGTTCAAGAACTCGGGGTCGGAGGCGACGATGGACGCGTGCCGCATCATGCGGGCCGCGACCGGGCGCGACCTGATCGTCAAGGTCGAGGGCTGCTACCACGGCAGCTCGGACGGGCTGGCGTTCTCCTACTGGGTCGACCCGGCAGAGGCGGGGCCGCGCGACCGGCCCCTCCCGGTCCCGAACACCGGGGGCGTCGCCGAGGTGTTCGGACAGGCGCTGCGGATCGTACCGTTCAACGACCTCGGCGCCGTCGAACGCGTCCTGGCCGAGGACGGGGAACGCATCGCCGGCTTGATCCTCGAGCCCGTGCCCATGAACGCGGGCGTGATCCCTCCACTCGCGGGCTACCTCCAGGGCGTCGCCGACCTGCTACACGGGAATGGATCGCTGCTCGCGTTCGACGAGGTGAAGACCGGCGCCGTGGTCGCGTTCGGCGGCGCGACCGAGCGGTTCGGCGTGCGCCCGGACCTCGTTGCGCTCGCCAAGGCGATCGGCGGCGGGGTGCCGGTCGCGGCGGTCGGCGGCACCGAGGAGGCCATGCGGGTCCTGATCGACGGGACGATGGAGTTCGAGGGGACGTTCAACGGCAACCCGCTCTCGATGGTCGCCGCGAAGGCGGTCCTGACCGAGATCCTGACGCCGGACGTCTACTCCAGGCTCGATGAGCTCGGGACGTTCTACGCCGACGGGCTGCGGGGGCACGTCGCCAGGCACGGCCTCCCCGCGATCGTGACGGCTGTGGGGTGTCGCGGCTCGGTCCATTTCCGCGCCGAACCCGTGCGCGACTTCCGGGACGCCGTGGACACGGACGACAGGCTGGCGCGCCTCGCCTGGCTCTACCAGCTGACCGCCGGCGTGTTCGTCCCCTCGGGCGATCCCTGGACGTTCTCGGTCGCGCACACCGAGGAGGACCTGCGGCGTTCCATCGACGCGTTCGGGGCCTTCGCGACGGAGGTCGGTTCGTGACCCGCCGGTAGACTCCGCCCGGGATGGACACCACCGCGGAGCACCTCGAGCTCGTCGAGCGGGTCTCGGCGCACAACTACCACCCGCTTCCGGTCGTGGTCGCCGAGGCCGACGGGGTCTGGGTGACCGACGTCGAGGGCCGCCGATACCTCGACATGCTCGCCGCGTACTCCGCCCTGAACTTCGGCCATCGCCACCCCGCGCTGATCGCGGCCGCGAAGGAGCAGCTCGACCGGGTGACCCTCACGAGCCGCGCGTTCCACAACGACCAGATGGGCCCGTTCCTCGGCGCGCTCGCCGAGCTGTGCGGCAAGGACACGGCGCTTCCCATGAACACCGGCGCCGAGGGCGTGGAGACCGCGCTCAAGACCGCACGGAAGTGGGGGTACGAGGTGAAGGGCGTGGCGCCCGACCGCGCGAAGGTGATCGTCTGCGACGGGAACTTCCACGGACGGACGATCACGATCGTGAGCTTCTCGACGGACGAGGACTCGCGCCGCGGGTTCGGCCCGTTCACGCCCGGGTTCGAGGTGGTGCCGTACGGCGACGCCGACGCGCTCGAAGCGGCGATCGACGACGACACCGTGGCGTTCCTCGTCGAGCCGATCCAGGGGGAGGCCGGGGTGGTCGTCCCGCCCGACGGGTACCTTCGCCGCGCGCGGGAGTTCTGCTCGGACCGGGGCGTGCTGCTGATCGCTGACGAGATCCAGTCGGGGCTCGGGCGGACCGGGACGACGTTCGCCTGCAATCACGAGGACGTGGTGCCGGACGTCTACATCCTCGGCAAGGCGCTCGGGGGCGGGATCGTGCCGGTGTCGGCCGTGGTCGCCGACCGGGACGTGCTCGGCGTGTTCGGGCGAGGTCAGCACGGCAGCACGTTCGGCGGCAACCCGGTCGCGAGCGCGATCGGCCGGAAGGTCGTCGAGATGCTCAGTACCGGTGAGCTCCAGGAGCGCTCGGCCAAGCTGGGGGAGTACCTCCTGCAGGAGATCCGTGGGGCGGAGCTCAGCACCGTCGCGGAGGTCCGGGGCCGCGGCCTGTGGATCGGGATCGACCTTGCCGAGGGCGCGGGCACGGCCCGCGCGGCGTGCGAGACGCTGCTCGGCGAGGGCGTGCTCGCGAAGGACACCCACGAGACGACGATCCGGCTCGCGCCGCCGCTGGTGATCGAGCGCGAGGAGATCGACTGGGCGCTCGAGCGCGTCCTGCCGGTGCTCGAGTCCGCCTCGGACTGACGGCGGCCGCGCCAAGCGTCCGATCGCCGGGGGCCCTATCCCTCGGCCGGCGGTTCGGACGGCGCGGCCGGTGACATCACCGCATCCGCCGCGACGGTCGTCTCCGAGGCGGTTGCCACCTCGAGCTCGGTCTCGATGTCGGCGTCGTGCTGACGGCGCCTGTGGATCCACCCTCGGCTCGAGCGCAGCCAGCCGCCGGTACGCTCACCGAGCGATCGATGCTCCTTCTTCTCCCTGCGCTTCTTCGCCCGGGCGCGGGCCTCCTGCTCCTTCGTGAACTCATTCTCGAGGACCTCGTGCCGTTCGATCCAGATCGAGGCCGTCGCCTGGATCGTGGCGGCGAACGGGATCGCGAGGAACGCCCACAGCAGCCCACCGATCGCCGCGCCGGCGAGCGCCGCCCCGAACGCGACCGCCGGGTGCATCTCCATCGTCCTGCTCTGCAGTCGCGGCGCGAGCAGGTAGTTCTCCACCTGCTGATAGATCAGGACGTAGATCAGCAGGATCAGCGTGTCGACCGTTCCGACCGAGAAGAGCGCCACGACGAGGGGGACGATCGCGGCGATATACGTCCCGATGATCGGGATGAACTCGGCGACGAAACCCTGGAAGAGGGCGAGCGGCGCCGCGCCCGGGACGCCCAGGATCTTGAGGACGATGAAGAAGAGCCCGCCGTTGATGATCATCAGCAGGCCCTTCGAGTAGAAGTACCCGCCGGTCTTGTCGATCGCCGCCTCCCAGATGGAGACGAGCTCCTCCTGCTTCTGCGTCGGGAAGAAGGCGAGCACGGCGCGCTTGAACTTCGGCGCCTCCGCGACCATGTAGAACAGGAACATCCCGACGGTGAACATCGCGAAGATGCCGCCGACCAGGGAACCGGTCAGGCCGAGGAGGAATTCCCCGGGGTGGAGGGAGCTGACCGCGCTCGCCACGTTCTGCGCCCCCTCGCCGATCGACTCCGTGGAGAAATCGATGCCGAGCGTGTCCGACGCCCAACTCTGGAACTGATCCGCCCACGCCGGCACCTGCTCCGCGATCTGGGTGATGCCGCGGATCAGGGTCCCGACGAAGATCAGGAAGATCACGGTGAGGAGGACGAATGTCGCGAACAGGAGCAGTCCCGTCGCGGTTCCGCGCCGCCACCCGCGGGCGTGGAGGCGATTCACGGCCGGCTCGAGCGCGAACGAGAAGAACAGAGCCAGCACGATCCACATGACCACGTGCTTCAGAATCCCCAGCAGCGCGAACACCGCGGCGAGCCCGACGACGATCCCGATCGTCCACAGGATCGTCGGCCTCACCCATGCCGGCGGGGTGCGGTCCTCGGGTTCGGGTTCGAGCGGCTCGAGGTCGTCCTCGAGCGGCTCCGACTCGTCCGCCTCGGTCGTGGGCTGCTCGGGGCTCAGCCAGCCCCACGCGACCACCGCAGCGATCGCCGCGCCGACCGCGACCAGCGCGGCCTTCCACCAGCTGGAACTGCCGTCGTCGGCGGATGCGGCCACGGTAGCCCTCGCCCCCTCGTCGCCGGACCACCGCCGGTCCGGCGTGCCTGGGAACCCTACCCCAGCGTTGGTGCCGGGTCTTTGATTCGGCCCTTCGCAGGGCGCAGACTCGTGCTCGACGCGGGACGCGACGAGCCGTCCACGCACGAGGGGAGGAGATCTCGATGGCTACCGAGAGGCAGCCGAGCTACTGGGCCGCGGGGTGGGCCACGTTCGCCGGGATCGTGATGATCATGCTGGGCGTGTTCCACGCGATCGCCGGGCTCACGCACATCGTGGATCCCGACGCCTACGCCGTGTCGGGTGACTACGTGTTCAAGCTCACGAGCGACACCTGGGGCTGGGTCCACCTGATCTGGGGGATCATCGTGCTCTTCGCCGGCTTCGGCGTCTTCCGGGGCGCGGTGTGGGCCCGCACGATCGGCGTGATCATCGCGCTCGTCAGCGCGATCGCGAACTTCGCCTACCTGCCGTACATCCCCGTGTGGTCGATCGCGATGATCGCGATCAGCGTCGCCGTGATCTGGGCGCTCACGGTTCACGGGCGGGACGTCACCGCCACCTGATCCCCGCGTCTGATCGCGCGAAGGCCCGGCCGCGAACCGGGCCTTCGCCGTCTCAGGCCTCCCCACCCCGGTCGGTCGAACGTTCCACGGCGCGACGACGCCACGGGACCAGGCCCTCGAGCTCGATCTCGAGGGAGAAGCTGAGGAACGTTCGCACGAGCACGACGACCCCGAGCGTGATCGCGCTCTCGAGCGTGGTGTCGATCGTGATCGTCTGGACGATGTCCGCGATGATGAGGACCTCGAGGCCCAGCAGGATCGCCTTGCCGACGTCCTTCCGGACCCGTTCGTAGGCCTCCTCGCGGCCGGGGCCCGCGAACCCGAGGACGAAGCGGATCCCGGCGATGACGGAGCCGACCGCGAGGGTCGCGACGCCCGCGAGCTCGAACCCTCGGACGACTTCTTCCATCACCCCTTCGAAGCTCATGCGTTCGCCTCCGTCGTGGTGTCGATCCGGCCGATGGCCTCGCGGAGCATAGGTCGCTTCCATCTCGGGGTACAGTGCCTCCTCCGGCCCTGCTCTTCCGGGCCCGACACGAGGAGGCGACATGGCGGCCCCGAAGCGACGATCTGCCCTCACCGGCCAGCAGCTGCAGGAGGTGCTCGCCCTGATGAAAGGGGCCGACAGTGTCGAACTGAAGCTCACGGTTCCGGAGGGCAACACGAACGCGACCGTGAAGGCGCTCGGCATCGACCCCCTCGACGCCCGGGTGCGGCAGGTGTTCTTCTTCGACACTCCCGACCTGAAGCTCAACGACGCCGGGGTCGTCGTTCGGGCGCGCCGGATCCAGGATGCTGCCGCCGACACCGTGGTGAAGCTGCGACCCGTGATCCCCGACGAGATCGCCCCCGAGCTTCGGACCGACCCGGCGTTCGGGGTCGAGGTGGACGCGATGCCGGGCGGCTACGTCTGCTCGGCGTCGTTGAAGGGCACGTCGACGAACGCCGAGGTCTGGGAGACGGCGGCTGGCGCGAGGTCTCCCCGCAAGCTGTTCTCGAAGGCCCAGCGCCGGTACTTCGAGGCGAACGCCCCCAAGGGCATAGCGCTCGACGACGTGTCGGTCCTCGGACCGGTGAACCTGCTGAAGCTGAAGTTCAAGCCCAAGGAGCTCCAGCAGAAGATGGCGGTCGAGCTGTGGTTCTATCCGAATGGGTCGCGCATCCTCGAGCTGTCGACGAAGTGCGCGCCCGCGGAGGCCTTCCAGGTCGCCGCCGAGGCGCAGGCCTACCTCTCGGGACGAGGCATCGACCTGACGGGCGAACAGCAGACGAAGACGAAGAGCGCGCTGACGTACTTCTCCAAGGTGCTCGCGAAGGCTGCTCGCTGAGCCCCGCGGTCAGATCCCGAGGATCTTCGCCTTCGCCGCCGCGAACTCTTCGTCGCTGAGCGCCCCCGAGGCATGCAGCTGCGCGAGCTTCTGGATCTGCATCGACGGGTCCTCGCTCGGCGGCGGTCCGGCCGCCTGCTGCTCGTAGCCGGCCTCCGCGGCCGCGGCCTGCGTCTGCACGTACTGCGCGTCCTGATCGGCGTACTTGGACGCCTGACGGCGGGCCACCCGGCCACTCACCGCGGTCGCCGTCCCGGCGACTACGGCCGTCCTCGCCGCCATCCCTACGAGCCCGGGTCCTCTGCGTCGCATCATATCCTGATCTCCTCCTAGTCCTTGTTCGCGTTCGCGAACTCGACGGCTGCCTGCACGACCTCGTACGGCAGGCGCTCGAGGTCGAGCACCTCGCCGCCGGCGTTCAGGATCGCGTCTCGGAGCTTCGTCGCCCAGACGTCCTCCCACACCAGCAGCGCCGCCGAGGAGTTCGGCTCGAGCTCCTCGCCCGCCGCGGCCAGGTCTTCCTCGTTCAGCAGCCCCAGCCCCTCGGGCGAGAGCGCGTCGAACGCCTTGAACACGTCGGAGTCGAGGTCGCCGAGCTCCGCCGCGACCACGGCGCCGTCCGCGTCCTTCATCACGAACGCGAGGTCGATGATCCGGATCGTTCCGGCCTCGACCAGCTCGGCCAGCGCGGGCACGATCTCGCCCTTGAACTGATTGCCCGGGAAGGCCACGATCAGGTACTCGACAGGTCCGATGCTCATCCGGGTCCCCCTTCGCTGGTCGGATCATCCGCGAGGCCGGAACTATCTCACGACCGGGCGAGACGAGACCAACGCGGCCGCCGGGGGTGGCGATGAGTTGTCGTGGTTCCCGGGGTCCCGTTCCCAGGAGCCTCGCGAACGAGGAGCGAGTATGAGCACCTTCGTCCTGATCCACGGGGCCGGATCCGAGGCCTGGTACTGGCATCTCCTGGTCTCCGAACTCGAGGCGCGCGGGCACGACGCCCTCGCGCCGGACCTGCCGTCGGACGACGACGCGGCGGGATTCGAGGAGTACGCCGACGCCGTCGTCGAGGCCGTGGGGGACCGGACGGAACTCGTCGTGGTTGCCCAGTCCCTGGGCGGGTTCACGGCGCCCCTCGTCTGCGAGCGCGTGCCGGTCCGGCTCGTGGTCCTGCTCGCCGCGATGGTCCCCGCGCCCGGCGAGCCGCCGGGCGACTGGTGGGCGAACACCCGGTTCGAGGAGGCGAGGCGCGCGCAGGCCGAACGCGACGGGCGAGCGGTCGATGCGTTCGACGTCATGACCGAGTTCTTCCACGACGTCCCGCCCGACATCGTGGCCGAGGCGTTCGAGCGCGGGGAGCGCGATCAGTCCGGGACGCCGTTCGAGCGGCCGTATCCGTTCGAACGCTGGCCGGACGTGCCGACGCGGTTCCTGCTGTGCCGGGACGACCGGTTCTTCCCCGCCGACTTCATGCGCCGCGTGGTCCGCGAACGCCTCGGCATCACGCCCGACGAGATGGACGGCGGTCACCTCCCGGCCCTCGCCCGTCCGAAGGAGCTCGCGGAGCGTTTGGTCGCCTACGCGGCCGACCTGGAACCGTCCGCGTAGCTCGCGACGCTTGACCGCGCCTGTTGCGCGGCGTGAGAGCATGCGGGCAGTGAGCACCGAGCGGCACCCGCGGATGCAAGCGGTCGCCGAGGACGCGCGCGTCACGCCGATCGAGCTCTTCTTCGACCTGGTCTTCGTGTTCGCGATCACCCAGGTGACCTCGCTCATGGGCGTCGAGCCGATCTCGGCTCGAGGGATCGTGCGCGGCCTGCTCCTGCTGTCGCTGCTCTGGTGGTGCTGGGTCGGCTACGCCTGGCTCGGCAACGTCCTCCGGGCGGACGAGGGCCTCGGACGCCTGGCCATGTTCGGGGCGATGGCGGCGATGTTCGTCGTCGCTCTCTCGGTCCCCGAGGCCTTCGACGATCTGGACGGGGGGTGGAGCGGCCCCGTCGTGATCGCGCTGGGCTACCTGGCCGTGCGCCTCCTGCACCTCACGATGCTGTGGCTCGCGGCGGGCGCCAGCGACGACCGGGCGCTCCGTGGGCAGCTGATCCGGTGGGCGCCCTCGGTCGTGGGCGGAACGGCCTTCCTCCTGGTGGCCTCGCAGCTCCACGGGGCGCCGCAGACGCTGGCGTGGGCTGCGGCGCTCGTCGCCGACTACCTCGGGACGATCCTGGCGGGGGCCTCCGGGTGGCGGCTGAACTCGGCCGCCCACTTCGCCGAGCGGCACGGCCTGATCGTGATCATCGCGCTGGGCGAATCGATCGTGGCGATCGGTCTCGGCGTGGTGCACGTGCCGATCGCGGGGCCGATCGTGGCCGCCTCGGTGCTGGGGCTCACGCTCGCCGCCGCGATCTGGTGGGCGTACTTCGACGTCGTGTACCTGGTCGCCGAGCGCACCTTGCGGCGATTGCGGGGAGAGGCACGAGCGCGCCTGGCCCGCGACGCGTACAGCTACCTCCACCTCCCGATGATCGCCGGCATCGTGCTCATGGCGCTCGGACTGGAGGAGGTGCTCGCCGGCGTGGCCGGCGAAGGCCACCACGAGATCGGCGACGCGCTGGCGACCCTGCCGCTCGTCGCGATGTATTCGGGTGTCGCCCTGTTCCTGCTCGGGCACGTGGCGTTCACGTTCCGCGTCGAGCGCCTCGTCAAGGTACGGCGCGTGATCGCCGCCGGGCTCATGCTCGTGCTGATCCCGGTCGGCCTGAACGTCCCGGCGCTCGCGGCCCTCGCGGTGCTCGTGGCGGTGATGGTGACCCTGATCGTCGCGGAGACGATCCGGTTCGCGGAGGCGCGCGAGCGGATCCGCCACGAAGAGGACTGACCTCGGGGGTCGCCGCCCTCGAACCGCGCTATCGTCGGCGTGATGTCGCAGGCCGAGCGGGGGAGCGCTCCGGAGCGGGCCGGGATGGTCCTGCTCGCGCTCATCCTCGTCGCCGCCGTCGCGAACCTGAACCTCGCGGTCGCGAACGTCGCCCTCCCGTCGATCGGCGCCGCGTTCGACTCCTCGCAGACCACGCTGAATCTGATCGCGGTCGGGTACTCGCTCGGCCTCGCGGCCTCGGTGCTGTACCTCGGCGCGGTCGGCGACCGC
>Ga0075429_100005505_pt1 | contig 10904 bp, 4 predicted proteins | sample RhiMetdeltSRZDD3_FD_75295 | JGI IMG/M metagenome (GOLD analysis project Ga0075429, IMG submission 75295) | Populus rhizosphere microbial communities from Tennessee, USA - Rhizosphere MetaG P. deltoides SRZDD3 | ecosystem: Host-associated > Plants > Roots > Rhizosphere > Soil | place: USA...
GAGCGCCTTGCGGTACTGGGCGGCGGCCTCCGCGTGACGCGTGAGCCGATAGAGCGCGTCTCCCTTCAACTCCCAGCCGCGGGCGTTGCCGGGCTCACCGGCGATGGCCTGATCGAGCCACGACAGGGCCTTGTCGCACTGGCCCTGGTTGAGATTGATCTCGCCTCGCTTCAAGCAATCGGCGGCGCTCACCGTCGGCTTCACGTTGGGCACCGCGGCTTCGGGCAGCGGCACGTCCTGAGCCGCGGCGACGGCGGGACGGCCGGCGACGGCGCCCGCCACACGCTGCGCCGGGGCACCCTCCACGCTCGCGACGCGGCTACGGGCATGTTGCACGCGGGAGGCGGGCTCCCCCTCACCGGCGATCCTCAGGAACTCGTGGAAGCCTCGCCGTGCGTCGTCCGCGCGGCCCAGCTTGTCGAGGGCCACCGCGCGATGGAACACGACGTACGCCGAGCGGGGCTCTACTGCGAGGGCGCGATCGAACGCCTCCAGCGCCTGGGCGAAACGATCGAGCTCGAGGCTCACCGAGCCCTTCCGCTTGAGGGCGCCGACATGGCGTGGGTCCATCCCGAGCGCTTCGTCGCAGGCCGCAGCCGCTTCCGCCTTGCGGCCGAGCCCGTCCAGGGCGAGGGCGCGCAGGTACGGCAGCTCGACTTGCGGCGGCATGAGCATCTCCGCCAGCTCGAGGCCGGTCAGCGCCTCGGCAAAGCGGCGCGACTCGATGAGCGCCCGCACCGCAGGGAGAGCCACCTCCTCCGGGGACTCCAGGCCGAGGGCGGCGAGGATCTGCTCGGCCTGGGCGGCGGTCTCGGGCGCCGTCTGCACGACGGGTGTCTCTTGCCGGGGCGGCAGGGGAACGACGGGAACGGCCGGGGCGGCGCCGCCCAGGCGCGCCTCGAGCACCGCGACCCGCGCCTTCGCGTGCTCGATCTGCAACCGCTGCTCGGGGGCCGCCCGCTCGAGGAACCGCCGATAACTGGCGAGCGCATCCAGGTCGCGACCGACGATCTCCTCGGTGAGCGCCTTGTTCTGCCACGGCGCGGGCGATTCCGGCGCGAGCTGCGCCGCTTTCTCGAGGGACGCGATCGCCTCCTCGTGGCGCTTCAAGATGCCCAGGACCTTGCCGCGATCGCTCCAGGACGCGGCCTGGCGCGGGTCGACGGCGAGCGCCCGATCGTAGGCGGCCACGGCCTCAGGGAAGCGCTCGATCCTCGCCAGGATCTGCCCGACCGAATGCTGCGACTCTGCGTCGCGCGGGTCGAGCTGCAGCGCCTGGGCGAAACACTGGAGCGCGTCCTCGAACTGCTGCGCGTCGCGGTGCGCCTCGCCTTTCCATCGCCACAGCGCGGCCCGCCGCGGCTCGAGCCGCAGGCCGTCGTCGAGGCACGCGTGCGCCTTCGGCCAGTCGCCGCCTTGACCGGCCGCCACCGCGAGCATGAGCCAGCCCAGCGCCCCGCGCGGAGCGGCCACGACACCGTTGGCCACGAGGTCGTCGCGCGCGCCGGTGGCCGGGCGGTAGACCGTATGCTCCGGCGAGATCACGCCGAGCAGGTCTTCCATGACCCGCAGGGCCTCGCCCTTCTTGCCGAGCTCGCTCAGGATCACGCCGTGGTTGAACCAGCCGTTGCCGTAGGTCGGCTCCACCTCGAAGGCGATCGGGTGGGCGGCCACAGCCGCCTCGTGCCGGCCCAGCTTGAAGAGGCACACCGCGCGGCTATCGAGGGCGGTGACGTTGCGCGGATCGACGGCCAGCGCATGGTCGCAACACAGGACCGCCTCCGCGAAGCGGCCGTTCGAGGCCAGGCGTTTCGCGGCCCCGTTCCACCGTTCGGCATCACTCAAGGGCTGGCTCGGCAACGCCGGCGCGGCGGGAAGCGCGGCCAGCGCGCGCAGGGCGTCCTCGTAGCGCGCGTCGATCTCGAGCGCAGCGCGGAACGATTCCGCCGCCTCGCGGTTCCTCTGCAGCTCACGCTGGCATTCGCCGCGACGGAAGAGAGCCATGGCCCGCGCGCGGCTGTCGGATGGCTCCAGGCCGATGACCTTGTCGAAGGCCGCCGCCGACTGTTTCCAACGCGAGATGCGCTGCAGGGCCTCGCCCTTGTAGTACCAGGCGCCGGCCAGGTTGGCGTCGCGCGCCGTCGCGGCATCGAAGGCGGCGATGGCGTCGCCCCAGCGCTCGAGGCCGCGCAGGCTCAGGCCTTTGTTGTAGTGGGCGCCCGCCACGTCCACGCCGAGGGCGATCGCCTTGTCGGTGGAGACGATCGCCTCCTCGAAGCGCTTCAGGCCGTTCAGGGTGTTCCCGCGGTTGACCCACGCCTGCGCGAGCCCGCCGTCGAGGGCCAGGGCGGCGTCGAACGCGGCCAGCGCCTCGTCACGCCGTCCCAGCTGCTCGAGCGCGTGGCCCCGGTTGCATGCGTGTGCCGCATCCTGCGGAGCGAGAGCGGCCGCGGCGTCGAACATCGCCAGCGCCTCCGCGAAACGGCCCATCTGCACGAGCAGCTCGCCGACGGCGGTGGGCGGGCCCGGCGACTTGGGCTCCGAGCGCATCCACATCTGGAGCATGTGCAGCGCCTGGTCGTGTTGACCGGATTGCAGGAGCGCGCCGGCCATGATCTGGAGATTCCGGGAGGTGTCGCCGGCATTCATGACGATCTGTTGGACGGGCGCTTCGGGAGCGGGATCCTTCGGGGCCGGCGCGGCGGCGGGCGCAGTCGGCGCCGGCACCGACCGGCGGCGGCCTTCGGCGTCGACGCGGTCACCCATGTGGGTTCGGACCTCGCGCGCGTCGCCCGCGCGAATCCATCCCAGCAGCTTCTCCGCGTCACCCCGCAGAGGATCCTCGGGGCGCGCACGGCGCAGATACTCGCCGAACGACACCGCCGCCTCCGCCGGCCGTTCGAGCTGGTATTCGGCGAGGCCCCGGTTGTACCAGCCCGTCGGGAACTGCGGCGCCAGCCTCGTCGTCTCCGCGAAGCAGGCCTGCGCGTCCGACATCTTGCCGAGCTGCGTGAGCGCGTTGCCCTTGTTGTACCAGAGCTGCGGCACGGCGGCGTCCACGCGCAGGCCTTCGTCGAAGCACGCGATCGCCTCCGCCGCGCGCCCGCCTTCCGAGAGCTCGACGCCCCGCCCCATCCAGGCGCTCGTGTTGCGAGGATTCACCTGCAGGCATCGCTCGTAGGCGGCGAGGGCGTCTTCGCGGCGTCCGAGGCCGGAGAGCACGGTCCCCTTGTTCAGCCACGCCAGCTCCTCACGCGGATCGATCTCGAGGGCGCGCTCGAGGCAGCCGAGCTCTTCTTGGGGGCGGCCGAGACGTCCCAGCACGACGCCCTTGCTCGTCCACGCGCCCGCCATCCGCGGATCGCAGGCCAGCGCCCGGTCGAGCGCGGCGAGCGCCACCTCGTCGCGCTGCTGCTCGGCGAAGATCAGCCCCTTGTTGAAATGCGCGTGGGCGAATCGCGCGTCGAGAGCCAGCGCGCGGTCGAAGCTCGCCAGCGCCTCCTCGATGCGGCCGAGGCGCCGCAAGGCGTTTCCGCGGTTGTTGTGGATGTTCGGGACTGTCGCATCGAGGGCCAGCGCCTGGTCGTACAAGCCGAGCGCTTCCTCGTCGCGCCCCAGCGCACCGAGACTGCCGGCGCGGTTGGCCAGCTCCGAGGCGTCGGCCGACTTGACCTCGGGCGCGGCCACGCGCCGCCCTCCGTCCTCTCGAGCGAGGAGGGCCTCGAGGTCCGCGCGAAGCTCGGCGAAGGTCGGGTACCGGCGCGACGGGTCTTTCTGCAGGCAGCGCAAGGCGGTCGGCTGCAGCGGCGAGTCGAGCGCGGGCGGCGCCTGCCGCTGATGGCTGTCCCGGAGAGCCTCGAACGAATGCGACGGGAACGGGAGCCGGCCCGACGCCGCCATCTGGAACAGCACCACCCCGAAGCTGTACACGTCGCTGCGCTCGTCGCAGGAGGCCGCGCTCACGAACTGCTCGGGCGCCATGTGCGTCGGCGTGCCGAAGACGGCACCGGCGACAGTCTGCCCGGGGACCGATCCGGCGGCGGCCGCCGCGGGCATGGCCGTCGTCACCCCAGCGATCCCGAAGTCCGAGATGCGGATGCTGCGGTCGGCGCCGATCAGGATGTTGGCGGGCTTGATGTCGCGGTGGCAACGCACGCCCCGGGAGCGCGCGTATTCCATGCCGTGGCAGAACTGGATCGCCCACGTCAGCGCCTGCCACAGTGACGGCGGCCGCTTCGCGAGGTAGCCGTCCAGACTGTTGAGGCGCGACATCGGGTCCGGCTTGACGTACTCCATCGCGAGCCACAGGCGGCCGTGGATCTCGTCGACCCAGTGGGCGCGAACCAGGTGAGGATGGACGCCGAGGTCGACCCAGATCTGCACCTCCTTGCGGAACATCTCGCGAGTGGTGGGGTCACGCAGCAGCTCGTTGCGCAGCGTCTTCAGGGCGTACTCGCTCCGGGTCGCGTGCGAGGCCACGTGATAGACGATGCCGAAGCCGCCCTCGCCCAGGACGCCGTGGACCTGGAGGTCATCGCCGATGAACTCGCCGCGCTGGTAGGCGGGCAGCGCCTCCACCGGCGGTGGGGGCGCCGAGGCCGCCGGGGGTGCCACGGGAGGGCCGGCCGCGGGCGCCATGAGGCTGGGCCGCGCGGGCGAGACGGGCAGGCCCGAGGCCATCTCTTCCGGCCGCGGCGCCGCCCCGCAGAACGGACACGCCGGTGCGCGATCGGAGATGCGTTTGCCGCAGGCGCGGCAACTCACCAGCACGAGGGCGAAGCTACGCTTCGCACGGAGAGCCGTCAAGCGTGGGCAGCGCTCTGTCAGCGCTCAGACGGGCAGCAGGTACACGCCGCCTTCGTCGTAGACGACACGCCACGCGGGATGTCGGGCGAGCTTGCCCGACCGGACCAGGCCGGCCAGCGGCGTCAAGATCAGCCGCGGCGCCTCCACCGGCGCCGCCTGGGCCAGGAACGCCTCCGCCTCCGGCGAGAGCTGGAGGTCCACACCGTGCTGCTGCTTCACCGCCGCCACGACGCCGTCGAGAACGGATCGACCGCGGACGACGGCGCCCACGTTCTGCACGTCGAACCCGAAGTGCCGAAACGCGAGGTCGGTGGCGCCGTCGGGCTCGTCCGTCACCACCGCCAGCAGCTCGAGAGACGAGAGCGGCGCGCCCTTCGCCTGCTCAGCCGCGCGGCGAAACGCGGCGCGGCAGGCATCGCTGCGGCTGATCGATCCTCGTCCCGACGACGCCGGTCCCGGCCCGAGCTCGTCGCGGATGCGCTGCCGGAGCGCCGGCAACGGCGCCGGTATCACGCCGAGGACGTGGCCGACACGCTCGATCTCCATCTTGAACGCCTCGACCGAGGCTTCGGGCAGGCCCAGCTCATCCGCGGTCGCGTCGCGGAACTTGTCGAGGCTCAGTATTCCGAGCAGCACGTGCGCACGCTCGAGCCGCTCGTGCCCGGCGCCGTTGGCCTCCATGGCCGCGACCTGCATGGCCATTGCCGCTCCGGGACTGAGCTCGCCTTCGCGCGGACGCGGCGCCGAGGGTGGGATCGGCGCCCCTGACAGCCGCTGCTGGCACTCGGCCTTGAGCCGCCGCAGGGCCGGATCCTCGGGCCCCAGGCGAATCGCCTTGTCGAGCGACTCCTGCGCCTCGCCGAAACGTCCCATGGCCAGCAGCAGCTGGCCGAGGGCGGCGTGCGGCCCGGCGGCGTCCGGCTCCGCCGTCATCCACATCTGTACGACGCCCATCGCCTCCATGTGCTGGCCGGAATGGAGCAGGCTCGCCGCCAGCGAGCGCAGCGTGCCGATCGCGTCGTTCGGCTCGAGCGTCGTCGGGCGCAGGTGGATCTCTTCGGCGGTGCTGGCCCCGCAGACAGGACACGCTGGCGCGTCCTCCACGATCCCATTGCCGCAGGCGCGGCACATCACCAGCACCGTCAGCACACTAGCGCCCTGCCGCCGACCCGTCAAGCGTCCGCGGCCGCCCGCGGATCGTCGCCCGACGCACGCCCCGGCGCGCGCAGAGGTCGCCGAGCGGGCAGGCCTCGCAGCGCGGCTTCGGGCGGCAGACGTCCTTGCCGAGCCGCACGATCTGAGCGTGGTAGTCATTGAACAGGGCGGCGTTGCGCGGCAAGCGCTGCTCGAAGAACGCGCGGATCTCGTCGTAGTCCTCGTCGCCGCGGATGAGCCCCAGCCGCGAGAAGATCCGGCGCGTATAGGCATCGACGACGAAGAGGGGCAGCCCCGCCGCATAGAGGACGATGGAGTCGGCCGTCTCGCGCCCGATCCCACTGACGGACAAGAGCTTCCGCCGGAGGATGAGCGGGTCCTCGCGCGCCATGTCGGCGGTACGACCCGCGTACTCCCGCCCGAGGAACGACAGGAACGCCGACAGCCGCCGCGCCTTGACGTTGAAGCATCCCGACGAGCGGATGAGCGGGGCGAGCGCTTCGGCGGACAGGGCGTGCAGCGGCGCAAACGCGAGCAGCGCGCGCTCGCGCAGGACGCCGAGCGCCTTCTCGACGTTCGTCCACGAGGTGTTCTGCACGAGGATCGCGCCGACGCAAACCTCGAACGATGTCTCCCCCGGCCACCAGCCGGCGTGCCCGTGGTGTCTCAGGAGCCGTTGATAGATCGCGATGAGGCGCCGGCGGCTCGTGAGAGGACTCACGGCGACCATTGTCTGTGGTACAGGATCCCATGGGAAGGAATCGTGCTTGCATTGACAGCGGCGCGTTTCCTCGCCGATAATGCCCGTCGCGGCTAAGTTGCGGCAATGCCGTGCTTTTGGGGCGATGTCGAGCCGCACGGGGATACACTGAAGACCACCCTATGAGCCTAGAAGACGATCTCAAGGCGCGGACGCTCGCACTCATCAGCCAGCAAATGGCGAACTGGGTGGTCGAGATCCAGCGCACGATCGCCGGACATCAAGAAAGCCTCGTGCGATCGCTCGACGAGATCCAGGAACGCGTCGCCCGCTACGACGAGAAGATCAACGAAGGTGAAATCGAGGCGGCGATCGCCGAGGTCATGGCGGGCGCGCCCGTCCCGATGGCCGCCGAGCCGTCCGGGCCGACGCACACGCAGCTCAAGGACTCCCTCACCGCCATAGAAAAGGGCTCGAGCCTTTCCGAAGTCCTGACGTACCTCGTGAACGAGGTCTCGCAGCACGTGATGCGCTGCGCGATGTTCATCATCAAGGGCCAGAACGCCATCGGCTGGTACGCCCGCGGCGTCGACTCGCCGGAATCGGTCAAGCAGATCACGATCTCGCTCTCCTCCGACACCGTCTTCCGCATCATCCACAACTCGCGGCACGCGCTGCGCGGGCACAGCAGCCACTCGCCGGGCACTGTGCAGGCCCTCGCCCGCCTGGGCGGCGATCCGCAGGGGATCCTCGGCGTGCCGCTCGTGCTCCGCGACAAGCTGGCGGCCATCCTCTACTGCGACTCCGACAACGAAGAGATCCCGCCGACGACAGCGGACATGATCGAGATCATGGTCCTGTTCGCGGGCAAGACGATCGACATCCTCGCCATGGCGCCGAAGTCGGCCACGCCGCCGCCGGCGGCCAAGGCGAGCGGCGGGAACACGGCGGAACGTGTCGCCGCCCTCCGCGCCGAGAGTGAAGACTCGCGGCCGCGGCCCGGCATGGCGCCGCGGCCGGCGCCCGCGCCCGCGGCCCCATCGCAGGACGAAGGCTCGTCGACGGTGATGTTCAACGCGGCGTCGTTCGCCTCGCTGCGCCAGCAGCAGGCGGCCGGCGGCGGCTCGAAAGCGGCGGTCGCCGCCCCCGCCGGCCCCGCGCTTTCGCCGGAGGAACAGAAGGCCCACGACGACGCCAAGCGGTTCGCGCGCCTGGTCGTGAGTGAGATCAAGCTCTACAACGAGGCCAAGGTGAACGAAGGCCGAAGGAACAAGGATCTCTACGAACGCCTCAAGGAAGACATCGAGCGCGGGCGTCAGATGTATTCGGACCGCATCCCCGCCGGTGTCCGAGACAGCACGAACTATTTCTACGACGAGCTCGTGCGAATCCTCGCCGGGGGCGACGCCGGCGCTCTCGGCCCGATGTAGGCAGGCCGAACCCGAGCCGTCCGTGACGACCGCCGTCCTTCTTTTCGCCCTCTTCGCCCTCGCCCTCCCCGGCCATGCGGCGACGACCCACGGCTACTGGATCCAAGCCGAGCCGGAAGGCCCGCCCGAGATCGCCCTGCAGCAGCTCGTGCGTGCCAACGCCGGCGCCAAGGCGGATCTGGCCGCCGCCGCCTACGCGCGCGTGAGCGAGACGTATCCGGGCACCGCCGTGTCGGGCCTCGCCCGCATCGCCGCCGGGCTCACGCTGCTCGAGCAGGGACGTGCCGGGGAAGCGCGCCCGCACCTGCGCCACCCCGACGTGGTGAAGACCGCCCTGGGCGATCATGCCGCGCTCGCCGCGGCCGGCAGCTACGATCCCTTCGAGCCGGCGGCGGCGGGCGAGGCCTACGCGGCGCTGCTGCAAGCGTATCCCTCGACGCCGCTCGCCTGCAGCGCGCTCGTGCGGGGTGCCGACGCCCTCGAGCGTGCGAAGCAGCCGGCGAAGGCGCTGCCGCTTCTCGAGCGCGCGCTGGGAACCTGCGCCGGCCTGGAGGCGCGCGTGCTGCTCCTCACCGGCCGCTGTCTGGAGCAGCGCCGAGACCTGCGCGGCGCCGCCGTCGCGTACGACCGTGTGGACCGCGACTATCCGGTGGCGGCGGAGGCGGCCGCGGCGGCGGCACGCCTGCGTGCGATCGGGAGCGCCCTGCCTCCAGAGGCGCCGGACGTCCGGGCCGCGCGCGATCTCAAGAAGGCGCTGACGATCTTCGACGCCGGCCGGCCGGGAACCTCGGCCCCGCTGTTTCGGCGACTGCTGGTCGATCCCACGCTCGTCGAGCAGCGCGACCTCGTCCGCGTGCGCCTGGGACGCGCGCTCTACGAACAGAAGCACTGGGTGGAGGCGCAGGCGCAGCTGAAGGCGGTGCCGGTGGCGTCCTCGCTCGCCGCCGAGGCCGCGTACTACCTGGCGCGTATCGACGCGCGCCGGCGCGACCGCATCTCCGGCTACGAGGACGTGGCCACACGCTTCGCGGGCACGGCGTGGGGCGAAGAGTCGCTCATGGCGCTGGCCAACCACTACCTGAAGGACGCGCTCCACGAGCCGGCGCTGCCGTTCCTGCGCCGCCTCGTGCGCGAATATCCCGACGGCAAGAACACCGAGCGGGCCACGTGGTGGGTCGGCCTCGCCGAGATGCGCGCCAAGAAGCCGGCGGACGCCGCGCCGCTCATGGAGTCCGCCGCGCGCAAGTGGTCGTCGACTTTGACTCCCGGCTTCTTGTACTGGGCGGGGCGCGCCCGCGTGGAGTCGGGCGACGCGGCGCGCGGCCGCGCGCTGCTCGAGGAGACGGTCAGGCGCTTCAAGTACACGTACCACGGCCAGCGCTCGGTGGAGGCGCTGCGGCGCCTGCCCGCCTCCTCGGTGCCTCCGCCGCCGTCGATGCGTGCCCCCAACCCCGATCCCAGCGCGGAGGTACCGGCGGACCGGCTGGCGCGGATCCGGCAGCTCCTGCTCATCGAACGGCTGGACGAAGCGGCCGACGAGCTGAAGCTCCAGCCGGCCACGTCCGCGACGCAGGCCACGATCGCCTGGATCCACTCGCGGCGCGGAAGACTGCGCCCGGCCATCACCACCATGAAGCGCGCCTACCCCGAATACGTTGGCGAAGGCGGCGACCTGCTCCCGGAAGACGTGCTGCGGATCATCTATCCGCTGGAGTACCGGGGCGACCTGGAAGCCAAGGCGCGCGCGGCCGGTCTCGATCCCGCGGTCGTGGCCGCCCTCATCTGCCAGGAGTCGACGTTCGACGCGGGGGCGGTGAGCAGCGCCGGCGCCCGCGGCCTCATGCAGATCATCCCCGCCACCGGACGCGCCCTCGCGCGGTCGCTGGGGATGCGCTACCAGCAGCGCGCCCTCCACACGCCCGAGGTCAGCATCGCCTACGGCACGCGTTACCTGCGCCTCATGACCGATCAGTTCGGCGGCCACGTCGAGCGTGCTCTCGCCGCCTACAACGCCGGCCCGCACCGCGTCGACACCTGGACGGCCACGCGCCCCGACGTCTCCGCCGAGGAGTTCGTGGAGACGATCCCGTTCACGGAAACGCGTGGTTATGTGATGATCATCCTGGCGAACGCCGAACGGTATCGGCGGATCTATTGGATGGGCGCGGCGGTTCCGGCGCCCGTGGGTGGCTAATGGGCTTTCGTATCGGTGATTTCAAACAACAGATCGATCCTTCCGTGCTGCCGGCCAAGGACCGCCGCGGCGACGGGCGCAGCCGCGACGAGCTGCGCAAGGTCACGATCACCCCGCGATGCAGCAAACACGCCGAGGGCTCGGCCTTCATCGAGGTCGGAGACACCAAGGTCTTCTGCACGGTGAGCGTCGAGGAGCGGGTGCCGCCCTTCCTCAAGGGCAAGGGCGAAGGCTGGATCACGTCGGAGTACGGGATGCTCCCCCGCGCCACCACGACGCGCATGCAGCGTGAGTCGTCGAAGGGCGCGCCTTCCGGCCGCACGCAGGAGATCCAGCGGCTCATCGGACGCTCGCTACGCGCCGTCGTCGACATGAAGGCCCTGGGTGAGCGCACCCTCTGGGTCGACTGCGACGTCATCCAGGCCGACGGCGGAACGCGCACGGCCTCCATCACCGGTGCGTTCGTGGCACTGGTCGAGGCGCTGCGCGGGATGAAGACGCGCGGTGCGCTCAACGGTGCGCTGCCCCTCACCGACTTCGTGGCGGCCACGTCCGTCGGCCGCGTGGGCGGGCATCTCCTGCTCGACCTCGCCTACGAGGAAGACTCCGCGGCCGAGGT
>Ga0075429_100005506_pt1 | contig 10903 bp, 8 predicted proteins | sample RhiMetdeltSRZDD3_FD_75295 | JGI IMG/M metagenome (GOLD analysis project Ga0075429, IMG submission 75295) | Populus rhizosphere microbial communities from Tennessee, USA - Rhizosphere MetaG P. deltoides SRZDD3 | ecosystem: Host-associated > Plants > Roots > Rhizosphere > Soil | place: USA...
AGATCTCCGCCGCCTGTTTCGGATCGACGATCGGATCGCCGGTGCGCGCGTCCTTGCCGCCGAGCGGGACCGACGCGTAGCTCTTGAGCCGGGTCTCGTAGTCGAGGCCGCTGTTCCTGGCGGCCTGGCGGATGAAGCGGTCGTCGATCCAGCGCTCGACGTCGAGCGGGCCGTCGGCGCGCTTGAGCAGGGTCAGGGTCTCGAGCGCGATGTGGAGGCTCTTCTCGACCTCCGGCTTGATCGTCACGTCGCGGGTCTGGATGGCGAGCGGGCCGTGGAACAGGTAGACGACCTCGGCGTCGACGCCGGCGACCTTGTAGACCAGCTCGGCCGCGCGCTCGGGGTCGGCCGCGATCCAGCGGTCGGCCTCGATCACCGCCTCGAGGTAGGCGACCACCAGCTCCGGGTAGCGGTCGACGAAGTCGCCGCTGGCGACGACGCCGTGCGAGGTCGGCGCCTTGACGGTGGAGCCGTCGTAGATCTTGCGGGCGAAGCCGCGGAACGGGAACAGCTCGGCGAACGGGACGAAGTCGGCGTGGGCGTCGATCTTGTGGCTCTTGAGCGAGGTGCCGCCGATCTCCGGCGCCTGCGACACGATCTGGACGTCGCGCTCGGGATCCCAGCCGAGATCGCGGATGGCGCGCAGCAGCATGGCGTGGGCCGCCGAGCCGAACGGCACCGAGATGGTCTTGCCCTTGAGGTCGCGCAGGCTCTGCACCGGCGAGTCGACCGGGACGACGATGCCGTTGCCGGCGCCGTGCACGCTGTTCGACAGCGCGGCGACGTAGACGCTGCGCTTGCCCGCCTTCGCGTGGCTGACGCCGTTCAGGATCGACGGGAAGTCGCCGAGGGCGCCGAGGTCGAGCTTGCCGGCGAGCATCTCGCCGTTGAGCGGCGGCCCCGACGTGAAGTTCTTCCAGACGATGTCGTACGTCGCGTCCTTGTACTTGCCGGTGTGCGGCAGGTGCTTCTCGAGCAGCTTCAGCTCGCGGATCACCAGGCCGGCGTGGACGGTGTTGATGGTGGTGTCCTGGGTTCCGATCGCGATCCGGATGGTCTCGGCGCGGGCCGACGAGACGCCGGCGACCAGCGCCAGCGCGGCGATCGAGGATGCAACGAGGGTCGATCTCATGAGGCTCTGTCTCCGGGGCTAGTTGAGGTCTCCGGCGCCGCTCCGCGCCCGCACGTTCGCAATCGCCCGGACGGCGGTCTTGCGCACCTCGGCGTCGTCGTCGCGGCGCAACGGCTCGAGCGCGGGCAGCGCGGCGGCGGCGCCGATCTCGCCGAGGGCGACCGCGGCGGCCCTGCGCAGGTCGGCGACCTCGCTGGCGAGCAGGCCGATCAGGGCCGGCACCGCCGCCGCGGCGTGGACCTGGCCGAGGGCGAGCGCCGCTTCCTTGCGGACCTGCCAGTACGGATCGGTGAGGCGGGCGATCAGCGCCGGCGCGGCGTCAGGCGCGGCCAGCCGGCCGAGAATGAGCACCGCCTCGCGCCGGACCTGCCAGTCGTGATCGTCGAGGGCGCGCAGCAGCACCGGCACCACCGCGGCGGCCGGAAAGCCGCCGAGGGCGCCGATCACGAGCCGGCGCACCACCGCGTCCGGGTCGCCGAGGCAGGCGGCCAGCACCGACGGATCGTCGGCGCGCGGCAGGAAGGCGAGGCTGACCACCGCCTCGCCGCGGACGCGCGGGTCGCGATCGTGGAGCGCGCGCTCGAGGTCGCGGCGGCCGCGCTCGTCGCGTAGCTCGCGGAGGGCGACGATCACCGCCCGCCGCACCGCCGGGTTCGGGTGATCGATCGCGGCGAGCAGCAGCGGCACGGCGTCGGCGCCGCGCAGCTGGCGCAGGGCGTCGGCGGCCGCGTCGCGCACGTCCGGATCGCCGTCCTCGACGGCGCGGATCAGGCCGGGGACCGCGCGCGGGTCGCCGAGGTCCTCGAGCCGCTCGATCGCCAGCCGGCGCACGGTCGGGTCGGGATCGGCGAGCGCCTCGATCAGCGGCTCGACGAAGGTCGGCTCGCAGGCGTCCTCGATCGCGATCAGCGCGAGCTGGCGATCGACGGCATCGGCGCGGGCCAGCGCGGCGCGCAGCGCCGCTGGCGAGAGATCGGGTGCGTCGGGATCGATGGCGGCCATGGGGGTCAGCGCAGGAGGAACGGGATCTTCACGGTGATGGCGTCCTTGGGGCAGTCGAGCTCGCAGGCGAGGCAGTACCAGCACTCGTCGAAGCGCATGTGCGCCTTGCCGGTGGCGGGGTCGTGGGCCAGGCAGTCGACCGGACACGAGTCGATGCAGACCCGGCAGCCCTGGATGCAGCGGTCGAGGTCGACCACCACCGGCACGTCGACCCGGAGCACGGTCTGCGCGTTGCCGACCAGGCGCGCCTGGGCGGCCTTGATCGGTTCGCGCTCGGCGTCGTCCTTCTTCACGGCAGCTCCTGGGGCGCACTCGCCGGCGCCGGGATGCGCAGCCGGCCGTAGGCGCCGCGCTCGTCGTCGTCGAGGCGGACCACGTACGGCTCGACCGGGCGCTCGATCGCCTCCATCTCGCCGTCGGCGTTCTTGCGCAGGTTGACGTGGACGAACCAGCGCTCGTCGTCCATCTCCGGGTAGTCGAGGCGATGGTGATAGAGGCCCCAGCGGCTCTCGGTCCGGTGCAGCGACGCGCGCGCCGCCATCTCGGCGCAGTCGCGGATGAAGCTGGCCTCCTGGACCCGCATCAGCTCGTGCGGGCTGGCGGCGCCGACCTCGGCCAGCTCCTCGCGCGCGCGCAGGAACGCGGCCAGGCCGACCTCCATCCGGTGCGCGCTCTTGGGCGGCTGCAGGTAGTCGTTGACCAGGCGGCGCACCTTGTACTCGAACTGCTGGTGCGGGATGCCGCGCGGCCGCGCCAGCGGCGCAAACACCCGCTCGCGCTCGACCTCGACGGCGTCGCGATCGACGCGCGGCTCGTCGACGCCGGCGGCGTAGGCGACCGCGTTCTCGGCGCAGATCGTCCCGTAGGTCATGGCGCCGAGCAGGTAGTTGTGCGGCACGCAGGCCATGTCGCCGGCGGCGTACAGGCCGGGCAGCGTGGTCTCGCCGCGCTCGTTGACCCAGACCCCGGACGCGCTGTGGCCGCTGCACAGGCCGATCTCGGAGATGTGCATCTCGACGCGATCGGTGGCGTAGCCGTGATCGCGGCCGGCGTGGAAGCGTCCGCGGCTCGGACGCTCGGTCCGGTGCAGGACGCGCTCGATCTCGCTGATGGTCTCGGGCGCGAGGTGATCGAGCTTGAGGTAGACCGGGCCGCTGGCCGAGGTCAGCTCGCGGTAGAGCTCGAGCATCATCTGCCCGCTCCAGTAGTCGCTCTCGATGAAGCGATGGCCGCGGGCGTTGACGGTGTGGCCGCCGAGCGGGCCGGTGACGTAGGCGCAGGCCGGCCCGTTGTAGTCCTTGATGAGCGGGTTGATCTGGAAGCACTCGATGCCGGTCAACTCGGCGCCGGCGTGGTACGCCATCGCGTAGCCGTCGCCGGCGTTGGCCGGGTTCTCGTAGGTCCCGTACAGGTAGCCGGACGCCGGCAGGCCGAGCCGGCCCGAGGCGCCGCAGCAGAGGATGACAGCGCGGGCGCGGACCACGGCGAACCCGCCGTCGCGGACGTCGAGCCCGATGACGCCGGCGACCCGGCCGCGATCGACGAGCAGGCGGGTGCCCATCACCCGGTTCTCGACGCGGATGCCGGCGCGGCGGATGCGCCGGGTCAGGATCTTCTTCAGATCGTAGCCCTCGGGCATCGGCAGCACGTAGCTGCCCTGGTGGTGGACCTTCTTGACGTCGAAGTCGCCGTTCTCGCGCTTCTGGAACTTCACGCCCCAGCGATCGAGCTCCTCGATCATCGCGAAGCTGCGATTGGCGTACGCCAGCACCGCCTTCTGGTTGACGATGCCGTCATTGGCGATCGTGATCTCCTTGACGTACTGCTCGGGCGTGGCGTGGCCGGGGATGATCGCGTTGTTGAGGCCGTCCATGCCGATCGCGATCGCGCCCGAGCGCTTCACGTGCGCCTTCTCGAGGAGGATCACCCTCCCCTCCGGCAGCCGGCGCTGCGCCTCGAGCGCCGCCGTGCTGCCGGCGCTGCCGCCGCCCACGACGACGACGTCGGCTTCCAGTTCGAGGATGTCGGTGCTCAACAGCGGGCCTCCGGCCGCTGCCTTCTGCAACCGCGCGGCCACCGGCGACGCCGCGATTTCGTTGAGGCGCCGCCGCCGCGATGCCCGGCGATCAACAGCGACTGTCGGTCACGTGTTGCCGGAACAGCAGAGGTCCGACCGCTGGGTTGGCTGCAACCGGCGCAGGGCGTGGTCGATACTGCGCGCGATGCTGCACCACCGACTCGCGATCACCGCGCTCGCCCTCTCGATCTTCTCGGCCGCCGCGTGCAGCGGCCAGAAGGACAAACCCGCACCGGGCGCCGGGTCCGCCGCGGCGGCGACCGCCGCCGGCGACGGTCTCCCCGCCGGCTACGCCGTGCCCGCGGGCGGCAAGCTCGTCGACAAGGGCACCGAGAACGGCGCGTCGACCTGGTCGTACGCGTATCCGATCGCGCCGCCGACGCTCGCGCAGACGTTGGCCCAGGACCTGGCGAAGGCGGGATGGGTGGTCGCGGACCGAAGCGTCGGCGACAACGACGTCGTCATGGCCCACCGCGACGGCACCGTCGTGACCGCGGTCGCAATCTTCGGCGCCAATGCGGGCGCGTCACTCCTGACCATCGCGATCAAGCCGGACGCGAAGCTGCTGGTGGCGCCGCCGGCGGAGTATCCGGCCGGCTTCCCGTTCGTGCCGTTCGCCGGCTTCGAGGGCGCGGAGGCGAAGCCCGACCGCACCACGTTGACCTTCGTCTATCGCGGTACGATCGAGCAGATCGCGTCGGAGCTCAAGGACGCGACCGCGAAGGCCGGCTGGGCGTGCTCGGGCGACCCGGCGGTGCTCTCCGCGTGCCGCAGGGAGGGCAGCGCCGAGGTCACGGTCTCGCTCAGGTCGCTGTCGACGGGCAAGACCGTGCTGTTGATCAACTGACGTCCCGCGCTGCGCGCGGCGGTGCGCTACGATCGCTGCTGGTGATCGCCGCGGTGCGGCGCCTGCTCGAGGTTGGCGGCGGTCTCCTCGTCCTCGAGCTTGGACAGCTTGGCCTCGAGCTCGGCGATGCGCTCGGCGAGCTGCTTGACGTCCTTGTGCAGGCCCGAGAACGGCGAGATGCCCTCGATGGCGCTGCGGATCTGACCGTCGACGCGCCGCTGCCACTCCTCGAGGGTGTGCTTGCTCTCCTCGACCCACTCGCGGAGCGCGATGAGGCCGCGGCGGCTGCGCTGGCTGCCGGCGTAGGTGGCGTCGTCATCGCCGAAGTCGACGGGAGCGGCCTCCTCGGGCACGACCTCCTCCTCGCCGCCCTCCCCCTCCTCGCGGCGCTTGATCGGCAGGATGCTCGTGACCCGGCGCTGCGCCTCGGCGAACCACTCGCCGCCGTTCTGGATGATGTTGCGCATCGCGGTGAGCGGGAGGAAGCTGCGCTGCTTCTTCTCCTCCTCGAAGATGATCTGGGCCAGGGTGACCGACGTCAGGTCTTCCTTGGTCTTGTTGTCGACGATCTTCACATCGTCGCCATTGCGGATCATCTCGGAGATCTGCTCAAGCGTGACGTAGCGGCTGTGCTGTGTGTCGTACAGCTTGCGGTTGGCGTATCGCTTGATGATCCGCGCTTCGGCCATAGGTGCTCCTGAAGCCGGCTCGGGATCCTCTGAGTGCCACCCAGTGGACCCCGTTCGCTCGGATCTCATGGGTATCACGCGGCGCAGCATCGCGGCAACCCTGGGGATTCGCGCTCTCTCCCGTTCGCGCCACCGTCCGTGGGACAATGGTCCCATGCAGCCGGCGGCCGTGATTGCCGGGCTCAAGGGAATCCGCGAACCTACGATCCGGCGGAAGGTTCTCGCGGAGGCCCTTGCCCAGGGCGACCCGTCCGCCTGGGTCGACGCGCTGGCACACGTCCTGGCCCGCGCCATCGGCAGCGCTGACGGCGACGCCCGCGCGGCCGTGGACACCCTCGCCCACGCCGTCGGCGACGCCGCCCTCGGCTACGACGCGCGCCAGACCCTCTATGCCGCCGCGCGCCGCCACGGCCACAGCGCCCTCGCCCGCCTCTTCCTCGACGCCTCGCCGGCGACCGCCACCGACGAGGAAGTCGCCCGCCAGATGAGCCCGGAGCGGCCGCTGCGCCCGCGCGGCCGGCCGCTCAGCCTCGGCGAGCGCAAGTCGCTGGCGCGCACCCACGCCCGCGACTTCATCCTCCTCCTCGTGCGCGACCCGCACCCGGACGTGGTCGCGGTCCTCCTCGAGAACCCGCACCTGACCGAGGACGACGTGGTGCGCATGGCCGCGCTCCGGCCGACGGTGCCGACCGCGCTCCTGACCATCGCCGACCACGCCCGGTGGTCGACGCGCTACGCGGTGCGTCGCGCCCTGGTCCTCAACCCGTGGACGCCACTGCACATGGCGGTTCGACTGGCGACGACGCTGCGGCCTCGCGATCTCGAGGCGCTGGCCGCGGATGCGACCGCGCCGATCGCCGTACGCCAGCACGCCGCCGAGCTCCTGGTCGCAGGGCGGCGGCGCGCGGCAGCGGTCTCGTGACCGCTACGCTTCCTTCTTCGCCTTGCGCGCCGAGCGGACGACCTCGGCATCCTCGACGTCGTCGGAGGCGGCGTCGAGCTCCTTCGCGTTGCGGGAGGCGACCTGCGGCTTCTTCGAGACCTCGATCTCTTCGTCGCCGTTGGTCGCGCGCTTGAAGTTGCGAATGCTCCGCCCCAGGGCGTCGCCGATCTGCGGCAGCTTGTTGGCGCCGAAGATGACCAGAACGATGAGGAGGATGATGAGTAGCTCGCCCATTCCGGGCATGACGGACTCCTGCGAAAGAACTGGCCGGCAATCTAGCACGGACCCGTTCGGCAAGCGCATCCGTTCCCGGCGGCGGCCGGTGCGGCGCCTCGCCGCGGGTGCGCAAAGAAAAATTGGTGCGGCTGCAGCCGGCCGCCTATGTTCCAGGGCATGAGGAAGTTCGGGCTCTTGGTGGCTGTCGCGCTGACCGCCCTGGCGCGGTCGGCGCCGGCGCAGCCCGAGGAGACCCGCGCCAGCGGCGTCCAGGCCGACCCGCCGGGGCCACCGCCGGCTGAACGGACACCACTCTCCCAGGAGGCGGACGGCCGCCGGGCCGTCCGCGGCTGCCCGCTCGACCGCACCTGCTCCCGCCTCGATGGCGAGCTGCGCGCCTTCGAGCTGGAAATGTTCGGCAAGGCCAACCCGTGGATCGAGCGCGACCACGCGCCGAGCCCCGGCCGCGGCGGCGGCAAGGAGGTCCGGCCGACCGATCTGCGCCCCGACCTGCCCTGGCTGGCCGACCTCGAGCTGCCCGACCTGCCGGTGCGCTGGGACGACAAGCTGATCGAGTACCTGGTCTTCTACCACGACGATCCGCGCGGCCGCGCCATCATGAGCGGCTGGCTCAAGGCGCAGGGGCGCTACCGCGACGCCATGGTGGCCGCGCTGCGCAAGGCGCGCCTGCCCGAGGATCTGATCTACGTCTCGATGATCGAGTCGAGCTACGTGCCGACGACGCGCTCGTACGCCGGCGCCGGCGGCCTCTGGCAGTTCATGCCGGCCAACAGCCGGATCTACGGCCTCGCCATCGACCGCTGGATCGACGAGCGCAACGATCCGGTCAAGTCGACGCAGGCGGTGGTCGACTACTGGGCCGATCTGCACCAGCGCTTCGGCGACTGGCACCTGGCGCTGGCCGCGTACAACGGCGGCTACGGCGCGGTGCTGCGCGCGATCGCCCGCTACAACACCAACGACTTCTGGCAGCTGATCCAGTACGAGAACGCGCTGCCGTGGGACACCGCGCTCTACGTGCCGAAGGTGCTGGCGACCGCGATCGTCGGCCACAACCGCGAGCGCTTCGGCTTCGCCCAGGTCGCCGACGCGGCGGCCGAGCGATGGGACGACGTCCGGGTGTCGACCTCGGTGTCGCTGACGGTGCTGGCGCGCGCCGCCGGCTGCGCCGTCGACGATCTCAAGCGGCTCAACCCGCAGCTCTTGCGCGGGCGGACCCCGCCCGGGCGCGCCGACTTCGTGCTGCGGGTGCCGGCCGGCGCCGGCGCGACCTTCGCCGATCGCTTCGCGTCGCTGCGCCCGGACTGGGATGGCTACGACGCCTACGTGGTCGCGTACGGCGAGCGCTTCGAGGACGTCGCGACCCAGTTCGGCGTGTCGGTGCGCAAGCTCCGCGAGCTCAACGACGTCGATCACGAGTCGGAGGTCACCGGCGGCACGCTGGTCGTCGTGCCGCGCCTCCCCGACGACGTGCGCAAGAAGAACCTGGCGAAGGCGCTCGACGACCTGCACGCGTCCGGCGTCGACCAGCGGCCGGGCGAGCCGCTCATCGTGCCGGTGCCGGACAAGGACGCGGCGATCGACGGCAAGCGGCGCGTCTTCTACCGCGTCGTCACCGGCGACATCCTCGACGACGTCGCCCGCGTGCTCGGGGTGGCCCCGGCCGACCTGGCGGCGTGGAACGGCATCGACGTCGACGCCAAGCTGCAGCCGCGCATGGTCGTGCAGGCGTGGGTGGCGCCCGACCTCGACCCCGAGCGGGCTCGGGTGCGCCTCCTCGACGACAGCCGGATCCTGGTGGTCACGCGCGGCTCGAAGGAGCACCTGGCGCTGGCGGAGGCGCGGGTCGGGCGCGAGCGGCTCGAGTACTCGCCGGAGAAGCCGCAGTCGCTCGAGGAGATCGGCAAGAAGTTCGGGCTGGGCGCGCGCGACCTGGGGCGGATCAACCGGATGGCGCACACGGCGGTGATCCAGCCCGGGCAGACGATCATCGTCTACAAGGTCGTCGACCGGACCCGGTCGGAGCGGGCGGCCGAGCAGTGGAAGAACCTGCCGAAGCCGGAGAAGAAGGCGAAGGGGAAGGCGAAGGACAAGAAGGTCGCGGAGGACAAGAAGGTCGCGGAGGACAAGAAGGTCGCGGAGGACAAGAAGGTCGCCGACGACAAGAAGGCCGCCACCGACGACAAGAAGGCCAGGCCGCCGGCCAAGGGCGGCGACACCGACGGCCCGGTCAGCCACCCCGATCAGCTCGACTGATCAGCGCCGGCCGCGCGGCGCGCCGAAGGTGACCTCGACCTGACGGCGCTGGCCGTCGCGCAGATAGACGACCGTCGTCTTCTCCCCCGGCTTGGCGCTCTGCAGGACGAACATCAGATCGTGCACGTTGCGGATCTCGGTCGGCCCGATCTGGATGATCCGGTCGCCGCCCTTGAGCCCGGCCTGCGCCGCGGCGCCGCCGGGGACGACATCCGACAAGAGCACGCCGGTCGGCTGGCCCGGCTCGTCGGAGTACGACGGCATCGTGCCGAGCGACGCGCCGCCGCGGCGCAGATCGCCGCCCATCGGCGGCGGCGCGACCTTCTTGTACGTGAAGGCCGGCTGGCGGGCGGCGGCGACGCCGACGTCGGCGACCACCGCGGCGACCCGCGCGCCGCCGGTGGCGTTGATGGTGGTGGCGTCGTCGCTGGCGCGGTGGTAGTCGAGGTGACCGCCGGTGAAGAAGTGCAGGACCGGCGCCCCGGCCGAGTAGAACGGCGTGTGATCGCTCGGGCCGTAGCCGGAGCCGGAGAGCGAGCAGACGACGCGCGCCGCCTGGCACGCCGGCGCGACCAGCGCGGCCCACTCCGGCGCCGACTCGCCGCCGAGCACGGTCAGCTGGTTCTGCCGCAGCCGGCCGACCATGTCCATGTTCAGCATCGCCACCACCGGCCCGGTCCACGGCGGGTTCTTGACGATGTAGCTCGAGCCGAGGACGCCCATCTCCTCGGCGGAGAACGCGACCAGCCAGACGTCGCGGGCCAGCTCGCTGCGGCGCGCGACCAGCGCGCGCGCCACCTCGAGCAGCGCGGCGGTGCCGGACGCATTGTCGTCGGCGCCGTTGTGGATCCCGGGGCCGGCGTCGAGGGAGCTGGGGCCGCCGGCGCCGAGGTGATCGTAGTGAGCGCCGATGACGAGGACGCCGGGGCGGCGATCGGCGTCGGCGGCGCCGGCGCGGATGACGCCGACGATGTTGGCGGTGGTCGCGCGCACCGGCTCGACCTCGACGGCGAGCTCGACGGTCGCGCCGCGGGCGAGGAGGCCCGCGGCGGCGGCGCGGGTGACCGCGATCGCCGGGATGCCGGCGTCGGGGCCCTGCCGCGGCTCGAGGGCGGGCAGCGGCGCCTCCTCGGCCTTGGCGTCGCCGTCATCGACGACGATGAGGCCGACGGCGCCGCGCTGGCGGGCGGCGAACGCCTTGTACTCGAGATCGCCGAGGCGGCGGCGGGTCGCCTCGTCGCCGACGCCGGCGGGCGCGAAGCGATGGACGACGACGAGCTTGCCGCGCACGTTCTTGCCCTTGTAGTCGTCGCGGCCGGTCGCCGGATCCGCGATCCCCCAGCCGGCGGCGACCACCGCCGCCCTGGCATGGCCGCTCGCCGAGAACGCCAGCGGCGTCCACGCGTCGGCGGCGGTCTCGGCGCCGCCGACGGCGAGGCGGGTGGCGGCGCCGCGGCGCATCGAGGTGGTGACCTCGAACGGCTGGCGGAAGCCGCCGCCAGCGCCGGGCTCGACGCCGATCGCGCGCAGCTGCTGCTCGAGCCAGGTCGCCGCCTGGTCGAGGCCGGCGGTGCCGACGCCGCGGCCGTCGCGGGCGTCGTCGGCAAGCCAGGCGACCGCGGCGGCGAAGCGCTCGGCCGGTCCCGGCTCGGCCGCGGTCCGGACCGGACCGTCGACCCAGTCGGCGACGAAGACGTTGGTGTCGTGGGCGCCGGCCGGC